>Ga0210410_10003702_pt1 | contig 13522 bp, 8 predicted proteins | sample IncBWC4MmetaG_FD_161058 | JGI IMG/M metagenome (GOLD analysis project Ga0210410, IMG submission 161058) | Forest soil microbial communities from Barre Woods Harvard Forest LTER site, Petersham, Massachusetts, United States - Inc-BW-C-4-M | ecosystem: Environmental > Terrestrial > Soil >... | reverse complement strand
GTCCAGACGGTTAGCTTTTCGCCGGACCATTCGGCGAGGGCGGCGCGAGGCTCGAGCGGGGCGTGGGCGATGTACGCGATGTTATAGGTTGCGTCGAGGCGATGCGCGGCGCCGGCGAGGGCGGCTTCAACCGAACCCTGCTGCTGGCGATGGCGATCGTCGGTCTTGGCCTGGGCGCTGTTTTTCAAGTAGGAGAAAATTTCTCGGCTGGAGACTTGCGGGACTTCCTTCCATTGAGCGCGAATGGCAGCGAGGGCGGCGCTGGCTTCGCGTTCCGTGGGTGCAGCGGCGGCTACGAAATCGCCATCGCGAACGATGACTACGGCGGGCATTGACCTGGCCGCGCTGTCGTCGTAGGAGGTGAGCGTCGCGCCGAATGACGGCGGGCGCAGAACTTTGCCGTGGAGCGTGCCTGCGGGGTGCAGGTCTGGCGTGTACTGATGGCGGCCGGTGACGAAATCGCGTGCGTCTACTTTCGGGAGCGACTTGCCGGCGACGGTCCAGTCGGACGGTGACGTGACCGGATCTTCGGCGGGGAGATTTTGCGCGAGCGTCTTGCCGCGGGCGAGCGCGGCGTAGGTTAGGGAGCGGCCGGACGCAGGGTCGGTGAGTTTTGCGTTTGCGGCTTTGATTGAGCTGGGAGCGACGTTCCATTCTTTTGCGGCGGCTTCGATGAGCAGATCGCGGGCGGCGGAGGCTACGCGACGAAGCTGCGGCGTCATGGTCGGCGTGGTGCGGCTGCCAAACGTTCCGGCGTCGAAGGGAGTGAGCGCGGTGTCGCCCATGACCATGCAGACGCTTTCGAATGGGACGCGCAACTCGTCGGCAACCGTTTGCGCTAGCGACGTGCGAATGTTCTGGCCGATTTCGACTTTGCCGCAGAAGGCGGTGACCGTGCCGTCTTCACCGATGTGCAGCCACGCGGCGATATCGGAGGGTAAATCTTGCGGGTGGAAGCCGTGCGAGGGCGCTGTCTCTTGAGCGGCCTGCGAATTTTTTGCAATGGCGAAGACGGCGATGCCTGCGCCGAGGAGCTTGAAGAATTCACGGCGCGCTAGGTCGAAATGGTGGATGGAGCCGGAACTTAATTCGTAGCGCTCTGGCTCTACGGTGAGTTTTTGTTGCCTGCTGAGCGCCTGATTGATCGTTCCGCTCATCGGGGGCGCTCCTGCATGGTCTTCGCGGCTTGATGAACGGCGTCGATGATGCGCGGGTGAGTGCCGCAGCGGCAGATGTTGCCTTGCAAGAATCGGACGATTTCGTCGGAACTGGGATGCGGATTGTTTTGCAGCAAGCCGACACTGCTCATGATCATGCCGGGCGTGCAGTAGGCGCACTGGAAGGCGCCGGCGTCGATGAAAGCTTGCTGCACGGGGTGGAGACGACCGTCCTTTTCTAGTCCCTCAATGGTGGTGACTGGCTTGCCGACAGCGGCGGTGACGGAAATTTGGCAGGAGCGGCGCGGCTGGCCACCGAGCAGAACGGTGCAGGAGCCGCACTGCCCTTCTCCGCACCCATATTTGCTGCCGGTGAGGCCGAGTTCGTCGCGTAAAACGTATAGCAACGGAGTTTCCGGATTGTAACGGACAGGGTAGCGCTTGCCGTTCACTTCAATTTCAATTGCGTCGGGCATGCCGGCTCCTTGCAAAGGAGACACAATATTTTGCAGGTAGATTCGTCTTCTTTGAAAGTATCCGCGCAGAAAAGCAGGAGTGTCAAACGCAAACCGATTGCGGGATGGCGGGCCGCTCGCATGGCGAGTGCTTTACTCTAGGGCGAGCCGGAATTGCGGATACAGTTCAGGCTATCAGGGTTTGCGCGGGTGAGCTGGAATGACTGGCGCGGGTCGCGGTGCCGGCGCTGGCACGGGCACGGGTCTTTCTGGCACGACAGGCGTCACGTGGTGAGGGAATTCTTCGTCTCTCATCGGACCGGGCGGTCGTTCAAGGCGAAGATTATCTAGTTGCTGAGGCTCGATGGGGCGGCCTGGATGTTGCATCATGAGTGGACGACGCTCAGCATACGGCACTGGAGGAGGCGGCGGCGGAACCCTGGTAAATAGTTCCGGATGTGGAGCGGGGGGCGGAACTGGTGGATGAGCTGGAGGCCTAGGGGCCGGAGCCCTCGAGGCGGGAGGGGGGCCGGTGCTCTCTATTGGAGGGCGATTTCTGGTGACTAGCGGAGGTGGCGGGCGAGTTTCGCCGGGAGCGGGCCGAACTCCCGTCGCGGGTGCATTACGCGCGGTCGTGACCACAGTTGGATGATGAACGGGCGGCGCAGAAACAGGTCTGCCGGGTAATGCCGCGCGGCGCGTGGGATTCACGGTCGGGTGCGGAATGACCGGCGCGCGCGCGAGCACTTTGGAATCGACATGAACGACGTGACGCGCCACAGGTTGGCCGCTGTTGAAGACGTTGGCGGGGACTGCGGTACTTGCGGTATTGCGATAGGCGTAGTGGATTTGATTTATGTCCCTGACGTTAAGGATGTTCACTATGTTGGTGTTGCGCACGTTCGTGATGTTAACGAGCTGCAGGTACTCAAAGCTATAGTGATACCACGGAAAAAACGGGTCGTCGGGACCGAGGGGAAACCACGCGGCTAATTCGGTGCCCACGCCGATAGTAATTGCAAATCCTGGACCGCCGACGAACGCAACAAAGGCGGGCGCGTACACAGGGAGCGCAACGTAAGGACCAGGCAGCCAGCCCCAAACTGATCCGATGAAGACCCAACGTCCGTAATGGAAAGGACAGAAGCCCCACGCGTCGTCATCGATCCACGTCCAGCCCCACGGATCAATCCAAGCCCAGTGGCCGTAGCGATACGGCACCCAAGCCGCGGGAAGATCATTCGGATACCAGACAGGACCGTAGTCGCTGACTTCTCGCCAATGTCCATAATCGTCCAGATCGTCATAACCGACGGCACCGCGGCTTACGTATTTTGCGGAAACTGAAGATGCCAAGTGCTCGTCGCTCTTTTGGCTCCATTGGTCAAAGCTGTCCAAGTCAGGCATGGGAATCGAATCAATCTGCACAGGGTCTCGCCCCGTCAGCCTGACGGCTTGACCGGCTCGCACGACTTGCGAAACATCTCCAGCCGTAATTTCTATGCTGCCGCCATTGACGCTGACGGTCGCACGGTTGCCGTCGGGATCAACGTCGACACGATATGTGCCGGGCGCGAGCACGGTAAGGGCGCCATTGGGAGTGTCGAGCTCAACGGTGTTGTCCGCGGGCAGTTCGTAAACGCTGACTCGAACGGTTCCTTGCTCAATACCAAGTTGCATAAGCTGGTCATTGAGGTTGGTTACGATCAGGTCGGTTTGCTCCGACAAACGGACGGTGTAGGGACCGACCTCGAGTTCCGCACGCGCACCTTTGTCCGTGTAGAGGCGGTCGCCGGTGGTGACTGTGAAATTTCGGGTGGCTTCGCTCCACACGTCCTGGCCAGCTGGTTGGAAGGAAACCTTGCCCTTCAGATAGCTGATGCGCGCGGCGCGGGCCGGCGGATTCTCCTGCTGGGCGAGCAGCGGCGTGGACATCGAAAGTGCCGTCAATAGAATGACCGTGCGGATAACGAGCGAGCCTGGGGAAACGCATCCCCTTCTCCATGTGAGGGTAATCCATGAGCGGGTCATCTTGTGCCTGCTTTCGCGCGCAGAATTACCACAGCGCCGGACGTGATTTGAGCGGCAGCTTTGACTCCAAAGGCTCGGTCAATTTCGTATTTGCACAGCGCTCTGTTTGGAACGATTTAGGAAACGAACTCGGCAGTTTCAGAGGCGTGAGCAATCGCGAAGAAAGTTCAGCGTCAAGTCATTGACAGTGCTCCATCGATTTCATCGAGGTTCGTAAGGTTTTGGGCGCAAAATTCCAAGCCGGCGCATCTTGTACAGCAGAGTTGTGCGCTTCACCCCAAGCCGCACCGCAGCGCCGTTTTCACCGCCAATCACCCAATCCGTGCTTCGTAGCGCTTCCTGGATCACATCGCGTTCGGCGTCGGCGAGCGTGCGAATCTTCGCGGGTGCATTTTTGGCGCCGATCTTTAGTTCCTGCAAGGGGGGGCGCAAGACTGTGTCGAGAGACAAGATCACAGAACGCTCGATGAAATTCTGCAGCTCGCGAACGTTTCCAGGCCAGGGATAGCCGACCATGAGCGCCATGTCCTGAGCCAAGATGGTGTCGATACGCCTGTTCATGCGCTCGGCATATTTTCTGACAAAGTGCCACACGAGAACGGGTATGTCGTCGGGGCGGCTGCGAAGCGGAGGAACAGTGAGAGGGAAAACGTTCAGCCGATAGTACAGGTCGGTGCGAAAGCGGCCCTCCTTGACCATGTAGGCTAAATCCCTGTTGGTAGCGGCCAATAGCCGGAAGTCGACCTGTATGGTGCGGGGGCTGCCTAATCGCTCAAATTCTTGCTGTTGCAAGACGCGCAACAACTTGGATTGAAGCTCGAGCGGTATCTCGCCGATCTCGTCGAGAAACAGAGTGCCGCCATTGGCCAGCTCGATGCGCCCGATTTCCTTGCTGACCGCGCCGGTATACGCGCCCTTCTCGCGTCCGAAAAGCTCACTCTCGAGGAGCCCGCCTGGGATGGAGGCACAACTGGTTCTTACGAATGCGCGATCGCGCCGTGGGCTCAGATTATGAATGGCTCGAGCAATAAGCTCTTTGCCCGTACCGGTTTCACCGAGAATGAGAACCGAAGAGTCTGTGGGCGCAACGGTTTCGACGCCGTTGAGCAACGCGGTGAGCCCCGCGCTTTGTCCGATGATGACGTCAACGTCTCCAATCTTGCGGGACGTGGCCGACGTGACGTTTCCGGATGATGCACTGCGCCGGGTTTGCTCGACACTCGACACGGGCACTGATCCTAGGGGGATTTTTCGACAACCGCCTCCCTATGCAATGAGCCGCTTTGTTCAGAGTAGGCGACAGCGCAACTTCTTCCCGCGCCAAAGATGATCGGCAGTAGTTCAACGTGATATTGGTACGGTTATTTTCTCTGGTCGATACGGCACTTGCCTGACGCTCTTACCGAAAAGACTGTAGCGTTGACCCTACGTTGATAAGTAAATGATTGAATATTCCGACGTCAACCTAGCCCTTGGCGAGCGAAGAGAGTCGGGGTGGTGTCAAATCTCTGACGCGCCAGCGACTACGTTGCCGCGACATCCATCCGCGCCAACTGCGCACGCATCCACTAAAGCATTTCGATAGATGAGCATGCATACGTGCCAAGAAAATCCGGGAATGCGTTTTGCAAAGGACTCCAAGGTGCTGATTTAACAGAGACGTGAGTTTGCGCCGTGTCGGTCATGGAAAGTGCCTCTTTTATTTGCGCACTCACATAAGAGTCTGGCGGACGTCTGGTTGAGTCGGCGTCATAAAGTCATCAACGCTGCCAATGTTTCTGGCGTCCTTTTGGACTGACGAGAACGGGCCGAAATCGCCGCGTCCAACTGCGCACATGAGAAGTCTAAACGATAGACAGAAAAATTAAGGAGAAGTTCCATGTGGCGCATTCGAGAACCATTTTCCAGGACTTCGACAGGATCCGTCTTGCGCCTGGGACTCTTGGGGTTGGTGGCAATCACGATTATTGGGAGCGCGTACTTTTCACGTCACCACGGTCAATTTGTTATGGCCGCGCGGCCCGGGCTTGACGGACCGGATATCGAATTGCTTGAACGGCAGGACAAAGCGTACGAGCGCGTTATCCAGGCCACATCTCCTGCCGTTGTGTACATCAGGACGGAACAGGTCATCAAGGCTGATCAATCACCTTTGTTCATGGATCCGTGGCTTCGACAGTTTTTCGGTAACCAGTTGCAGATACCAAAAGAGCAGCGCCAACACGCACTGGGAACGGGTGTGCTTTTTGATCCGACAGGATACATCGTGACCAACAACCATGTGATCGACAAAGCGACGACTATCCAGGTGATGCTCAACGATAAACGCGTATTCAAGGCTAAGGTGATTGGCACGGACCCGGATATTGATGTCGCGGTAGTGAGGATCGATAGCCGAGGTCTTCCCACCATACCGCTTGGTGACTCAAGCAATCTGCATGTGGGCGACACGGTGATGGCCTTTGGCAATCCTTTCGGCCTGAACTTCACTGTGACGCGCGGCACGATCAGTGCGCTCGGACGCTCGCAAGGAAATATCGAGCAAGTGCAAGACTTCATTCAAACGGACGCGGCAATCAACCCCGGAAATTCAGGCGGCGCCCTGGTGGACGTCAGGGGCGAAATGGTCGGGATTAACACGGCTATTTTAAGCCCCGGCGGGCAAGGTGAGACTGGGGGCTCTATCGGCATCGGGTTCGCCATACCCATCAACATGGCTAAGCGCGCGATCGAGTCCTTAGTTAAGACGGGCAAGGTGACGCGCGGGTATCTGGGCGCCACGATTGGACCAGTTTCTCCGGAGCTGGCCCAGGAATTCAAAGCGCCCGACACTTCGGGAGCGTTGGTGCAAGACGTAAGTCCCGGAAGTCCGGCGGCCAAGGCCGGATTGAAGCCCGGCGACATTATTCGAAAGTTTAACGGACAAACAGTGGGTGATTCAGGGGAGCTGTTAGCAATGGTTGCCAGCGCGAGCCCGGGAACTCCGGTTACATTGGAAAACCTTCGTAATGGGCAACCCCAAACGTTGAGCGTGACGCTTGAGCAACGGCCCGCCAACCTTGCGTACGCTGGAGGCCCGAGCAAATCACCGAATCAGGGAGTGCTGCGAGGCGTTACCGTTCAGAACCTGACAACGGATCTGCGCAAGCAGCTCGGTGTGCCTTCGGAAACTCACGGCGTTGTGGTCACGGAAGTCGATCCAGGCAGCCCTGCTGCGCAATATCTAACGCAGGGCGACATCATCATGAACATCAACCGGCACGATGTGAACTCGGCGGCGGATTTCAACAAATTAGCCGCGGAGAGCAAAGGTCAAACCCTGCTTCGCATAACGCGGCAAGGACAAGCAGCCTTTGTGGTAATTCCAGACCAACCGGAACAGCAATAGGAAGGAACACCGTAACCCAACCCTCCCAGCAAACAGTCTCCCAGCCGCAACGAAAGTAATTCAGAAGGTTCCAGAGGGACCTTCGGAGGAAACTCATGAGTGTTACATCAACTCCCATTCCGGTAATCGTTCGTAAGTCGCTGGGATGGTCTATTGCATTGAGCGTGCTGATGATCCTAGCCGGAATTCTGGCCATCGTCATACCGCCGGCTGCAGGAATCGCGATAACAGTGCTGTTCGGATGGCTGCTGATTTTTAGCGGCGTGGCTCACTGGGTGTTCGGGTGGCAAACACGCAGCACGGGCGGTCTTTTATTCGAATTGTTGCTGGGTATCGTGTACGTCGCGGCTGGGGGGTACCTGCTGTGGAACCCACTCACGGGCATGGTTACGCTGACGCTTGCGCTGGCCATCTATTTGTTTGTGGAGAGCATCCTGGAATTCATTTTGGCCGTGCGGCTGCGACCCATGGCCGGTTCGGGATGGCTATTTGTGGATTCCATTATCACCCTGGTTCTCGCCATCATCATTTATCGAACTTGGCCCGCGAATGCTGGGTGGGTCCTTGGAATTCTCGTGGGATTCAGCATGCTGTTCAGCGGCTTGTCACGGTTGATGCTGTCTCTCGCCGCGCGGCGATTGGTGTCGGACCTGCCCTAGAAACCGCATTTCGGCTGATGCACATTTGAGGTAATTTGCCATGGCCACGATGATTTGTGAACACGTGGACGAGATTCGGGACGTGCAGCCAAGCAGCGACGGCTGCCTGGAGTGCCTGCAAACAGGCGACGATTGGGTGCATCTGCGGCTCTACCTGTCGTGCGGCCACGTCGGATGCTGCGATACGTCGATGGACAAGCACGCCACGAAACACTTCCACAAGACTCATCATCCAATCATCCAGTCGTTCGAACCTGGTGAAGACTGACGCTGGTGTTATGTCGACCGTATTATGCTTTCGTGAGTAGCGCCGTCTTATCCGGGGCAGAGCGTGAGTAGCGCCGTCTTATCCGGGGCAGAGATCGACGGGAGAGCTCCCGCAGATGCCACCTGAACAGGACCAGCAGCCGAAGCTGAAGTTGTTCGGCTCGGCGGGCTCTCCCGCGGCTTATGCCATCCGGGATTTCCTGCATCGCAGCGATGTGCCTTTTGAGTGGGTGGAAATCCACTCGAACGAGCAAGCCCGCCAGATCGGAGTCGAACACGCGCGCGACGCCAGGTTGCCAGTGTGCGTTTTTTCGGATGGCACGCGCCTGGAACATCCCACCGTTCGTCAAATTGTCGAGAAGCTGGGATGGTTTCGGACTCCTTCGTGCACCCAATATGATCTTGCGATCTACGGAGCCGGGCCAGCAGGGCTGAGCGCCGCAGTTTACGGTGCATCCGAGGGGCTGAAGACGGTCCTCGTGGAAAGATGGGCAATCGGGGGACAAGCGGGAAGCAGCCCGAAAATAGAAAACTATCTTGGCTTTCCATCCGGAATCAGCGGCGCTGATTTGGCTGAGCGCGCACGCGAGCAAGCCTGCCGCTTTGGCGCGGAGATACTGCTCGCGCGCGAGGGCGTCCGGGGTGAGTTCACCGCGGGCAAGCGCACCGGCTACTTGGCCGATGGCACTAAAATTGTCGCACGCACGGCCATCTGCGCTACGGGTATCGACTACCGCCGGTTGGGTCTGCCGAACGAAGATCGCTTCATTGGGGCGGGCGTGTACTACGGGGCGGGTGCCAGCGAAGCATCCATGTGCGGGAACGAGCACGTCTTTATTGTGGGAGGCGGCAACTCAGCTGGGCAAGCAACGTTGCATTTTTCGCGCTTCGCCGAGCTCGTGACCATGATCGTCCGAGGGGACACTCTCAAAAGCACACTCTCCACTTACTTGATCGATCGCATTCGCTCCACTTCCAATGTCGAGGTGCTCACGAATACAGAAGTCACTAAATTGGAAGGCGAGGAAGTGCTGCGAGCCATTACTTTGACGAATCGGAAAACCGGTGAGGAACGGACATTCGAGACCAAGTGGCTCTTCATCTGCATCGGAGGCTCTCCGCACACCGATTGGGCTTTGGAAGCCGGAGTCGTGCGTGACGAAGCCGGGTACTTGGTCACTGGGCCAGATTTACATTTTGAAGGCAGATCATCTAATGGCGGCTGGCCGCTCGATCGAAATCCGTATTATCTCGAGACCAATGTGCCGGGGCTATTTGCGGCAGGTGACGTGCGGCACGGATCCGTGAAACGCTGCGCTTCCGCAGTTGGCGAGGGCGCTATGGCAGTCACCTTTGCGCATCGCTATCTTTCCGCCGGTTGAGCAAATCCTGTTACTTTTCTAGGCGCCTTCGCCGAATTCGGCCTCCGGCTGCGGCAGGCGGTCGCCATCGCGCGCCAGCCAGACGTATAAGGTCGGCAGCAAGAATATGCTTAGGAGCAGTGCGCCAATTAACCCGCCAACGATTACGATGGCAAAAGGCCGCTGCGAATCTGAACCGATGCCGCGCGAAAGAGCCGCGGGCAATAAGCCCAACGTAGCCACCAGCATGGTCATCATGATGGGACGCAAGCGAAGAACCGCTCCCTCGATGGCCGCGGACTCGATGGTATGACCCGCGGCGCGTAGCTGGTTGATGTACTCCAGCATGATCACACCGGTTTCCACGGAGACGCCAAATAACGCCAGAAAGCCGACACCGGAAGACACGCTGAGGTGCGTGCCTGTCATCAGGAGCGCCAGCAGGCCGCCAATCGGCGCAATGGCAACATTGGCGAGAATCAAGCCGGCCCACTTCGCGGAAGCAAACATCGTGTACAGAACGATGAATATGACGAGGATCGTGAGAGGCACAACGATCATCAGTCTCCGCTGAGAACGTTTCTGGCTTGCATACTCGCCAGCCCAGTCAATGTGATAGCCAACCGGAAGCTTTACTTGGGCGCTTACGAGCTTCATCGCTTCTTCCACCGCGCTGCCAAGATCGCGGCCTCGGACGCTGTACTTGATGGCGACATAGCGAGAATTTTCTTCGCGATATATTTCGGAGGCGCCATCGCGTATTCCCACGTTCGCGAGCTGTGCGAGGGCGACGCGCTCTCCTGTGGGAGACATAAGCCGGATATTTTCGATTGCTTCTTTGGTGCTGCGATAGGGGGCCTGATAGCGCACGACCAGATCGTATCGCTGTTCGCCTTGCAGCACTTGGCTTACGGCTTTTCCACCGACAGCGGTTTCCACGGCGTCCTGTACGTCCGAAGCGTTGATACCGTGACGCGCCGCTTGTTGCCGGTCAACTGCGATGTTCAGGTTGGGCTGTCCCAGCACGCGAAACAATCCCAAATCCTGGACACCAGAAACGTGGCGCATAACATTGACCACTTCGTCGCCCTTTTCTTCGAGCACGCGTAGATCCTCGCCGTAGAGCTTAATGGCCAGCTCGCCCTTCACGCCGCTGACCGCTTCCTCCATGTTGTCCGCGATCGGCTGGGAGAAATTCCACAGAATTCCCGGCATCTTGCTTAGCTCACGGTCCATGGCCGCGATGAGCTCTTCTTTGTCCTCGTGAAATACGGGTCGCCACTGCTCCTTGGGTTTGAGATCGACGAAATATTCGGTATTGAAGAAGCCGGTGGTATCTGTGCCGTCATCCGGCCTTCCCACCTGACTGGTGACTACCTTGACCTCGGGGAACGACGCCAGCACAACTCGCGCTTGGTTTGCGACACGCACGCCCTCGGTCGGACCGGTGCTCGGCGCGAGTGTTCCCCGAACCCAGATGGCGCCCTCGTCCAAATGTGGCAGGAATTCCGAACCGATCACTCCACTTATCATGAGGAACACGGCGGTCGCGAAAGCCGCAGCACCGACTCCCACGGTTACGAGGCGATGTTCGATGGCCCACTTCAGCGCCACGCGGTATCGCTCGCGGAGAAAGTTCATCACGGGGTTATGCCATTCTCGTATTCCATGGCGAAACTGCATCAGAGCCAGCACGGGCGCGATGACTATTGAGAAGGCTAATGCGCCAATCAGCGCGAATGACACCGTCCATGCCATGGGCTTGAAGAGCCGGCCTTCGACGCTCTGCAAAGTGAAAATGGGCAGGTACGCGGCGATGATGATGGCACGCGCATAAAAGACAGGCCGCAGGACTTCCTGCACTGCATCGCGAATTCGCTCAAGAGGCGTCTTATGCGCGCTGCTGGGCAGGCTGAAGTGCCGCACGATGTTCTCGATGATCACTACAGTTCCATCGACCACCATGCCGAAATCCAACGCACCGAGGGAGAGAAGATTCGCGGGAATTCTATTTAGGTCCAGGCAAATGGAAGCGAAGAGCAGTGAAAACGGAATCGTGAGCGCCACGATGATGGCGCCACGAAAATTGCCAAGAAAGAAGAAAAGAATTACAGAAACAAGCAGCACGCCCTCGGTCAGGTTGTGAAGCACTGTGTGAGTTGTCAGGTGTAAGAGGTCGCTACGGTCCAGGAACGGAACAATCTTTACGCCGGGCGGAAGAATCTGCTCGTTCAACTCCTTCACCTTTTTGTGGATGGCCAGAAGCGTCTCGTCGGCATTGGCGCCCTTGCGCAGAAGAACAATGCCCTCAACGACGTCATCGCCGTCCAACACCGTTCCGTCGACACGTCGAATGGCTTTGCCGATCTGCCCCAAACGAATCTTCGGCCCTTGCGTAACTATTCCGATGTCCTTGGCGCGAATCGCAGTTCCGTTCTGGGTTTTAATGAGTGTCTGTTCAATGTCACTTACATTTGAAAACAGACCCAGTGCTCGGACATTGATTTGCTGCAACCCCGCTTCGACGAAACTTCCCCCGGCATTGGTGTTGTTGTTGGCAAGCTGCTGCTCCACTTGGCTAATGCTGAGCCCATAAGCCACCAGCTTGGAGGGGTCGAGACGCACCTGGTATTCGCGTGTGGGTCCACCGAAGCTTGAAACGTCGACGACGTTAGGCACGGATTTGAACTGCTTTTCGAGCGTCCAGTCCTCGATAGACTTCAATTCCATCAGGTCATACTTCGGGTTCGTACTCCTCAGGGTGTACCAGAAAATCTGCCCCACCGGACTCCAGTCCGCGCCCATCTGCGGCTGCAGACCATTGGGTAACGTGAGCTGCGAGAGCCTTTCCAGAACCTTCTCCCGGTTCACGTCGTTGACCGAATTGTCGTCAAAGATGAGCATCACGCTGGATAACCCAAAGAGCGAAGCCGAGCGCAGGTGCTCCAGGTGCGGCGTTCCGTTCATCTGGATTTCAATGGGGATGGTGACTTGCTGCTCGACCTCTTCTGCCGCTCGTCCCGGCCATTGCGTGATGATCTGGACGTAATTATTCGCGACGTCAGGGTAAGCCTCCACGGGGAGGTTGTGAAAAGATATGGCGCCCCACACCAGCAATAGGACCGCCAGCGCTAATACCATGAACCGATTGTTCAGGGCGAAGTCGATCAGCCCGCGCATCTTCGTGCCGCCCTTCGATGGCTCGCTCGCACTCTCATCTATTGCTCCACTGTGTTCTGCAGCGCTAGCGCATTGCCGACCACCTGTTGCCCTGGCTTTATCCCTGGAATAATTTCCTGCATGTTGCCGGGCAAAATGCGGCCGGCCACAACTTCTGTTCGGCGAAACTTGTTTCCGCCGATTGGCACATACACCCAATCACGATCGTGCAAATGCAAAATTGCCACAGCAGGCACTGCGGCGTGTGTTTCCTTCTTTTGTCCATGGAATGTGGCGGTAACAAACATTCCGATACGCATCAGTCCGGGATTCACTACTTCGATGCGTACCTTGGCCGTACGAAGGGTGGGATCGAGCACCGGACCCACATTTGCAATACGCCCCGTGAATTGTTTGTCGGGATAGGCGTTCAGTCGAATTTCGGCGGTTTCGCCGACGTGTACATTGGCGAGATCGTTCTCGTACACATCACACAAAATCCAAACGTGGGAGAGGTCTGAGATCGTGAACGGATTGGGTGAACTGAGACCCTGCGTGCCGGCAGCTGCGGTAACCTGTTGGTCGGTGATCACGCCTGAAACGGGAGCGCGTATATCCACGATCGCCGCGGGGTGGTTGATGTCCGCACCCAGCACGCGAAGACGCTCCGTCGTGTTCTCAACATCTACGTTGGCCTTGTCTTCCGCGTCCTGTGCGACCTGTAAGTCGTTTAAGGAGATTGCGCCCTTGTCGTAGAGCAACTTTGCCCGCTCCAACTGAGTGTGCGTGAGCTGCTCATCCGCCAAGGCCTTTCGATAATCGGAGAACGCCCCGGACAGGTCCGCGCTCTGCACACGAAGCAAGAGTTGGCCTTTCTGCACCGTATCTCCCAGCTTCGCGTGAATGTCCACAACGCGTCCTGCCGCCAGGGAAATCACCGGCACGGTTCGCGAGATGTCAGGACTTATCGCACCGGTCGCCATCAACTGCGACGTGGAGATATGTTCAACTGCAACCACTAGCGGAAATTGCTCCGGATGGTCCA
>Ga0210410_10003700_pt1 | contig 13527 bp, 11 predicted proteins | sample IncBWC4MmetaG_FD_161058 | JGI IMG/M metagenome (GOLD analysis project Ga0210410, IMG submission 161058) | Forest soil microbial communities from Barre Woods Harvard Forest LTER site, Petersham, Massachusetts, United States - Inc-BW-C-4-M | ecosystem: Environmental > Terrestrial > Soil >... | reverse complement strand
CTGGAACGCGCTGCTCTCGGCCCTGGGCCGGCAGGGCATCGGGGAGGAGCTGCTGGTACAGGCCGGGCTCATCCTCTCCCGCCAGAACCAGCCCGGCTTCTACGACCGGTTCCGCGGCCGCCTGCTCTTCCCCATCCGCGACGTGCAGGGCCGCGTGGTGGCCTTCGGTGGGCGCGCGCTCTCGGGCGAGGAGCCGAAGTACCTCAACTCGCCGGAGACCCCGCTCTACGTCAAGGGTCAGGTGCTCTACGCCCTCGACGTGGCCAAGGGCGCGATGCGCGAGCGGAGCCGGGCGATCCTCGTCGAGGGCTACCTCGACTGCCTCATGGCGCACCAGCACGGCTTCGGCGAGACGGTGGCCGCGCTCGGCACCGCCTTCACCACCGCCCAGCTCGGGCTGCTGCGTCGCTACGCCGACGAGGTGGTGGCCCTCTTCGACGCCGACGCGGCCGGCCAGAAGGCCTCGACCCGCCTCGAGGAGATGATGAACGACGTGATGGACCTCCAGAACCTGGGCTGGTCCGTCGCGCGCACCGGCGGCTTCGAGAAGGCGGGGCATCTGCCGATCCGGGTCGCGCTCCTGCCCGCCGGCCACGACCCCGACAGCCTGCTACGCGCCGAGGGAGCCGGTGCGCTCAGCACGCGTCTCGACGCGGCGCGTCCGCTCCTCTCCTTCGTCCTCGAGAAGGCGCTCGGCGAGGAGGATCTGGCGACCCCACGGGGCCGCGCCAACGCCCACGCCCGGGTCGCCTTGATCCTCGCCAAGGTGGCGAACGCCGAGGAGGCGACCACGCTGGCCCGTGAGGCCGCCCGCCGGCTCGGCGTCGACTCCACCCAGCTCTGGATCGAGGCCCAGCAGCTCCAGGGCGCCCGCGCGAGGGGCCGTCGCCCCGAGCAGACGACGACCGGCGCGGCCGGAGGCGGCGATTCGGATACCTGGCCGCCTCCGGTGCCCTTCGAGCGCGACCTGGTGGCCCTCCTCTTGCAAGTCGACGATGCGCGGGTCGAGCTGCTCCCGCTGCTGGTCGAGGAAGACGTGGTGCATCAAGGGCTGCGCCTGGTCCTGGCCGCACTGCGGCGAGCCCCCGACGGGGCGGCCGAGACGCTCATGGCGGAGCTGCCGGGCGATCGGGAGCGCGGGCTGCTGGCCGCCCTGCTCGTCGAGGAGCGGAAGTGGGTCGATACACATAGTCACATCGCAGAGCTAAAGAGGCGGTACCATATCCGGCATCGTAAACTCCGGGTACGCCAGGTGACCCGGGCGATCATCGACGCCCAGGCCAGCGGCGATCCGGCGCTGCCCGCTCTCGAGGCCGAGCTTCGAGGCCTGCAGCGTGACCTGCAGCGAGAGGCGGAGGCCGTCAGGGAGCTAGCCCTGGCGCGCCCGGGGCTGGCGGGCCCAGGACCCGCGGACCCCCAGCGCCAGGCAGGAACACCCTAACCCCCCACCAGGAGAACGGCGAGGCATGGCGAACGAATCAAAGACGGCCGACGAACCGAAGATCGAGGAGCTCGACAAGCTCATCGCGAAGGGCAAGCAGAAAGGCTTCCTCACCTACGACGAGGTGAACGACGCCCTGCCTTCCGATCTCGTCACCCTCGATCAGCTCGACGACATCATGCTGATGTTCGGCTCGATGGACATCGAGCTCGTGGACTCGACCAAGGCCGCGCGCCTGCCGTCGGAGATGGCCTCCCAGGCCGCCGACCCCGAGCCCGACGACGAGGAGCCGGAGCCGCGCCGCATCGACCTGACCCCCGGCCCGGTCGGCCGCACCGAGGATCCGGTCCGCCTCTACCTGCGCGAGATGGGCAAGGTCGCCCTGCTCACCCGCGAGGGCGAGATCACGCTCGCCAAGCGCATCGAGGAGGGCAAGGACGAGGCCACCGCGGCCATCCTCTCCACCAGCCTCGCGGTCGAGAAGATCCGCGCGCTCCGGGAGGAGCTGCGCCGCGACGAGGCCCCGATCAAGGACGTGGTCGACTTCCCCGAGGAAGAGTCCACCGAGGAGAAGGAGGAGGCCCTCCGCCGCTCGGTCATCCGCGAGCTCGGCAACGTGGACCGCCTCCTGCGCGAGCGGGAGCGCCTCACGCACCAGTGGCGACGGCTCAAGGCCAAGGCGGGCGGCCGCAAGCGCGGCAAGGCCGAGCCGGCCTGGAAGCGCGTCGAAATCCAGGCCGAAGCCAAGAAGAGCAAGGTCCTCTCGATCCTCCGCGGGCTCAATCTCCAGCAGTCCCTCCTCGACATGTGGGGCGCCGACCTCAAGAAGCTGGTGGAGAAGATCCACCGCGCCGAGCGCGAGATCGCGCTCTGGTCCGACGGCAAGCGCCCGGCCCCCACCGCGGTGGACGCGTTCCTGTCCTCGCTCGCCGACGACGACCGCGACGAGGGCGACCGCGACCTCTACCAGAAGGCGGCCGCCAAGTACCCCTCGATCAAGGACCGCCTGGTGTGGGTGGCCCAGCAGAAGATCAAGCGGGCCGAGGAGCTCGCCGACGCCAAGGCGGACGATCTCAAGAACATCGTCAAGATCATCAAGCAGGGCGAGGCCAAGGCGGCGCGGGCCAAGAAGGAGATGGTCGAGGCGAACCTCCGGCTCGTCATCTCGATCGCCAAGAAGTACACCAACCGCGGCCTGCAGTTCCTCGACCTGATCCAGGAAGGCAACATCGGCCTGATGAAGGCGGTCGACAAGTTCGAGTACCGGCGCGGGTACAAGTTCTCGACCTACGCCACCTGGTGGATCCGCCAGGCGATCACCCGCGCCATCGCGGACCAGGCCCGCACCATCCGGATCCCGGTGCACATGATCGAGACCATCAACAAGCTCATCCGGACCTCCCGACAGCTGGTTCAAGAGCTGGGACGCGAGCCCACCCCCGAAGAGATCGCCATCAAGATGGAAGTCCCCGTCGACAAGGTCCGCAAGGTCCTCAAGATCGCCCAGGAGCCCATCTCGCTCGAGACCCCGATCGGCGAGGAGGAGGACAGCCATCTGGGCGACTTCATCGAGGACAAGCAGGTCGGCTCGCCGGTGGAGAGCATGATTGGGCTGTCGCTTCGGGAGCAGACGAACCGCGTCCTGAACTCCCTCACGCCTCGAGAAGAGAAGGTGCTGCGCCTGCGCTTCGGCCTCTCGGACGGCTGCGAGCACACGCTGGAGGAGGTCGGCCAGGACTTCGCGGTCACCCGCGAGCGCATCCGGCAGATCGAGGCCAAGGCGCTGCGCAAGCTCCGCCATCCCTCGCGCTCCAAGAAGCTCCGGAGCTTCCTCGAATCGTGAGCCGGCCGCGGGCGGTGGTATCATGAGCGACGGGCCCATAGCTCAATTGGCAGAGCCCCCGGCTCATAACCGGTCCGGTCTTGGTTCGAGTCCAAGTGGGCCCACCAATCTCGACGCGGGGCACGACACGGTGGCAGCGAGAGCAGGGACGAGAGGGTAAGTGGACGGAAACCTCCAGACGCTGATCAATCTGCAGGCGATCGATACGAGGATCGCCGGCCTCGAGGCGGACGCCGCGCGGCTCCCCCGGGAGATCGCCGCGATCCACGCCGCAGTCGAGGACGCCAAGAAGAACGCCGAGCAGGCCAAGGCCCGGCTGGACGCCGCCCGCAAGGACCAGCGGGCCAAGGAGAAAGACCTCGAAGTCGTCCAGGCCAAGCGCTCCAAGAACGAGGCCCGCCTCTACGAGGTCAAGACCAACAAGGAGTACTCCGCGGTCCTCATCGAGATCGAGGAGATCAAGCAGGAGAAGGCCCGGATGGAGGAGGAGGTCCTGGTCCTCATGGAGGCCCAGGAGCGTCTGACCGGCGACATCCGCGAGGCCGATGCGCGCTTCAAGCAGCGCGAGAGCGAGGGGCGGGGCCAGGAGGCCACGCTCAAGGAGCAGCTGCGCGGGATCGAGGCCGACCTGGGCGGGGTCCGCACCGAGCGCAAGGAACTGGCCGGCAAGCTGCCCGCGAACATCCTGGCCGACTACGACCGGATCCTCCGCGCCCGCGCCGGGCTGGCCCTGGTCCCGGTGACCAAGCCCAACTTCTGCGGCGCCTGTCGGATGACGATCACCCCGCAGCGCCTGCAGGAGCTCCGCGCGCAGTCCTCGCTGATCCCCTGCGAGTCCTGCGGCCGCTACCTCTACTGGCCCTCCTGATCCCCTCTCCCCCTCTCCCCGATGGGGAGAGGGCAGGGTGAGGGGTCCGCAGGCAACGCGCCCAGCATGTCCCCCCTTCCCCCCGTGATCATGTACACGGACGGCGCCTGCTCGGGCAACCCGGGGCCCGGTGGCTGGGGGGTGCTCCTGATCGAGGACGGCCGCGAGGTCGAGCTGCTCGGCGGCGAGAACCCCACCACCAATCAGCGGATGGAGCTGACCGCACCCATCCAGGGCCTGCGTGCGCTGTCGGGGCGCCGCCGGGTCGACATCTACAGCGACAGCGCCTACGTCATCAACTGCTTTCGCGACCGGTGGTACGAGCGCTGGCGCAAGAACGGCTGGCTCAACTCCCAGAAGAAGCCGGTGGAGAACCGCGACCTCTGGGAGGCCCTCATCGCGCTCGTCGAGCAGCACGACGTCACCTGGCACAAGGTCGCGGGCCACAGCGGCCACCCCCAGAACGACCGCGCCGACGCCCTCGCCCGCTCCGGCATCCCCCGCTGACCTGCCGCGCAGCGTCAGCCGGGGGTGGGCCTCGGCGCGTGACTATTCTTGCCGGAGGCTCCGGAGGCCCATGCTAAGACGGAACCATGCTTACCGGGGACGACCGCGTACATCGGGTGGACGGGCAGGAGCACGACCTCGATCACGAGCGCGATCATGATCAGGTCGACCACGCCGCGAGCGCGGCGCTGACCGCGACCGAGGAGCCGGACCACTTCCCCCGCCTCGAGGAGCCGTCCTGGCTCGACGACGAGGACATGGAGGAGATGGAAGAGCCGCGCGACTCCGCGTTCCGCGGCATCTGGATCGGCGTGCTCGCGGCCGCAATCACCTTCGCGTTGGTGTTCGCGATCCCGCACTGGCTCGGCTGGTACGACCTGGGCCCCGCGACGCCACGGGCCAAGCGCGAGGTGACGACGCCGGACTCGGTGATCTCGACCGTCACCGCCAAGCCTTCGACCGCGCCGGCCGAGCCCACTGCGGGCCAGACCGTCGCGGCCGCGCCCGCGCCGCCACCCGCGGCCCCCACCGCCGCAACAACGCCCCCGCCCGCGGTGACGCCGTCGGCCCCGGCCGAGCCCAGGCTCCCGCCGGCCGCGCGCGAGGCCAAGCCCGCGCCGCGGGAGCCCAAGACCACCGTCGCCGCCCGCGAGACGAAGCCGGCGACGCCCGCCCGCGAGCCCAAGGCCGCGAGCGCGGCGTCGGCAAGCCGACGGACCTTCGCGGTGCAGATCGCGGCCTTCAAGAACGCCCGGCAGGCCGGGCGCGTGGCCGAGAATGCCAAGAAGGCCGGCTACTCGGCCGACGTCCTGCGGGTGGACTCCTCCCCGGCGCGGTGGGTGGTGCGGGTCAGCGGGTACTCGACACGCGAGCAGGCCGAGTCGGCTCGCGAGGCGCTCGCCCGCAAGGGATTCCGCGGCAGCTTCATCCTGTAGTCACGCCGGGCATCACGGCCGGAGCGGCCACTTGTTGATGACGGCGAGCCCGGCCCGCCGCACCTGATCGCGGGCCAGCTCCTCCACCCGATCGTAGACGGCCCGCTCGTCGAGGGTGGTGATGCGCCCCTCGTCGAGCACCAGGCGCCCGTCGATCATCACGCCGCGCACGCTCGACCCGGTGGCCGCGTAGACCAGGTTGTTGAGCGGGTTGAGCAGCGGGCGCCACTCCGGGGCGTCGCGATCGAAGAGCACGAGGTCGGCACGCTTGCCCACCTCGAGCGAGCCGATCTCCCGCTCCATCAGGAGCGCCTCCGCCCCGCGGATCGTCGCCATCTCGACCACCGTCTCGGGCGGCATCACCCGCACGTCGAGCCGGGCGTCCTTGTAGATGTTGGCGACGAGATACATCATCCGCAGCATGTCGAAGTGATTCGATCCGTTGCCGCTGTCGCCCCCCAGCGAGACGCACACCCCGTCGCGCACCATCTCCGGCACCCGCGCGTGCGCGGCCAGCCCCTTGGTGTGCTTGAGCCCCGCGGTCGGGCAGTGGCTGATCTTGACCCCGCGCCGCGCGAGCCGCGCGATGTCCGCGTCGTCCAGATAGACCATGTGGGAGAGCTTGGCGTTCGGGGCGAGCACGCCCCACGCGTCGAGCGTGACCAGCGGCAGGCGGTCGCGGGTGAGGCGCAAGGGATGCGAGGCCAGGTGCATCATCCCCCACCCCACCCCGTGTCGGTCGGCCAGCGCCTTGGCCCCGCGGATCAGCTCCTCCGAGCAGGTGCCAAAGCCCAGCAGCAGGGGCCAGCCGCGCACGAGCCCGCCGCGCGCGCCCAGCTCCTCGAGCATCGCCGCGTTGGCCGCGAGCGCCTCCGCCGTCGTCTGGCGCATGCGGTCGGGGCCCGACTCGAGGTCCCACGTCCAGCGGCCGAGGATCGCCCGCATCCCGAGCCGCTCGACCGCGTCCGCCACCGCGGAGGTGTCGAAGAGCGTCCCCGCCTCGCAGAAGGTGGTGGTCCCGGTGCGGATCATCTCGATCCCGGCCAGCAGGGCGGCGTGCTGCTCGTCCTCCGGGGTCATCACCGCGTAGAGGGGGATGAGCCAGTCGGGCAGGTAGCGGTCCACCGGGATGTCGTCGAGGAGCAGCCCCCGGTTGAGGTGCTCGGAGAGGTGCACGTGGGTGTCCACGAAGCCGGGGGTGACGACGAGCCGCCGTCCGTCGATCACCCGATCGGGCGGCCGCGGCGGATGCACCTCGGCCGACGGACCGACCTGGAGGATGCGGGCGCCGTCCACCAGGACGGAGCCGTCCGCGAAGACCCGCCGGCCGGCGTCCACCGTGATGACGGTGGCGTGCTCGACGAGGATCACACCTTGCGCTGGATCACCCGATGCCGCTGCTGGCCGAGGCCGTCGATCCCCTGCTCCACCGTGTCGCCGGGCACGAGATAGCGCGGCGGCCGCGCCCCGTGGCCGACCCCGGCCGGCGTGCCGGTGGAGATCAGATCGCCGGGCAGGAGCGTCATGAAGCGGCTCAGGTACGCGACCAGCTGGCGCACCGGGAAGACCATGTCCCGGGTGCTGCCGTGCTGGCGCCGCTCCCCGTTGACGGTGGTCCACAGCGCGAGGGCCTGGGGATCGGCGATCTCGTCGGCGGTGACCAGCCACGGGCCGATCGGCGCGAAGGTGTCCGCGCTCTTGCCCTTGGTGGTGCCGCCCCCGTGCTCCATCTGGAACTCGCGCTCGGAGACGTCGTTCAGCAGGCAGTAGGCGGCCACGTGGCCGAGCGCGCGCGCCTCGTCCACCGACCGCGCGGCGCGGCCGACCACCGCGGCCAGCTCCACCTCGTAGTCGAGCTTCACCGCGCCCGGAGGGCGCGCGATCGGATCATCGGGTCCGCTGATCGCGCTGTTGGCCTTGATGAAGATGGTCGGCTCCTTCGGCAGCGGCAGCGAGACCTCGAGGGCGTGGTCGGTGTAGTTGAGCCCGATGCACACGATCTTGCCGATGGCGGCGAGCGGGCACCCGAGCCGTGGCTTGCCCTTCACCGCGGGCAGCCGGTCCGGCTTCACCGCCCGCAGCCGCTTGAGGCCGGCGGGCGTCAGCACCTCGGGAGTGATGTCCTCGACCACCCGCGAGAGGTCGCGCAGGCGACCCGTCGCGTCCACCAGGCCCGGGCGCTCGGCGCCCGCGCGGCCGTACCGGACGAGCTTCATGGCGGGGCCGCTAGTGAGCGGCCAGGCCGGGCACCGACATCACGAGGTGCAGGTACCCGCCCAGCTCGTTGATACGGCGCATGTCGTGGGCCACGAAGGCGGCGCGCTCGGGCTCGGTCAGATCGATGCCGGTCAGCGCGGCGGCCGCGTCGGCCTGGAAGCGGGCCCGGAACTCCGGCTCCTTCTTGAGGCGGTAGAGCAGGCTGTTGACCGCGTAGCGGCTCACGCGAGACTCCACTCGACCGCGGCGAGGTTGATCCGCCGCAGCTCGCCGAAGTAGCGCACCTGGGCGCGGGCCGGGGTGATCGCGCCGATCAGCACCATCCAGTTGAGGAACTCGTGCTCGCCGGTCTTGTGGAGCTCGCCGACGGTCAGCTCCTGCAGCGGCTCGTGCTCGCCGCGCTCCATCCAGTGCACGAGCTTGCGGTCGAACACGGTGTCGGTCTCGCCCACCCGCGGCAGCGACAGCTCCGGGAAGTGCGAGAGGCCGCCGGTGGCGATGATGCCCACGTTCCACCGCGAGGCCGCGACCACGCGGGCGATGTGCCGGCCGAAGTCGAAGCAGCGCTTGGGGGTCGGCTGGGGCGCCACGAAGCAGTTCACCCAGATCGGCACCAGCGGCGGGATCGGCCGCGTCCCGTGCATGGTGTTGACCGGGCTCAGGAACGCGTGGTCGACCGGGGCCTCCCAGGACATCGCGAGGTCGAACCCGGACCCGAGCCCCTTTTCCAGAATTTGGTTGGCGAGGTCCTCGTGGAGCGGGTAGTGCTCCGGCATGTGGTCCAGCACCGCGTCGAAGGCCTCCGCGTGGTCCTGCTTCATGCGCTGCACGCTCGTGCCGATGCGGACGCAGAGGGCCGGGACCGCGTTGAACGAGAACGCGTTCAGGTGGTCGTCGGCCACCACGATCAGCGCGTCGGCCCGGGTGGCCGAGAAGCGCTCGCCCATCCGGGCGATCTCGGTCATGCAGTCGGTGACCATCCGGCGCCCCTCGTCGCCGCAGGCGCGCTGGTAGTAGTCGGGATCGAGCACGTGCGACATCGCGCCCGCGAAGACGATCTTGCCCATGGACGAGCCTCCCGGCCGGGCGGTCGGCCGCGCGCCCGGCGCAGCGCGGATGGTAGCGGATGGACGCGATGGACGCAAGGCGGCCGCCCGCGCCTTGCGGGCCCGGGAGCGACCGACTAGACTGAGGGCCCCGGGAGGACATCGACATGAGCCAGACCACGCCGTCCCTCGACGAGATGCTCCGCACCCACGTGGCCCGCTTCACCGAGCGCCGCGCCGACTGGGACGCGTTCGCCGACGCGCGCGTCGAGGGCTTCAAGCGTGCGCAGCACCGCTTCATCGGCTCGGGCGCCTCCGGCAAGGCGGACGCCAGCGTGATCCCCGCGCAGCACTTCACGCTCTCGGTCATGTTCATCCCGCCCGGCCAGGGCAACGCCCCGCACACCCACGAGGTCGAGGAGGTCTTCTTCATCCTCCAGGGCAAGGTGCTGGTGTTCATCGAGGACGGCGCCGGCCATCGCGCCGAGACCGTGCTGGGCCCGTGGGACTGCGTCTCCTGCCCGGCCAACGTGATCCACGGCTTCACCAACGTGGGCCTCGAGCCCGCGTACCTGCAGGTGATGCTCGGCAAGGCCCGCCCCGAGCTGATGACCTACACCGACGGCGACCTCCAGTCGCGACGCGACGAGCACCTGCGCGCGGCCGGGGCCCGCGGCTAGCCCGCGCCTCCGGTCCCGGCCCCGGTGCTGGTCGGCGCTTCGCCGAAGCGGAAGGAGGACGGCCGCTTCGTCGCCGGGCGCGGCCGCTACCTCGACGACGTGCGGGTGGAGGGCCTGCTCCACCTGGCCGTCGTGCGCAGCCCGCACGCCCACGCGCGCGTCGCCGGCGTCGACGGCGCGTCGGCGCGCGCCTGCGACGGAGTGATCGCGGTGCTCACCCTGGCCGACCTGCCCGAGCTGGCCGCCGCCACCGTGCCGCCCCTCGTGCCGGAGCCCAAGGGCCGCCCCTACGTGCATCCGGTGCTGGCCGGCGCGCGGGTGCGCCACGTGGGCGAGCCGGTGGCGGTGGTGGTCGCCACAAGCCCGTACGCGGCCGCCGACGGCGTCGAGCGGGTGGCCGTCGCCTACGACCCGCTGCCCGCCGCGGTGTCGCCCGCCGCCGCAAGCGCGGTCGGCGCGCCACGGGTCAACGAGACGTGGCCGGACAATCTGGCCTCGGTCACCACCTCCGCCAAGGGCCAGCCCGCGGAGGCGCTCGCCCGCGCCCCGGTGGTGGTGGCCGCGCGCCTCGCCTATCCGCGCGTGGCCGGCATGCCGCTCGAGACGCGCGGGGTCCTGGCCGCGCCCGATCCGATCGGGGGCGGGCTCACGGTGTGGACGTCGACCCAGGTGCCGTTCGCGGTGCGCAGCGCGATCGCCCCGGTGGTGGGCCTGGCCGAGGAGCGCATCCGCGTGCTCGTGCCGGACGTGGGTGGCGGCTTCGGGGTCAAGGGCCACGTCTATCCCGAGGAGATCCTGGTGGCGGTGGTGGCCCGCCGGCTCGGCCGCCCGGTGAAGTGGGTCGAGACGCGGAGCGAGCACTGCCTCACCGCGGCGGGCGACCGGGACCAGGTCCACGAGGCGCGCATCGGGGTCGAGCGCGACGGGCACATCATTGCGATCGAAACCGCGTTCACGCGCGATCACGGGGTGGCGCCCACCCTCGGCGAGGCGATCACGCTGAACACCATCAACCACCTGCCGGGGCCCTACCACGTGCCGCACTATCGCGGGACGGGGCGGAACGTGCTCACCCACAAGACGTTCGCGGCGGCCTATCGCGGGGCGGGGCGGCCCGAGGCCGCCTTCGTGCTCGACCGCCTCCTCGACCGCGCGGCACGCACGATCGGGATGGATCCGGCCGCGCTCCGGCGCCTCAACCTGATCCGGCCCGACGAGATGCCGGTCCCGACCGGGCTCACCTATCGCGACGGGGCGCCCATCACCTACGATCCGGCCGACTACCCCGCCGCCTTCGACCGGCTGCTCGCCACCCTCGACTACGACGGCTGGCGGGCGCGGCAGGCGAAGCGGCGCGGCGGCCCGCGGCCGATCGGCATCGGGCTCTGCGCCTACGTCGAGGGCACCGGCATCGGCCCGTTCGAGGGCGCCGACATCCGGGTGGATCCCGACGGCACCGTGTTCGTGCACCTCGGGGTCTGCGCGCAAGGCCAGGGCCACGAGACCACGCTGGCCCAGATCGCGGCCGACGAGCTCGGCGTGGCGCTCGAGTCGGTCGCGGTGGTGGGCGGCGACACGAGCCTGGTAGGCTACGGCATGGGCACGATCGCGAGCCGGGTCGCCGCGGTGGGCGGACCCGCGGTCCAGCGCTCCGCCGCGCAGGTGGCGCACAAGGCGCGGCTGGTGGGCGCCGAGATGCTCGAGTGCGCACCGGAGGACGTGGTGCTGGCCGAGGGGCGCGTGGGCGTGCGTGGGGCGCCCGGCAAGAGCCTCGCCTTGGGCCAGGTCGCGCGCGCCGCGGTGCGGAGCCGCGCGGTCGCGGAGGCGGGCGGCCCGGGGCTCAGCGCGTGCGCCTTCTTCTACCCCGACACCGTCACCTGGGCCTTCGGGGTGCAGGGCGTCGTCCTCGAGGTGGATCTGGAGTCGTGCGCGATCTCGCTGCTGCGGCTCGCCGCGATGCACGACTGCGGGCGGGCGATCAATCCGGTCATCGTGGAGGGCCAGCTCCACGGCGGCATCGCCCAGGGGCTCGGCAGCGCCCTCGGAGAGGCGCTGATCTACGACGACGCGGGCCAGCTCCTCACCGGCTCCCTCATGGACTACCCGATGCCGCGCGCGGACGAGATGCCGCCGCTCGACGTGGTCCACATGGACTTCCCCTCCGTGATCAACCCGCTTGGCATCAAGGGAGTGGGCGAGAGCGGGGTGATCTCGCCGGCCGCCGCGGTGGCCAACGCGGTGGAGGACGCCCTCGCCGACTACGGCGTCCAGGTGGACCGCCCGCCCCTCACCTCGTCCGCCGTCTTCGAGCTGCTGCGCGCCACCGGACGCTGGCCCGTCCCGACAAAGGAGCCGTCATGATCGAGCGTCGACCGTTCGGCCGCACCGGGCACCAGTCCACCGTCACCCTCTTCGGCGCGGCCGCGCTGGCGCGCGCCAGCCAGGACGAGGCCGACCGCGCCCTGGAGGTGCTGCTCCGCCACGGGGTCAACCACATCGACACCGCGGCGCGCTACGGCGACTCCGAGCTGCGCATCGGGCCGTGGATGGCCCGCCACCGGAAGGACTTCTTCCTCGCCACCAAGACCGGCTCTCGCAGCGCCCGCGAGGCGCGCGAGGATGTGCACCGCTCGCTCGAGCGGCTGCGGGTGGACTCGGTCGACCTGATCCAGATGCACTCGCTCGGCCACCCGGACGACTGGGATCAGGCGATGGGCCCGGGCGGCGCCCTGGAGGCGCTGGTGGAGGCGAAGGCGCAGGGCCTGGTGCGCGCCATCGGGGTCACCGGTCACGGCTGGACCATCGCGGCGATGCACCGGCGAAGCCTCGCGCGGTTCGAGTTCGACTCGATCCTGCTGCCCTACAACTTCTTCATGATGCAGAACGAGCGCTACCGGGAGGCCTTCGAGCAGGTCACCGCGATCTGCCGCGAGCGCAACGTGGCGGTGCAGACCATCAAGGGGATCGCGCGCGGCCCGTGGGCCGCCACCGAGCGCACGTACGCCACCTGGTACCAGCCCCTCGAGCGCCAGGAGGACATCGACCGCGCGGTCCACTGGGTGCTGGGCCGGCCCGGCATCTTCCTGAACACCGCGGGCGACCTCGGCCTGCTCCCGAAAGTCCTCGACGCGGCGAGCCGCTTCACCCGGCGGCCCTCCGACGAGGAGATGACCGCCCTGCACGACGGCACCCGGATGTCGTCATTGTTCGGACTGCCGACCTGACCCGAGAGGAGATCAAAAGCGTCCATGCGCAAAGCCGCCATCGTCCTCGCCGTGCTCGTTCTCTGCGCGCCCGCCGCGGCGCTCGCCCAGACCACCAAGCTCCGCGTGGCCATCTGCGCCCGGACGATCAGCATGGGCGTCGGATCCCCGTTCGCGGTGGCCATGAAGATGGGCTGGTTCAAGCAGGAGGGGCTCGACATCGAGATCGTTCCCCTGCCCGGCTCCACCGACTGCGTGAAGGCGGTGGCCACCGGCGAGGTGCCGATCTCGCTGCCGAGCGTGGAGCCCCTCGCCAACGGCCGTCCCCAGGGAGTCCGAGCCAAGATCTACTACACCGCCTACCAGACCAACGGCTACGGCATCGCGGTGCCGGCGGACAGCCCGATCCAGAGCCCGAGCGAGCTGCGCGGCAAGTCCATCGGGGTCACCAGCCTCGCCTCCGCCGGCGTGGTGGTGGCGCGGGCCCAGGTGGCGGCGGCCGGTCTCGATCCCGCCAAGGACGTCCAGATCGTTGTGGCGGGCGAGGGCGCGCAGACCGCGGCGATGGTGCGCAACAAGCAGGTGGAGGCGCTGAGCCAGTTCGACACCCAGTACGCGATGGTGGAGAACGCGGGCGTGCGCATGCGCTACCTCGACCGCCGCGACATCGAGAAGTTCCCCGGCAACGGCTTCCTCGCCTCCGAGGACACGCTGAAAACGCGCCGGAAGGAGCTGATCGGCATGGCCCGCGCCTACGCCAAGGGCACGATCTTCACCATCGCCAACC
>Ga0210410_10003698_pt1 | contig 13530 bp, 20 predicted proteins | sample IncBWC4MmetaG_FD_161058 | JGI IMG/M metagenome (GOLD analysis project Ga0210410, IMG submission 161058) | Forest soil microbial communities from Barre Woods Harvard Forest LTER site, Petersham, Massachusetts, United States - Inc-BW-C-4-M | ecosystem: Environmental > Terrestrial > Soil >... | reverse complement strand
CGACTGTGTACTTGATTTGAAGATTCCCTGTAGGGCTTTGGAGCGTCATTTCACATGCAGCTTTACAAGACAGAGATCCGCCAGACGCTGATCTCCAGGACGCTGATCTCCAGGACACTGATCCACGCATGGACATGGAGGAGTCGCGTTGTCGTCAGGCGTCGGTCATTGTTTCGGTGTTTCGGTGGCAGTCTCGGCGTTCGAAACTCGTGGTCCAACTACGGCATGTCCCCGCACGATCTAAGGTTTTGACGGGATGGATCGGTATGACGGTCCCAAGCTACAAACAAGACTCGAGCAAAAAATATTCCCGGTGCTCAGCGTGGGCACAGAATTGAGGTTGATCAATGAACTCCAAGAAATGTCTCCTGGCGCTGACCACGATGGCTTTGGTGTTCGCCAGTTTGTCCTGGGCCGCGGACGATAAAGATGAAGCCGATATCAACAAGCGAATCGATAGCGCGGCTAACGTTCTGAACGAAATCATGGCAACTCCTGACAAAGCAATCCCCGACGGCATCATGAGCGATGCTAGGTGCATTGCAGTCGTGCCTTCAATGATCAAGATCGCGATCGGCATTGGCGGGAACCATGGCAAGGGTGTAGCCACGTGCAGGACGCCAAACGGATGGAGCGCTCCTGCTCCGATCGCCATCACCGGCGGCAGCTGGGGCCTTCAACTCGGCGGCCAGGCGGTCGATCTAGTCATGGTGGTTACAAATGATCAGGGGATGGAGCATCTACTCTCCAGCAAATTCAAGCTTGGAGCGGACGCTTCCGCTGCCGCGGGTCCGGTGGGACGTGATGCCACTGCTGGTACCGACGTAAAGATGAGAGCAGAAGTGTTGACCTATTCGCGAACCCGAGGTCTTTTCGCGGGCATCGATTTGTCGGGGGCGGTTATAAACCAGGATCAGGATTCCACCCGACTTCTCTACGGAAAAATGGTACCGTTTGAGACGATTCTGCACGGCAAAGTTGCGCCTCCAAATGGAAGCGACTCCTTCCTGGCGGCGGTCAGGAAATATTCTTCCCAGTCCAAAGACCAAGCTGCAAAATGACCAGGGAACGGCATTTGTCAAGCATGGAACGGCCGGGCCGCATGGGCTCGGCCCTTTTATTCTTGGGCAGTGGACGAAGAAACTTCCACCATCTCGATGCGTTAGCAAACGCTTTACCATACATAACCAAATGCGCAGAGGTACAGACTTGAACCGATGTTGAAGTCGCAGATAAGCCGATAGCTTGATTGGCGTGACCCAGACCGGCAGTCTCGACTGGCACAGAACCCGGGTCCAGCGGGGTCATGATCCTTTGCGCGACCCGGATGAATTGAATGAGCACCGGCTTCGTGCGCCCGGTGACTTCCATTGAAAAGGAGCGAACAACATGTACACCATTCTGCTGATCATCCTGGTTCTGATGCTAATCGGCGCCTTACCGACGTGGCCGTACAGTTCCGGTTGGGGATACTACCCAAGCGGCGGTTTAGGCTTGATCTTGATCATCGTGCTTGTGTTGGTCTTGGTGGGCCGCGTATAGCGGCTCAGGGATCGGAAGAGGGGAGACCCACAAAATTAGAATCCGCGGCACTTGCGCGAAAAACGGATGTCGGCGAGGTATGCGACCTCAATGAGCGGAACCGGTCACGATGTCGCCTTATTTTGGGCCAAGCCGGAATTTGCTGAAACCGGGGGTTTGCATTCCGTGCTCGCGAGGACGCGCAGCCCCCGCAGCGCATCGTCCATTGCGCGACGTTCCTCTTCGGAACTGGAATCATTCCGGCTCAGCTCTACAATTCGTTGCTGAATAGCCTTTTCCGCTTCGTCGATTCGCCGCCGTAATTCGTCAGGGCGAAGTTCGAGCAGAGCAGCTTGATATAGCTCTTGCCACCCAACGTTCATGGTCATGGCATGCCTACCCTCCGCAGCGCTCATAACACTACATTCCCCGCTAAAAGGAGTCGTTTGCTACGAAGCCATAACATATAATAAAAGTATCCATAATGCAACCACAGAAAAAGTCTTGACAATGTGGATGGAGAATAATAGAAAGATCTATAAAAGTCGCTTTCGTGTGAGGGTCGAATGGCTAAAGAAACCAATGATAAGGCCCGGAAGAGTCCTGTGAAATACGAGCGCGTCATTCTGGCCGACATTCGCCGGAATCGGCGCGGCAAGCACCACGACCTGGTAGCAGGGATTTTTCAGGATCTGGAATCCTTGCCCAAGGGCTCAGCAATCAAAATTCCGCTGGCGGAGGTTGATGGGACTACCCTGGCGAACCTGCGATCCGCCGTCCATCGCGCGTCGGCCTCAAGAGGTCTGGGGATCGTAACTTTGTCAGACGAAGAAAACTTCTACATTTGGAAGGGTCCAAAATAGGCCAGTCGGCGTGACGCTGTCCGGTAAGCGATTCGATGATCTTTGCTACCGACTGAAGATTATTCGGAGTCTACAGCATTCCCAGTATGAGCGAAAAGGAATTCCGGTATTCGTGTTGAATTCCGCACAGGATGACGCACAATTGGACTCTAAAGTGGGCACAGCAAAGTGGAGAAAGCAGCCGACTCCCGCCGGCAGGCGAAACAGTTCGTGGCGGCGACAAGAAAACAAGAAGGTCGATCCCGGAGACAACGAGATGAGTATCGCTAGTATTCCGCGCCATGATGATGTACCAGTCGCGCATTGGAGCGAGGCCGGTCCTCACGCCCATACGGTGCAGTTCTATGGAGAGGATATATCTCTACTGAAGGAACTGAGCTGCTTCATCGGCGCTGCCCTCATTGCGGGTGATGCCGCTATTGTCATCGCCACAAAGGCGCACCGGGACGGGCTGACGCAACGATTGCAGTCGCTGGGTTTTGATACGGCAAAGGCTTTCGAACAGGGGCGTTACGTCCCATTGGATGCGGCTGAGACTCTGGAAAAGTTCATGCTGGATGGCATGCCCGACGCCGCACTCTTTAATGAGGTCATCGGCAGCGTCATCGGACAAGCTGCGGCGGCCGCCGAAGGAAAGACTCCCCGCGTAGCCGCATTCGGGGAAATGGTCGCTCTGTTGTGGACGGCGGGAAATGCTGAGGCCGCACTCCGTCTGGAAGAACTCTGGAATGATCTGGCTCGGACGTATCCCTTTTACCTGCGTTGTGCCTACCCCATGAGCGGCTTCCACCGCGAAGATCACGGTGCCTCATTTCAGAAGATCTGCGGTGCACACTCCCATGTGTTTCCAGTTGAGACTTACACTGCGCTGATCAGTGAAGAGCAGCGGCTTCGCGTCGTCACGCAGCTGCAGCAAAAGGCGCAAGCGCTCGAAACCGAGATGGCGGAGCGCAAACAGGTTGAGGAAGCCCTGCGCCGCACCCAGGCCGAACTGGAATCCCTGGTGGAGCAGCGCACGGCCGCGCTAAGACAGCTCTCGTCACGGTTGCTCCGTTTGCAGGACACTGAGCGTCGCCGAATTGCCCGCGAGCTGCACGACAGCCTGGGGCAGTGTTTGGTCGGTTTGAAACTCAACGTGGACATGCTGAGACAATCGCCGGGACGCGAAGAATTGTGGTCGGAAGCGGAACGGTTAATGCAGCAATCCATTTCTGAAGTCCGGACGCTCTCTTACCTGCTTTATCCACCCACCATGGACGCGGGCGGAATTGCTTCGGCCGCTCGTTGGTATGTGGAGGGTTTTGGCCAGCGGAGTGGACTCAGAGTGACTCTCGATGCGCCGAAAGATCTGGGTCGCTTACCGGAGGCCATCGAACTCGCCCTGTTCCGTGCACTCCAGGAAGCTTTGACGAATGTGCATCGGCATTCTGGCGCTTCGGAGGCGCATGTCTCGATCTCGGAAGATGCCGAGCAGGTGGTCTTGGAGGTAAAAGATAACGGACGTGGAATACCGTCAAAACTGCTCAGCCATTTTTGTGCGACGGGCGCTGGGATGGGCGTCGGGCTCGCGGGTATCCGCGAGCGAGCGTGGGAGCTGGGGGGAAAGCTGAAGGTTGAATCGGATGGCAACGGCACGTTGGTGCGGGTCACCATACCCGTCACGCCGATGGTGCAAAGCGAATCCGAAGATAATTCGGCGGGCGGACCCTAGGTCGTGCAATCGTGTGGCTACATCATGGTGCGGAGGTGCCCGCCAGGAAATGAAACACCGCGAATCGTCCAGACTGGGCCCTCCGCGGAACTAGAGAAACGGTATGCCAGTTCGCATTTTGGTGGTAGACGACCATCCAATCGTGAGGCACGGGTTAAGGACTCTACTTGGCGGTCGCCCCGAGTGGGAGATTGTGGATGAAGCAGAAGATGGTATTGAAGCCGTGGAGAAAGCAGATCGACTGAAGCCAGACGTCGTCGTGCTCGATGTGAGCATGCCAAGAATGGACGGCCTCGAAGCTTGCCGGCGGATCCGGAAGAGCCTGCCGAAATCTGAAGTCCTGATCGTCACGCAACATGATTCTCCGCAAATGATGCGTGAGGCATTGAGTGCGGGGGCTAGAGGGTACATCGTAAAGTGCGATGCTGCCAGGGATTTACTGGCGGCGCTTGAGGCGGTGAGTCAGCATAGGCCTTTTATAGCCCAGAACCGTGGGCAGGTTGGCGATTCTGAGTAAACGGACACACGGTTTTCACTCGGGGCGAAAACTTAGCGATGTGGCGTATCTCACGGAGGTGAGCAATGAAGCTTCGGATCTTGATAGCAGACGATCATGAGGTCGTACGGCGTGGGCTGTGTACGCTTCTTCAAACCCATGAGGGTTGGGAGGTCTGCGGTGAGGCCAAAGACGGACGCGAGGCCGTAGAAAAGGCGAAGCAGGTTAGACCTGACGTGGTGATTCTGGATGTCGGCATGCCCAATCTCAACGGTTTGGCCGCAACCCGGCAACTGCTGCAGCAGAACCCCCAGCAGAAGGTCATCGTACTGACGATCACGGATTCAGACCAGGTGATCCGGGAGGCTCTTGACGCCGGTGCTCGCGGCTTCGTGTTGAAATCGGACGCCGCCCGGGATCTGATATCGGCGGTCGAAGCGCTGCAGCATAACCGTATGTTCTTCACCCCTCGGGTGAACGATATGGTGCTGGCAGGCTTTCTCGACAACGGCCACAACAGGTCAAATGGTGAGTCGAAGTCGTCGACACTGACGCCGCGCGAGCGCGAAGTGATTCAGCTTCTGGCCGAGGGGAAAAGCTCGAAGGAAGTAGCCTGTCTTTTAAACCTCAGCACTAAGACCGCGGAGACACACCGCAGCAATATCATGCGCAAACTCGACATTCACTCCATCCGGGATCTAGTGGTATATGCGGTCAAGAACGATATTATTCAGGTTCAGGTATCATCGCCCGCGACCCAACCGACCGCAGATTCCGCGGCGTAGAGCTCGGGCGTTTTTCTGGGATGCGATCGGGCAGTCTCTTTCATGTCTCCGTCCGCATGTACTGGCGTGATTGCACCAAGGGAAAAAGGGGAGCCATTCGGCTCCCCTTCGAGAGGCATTTACGGGGGAAGGTCTAGCTTGCCTTGCGCTTCTCCTCAACATCACGTTGGCGCTCACTCTCGGATCCGCGGGCGACATTGGAATTCCACTCGTCAACCTGCTTCTTAGCTTCCTCGCGAGCGACTCCGTATCTCTCTTGGATTTTGCCGATCAACTGATCGGACTGACCGTCGATAACATCGAGGTCGTCATCCGTCAATTTCCCCCAACGCTCCTTTACCGATCCTTTCATCTGTTTCCATTTGCCCTTTAGTTGGTCTGAGTTCATTTTTTTTGCTCCTTGTCTGCTCTATTGAGTTCCAGCCAGATTCACGCGCAACCGCCGCAAGGAATGTTCGCCAGCGCCGGATGCTATCGCGCCGGCGCTGCTCTTTGGCATTCTCTCGGACGGGCTAACCTGCTCGACGCAGATTCCGATCAACTTTCGCATCGTCGGAGCTCGCCTCACTGGTCGCCGAGATATCCTGAGCGCCGGTCGCCTCCAGGATTTGCTTGGCCCGTTTCTTCCAGTCGGAGTCCTCGCAATGGATCGAGATCAGGATCCCTCCGTCTTTGACACGGCCTTCGTAGCGTTTAGCTTCGTATTCCGGGATGCCCATTCCTACCAGCGCTCCTGCGACGCCGCCGACCGCACCCCCTACTCCGGCTCCAGCGAGCGTGGCCATGATCGGGCCGGCGGCGATAAACGGACCCAGTCCGGGAATTGCGAGGGCGCCGACGCCCATCAGCCATCCCAGGGCCCCGCCGAGGACAACTCCAGTGCCGGCGCCTGCCGTGGCTCCTTCCGGAGCCTTGGTGCCTTTCTCATGTGCGAAATCCTTCGATCCTGCAGTTTGCGGGAAGAGCACGGAAATGTCCCTGTTGCTGAAACCGGCTGCCTTTAAGCCATCGACACCGTTTTCGACACTGGCATAATTGGGGTAAATGCCAAATACTGCTGTGTGTTTTCCTGCCATGATGAGTCTCCTTTATATCCTGGATATCTTCGTAGATTTTTTACTGCTTCGGTTTGACTTCCAGTTCGCTGGTCACCTTGCCATCACCCACGATTTCAGTCGCTTTCGCCTCAATTGCTTGCTTCTCTTCTTCGGAACGCACCGGCCCCTTCAACGTCACCTGGCCGTTTTGCGTGATGACCTTCACGTTATGCGCATAGGACGACAGAGACTTATCCTTTATGATCGCCTGCCGAACCTGCTGCGTGATGTCGCGGTCGGACGGGTTGTTTTTTTGCTGGTCTGCGGTCGGTTCGTTCGGGTTCCGGTCCCGCTGATTGACAGTGGTATTGTCAGCTGGCGTAGAACCTTCCTGGCCGCTCGACTGCTGCGCAAACAGACTCCCCGAACCCAACAGAGAGCTGAATATCAGAAATGTCCACATTTTCCTCATGATGTTCATTTTCCTCAGGATGTTCATTGGCGGTGCTCCTTATCGATGATCTGGTTTCGCCGAAGAGGTTCGTACAAATAATTCGACCGTGGTGGTGCTCGCAGGCCGCACCGCGACCCTCCTCGAAGTCCCAGCTTTCCTTGTTTTAACCCAACGTACTCATCCACAAGTTAAGCCGTCATACGACCACCTTCAATCCAGTGGAAGCCGTAGTCGAATCGTCGAATGTCTGTAGCGAGCAGTCGAATCGCCGAATGTCTGTGGCGACTTGCCCAAGAGATGACAGGCGCGTGGAAGGTCTATTGCAACGCAGCCGCTGCACTCGAAATCGCCGCCACCACGACCATGCCTAAGGCCACCACGATCGCGACGCCGCTTCCCAGCAGGAGGATTTCGCTGAACAGGTCAGCTTTCATGAGTTCGTCTTTGCGCATACGTTCTCCTTTGCTCCCTTAGGTGCCAAGAACCGGCAAGGGAAACGGGACTACCAACAATATGATCCACATGTACGGCATTCACCGTATGCGCGAGAAAACTGTCATGCGGTATTCTTCGGCTGTCTTAGGGTCTTTACCGAGCCGGTTTGCAGCCGATCTCAGTGTTGTTTCTAAGGAAGGGATGTGTATGCTCTGGACGATATTTGTAATCCTGCTCATCTTGTGGTTCCTGGGGATGGTCAGCTCTTACACACTGGCTGGCTATATCCACATCTTGCTGCTCATCGCCGTGGTTGTCCTGGTAATAAACTTAGTCACAGGACGGCGAGGTGCAATCTGACGTGAGCACTGCGGCAGTGAGCCCACAGAAGTGAGCCCCATAGGAATCCTGCGTGATCAATTTCTGGGGCCGCTTTTGGGGTTCTTGCTCTCGTCCCTGTGGCCGAAATCGGAGCCGAAGTGTGGTTCTGATTTGATCCCAGTAACTTTGACCGGAAGCTCAGTGCCAGCACCATTCTTGCTGAAAAATGGGTCCGCTGGTTTCAGTAGTATCGACTTCCACCCCGTTACTGTGTGCGAAAGTTTCGCGTCCAGGCGCGCCTTGCCATGAAAATCGATTTGGTTTCCATCCAGGCTGTATGTGCCGGTTAGATTCACTTGCGTGCCAGGAACCCGGAACTCCAGCTGCGAAAAAGAAATGAGCCCATTGTCGAGACCGAATGTACTGTTCACGTCGGACTGTACGTTGTCGGGAATGTTGTCCTGAGCTAACTTGGGCTTGCCCTGGCTTCGCATACTGAGCGCGTCGATCTTTGCCTGGATCTTTTCGTTCGTGAAGTGCGCCCCAGACACCTGAAAATTGCCTGCCAGCCGCAAGCGTTTGGCAAAGTCGGGCTTGCCAGGGGGAAGGTCAAACTTCGTCCTCAAGCGAACTGAACCAGTCATGATCGGGGGATCCGTCCCTACCGCCAGCTTCAGCAGGTCTTCGATCCTCCCCTTTTCAATCATCACGTCTAGCTCCACGCGATGCCCTTCGGGATCTTTGGTCCGCATCACCGAGCCGTGTGCCACCAGCGACGAATTCAGAATTCTTGCTGTTACCGGTTGAAGGTATGTGTCGCCAGTCGTTCCGTCGACAATGGCGTGAAATTCCGTATGTAGGGGCACCATCCGCATGGCGGTCGCAACGCGAAAATCTGGAGTATCGGTTTTGCCGTCCACGACAATGTTGTCGAGAGTACCGCCATACTCTCCGGTGGACGACAGTATCCCGCCAATGCCCTTGATCGTTCCCAAATCCGCGTGGTTGAAGGAATAGGTGCCGTTTACCGGAGTGTCGCGAGGGCTGTTTGCCTGCCATGGGCCAAACCATCCACTGGAAAGCACGTTCCCCACAGGCTTGGGATTGGTCAGGTCCGCATCAAAATGCATGGGTCCGTCTGGCCCAATGCTCGTCATTTTCAAATTCTTGAAGTCAAATTCAAGTGGCAGCTTCCCTGGTTTGAGTGTATTGATTATCAGTTGCGCCTCGTCGCAGACAAAGCGATCAACGAGGATCTTTATCTTTCCCCCCTCCGGCCCCAGTTTTGTCATCTGGCCGCGCTGCTCTCTGGGCGGCAAATTCAACCGCAGTCCTCTTACGTATACCGTCTTGACTCGCATGGGCGAGCGAAGAAAATCTCGGATTTCCATGCGAAACCGGAATTCTGCAACAGCGATGAGCGGCTGAATTCCGGGCTCGTGATTGTTGGGGTCACCGTCTCCAAAAAGTCTCAGTCCTTCGCCCGAAACCTGGAACCCCTTCATCAGCGAGACATCAAATGCTTCAAGCTCAACTTTGCTCTTGAACCGCGCAGACAAAGTCTCGACGACGCGTGTATGCAGGATAGGCCTGGCGTTAAAGATCAAAACGCCCACTACGGAGATCGCGACGATGAACAGCAGCGAGATTCCGACGATCCAGTGCCAACGGGTGACCGGCTTCTTCCTCCGGTGCGAGTTTGGTTGGCCGTCTGACATCTAAGCGGCTTTGCGCGTTCGCGCCGCTTTCATGGCGGCCTGTCGGCGACTCTGTTTCCGGCGCTTGACGGCAGACTGTTTTGCCTGACGAGAAAGTGCCTGGTGACTGGCTGCACTGCGGGACTCACGCTTGAGCGCATCCTCCGCAGCCCGCGATCGTTTGGCCGAAACTTTGTGCATTGACTCTTTTGCTTTCTGTCCGGCGGCGTCATCTTGAGCAGCTTTCTTTCGGACGGCAGCCGGGCCCTTCGGCGGATCCAACTTCACACCGGCTCTCCTCGCTTCGGATAATCCAATCGCGATGGCTTGCTGTGGCGACCGGGCGCCATGTTTCCCCTCGCGAATGTGATGGATTTCTTCTCGAACAAATTCCCCAGCTTGAGTAGAAGGCGACTTACCTTCTCGCGCGTCTTTTTCGGCTCGCTCCAGTGTTTCTCGGTACGGCATTTGATCCTCCTCGGCAACCGTTAAAGGTTCACTGTGAAGCCGAGAAGATCGCGCGGCAATCAGCGATTCACTGTAAGTTGGCCGGGATATTGCTGGTCAAAACGATTGGTTCCGAATTTAGTCTTTTGTGAATCAGTGGCTGGAACTCTGGGACGATCCAATGGCGGGGACAATTGCACCGCCTGACACCGAGGCAGATTTCACGCTGGACTGCTTCTGAAGCTGTTGAGCGGCTGCAGACAATGTCAGATTGTCAGGGACGCGCTGAAAATTAGTTCGAATTTCATTCTCTTGCACCGCAATGGTCTTGAGGAACAGAGCCTTGCCCTGCATGTTGACATGCAGGAGAGTGATTTCCCAAAGACCCGGCGCCACCTTAGACTGTTTTACGTGAAATTCGCCTCCTTTGTCCAAGTGGCCGAGCAAGCCGCCGCCAAACTTCACCCCTCTGGTGAGATGACCCTCGATTTCTACCAGTCTATTTTCTCTGGTGTTCATCCAGATCCGGCCTGTCATCGCGTGAAAGACCGCAGCCTCATGTGACGGGGGATGGAAATGGGGGTTTGGCTTGAAGAGAAGTTCCACAAGCTCGCCCTCACGCTTTCCGTAGGTCGCGCTCACTGCGTCCGGCAACATCTGGAACAGACGCTCGGTTTTCCGGGCATCTTGTTCTTGCGCACTGCGCTGCTTTTTCTGTTCCTCAGGCTTTTTTAGGAGAGTCGCGATCCGCTGGTCTTCCTGTTTTTCTTGTTCCGGCGTGATGGGCTGACCATTCACAAATTTCAAGCGATCAAGATACCCTTCGCGGGTCTGAACCGCCACCTTCCCTTGTTCTTTTCCCGAAACACCCGCTTTTACTTCGTACATCCAGTGGCTGTGGTCATTGGCTTGAGCCTTCGACTCCGAATTCACTACTCTCCGCAGAAGTTCAGCTGCCGACAAGCCAGCGTCGCTGGACGTATTTTGAACGTAAGCTGGAACGCAGAACACCAGCAAGGCGGCAGCGATCCGGCAAGAAACGCGGAGCAGTTTCGCCGATTCGACGACCGTTTTAACAAGACACACTCCAGCAGCGCCCATTGCGCCATCCTAATGGAGGGCGTCGGTGGCGGAAATCCAATGCATTCTGTAGGCTGGCCCGATCTTTGCTGTAGTCAGGCGAAGTCAACTGAACGGGGTTCCAGTCGGGGTCCCCACGCGCAGCAGAATCCGAAGCAGCAACAGCCAACGCCGCACATTGGTGGTCATCAGGAAGTTTTCTTTGACGTGCTCGCGACCATTCCGTCCCAGTTGTGCGGCGAAATCGGGATGAGTGAGGAGATAGCGGATTTGATAGGCGCATCCTTCGACCGAATGAACCAGCATGCCGGTCAGCTTGTGGATGATCTGGTTGGGGATGCCGCCGACTGCGCCCGCGATGGTGGGCTTCCCCTTCCACAGCGCCTCGGTGACGGTAAGGCCAAAACCCTCCTTGATCGATTTCTGGACCACGATGGTTGAAGCGCGCTGCAGCGCATTAATCTCAAGCGCGCACGAGGGCGGCAGGTCGAGGATGATAATGTCGGGATCATCGCCGGCAACCTCCTTGACCTCTTGGAGAACGAGTGCGCCTTCCGGATCATCGCTTGCGCCACCGCCGGCCAGCACCAGTTGGCAGTCGACGTATTTTCTGGCCAGCTTGAAAGCCTGCACCACGCCCACCGGATCCTTCAATCGGTCGAAACGCGACACCTGGGTCACGATCGGGCGGGTGCGATCAACGCCAAATTCGTCGCATACTTTTTGCACGAAGGTTTCGTCGAGCTCCTTGTTTTTCTCCGACAGGGGGTCGATGCAGGGGTAAAACAGGTATTGGGGGATGGGCAACTGCCGGGCAAACGACTGCGAAGAAAAAATTGCCGCATCAAACTGTTCGATGAATGGCCGCAGGAACCCCCAAACTTGCGGATTCGGATTCGATAAGTCAATGTGGCAGCGCCACACCCAGCGAGCCGGCGAGTCCTTGCGCGAGCCAATGAGGGCGGCGGGCTGTGGATCATGAATGACGACCGTGTCCTCCGTGAACAGCAAGCGCTGCCGGTTTTGTTCGTTGTAGGCCAGGAATATCTCCTGTGCCGATCGCGTCAGCTGATACTCACTGCCGTGCAAAGCATTATGGAAAGCCTTGGTCACCTCGAAGAAATCGTTTCCTCCCGTGATCACGTCCCAATGGGTGGTCACTTCGAGCTCTCCGAGCAGCGGAACGAGCCGATTCAGCATTTCGGCCACTCCGCCACCGACAGCGGTGGAGTTGACCATCTTCATTGTCTTTCCCTTGAGTTCGCGAGCAAGAAAGCGCAGTTCGTCGATCTCGGCCGTGCCGACAATTGTCTGGTAGTCATCGAGGTGTGGCGCCGGAACGGGCGCCGGTGGCGTCTCCCAGGTTCGCGGAACCGTGCGCCGCTCCGGACGCAGGGGCGTGGGCTGAGCCGAGAGAACCGGCTGGTCGTGTGCTTGCGCCTCAGTATGAGGGGACGGCGATTGCCAATTCGTTGCAGCTTGCGACTTCATCTTGTGTTCCGACCTCGCGTTATCGGAGTCACGTTGAGCAAGTTAAGCTAACGACCGTTCCACAATGCGAAGCATTTGCTTTCTCACATCCTCGAGCGTCACCGTATAGATATCGATCCGGTTGAGCGCGCGGGCTGCGTCCGTCAATCCCACATCTTCGTACAGCCACTGCGAGAAATCATTGGACATAAGCTTGATCCGCAGTCGCGCCTCAATGAAATGGTGATGGATGGAATGCACGCTCACCTCCCTTAGACCCTTGGCAAAATCTTGCAAGGTTTCGGCGACAAACTTGGTTGGCATCACTACGATGTCAGCGGCGCAAAAATAGAAAGTCTCTTCCGCCATGCGCTGGCCGTCCGCGGGATTGAGTCGCAGGTGCTTCTCCACAATCTGGATAAATCGCTCGCGCAATTCGCCGAGGGACGTAAACTCACGCACGTCGACGCTCGCCAGTTGTTCAGCCAACCCGGGCTCGTTGCGGGCAGTGAGCGCCCAGTGCGCAAAGTCGTTGGAAAATCCCTCGCGAATAAAGTGCAGCTCCTGCAGAGTCCGGAAGGCGTGCTGAAAGATGGAGTCGTCCGGACAGACGCGCAAGGCATCCAGAAGCTCCGCCAGCGTATTCGCTTTCTGCGTGGTAATGCGTAAGAGATGCGCCGACGTGTTGAAGTAAAAGGGCTTCACCGGCGTTCGCGAGAGAGGTAAATGCGCTGTGGTTGTCATCCATTCACCGTCGCGGCCATGCCGCTATCTAAAGAGTTGTGTTCGGTACAGGCCTTCAGCCATAGTTCGAGAAAGTCGAGCAGTTCCTCGGGAGGCTTCAGCCAGAATTGCGCCTCGGTATTCCGCCACTTGGGACGAACCAGCACGCTGATGCCGCGCCCGTTCATGGCCCGGAAAGCGGATTCGTCGGTGATGTCATCGCCCAGAAAAGCCGCCGGCGTGTCTGGACTGATTTCACTGAGAAAAGTGCGAACCGCGTCACCCTTGTCGGCCTCGCTCGCGCGAATTTCTATCCCACCGTCGAAGTCCAGCAGGTCGAGCCCGCTGTATTCCGCAATGCTCCGCCAACCGAGCAATACGCGGGCTCGAAGATCCTCCGCGTCTTCTTCGCTCATTCCGCGCCAATGGATGGCGATGCTTCCAGCCTTGAATTCCGCATTGTGACGCAGTTGCTGGTAGCCGAGCCAGC
>Ga0210410_10003696_pt1 | contig 13535 bp, 9 predicted proteins | sample IncBWC4MmetaG_FD_161058 | JGI IMG/M metagenome (GOLD analysis project Ga0210410, IMG submission 161058) | Forest soil microbial communities from Barre Woods Harvard Forest LTER site, Petersham, Massachusetts, United States - Inc-BW-C-4-M | ecosystem: Environmental > Terrestrial > Soil >... | reverse complement strand
GACGGGTCCGGGAACGAATCGTCCGACTTGTCACCGTCGCACGATAGTGCCGAGGTACGAGCCAACGACGCGCTCGGCTCAGCAGGATTCCTCTTCGCCGCAGCAGCCGAACTCGCACTCGTGTACCTCTTCGGCTCCTTTGTCACCCTCTGGAGCGACAAAACCTATGTGGCGTGGAGAGGACTGAAAGTCGCCATCCAAGAAGTCGGCAGGTTGGAAGAGGAAGTCTCTGAGTTACTCGCCAACCTCGACGAGGCGAAAATCCAGTGTATGGCGGGTCTTCGTCGAGCCCAAGATATCCGAAACAAGCGGCGCACTCCGTACCATAAGGGGCTCGCGATTCTCGCTCTTGGTCTGCTCTTCGCGTGTGCTGTCCCGTCGTATTCGCAAACGGTCGATCATGAAGAGGCCGAACTTATCGACACGAGCGCCTCAATGGCCACCGGCGAATCGAATCAAAATCTCTTTCGGGAATGTGTAGCGTCCGCTAAGAAGCTTCTCGGGTCGGAGATGCCGAAAACGCGAGTGTGGGTTTCGACCATTGCGAGCGATTCGTTCGGTGGAGTCCGCGAGATCCTCACAGGTTGGACGCCCGAAGTACATGGCGTCTTCGATGATGATCTCAATCGGTCTCGGCGTCAGATCATGGGACATTTCGAGATGAAATCGGTGGGTCTAACGCCGACCGCGTCGGGTACCGATATATTTGGCGGCTTGTGGCGTGTGAAGACGTACTTCGATGCGACTCCTCGCGCTTCAAAGGCGGCGACGAAAACGGTGTGGATTTTTTCCGACATGATGAACGAGACGGAGGAGTTTCCGATGCCGAAGCTGCTCGAAATTGGTCCTGAGCGGATGCTCGAACGGGCAAAGGCGAACGGTCTTGTCGTGCCATTGCCCCGCTATGAAATACGCATCTATGGCGCGTCCACTGCTGGTCTTACTACGCGCTCATGGGCGACCATTCGACGCTTCTGGGAGATATATTTCGCAGCGGCGGGTGCCACGCTCGTCAGCTATTCCACTGAATGTGACGCAGAACGCTCAGGCAACTGATGGTCGGAGCGGCAGTGTTAGTGCATGAATCGGCCATGAGAGTTCTGGGCCACGCCCCTCTCGGCAGGCGGAGCCGGGGTGGCTGTGTACTCAATCTCGGCTCTAATAAACCAGTTATCTCTGACCTTTTACCTAAAGCTGCGTAAGAAACCGCAAGACGTTCTTAGAGCCACCCAGTTCAGGACAAAAGAACCACCCCCGAGTGAGGACCAGCGCCAGAATCGCGCTTCCAAGTAGCGTCTTCACCGTCTTCCTGATGGATGTGCTAGTTGAATGACGCTGGGGCATCATCATTAGTTTACACGCGGCTAATCGGTTGAGAACTACTCGGCTACTGATTTGGTTTTGCGCGGCAACGTTCCTGGTGGTTTGTCGGAAGGTTTTGTTGGAGCCGTACTCGGGGCAATCGGAACGGGTGACGAAGGTGGTGCCTGTTGAATCGTGGGCGTCTGCAACGCGAAGCCATCGCCTCTGCTGGATCGCCTGCATAGATCAGCCCAGAGATTTGCTCAGCTTGCCATCTGTCGGTCGATCCTTGGCGGTGATGCTGGCGTCTTCCACGGGAGTCCAACGCTGCCACTTGCGTCGATTGTTCTTTTTCGATTGCCCGTAGTAGCGACGCTTTTGCCCAGCGCGAAGCTCTGTCCAAGCCACGCGGTTTTCATCGCGCCAGCGTAGCTGACGCTCACGAACGACCTCCGCACGCCCCGGGCCTCCCAATGCAGTTGCTCCTCAGCATGCATTTCATTCAATGGATCGACGAGCTACCGAATGGTATTGCTCCTAGTTGGCACTAGATACTACCATCTGAAGACTCCGATGATGAAGAAGGGCCGCTAGACTTTTCTTATGAATGCCATATACCAGCGTTTGAAGGAAATGGACGCAGACACGTTTCAGCGGTTTTGCTTTCATGTACTCAAAGAAAGACACCCCGAGCTTGAATTGAAACATGTTGATGGAAAGAGTGGCGATGAAGGACTCGACATATTTACTGGCGAACTATATGGAAAGCCATCTATTTGGCAATGTAAGAGCTTTCCTGACGGAGTAAGAAAATCTCAAAAAGCTCAAATCAAAGAATCGCTCAGGATCGCTCTAGAGCATTTCTCTCCGGCTTTTTGGATTCTGTGTCTGTCCATAGACATGGACGTGAAGGCACGTCGTTGGTTTGAAAACCTCAAGAAGTCGTATGAGGCGAAAGTTCGGATAAGCGATCTTAGCGCTTCTGAAATAGTCAACGAAGTGATCCACAGGCGTTCTCTGCGTAACCAGTTCTTCCCAAATGCTGCGATTGATCCTGTTGAGCTGAAGCGTCTTGTCACGAAGACTGGTGAGATGAGCACTGAGGAGCTAGAGCGCATCACCGATGCCAACGTTGAGGACGTTATCGAACGATTGAAAGAACGAGATGCGAGATTTAATTATCAAATTGTGTTCGACGGAGACCTTGGCCCACCAACGTCAAATAACTACCCACTCCAACCAGGACTTGTGATGTCGGTGCGGACAGAGGGGAAGACGGTTAATGTTTTTGCAAGAGACCCTGCATCCCTTCGGGCGAATCCGCCAAAGTTCCACACGACATTCAAAGGCGAGGGCGTCAAGAAGTACCAGGCATTTCTTAAGACTGGCGTCCCGCAGGACTTTGAGGCTGGAGAATTGGCATCGTTCGAGACCGATATGGTTTTAATGAACGCCGTCGCCAAGGACAGCTCACCTTACAAGCTAAGGATCGCTCCGTCGCCTGTATTCACGAACAAGAAAGTGAGCGTTAGAGTAGAGTTTGTCGGAAACAATGGACAAAGCATTCGATACGATGCGATGCACTTGTCGCCAGTTCGAGGAGGGGTCGAGGAGTTGGAGTTTTGTCTTTCGGGCAAAAATGTTCCATTCAGCATCAATATTGTACTGCTCCTCCCTGGACCGGACGCGCGGCTTACCCTCCATTTCGACGGAACGCAAAAGAACCCTAAGCTCATAAAAAAGTCTCTAGATGCTTTGAATCTTCTTCGCCTTTCTGGCACTTTGCGAATCTTCGAGTTGGAAACTGAAAAAACTCTAGTTGATTCGCAGTGTAGCCTTCCTGATGAAACTCCTCAGCAAGCGGGTCGCCGAGCATTCGTAGATGATGTGGTCGGGATTTCGGAGCGCTTCGCAACGGACCTGAAGATGCCAGATCAAATATCCGAAGAAGATTTACAAACCATCTTCCTGCTAAAGCAGTGCATGACGCAAGGAACACTTGACCTCGACAACATTTCGACGGTCATCCAAAAAACCAAAGAAAACGAAAACCTGCTTCATCAGTTCACCGACGGGAAAATGAGTTTTGGGTTTGTAAACGAGCATCTAAAACCGACACCTGTGCTCTTCGGAACCGAAATACAGACTGGCCCCGTAGTCATGCAGGGCGACGCTGAAATCAATGACTATTTAGCGACCGTGAAGCATTTCGATGAAGCGGCGATAGGAACAGAAATTAGGTTGTCCCTGAAACCTCTTTCTCCAGTGCGCCTTTCTCTCGCATCACCAGAAACGGAACGCTTGGGTCTAAAGCTAGACTCAGATGGAAAGCCGTCATTGTTGATTAAAAAATAGCGCTAGAAACCGTCTCGCAATGCTGAAGGGAGATCACGATGGTACATCCAAAAGATGAGTTCTCAGACCAACCTGAGAAGTGTCCAAAATGTGGGAAACTCGCCACGTCAGTATATAAAACGGGAAACAAAATCTTTTACAACCACGGAGACGCGACGGCCAATTATGTGGGAGCGCAATTACATGTCCAGTGGAATAGCTGCGAAGTAGACCGCCCTGGGTCCACAGCCTGATCCACGGTCATGGCGTCAGTGTGTGCTTGGAGAATTTCCCTAGGAACGAGCAAGAGATGGGCGAACGCTACAGACTCTCGCGTAGAAAGCAGATTATCGAGGAGCACTTCGAGAATGTCTCGGGCGAAGAGGCGGGGCTCCCTAATGTGATTTCCTGGCCCGTTTCTTGGTCCGCAGGGGGGAGGGGGCATTTTGCCGTCCGTATACACCACCCCGTCAAACAAGACGGGAGTATATGTGCATGTGATGTCGAGATGTACACACTGCGAGGTGTGGTGCTTTCAGGACCTCCGAGTAGCGTGAGATCAGCTCTAGCTCGCTCATCCCCCGGATCGTTATCTGCCGATGCTCTCAGAGCGCGGGGCGCGGAGTGGAGATGTGGGGATGTTGAGTTGGGGCGGCGAAGCGGGCGTGTGGGGGCGTGGACACAATGCTACACCCCTCCAACACCATGTCTGGCGGAGTCTAGCAGGCAATCGCGTTGGAAAAGTTTGCTGTTGACGTGCATCACAGTACAGGTGTAACGTTCTTCGCAAATCAGCGAAAGGATTTGCCGGGGGGCGACGGATTCTCAGTTCCGTCAGTGATCCTAATCGCTGCTTCTCCCTTTAATCGGTTAAGGAACTTTGCTGCGTGCAATTGTGTCCAATTGCATTTAGGCGGAATCCTGCTCCATATTCGACAGGAAGGCGGAGATTACCCATGCCACTTCACACATTTTGTCGTCACCTTTCTGCTCAGTCGCGGAGCTTATCGGGACTTGGGAGAGGGACGCGCTGTCTTCGGCTCACCGTTGCCACTGCGATTTTGTGTTGCGTGGCGTTCGCTGCAACCACGAAACAGTACGTGCTGACAATTGATCCGCAGGCTCTGGCGGTTGCTCAGGCGGCATTCACAGCGATGGGCGGCACACAAGCCATCACAGGATACCAAGACTGTCTTGCCTCTGGTACCGCGACGATATACGCGGGCGGGACGCCCATCTCGTACCCGATCACGCTGAAATCGAAAGGGCTACGTGAGACGCGTGTGGAACTTCAGAAAGCCAATGGAACGAGCATCCGGATTGTGAATCAGGGACAAGGGGCCATCGTCCGGCCCGATGGCAGCGTAAAGACCCTCTATTCCAACAATACGTTCTATGAACATGTAAATCACGTCCCGCTACTATCGGTATTGGGAGTATTCGGCGGCGGTAGCGTGAACCTGCTCTACAAAGGCGTCGCTCAGGTGCAAGGCCAATCGGAGAACGTAATCGAAATTGATTTCATACCAAATCTAGCTAACGGGCCTCTGTACGCGTCGATGAGCAGCACCCTGTTCTTCGTGAACCAGACAACGAACCTCGTAGACAAGATTCAACGGTCAACCTTCTACGAGGGCGATCAGAACGACACAGTGAACGAAGAAACCTATTTTTCCGACTACCGCTCTGTGAATGGAATGATTGTGCCCTTTCATCAGACCGTTTACGCCGATGGGCAATTGGAAACCGATCTCACGTTCAGCACTGTCACGCTCAACGTTGGCCTTCCTGACTCTGACTTTTCGCTCCCGCAGGCGAGGTGAAAACAAATGCAATCACGATTTGGTTCGCAGCACTTCAAATGTGCGATATTTCTAGTATCAATCGTACTGGCATTGCTTTCTTTGGCTCAGATTGCCTTGGCGCAAAGCAACGGCTACCAGATCGGCCTACCCCTCCACGCTGATTTCAGTGGCACTGACTTTGAAAGTGTGCAACTTAACAACGGCAATTTGCACATCGAAGTGCCTCTTTGGAGCATGGCAGGTCGAGGGCCTTCTGCGGGTTTCAAATACGTCTACGACAGCTTGGGATGGGGTTTTAGAGAGCACTGTGGTCGTATCTCAGGCACCTGCACCGATACGGTGACGCCTAGTGGCGGGTTGGCAAATCACATGGTGCTTACATTGGAGGGTCCACAAAGCTACCGTGTGGTGACCAAAACGCAAAATTACACATGCAATGGAGGAGCTGGCTCTGTAATTCTCTATACCAACGACCTCATCACCCCCGACGGGAGCTCACATCATTTCGTTCCCGCTCAGATTGAGGAGGGGACCGAAGCGCTCTACTGCGATGGCTATACCCATCCGAACACACAGCACGCGAACGATGGAAGTGGCTGGATGATAACTGGGCTCCAGAGCGGTAGCGGCGGAGTCGTGGCAAAAGACGGGACGGTAATATCAGGCTCCGTTGAAGATTCAAATGGAAATCAAATAAATGGCACCGACACCCTCGGTCGAACGATCAGCGGCAATAGCTATTACGACTCAAACGGCATTCTGCGGAATATCTCTGTCGTGAGTGAGTATGTAGCAATCCAGACGCATCTCTGCTGGGCCAGCAGCGGAGATTTTTGCGATGAATACTCAAATACATGGTACGTGCCGCAAGTCATTACGCTGCCCAACGGCATGGCGTACACGTTCACTTATGATACCCAAGGCGGACCCACTCATCCATATTACGGCCAGCCGCTATCTGTCACGTTGCCGACCGGGGGCCAGGTCACCTGGGGGTGGTCAGGGGAAAGTGATACAGGCCCGGCACTCGCCAGCCGCCAATTGTCCGGGGACCCGGCTCCGTGGACTTACGGGAATGGCGCTACCGTTACTGACCCAGCGGGAAACCAGATGGTAGCCACGTGCGGACTCTACGTCCCCCCTGGTAGCCTCCCCCCGGGCGCACTACTAGGTGGTGACCCCCTCTGCTACATCATCTCAAAGAAGTACTATCAGGGGCCCGTTGCTTCAGGCACGCTTGTCAAGACAGTTCAGACTGATTATTGGACCACCAACGAACCGGCAATTCTTCCGATCCACGAAACCACCACGTGGAATGTGCAAAATCTCGTGAGCAGGACGGAGACAGACTACGATTCTTTTACCGATCCATCGGGTGTTACCGAGACGAGTGCCAATCCCATTGAAAAGCGAGAATACGACTTCGGCACCGGGGCTTGGGGATCGCTGGTTCGCACTACAGATTATGGGTATCGCCACCTCGAGAACCCCAATTACCTCAACGCGAACATACTGGACCTGGAAACGAGCCAGAAGGTATACGCCGGGTCGTCGCAGACTGGGACGCTCATGGCGCAAACGCTCAATACGTATGACGGTGTGGCGATTCCAACGAATGGTGATACGAGCGCGAATCCAGCGCCAAATCACGACTACACCAACTTTCCGGCGTCGTACAACATCCGAGGAAATCTCACCCAGAGCAGCAAAGGGCTGAAATCCGGAAGCACCTGGACGTGGCTCAGCACGAACAAAACCTACAACGACCTCGGTGAAGTTCTCACCTCGACCGACCCCCTTGGAAATCAAACCTCGTACGACTACACCGACAGCTGGGCTACGATCACAAATCCCCAGTGCGTCACGTCCACGCACAGCTACGGCTTCGCAACCAAAATCACTGATCCGCTGGGGCACCAGACCAAGCACACTTACTATTCGTGCACCAGCCTCTTAGGCAGCACTCAGGATCAGAATGACATCAACGCATCGCGACCCGGCACGACGTACAGCTACGATCTTGTGAATCGTGTACACTCGGTCGCCTACCCTGACGGTGGACAAGTCACGAAAAGCTACGGCGATACGCCACCAGTGAGCGCAACCGAGCAGAAGCTCGTCACTACTGGTCTGAACATCCAAAGCACCACGGTCTTCGATGGGTTGGGTCGAGTTCAGCAGACGCAATTGAATGATCCCGACTGTACAACCGGCAGCAAGCTGGTGAAAGTCGATCACGCCTACGGCTATACGAGCGGCATCGGAGCTTTCACTCAGGTTTCGACGCCGTACTGCGATACTCCGAATTCCATTTATGGTCTGATGGCGACTACCCAGCACGACGCCTTGGATCGAGTCACCAGCGTTACGCAGACTGACGGTTCGACGGTCACGACCGCTTATTCGGGAATCTCTTCCGGGCCCGCTCTAGGGCTTACAACCACAATCACAGATGAGGCTGGAAAAGCGCGGAAAAGCCTGACTGACGCCTTGGGGCACCTGACGATGGTTTTGGAAGATCCGAATGTTTTGAGTTACGAAACCGACTATGCCTATGATGCAGTGGACAACCTGACAGGGGTCACCCAGCAGGGCGGAGCGGCCTCGGGGAGTTGGCGCCAGCGGAGCTTTACCTATGATTCGCTCGGGAGGCTGAAATGTGCAGCCAATCCTGAGGTGACATCGAGTGTAAATACACCGGCCTCGTGCCCTCCAACCGATACTGGAACTTACACTCCAGGTACGATTGGCTATACCTATGATGCCGACGGCAATGTCCTGACCAAGACCGCCCCGGCTCCCAACCAGACGGGAACGGCATCAACGGCGGTCACGACCTATTCCTACGATGCTTTGAATCGTCTGACGCAAAAGAGCTACACGGGCGGCGCAACCACTCCCACGGTGAAATTCGCTTACGACGGAAATGCCCTCGGTGGCTGCACGACGAATCCTCCATCGCTGAGTCCAGCGGACGTAAATCCGATCTCGTATCGCACCGCGATGTGCGACGGCTCCGGGGCCACTGCGTGGTCGCATGACGCGATGGGCAGGGTGCTGAATGAGCATCGGCTCATCAACGGCACGTCGCTGATCAACAAGAACATCTTCTACGCATATTACAAAGATGGCGAACTGAACACGCTCACGTATCCCAGCACCCGCGTGATCACGTACACGGCGAACAGTGATAGTTCTGGGGTGTTCAGCGCTGGGCGGCCCGTCAGCGCGGTCGATACGGCCAACAGCCTCAACTACGTTACGAGCGCCAAGTACGCTCCCCAGGGGGCGTTGGCTAGCCTGACGAACGGAGCGTCCATCTTCGGATCGTTCAGTTACAACTCCCGGATGCAGCCGCTCCAGATGTACTACGGTACGAATTCTCCGCCGTCGCTGACGGGTTCAACCTGTCCCGGCACGATTGGGAACATCCTGCACCGCATCTACAACTTCAATGTTGGGACGAACGACAACGGAAACGTCCTCGCCATCACGAACTGTCGCGACACAAATCGCACGCAGAACATCGCCTACGATGCGCTAAATCGAATCACGACGGCTGCGACTCAGGGGACCACATGTGCGTCTTGCTGGGGACAGAGGTTCGGCCACTTGTCCGGCAGCACGTTCGTGCCAGGGATCGATCCCTGGGGAAACCTGCACGAAATCACGCTCACTCAAGGCACGGCTGGGACACTGACTCAAAGCATGACGCTCAACAATCAGTTCGTCGGCATGACCTATGACGCAGCCGGGAATCTGATCAACGATGGAGGCGGGCACACCTACACCTTCGACGACGAGAACCGGCTGACGGCCACGGCGGGCTACACCTACCTCTACGACGCCGACGGTATGCGGGTGAAGAAGTGCTCCAACGCCGGTTGCACAGCGGGCACGGTCTACTGGACGGGAACAGGTAGCGATCCTATTTCAGAGGCAGGCGTAGGAGGCGCCGTCACGGAGGAATACATTTTCTTCGACGGAGAACGTATGGCGCGACGGGATGCTTCTAACGGCAACGTCCACTACTACTTCTCGGACCATCTGAAGTCGGCAGATGTCATTACCAGCAACGTTGGGGTCATCCAGGAGGAATCCGACTACGTTCCCTACGGCGGCGAGGTTGTGGTTACTGGCAGCGACATCAACAACTACAAATTTACCGGCAAGGAACGGGATTCGGAAAGCGGGCTGGACTACTTTGACGCGAGACACTATGCGAATGCTTGGGGCAGGTTCATGCAGCCGGACTGGGCAGCCAAACCGACCGATGTCCCCTACGCGAATTTCGGCAATCCACAGAGCCTTAACCTCTACAGTTACGTCCAAAACAACCCAACGACGATGGGGGATCCGGATGGACATTTTGCCGGCGTTGATGATGCTTTGGAAGCCCTGGCTGTTACCGCCGTGGTTGCAGTGACCGCCGTAGAAATCTACAACTTGCAGCCGCAAAATCAGCGCAATTTCGGTCAAGCGACTAGCCAAGCCCTTGACAGGACCGTCGACACGGTCAAGGGTTGGCTTTCTCATTCTTCGACGGAGCAAGGGCGCGATAAGCAAGGTAAGTTTCTTCCGAAACAACCGGGTCAAACGCAACCCGGTGCGGCGGGCGAGAAGGAGGGGCTTGAGTCCGAGGGTGCCACCAAGAACACGAAACCGCTACCTGGTTCAAATCGGATTCCGGACGGCACGAGGGCCGATGGAACAAAAGTAGAGGTAAAATCAGGACAAACGGTTAATAATACAGTTCCGCTCAAGGAATCTGGCCAGGCCACAGTAAACGCAACCGGGAAACCTCTGACTGTGGTCACGACGAATCCCAATGTCAAGGTCAGCAAACCGGCTGCGAATAACCCGAATCTTGTAATCAAACCACTCAAGAAGCCACCAACCCAATGAAGAACGAACTTGCAATGACGCTATTCTCGCGGCGATGCCTGACAGAGTCGGTTGCTCGGGAACAGATTACCGCCCTCAGCGATTTTGCCGGCGGTCTGATGCGTCCCGATAAGTGCAGTGAGGTCGAGCCCATCAGAACTCCGTTTGATCCAGCCGACATCAGCGGGCCGGTTAGCTGGCTGGCCAAGCCACACGGAGAGTTTTTCTACAGAAAGGGCCGCCCAACGCACATGAGTGGTGAGATGTGGAATCGAATTCACCCTGCTACCGCTCGATTTCCGTCGCCGCTCTTTAGCAATTATTGGACTGGGCGATTCGATGGCAAGTGGGCAAATCGAGTTGGCATCGAAAAGGTTGAGGATTTTGTGTCCGAAATGTTTCGGGTGACGCGCTCCGACTTCGGTTTACTGACCACCGAGGCCGATCTAAGGGCCAAGAACACCAATGAGACGAGCTACAGCTACCAGGGTCTCGATCTCGAATCCGGCATTCCAGGACTCTATTGGACCAATTTCTTCAGCAACGAATTCGCTGAACGGCTCGGTGTTCGGCGTCTCGCAGAAGGACTCGCTGTGTCGAAGCGCTTACCTGGCGGAGGGGTGTCACTTAAGTTCTGTGAATCTCCAAGCGAATGCAGAGATCCAGAAACCCTCCAAAAGCAATATGTAGTGATCGAGCGACTTGGGTCCGGAAAATTCTTTGATATCCGCTTTCCAGATCGGAAACTGGACGCTCTGGACTGGGGCCAAAGCGCCTTCGCGGAAACCCGCCAACACCCATAATAAGTAGAAGTGGGCCAGGGCAGTGCTTAACTAGTCGTCAAAAATCACACACCCCAAAGATAACTGTTTCCGGTCGTGGAATGCAGCAACGCCGAGCGATGAGCACGACACAGGGGGTCAAGCTGTTCGCGATACGTGATTGGCGTGTCGCACCTCTGGTCCTATTGCTAACTGTGCTGCTCACCTCCTGTGGCGGGTCGTCTTCCCAAACGTCTCCGCCCCCTCCACCCCCGCCGCCTCCAACAATTACCTTGGTGACGATCAGCAGCAAAGTGAGCGGCCTGCGAGCCGGACAGCAATTTCATTTCCCTCTAGTTGTGGAAGGCACGGGAAGCTTCAATGCCTCGGTCACCTGGTCGGTAAATGGTATTCCCAGCGGAGATCCGGTCAACGGGACGATTTCGGCCAGCGGCACCTACACCGCACCTGCCATGCTGCCACCGACGAATCCCGTCACAGTAACAGCGACCAGCGTCGAGGACGCGACAAAATCCGGCAGCGCCAACCTAAGCATCTTCACGATTGCGAATCGGGAGACCACTGCGAACGTGACGGACTCGGTCTACTCGAATTAATCCCTTGATCGTTGGAGCATGCGGTGTGCGAGGCCCACCCACATGCTTCGGTCGAATTTGGGATGTCGAGGCAGTCTGACGTCTTGCGGCACAACCCCCGCAGCAAAAGTGTTGGATCGCAATGCCATCGGCGGATAGTACAGGTTGATCGTGTTCCGAGGTGCAGAGTTGTCCGCCTGCACTATGCCCGTATCAGCCCCTAACGCACCGGCGACGTAGACGTAGATGTCATTCCCCGAAAACGAAAACCCCGAAATCAATGTATCAATGAACTCTCCATAGGCAGACATCGAGATCAATCTTGGGTTTGCTGGCTGCGAGTAGTCGAAGCCGAAGACCAGCCCGGCAGAATTCGCTGTTCCGACGTAGGCAATTCCATTTTGGATCGCCACAGCCAACGCCATGCTGCGTGGTCCCGTATCAAACTGATAGGGAAACGGGTTGTAAGATTCCAACGTAGTTTGGCTGCGCTGCTTGATCTGAGACGGACTTGAAATGTCCACAATCACGAGCCCGGACGAATCCGCCGCCAGCAATGCACTTGACCCCGAAACTGCAATGTCCCAAATCGGTGTGGCCAGCGTGAACTGGGATAGTTGCACCGGGCTGGCAGGGTTGGAAATATCGAAAACCAGAAGACCCTGCGGGCCATCCGCTACAAAAAGGAGACTTCCTGCCACCTTCACGGTCACGGCGGGGCCAGCGATAGCCAGGCTGGCCAACGTCACTGGTGAGTTGGGATTGGTGACATTCAGCACTACCAGCCTGTTGTCGCCTGTCCCCACAAACAACGTACTGCCGGAAAGCGCAAGTGCGCTCGTCGGCAAAGCTTGGGAAGCAGTTTCAACAGGGTTCGCTGGATTGCCAATGTTCACCGTCTTTAGGCTATCCGTGAGTCCGAGAAAGAGATTCGTACCCAGAACCTGCAAAGCGAAGCCCTCTTTCCCCGCATAAAGCAGTTGCCCCGACAGGACCGGGATTCCCGAGCTTAAATCGAATGTATCCAATCCACCCACGCCCAGCCCACTCGCTCCGGCGACGTACATCGTGTGCCCGACGATAGTCTGCTCAAAAACAAAGCCGCTGGGAAACGCTACGGTCCTCGACTTGTCGAACTGCCCTCCAGTGGCGCTGAAGTCCCAAGTCGAGAGTCCACCTAGACCATCGACTGCGATCACCTGATTGGCGTTCCCAGCAAATTGGCCTCGGGGGGCGAGCGTGGGGAAATCCCAGACATTTGACTTGATGACGGGATTTACAGGGTCAGTGATGTCCACCAATGCGTAGTTGTCCGGTGTGTCGTAGAGGTACTGATCACCCCTTCCGAGAACAAATGTGCCCAGCACGTCTTCGACGTTCTCTATCGGGAGAACACTCAACTGCACTGGTACAGTGTTGGAAATGTCCAGGATCATCCGGTTGACGAACAAAAGGTTGCCGCGAATCAGCATGCTTGGGATCGAAATAGACGGCCCCGTCACTGGAGTCGAAGCCAGCAGACTTGGAGGTGAGACCGAAATATCGTATGTCGCCAGCGTTGATCCCGAGGCAGTCCCGAATAACGCATAGATCGTGCTGCCCATCCCCACCGCCTGGGACGGAGGCATGCCTGCCATTGCGTCAGACGGTAGCGGCAGATCGACTTGGCTCTGGATGATGGTTCCGCTGCGAACGTCGAACATGTAGACCCGGCCCGGCGGAGTGGTTGAAGTATCCTGCGGGGACGGCAAGGCGTAGATGACTCCGCCGTTGTCAAAAGGAAAACCCAGTTCGGGTGTGGCAAGGTACGAGATCAGCTTTGGCGGACTGGCCTGCACATCGTACAACGCGAT
>Ga0210410_10003694_pt1 | contig 13536 bp, 8 predicted proteins | sample IncBWC4MmetaG_FD_161058 | JGI IMG/M metagenome (GOLD analysis project Ga0210410, IMG submission 161058) | Forest soil microbial communities from Barre Woods Harvard Forest LTER site, Petersham, Massachusetts, United States - Inc-BW-C-4-M | ecosystem: Environmental > Terrestrial > Soil >... | reverse complement strand
TCCCTCGCGGGTGGATCGCTGGGTTTGCTCTTGGGCTGGGCGGCCCTGGGTCCGCTCTTGAAGCTTTCCGCGGGCAGCGTTCCCCAGATTTTCACCGTCGGCTTGGATCCTTGGGTTTTGGCGTTCACGCTGGTCGTTTCCGTGCTGACGGGGCTCGTTTTTGGGATTGTTCCCGCGCTGCGCACCGCAAAAATTGACCTGCGCGAGACGCTCAATGAAGGATCGCGCGGCTCGACATCCGGCCCCGGCCAGCATCGCCTTCGCGGTTTTCTTGTCGCCACGGAAATTGCGCTCGCGACGCTTCTGCTCGTCGGCTCGGGATTGCTTTTGCGAAGTTTCTCTAAACTCCAGGATGTGACTCCAGGCTTTCGGCCCGATCATTTGGTCGTCGCCGACATTCCTCTCTCGCAAAATGCCTATGCGAAGCCTGAGCAACGCTACGAATTTTTTGACCGCCTCCTCGAGCGCGCCAGGGAGCTGCCGGGAGTAAGTTCCGCGGGCGCTGCCTCGTTCTTGCCGATGAGTGGCGGCGGCTCGATCATTCACTTCAACATCCAGGGGAAACCCCCGAAAACTCCTCATGAGTTCGTCGCTGCCGGATACCGCGCCGTTACGCCGGACTATCTGGAAACCCTCAAAGTTCCGTTGCTTCAGGGCCGTTTCTTCTCAGCTGCCGATAATGACAAAGCGCCACCCGTCGTAGTGATCAATGCAACCATGGCAAGCAATTTCTTCCAGGGCGAGAATCCCCTCGGCAAGCGCATGCAGATCGGCGCAACTCCGGAGCAAGAAGTGCCATGGATGGAAATTGTGGGTGTAGTCGGCGACATGCTTCCTGGCCTCGGCCTCGACCCGCAATCGGAGATGTATTTGCCTTACCGGCAAGCGGATGCGCTTCTCCCCGTTTTTCAGTTGTCCGTGGTCTTGCGCACCGCTGCGGAGGCGAAGGTCCAAGCCTCGGCGCTGCGCAGCGCTCTTGCGGAGATCGATCCCGATCAGCCCATGGTGAAAATCCGCACTATGGAAGACAACATTTCGGCCACCGTGGCCCAGCCGAGGTTTCGCACCTGGCTCATCGGTATTTTTGCGGGTCTTGCGATGATGCTTGCCGCCGTCGGCATCTACGGAGTGATGTCCTATTCCGTGACCCAGCGCACCAACGAGATTGGCATCCGCGTCACTCTCGGCGCCCAGCCCGACGATGTCTTCAAAACCGTCGTCGGCGAGGGTCTGCGGCTCGCCCTCCTCGGCGTGGCCGTTGGTCTGGTCGCGGCGCTGGCTCTCACCCGCCTCCTGCAAACTTTTCTCTACAGCATCAGTACGTCCGATCCCCTTACGTTCTGCTCTGTGGCCCTGCTTCTGACGCTCGTCGCGCTGGCCGCCTCCTTCTTCCCGGCTCGCCGCGCCACCCGCGTGGACCCCATGGTCGCCTTGCGCTACGAGTAGCTCGCGGCGCTCGAAATTCAGTGAAACTTTTGTCTCTGAAAAGCGTTTCTACCTTTGAGATCCCATGCGCCCCCGTCTGCTCACTCCCCTCGCAGCCTTCCTCCTGTTGGGCGCATTTCAACCCGCCCAACCGCAGGATGCCCAAAAAATAACCAGCCAATACATCAAAGCGGAGGGCGGCTCCAAAGCCCTCTCCAGAATCCAAACGCTAACCCTCGAAGGAACCTTTACCAACGCAGCCGACGGCAAGCCTGGCGCCTACACTCTCGACACCCGGCTCCCCAACCGCTATTACTCCGAATTGCTCGTTGGCGATAAAAATCTCATCGAAGCCTACAACGGCAAATCGGCCTGGCATCAAACTGCCTCAGGAGATCCAGCCACGCTCGTGGGGCCAGAAGGGTTGCAGCTCGAAGCCGCTGCGCAATACTACAATTCGCACTTGCTCAATCCCAAAAAGAGCAAGATCGCCGTCGCCTTCGTCGGTCACGCCCAGGTAAATGGCAAAGACGCTTTGCAGCTCGAAGTCAGCGCCCCGACTGGAGTAAAGCGCCAAGTCTTTTTCGATCCTCAAACCCATTTGATCGTGAAGGAAACGGCCACGGTCGGCGGCGTAGAAGAGCAAGTTTTGTTCGACGATTATCGCGCCGTCGACGGCGTCAAGTTGCCCTACAAAATAGAACTCCATCTGGGCAGCGAAAGCTACGTGATCGCCGTGACCCGCGCCGCCATCAACGCTCCGGTCGGCGAGCGCGTCTTCGATTTTCCAAAGAAATCCCAAGTCCAATTACCCGACCTGAAACCACTTTTCAAGGAAATCGACGAAAACCAGAAAGCCATCGATAAAATCAAGGAAAACTACGCGGGGACCCGCACGGAAGAAGAAACCGAATTCGAGAACGATGGCAAAGTTAAAAAACGCGAGTTGAAAGAATACACGTTCTTCTATCTGAATGGCGATGAGATCTCCACGCTCGCAAAGAAAGACGGCAAGCCCCTAAGCGCGGAAGAACAAAAGAAAGAAAACGAAAAAACGCAAAAAGAAATTGAGAACCTGCAAAAGCGCCAGGCCAAAAAAGAAGCCAAGGAAGAAAAACAAAAGGAAGAAGGCAAGGACAACGGCGAAGACGTGGGTATCGAAACTTTCCTCCGCGCCTGCCAGTTCGTGAACCCCCGCCGCGAGCGTTTTCGCGGCCAGGACGTCCTGGTCTTCGATTTCGAGCCCAATCCCGAATTCAAAGCCCACAAACTGGAAGAAAAAGTAGTGCAGAAACTCGCTGGCGTCGTCTGGATCGACGAGAATGCCCACGACGTGGCGCGCCTCGAAGCCTACTTTGTGGGTGACATGAAGTTTGCCGGCGGTCTAGTCGCCAATCTGCAAAAAGGCACCAGTTTTATTTTCGAGCAGCAGTTCATTAACAATGAAGTATGGCTACCCACTTACGCTGAGGTTCACATCGGCGTGCGCGTCCTGCTGGTGAAGGGCTTCAAAGTCAATGAAGTGATCCGCTACTCCGACTACAAGAGGTTCAACATCGAGACTCTAGCCACAGTCAGCAAGCCCAAAGGTGTCTCAGAATCTCCTGCAAATTCCCCTGCTGATCCGCCCGCCAAGCCTCCGCAAGAGTAATCTCCTGGCAGCTCCATTCCTCCACGACTTACATTTTTGCGCATCTTCGCATTTGTATTTGCCTATTATTGTGTTTTATTGGGTACCCTCAAGGCATGCATCGCTCGGCCTGCGTCGAGCATCGAAGTTATTTATGAATGGCAAACGTCCGAAGCCCAGCATTGCCGTCCGAGAAGTGCTTAGTGCCTGGGGCAAAATACTCACCGGCAAGTCGCCCATGCTTTCCATCGAAATTACGCGCGAATGCCCCCTGAGTTGCCCAGGCTGTTACGCCTATGGCGACTCCCATCTTGGCGGCGAAAAAGTTTTGCGCGAACTAAACGACTATCGCGGCCAGGCTCTCGTCGATGGCGTCCTGGACCTTGTCCGCAAACATCGGCCTATGCACGTTTCGCTGGTCGGCGGCGAACCGATGGTCCGTCACCGCGAACTAAGCCTCATTCTCCCGGCCTTGAGCGCCAGGAATGTTTTCACCATGGTCGTCACCAGCGGCGTCATTCCCATCCCCATGGAATGGATGAAGCTCCCGCGCGTTCGTGTCGCCGTCTCCATCGACGGCTTGCCCGAGCATCACGACATCCGCCGCAAGCCCGCCACCTACGAGCGCATCCTGCAAAACATCTCCGGACGAACCGTCAACGTACACTGGGTCATCACGCGCCCGATGCTCGAGCGCGTCGGCTATCTCGAAGAATATGTCTCCTTCTGGAATGATCGCCCCGAAGTGGACCGCATCTGGGTGAGTCTGTACACGCCGCAGATTGGCGAACAAAGCGCCGAAATGCTGACTTCAGCAGACCGCGAACTGGTCGCGCGCGAACTGCCACTGCTCGCCAAGAAATATCCCAAACTTCTGATGACCGAAGGACTCGCTCGGGCGTTCGTCCAACCTCCCAAAAACCCGCAGGACTGTCTCTTCGCCAAAATGTCGGCAAACTATTCCGCCGATCTTGAAACGCGTGTCGAACCTTGCGTCTTCGGCGGTTCCCCGGACTGCTCTCAGTGCGGTTGTGCCGCCAGCAGCGGCCTGCACTGGATTCGCGGCCAAAAGGTAATAGGACCCGCGACGGTCGGACACTTTGTTTCCAGTTCGATAGCCATCGGCTCGCTCGTCAATCGCTTCCGCCGCCGCGCCGTGCAACCTCCCCGCTGGGGTCCCGGTGGAACTCCCGTCGGCGACCAATCGGAACTCGTACAGATTGGGACGTAAATTTTCTGCTTTCCGCTCCAAGCGTCCATCAATCAAGTAGCGATCCCGCGGCCGCAAGCCCTCAGTATCCTTCCTCTGCAAAACGATCACACGAAAGGGCGTGAGTCTCCTGCCGCCTTTCTCAATGTGACGCAGAATATCTTTTGGATCTGTTGAAGACGAACACTTCGACTACCTCTAACTCTTGAGCAGGCGAGTGTCTAGCACTTCGCGGATTTTGGCGGCCAGATCGCGAGGCGTGAATGGCTTCTGCAAAAACGCCACACCGGCTTCCAGCACTCCCCCCTGAGCGATAACGTCATACGTGTAGCCGGACATGTACAGCACGCGGACGTCTGGGTATCGCGCCGTAATCCGGTGCGTAAGTTCCCGCCCGCTCACGCCCGGCATCACCACATCCGTCAAAACCAGATCAACTCCTCCGGAATGCTTCCCGCATAATTCCTCGGCGTGCGCGGGACTTTCGGCCACCAGCACGTTGTATCCCTGTGCCTCCAGAACCATGTGCGCCAGTTCCCGCACACCTTCATTGTCTTCCACCAGCAAAATCGTCTCCGTCCCGCCGCGGCTGGGAGACGCATTTTTTTCATACGGCAAAGCTTCTGCCGGTTCTTCAATCCGTGGCAGGTAAATCTTGAACGATGTCCCTTTTTCCGGCTCGCTATATACCCAGATGTATCCCTCACTCTGCTTCACGATTCCATAAACTGTCGCAAGCCCCAGCCCGGTTCCGTGGCCACTCTCTTTCGTGGTGTAAAAAGGTTCGAAAATGTGCGCGACGGTTTCTGGTGTCATCCCGATCCCGGTATCGGTGACGGCCAGCATCACGTAACGGCCCGCGCGCACCGAAGCATGATCGCGCGCATAACTCGCGTCCAAATCGGCGTTCGCCGTCTCCAGCGTCAAGCGCCCTCCATTCGGCATAGCATCACGTGCGTTCACCACCAGATTCATGATCACTTGCTCGATTTGACCGGGGTCCGCTTTGACAGTCCCTACATTTTTCCCTGCCAGCGTTTTCATCACGATGTGTTCGCCCACCAGCCGCTGCAAGAGTTTGTCCAGACCCAGCACCACGCTGTTCAGATCCAGACTCTTCGGCTGCAAGACCTGCTTGCGGCTGAACGCCAGCAACTGACGCACCAGCGCGCTGGCCCGTTCCGAAGCGTCTGTAATCTGCCTAACGTCCGCGCTCACCTCCGGTGAATTTCCTGGCCGATTCTGCGCCAGCTCGGCGTACCCTTTGATAATCGTCAGCAGGTTGTTGAAGTCATGCGCCACTCCGCCGGCCAGCCGTCCAACGGCTTCCATTCGGCGCGACTGCTGCAATTGGTTCTCCAGCAGTTTGCGCTCGGTAATATCCACGATGATCCCTTCCATCACCGGATGCCTGTCGCTGCCGGGCACCACCACCGCGGTATCGCTCACCCAAACTACTCGGCCATCCTTGCGGATCACACGATACTCGGCTTGAAAGCGCTCGCCACGCATGCTGGCTGCTTCTGCCGCATCCACCACGGGATGATCTTCGGCGGGAATATGGCTGGCCCAGTCCGTCGATCCCGCCAGCCACTCATCGGGAGTGAATCCAAACATATCCTGCACTTGCGGGCTCACGTACAGCCATTTGCCTTTGATCCCCAGTTCCGCGATATAACTGACCGCCGCGACTTGCTCGATGAGTGTGCGGTACTTGATTTCCGCTTCCGCCCGTGCTTTCTCCGCCGTCAACCGGTCGCTGATATCGCGCGCCACGCAAACCGTGCCGCTTTGCTCCATCCGGGTGATTGCCATTTCGACCGGCAGCGTCGTGCCATTCTCCCGATGCAGCGCGATCTGCCCTGACCACTTTCCCGTTTTCTGGATGGAAGCGCGAACCTGCCCTTCAAGCAGTGCAATGTCTCGCGCATCGTACACTTGCTTCCAGCTCTTGCCCACTACGGCTTCCGCGCTTGGCAGCCCAACCATGCGCGCAAATGCCGAGTTGGCGTACACATGCTCCCCGTTCTCGCCCACAATCGCCATTCCGTCCAGCGCGGATTCCATCGCTGCCCGGTGCCGCATTACCGCCGCCGAACTTTGCGCCTGCCGGAATTCGGTGATTCCGAGACGCACGACATACGAAACAATCGAAACGGCCAGCAGGGAGAATCCGATCAGCCGCCACTGCGCGCCCAGCTTCGCGACCAGTACCAAAACGATCAGCGGCGCCAGCGCCAGCGTCACGTTCTTGACCGCCAGCTCTTTCAGCGTTTTTGAAGACGTTGGTTTCTGTTCTGCAATCTCCGTTTCCTCCTGCCACCGTCCCGCCCACATCGCCGCATACAGAAACGGAATCGTCCAGCCCAGGTCATACCAATACCCTGTCGACACCAGCTTGTTGGCCCAGGAAGACTCCGCCAGCCCGGACCCCAGCGTGTAGATCAACAAGAACAGCGCCAGCCCGCCATAAAGCGAACGAATCTGTTTCGTCTTCGCTCCCATCCTTTGGCCCGCAGCCAGCAACGTCAGCGTCAGGTTGATCCCTACAAAAATCCACGTCACAATCAGTTCGTTGAAGCTCGCCTGCGTCCCTTCCAGAACTTGCACATAGAAAAGTCCGAAAAACAGCGACAAAAAAACGATGCCAATGGGCACGGAATCCAGAACGATCTCGGCATTGAATTCCGGAGAATCCTTTTCCTTGTCCAGGAACAACGCGATCGCGTAAAAAACACCCTGCACATCAAACAGAATGCGCACCACAGAAAACCGCGGCACGGTAGCGTGCAACCAGTTCTCGTAATACATCCAGCCCAGGTTCGCCACTCCCCAGGTCGCTATGCTGCAGCCCACAAGGATCCAGAACGGCCGGCTCAGTCCGCGCCCCCGCCTCGCCGCCGCAAAGCACATCGCGGCCGCCAGCCCGCAGCATACAATTTGCAGGCAATTCGTCAGCAGGGAGCCTATCGGTGACATTCCCAACGTCAGAATGACCCCGACACTAAGCCCCGCGAGTACGATCACCGCCACCAGCAACCTACGCGGCATCTTTGCAATCCCCTGGTAGACAAATCCGAATGGGTATCTGTTTTTAGTTTAGGCCAGAATTTAGCAAGAAGGGCAACAGCCGCCAGTAAGCGTTCCAAAACGGGAACCGTCCGCGCCAGCTCAAGCGCCACTCACTTGTGAATGATTTGTTTACGGGATTGCTATCGGAAAGACGCGATTCCTGCCTGCGAGCCGGGGGTTCGAGCCTGGGATGCACCCGACCTCTGCGGCTCTGGCTGTTCCGTCAAAATGTCTCGCAAATAATCCTCTGCACGCCGCTTCTTATCGTCCTTCGAACGGATAGCGGTCCTGCGACTGCACAGCCGCGGCAACGCGCCTCCGCAGCGCAATCGTATCGACCGGCGCTCGTTTGCCAAAACGCTTCAGCACCGCCATCTGTGTCGTGAGCATGTCGCCTTCATGAACCGCGGCAATCGCGCGCTTTGCTTCGTGCTCGGTGCGCTCCGCCGCGTCGCTGATGAACACCCGCGCCGCATCAATCATCGTCTGCGCTGCTGCTTCACCGCGGGTCATCGCCGCCTTCTGTGCCCGCAGCATGCTGGACTCCATCGCATAAATTTCCATCACCATGTTCGCCAGCGCTCCAAGAAGTTCTTGCTCGTCAGCCAGCTTCTCGCGGAATTTCTGCACCGCGCCACCCGCAGCTTGCAGAAACATTTTCTTGGCATTGGCCACCACCCGCGCTTCTTCCGCCAGCACGCCCTCCGGCGCTTCCTCAAAAGACGGCCCGGCAAGGATTTCTTCCGCCAGCTTCATCGCCGCGGGAATTAGCGGCAACTGCCCGCCCATCGCGCGCTTCAGCAGCATCTGCACGATCAGCATGCGGTTGATTTCGTTCGTGCCCTCAAAAATGCGGTTGATGCGCGAGTCGCGGTACGCCCGGCACACCGGATAATCCTCATGGAATCCATAACCGCCAAAGATCTGCACGCCCTCGTCCACCACGAAATCCAGCATTTCGCTCCCATACACCTTCGCAATCGAACTCTCGATGGCGTACTCCTCCAGGACTTGCATCGTGTTCTTGATCTTGTCGCCCGAGCCCGAAGCCGCCACCATCGCCGCTTCCATGTTCCCCGCCGACCGCAGATTCATCGATTCCACCGCATAAATCTGGACCACCATCTCCGCCAGTTTCTCTTTAATCAATCCGAAGTCGCCGATCGATTTCGTAAACGCTTTGCGCTCTCTCGCATACTTCGCGGAACTCTGCAACACGTGTTTTGACCCGCCCACCGCCGAAGCCCCCAGCGTAAACCGTCCGGCATTCAGAATGTTGAACGCCACAATGTGCCCGCGCCCCGCTTCGTGCAGCAAATTCTCCTTCGGCACCATGCAATTCTCGAGGAACACCGGCGTCGTCGAGCTCCCGTGAATTCCCATCTTGTGCTCTTCGTTGCCGGGCTTGCATCCGGGGAACGCCCGTTCCACGATAAACGCCGAGAATTTCTCGCCGTCGATCTTCGCGAACACAATATATAGGTCCGCGAATCCGCCGTTGGTGATCCACATCTTCTGCCCGTTCAAAATGTAGTGCGTGCCTTCCTTATTCAGCTCCGCGCGCGTCAGCGAATTCTGCGAGTCCGATCCCGCCTGCGGCTCCGAAAGGCAGTAAGCCCCGATCATTTCTCCGCTCGCCAGCTTCGGCAGATACTTTTTCTTCTGCGCTTCCGTTCCGAAATATACGATCGGCAATGTCCCGATGCCGCTGTGTGCGCCATGCGTGACCGCGAATCCCCCGTATATGGAGAGTTTCTCCGTCAGGACTGTGGTGGCGATCTTGTCTAGCCCCGCGCCGCCGTACTCCTCCGGGATTCCCCCGCTCATCAGTCCCAGTTCGGACGCTTTCCTCACCAGCTCCGCCATCAATCCCGGCTTCTTCGCTTCCAGATCCTTGATGTGCGGAAAGACCTCTTTCAGCACAAACTCTTCGGCGGTTTGCCCGATCAGCCGTTGGTCGTCGGTAATATCCGCCGGCGTAAACACGTCGCGAGGATGGGTGGTTTCCAGAAGGAAGCTGCCGCCCTTCGCAGCGGTTTTGGTGAGCACGGTGGTTGCCATAAGAACTCTCCTTAGATCGTGAGGGTAACTCTCAGTTTACCCGCATCCCACCCCAAGAGGCAATCAAACTTACCCGCGACTCCGGCCTGTTTCCGGGCTCCCAGAGGGAGAGTTGCTCCGGCCTCCGAAGTCTCCCCGTCGGCCTAAAGCAGAGTCGCCCCGAACCTCGAATTGTCCCGATGGGTGCTTAGTGATTTGGGGCAGCTTGCCTGTCCCGGCGTGCACCCGCTCTCTCACAATAGACCAATAAAATGGTCTTGACAACCAGACTGGTCTATTAGGAGAATCCGTCATATCCGGTGTTCTTCCCGGTCGCCACGGAGAATCCATCGCTTGTCTCGCCGAACCAAAACCCGTCCCTCCTTGCACGCCGCCGCTCCTTCGCCTGCTTCGGATTCTTCCGCCGCCAGCTTGGGCCTCAACTTCTTGCGCGATTCCTCGCAGGCCGCCGCGCTGCTCCACCACCCCCTCCGTCTGCGAATTCTTGCTGCTCTGCTCGAGCCCGACTCCGCCACGGGTATTGCGCGCCGTATGCATCTGCCGCGGCAAACCGTGAATTACCATGTTCGCGAATTGGCGCGGGCGCGGTTGCTAACTCGTGCGGGGCGCCGCAAACGCCGCCGCATGTTCGAGCAATACTACGTCGCCACTGCGCGCGGCTATGTCCTCTCGCCCGAGCTTCTCGGCAAACTCGCCGCCGATCCCGCGCAAGTTGCCGACACTTTTTCCGCGAACTACCTTATCAGCCTCGCTTCCAAAATCCAGAACGAACTCGGCCGCGTGACGGTGCTGGCTGCGAAAGAAGGAAAGCGCCTCGCCACCCTTTCCATCAACACGGAAATGCGCTTTACTTCGCCCGAGCAGCGCGCCAAGTTCACTGCGGAATTGCAGAGAGCCATCGTGGAAGTTGTTGGCAGGCACAGCGCCCCATTTCGTCGGCCGGATGGTTCTTTGGCTGACGGAAGACCGTTTCGTCTGGTTCTCGGTTGCTATCCCATCCCGGCAGAGAAAGCAGAAACCACGCCGCCCTCCAACGAGGGCAGGAATGCGAGCACGTCATGACAAAATCACCCGAAGAAAAACCCATCGAGCACCGTGGGCGAAAAATCGTCGCGGAAATTCGCACGACGGCAACTCCGGAACAAGTGTACGAAGCGTGGGCCGACCCGGAAAAAATCGCGCATTGGTTTCCGGATAAGGCAGAAGGGAAAGCCGAACCGGGAGCCACGATCACCTGGTTTTTCGAAGCATTCAATTACAAGATCCCCTACGAAGTTCTCCGCGCGGAGCCGGGAAAGAAGTTTGCGATTCGCTGGAACCCGCCTCCGGGCATGAGTGCCGGAATTCTGGAAGTGACCATCACGAAAGAAGGTGGCGAAACGGTCGTGTACCTAGTGAACTCCGGATTTCGCGAGGGCGCAGAATGGAACGACGAGTATGATGGCGTCGATTCCGGCTGGACCATGGCGCTGGCCCTTCTCAAACACTATCTGGAGAACTATTTTGGAACGCCGCGAAGCACCTTTCTGGTCATGAAGCCCGCGAACTTCGTGTTTGCGGATGTTTTACCTTTCCACCGCACGGGCAAAGGACTCAAGCAGTGGCTGACGGCGAGCGGTGAATTCGGCGAGGTTGGAGAAAAGTTCGCCTTCGCGCTGCGCGAAGGCGGAACGGTGACGGGCCGCGTCCTTGCGAAATCCAAATGGGAAACAGCGCTCGGTTGGGATGAAATTTGCGGCGTCCTCGAACTGAAAGCGTTCGCCATGGGTCCGCAGAAAATGGTGTGCGTGCACGGCTGCGGCTGGGGACTCGAACTGGAAAAAGCAAAGAAGATCGAAGTGGAAATGGATCGGGCGGCCGAGCGTCTGGCCAGCGTGCTGAACGCGCAAAAAGCCAGCGCATGAAGTCCGCACGCGCAGGTCGAAGCGTTCGGGGAGCGGTGGAAACAACAGCTCGAGAAAACTTTTGCGGCGTGAAATGAAAAAGGAGCGGCCATGAACAGCCCATCGAAACTCAGAACTATGACTCTAGCGATTGCGTTTGCACTCGGCGTTCCGCTTTGGGCCGGGTGGCAAGAAAAGACTGCCGAGAAGCCCGCGGCTGTGGCAGCAAAACCTGGCGTCGCCGAGATGGAGCGTTTGAAATTTTATCTCGGCGAGTGGGACTACACAGAGACGTATCCGAAGTCCGCGTTTACTCCGAACGGCGGCGTGAACACGGGCATATACACCAGCAAGCTTGGCCCCGGGGGGCAATCGCTGATCAACACATTTCATTCGCAAGGGCCCGTCGGCGACTTCGAAGGATTGCTGATCATGACCTGGGACGCCCGGGAAAAAGCGTACAAAGCGTATGTCTTCGGCAACGACTTTCCCGGCGCTATCGTCGAGACCGGTCAGTTCGAGGGCGACGAGTTGGTGTACCGCTCCGAGCTTCCCGCGCAAGGCGTCACGCTGAAATTGAGCAATCGCACGCGCCTGACCGGCCCGGGAACGCTGGTGAGCGAAGAGTCGATGGCCATGCCCGGCCAGCCGGAAAAGCTGTTCGTGCGCGTGGAAGCGAAGAAAAAGTAGCCGGCTTTTTCGTTAATTCTTTTGGGCCGCTTTCGCGTCTTTAAAGAAGAACACCCAATAGCGCGAAGCCCCCTGTTTGAGTGGACACGAGATGGTGGCTGCTCCCCCGGCGTCTAGCCAGAGAACTTCACCGCCTTGAAGAGACTTGGCTGGCTCGCCTGGAAATTCGATTTGCAGCTCGGAATCGTTGGCAACCACGAATAACATGCCGAAGCTCGCATTTGGCTGGGTGTAGCTCGACCTTACTTCCAGCGAGTTGGAGACGATCCGCACTCCGCCGGTCTCAAAGAGCGGCCTGGCCTTGAAAGGTGTCACCCTCGCTGCAGAGTTCGCGGGAGGCTCGCTTGGAGCCGGCTCGCTGCAGGCGCCCAACGGGCCATCGATCACTTTCTCGCAGAGATTGTGCGGCTCGCCCTGGGGATGGAGGAGTTCGATGGTGACGTTGTTGAAAGGGAGGCCATGATCGGTGCGGGCGATGTGGGCGAAGCCGCCGCGGGAGTACCCGAGTTGTCCGTCCGCGAGCTTGGCCTCGACTTCGGGTTTGCCGGCGACGGCGTTGGTGAAATCGGCGGGGCCGAGCGAAACGAAAACATAAGGCAAATCGTGCTGGTGCAGGAGAGTGGCGTCGTTGGCGGGAATGCTGACGCGGAAGACGCGGACGTAGGAATTTTCGAGGACTAGATGGTGGTGCGGCTCGTCCTTGACTGGGACGGCGGTGGGGGCTTGGGCGTTCAGGGAGAAGGTTAGAAGCAACAGGGCCGAGCTAAATAACGATTTCATTTTTTGCCTCCGTGCGAGAAGCGCACGTCCAAAGAGCACACACCATAGAGCAACCCCACCGGTCTAAAGACCGGCCACTACAAGAGCAATGAAGAAAAACTGCCTGGCTAAAGCCTGGCACCTACAAAAGAGAATCTTAGAGGCGCTCGAAGATGCCGGCGGCGCCCATGCCTCCGCCGATGCACATGGTGACCATGCCGTAGCGGGCGTTTTTACGCTGCAGGTCGCGGACGATGGTGGCGGTGAGCTTGGCGCCGGTGCAACCTAGCGGGTGGCCTAGCGCGATGGCGCCGCCATTGGGATTTACTTTTGATGGGTCGAGGCCGGCTTGCTGGATGACGCAGAGCGATTGCGCGGCGAAAGCTTCGTTGAGCTCGATTACGGCGATGTCGCTGAGCGAGAGACCCGCTAGCTTGAGCGCTTTGGGAATGGCGAAGACGGGGCCGATGCCGAATTCCTCGGGCGGGACGCCTGCGGTGGTATAGGTAACGAAGCGAACCAGCGGCTTCAGTCCCATGGACTTGGCGCGGGCATCGCTCATTACCACAGTGGCGGCGGCGCCGTCGCTCATCGGCGAGCTGTTACCGGCGGTGACGCTGCCTTTGGCGTGGAACGCGGGTTTGAGTTTCGCGAGAACCTCGAGATTAGTGTCGGCGCGGGGAAGCTCGTCGGTATCGAAGATGAAAGTTTGCGTGGCGGGCTTGGGAGAGGATTTGGATTTCGCGGAGGCGCCGTTGCCATTGGGGAGCGAGGTGATTTTCACTTCGACGGAAATGGTTTCGTCC
>Ga0210410_10003693_pt1 | contig 13537 bp, 8 predicted proteins | sample IncBWC4MmetaG_FD_161058 | JGI IMG/M metagenome (GOLD analysis project Ga0210410, IMG submission 161058) | Forest soil microbial communities from Barre Woods Harvard Forest LTER site, Petersham, Massachusetts, United States - Inc-BW-C-4-M | ecosystem: Environmental > Terrestrial > Soil >... | reverse complement strand
CGACGGACTGGTCAAAGGCACGCTCGACCGCCCCCGCGCCCGCCTCATCCTGCAAGCCCTGCGCATCGCGGCCCGCAACGCCAAAGAGGTTCGCTTCGACAACTGCTACTACGGCGAAACCGAGCAGAAGATGGTGCGCCAGGTCCCCAACTACGCCCGCCAATATCTGATCGAACATCCCGAATTCGGCCCGCCCGTGAACGCCGCCGCATGTGGCGCGGGCACCCTAGTTCGCGATGCCGACCAACGCACGTGTGGCGCGGATATTCCTGTTCGCGAGGCCGAAGCAACCGCCCCGGCCCAAGTCGAACCTCATCAAGCCGCGGCAACCGCCCACGATGTATCAATCCTTCCAGTCGCATCGCAGCAGAATGATTCCACAGCAACCGCAAAACCAGCCGCGCAGCGGCGACAGAATGCAGCCCACGGCGCAAGCCGTGGGACCACAACAGAAAACAACCCAGCTCCGAAGGAGCGAAAGAATCCGGAGCATGTACGGCAAGAAAACGAACTCAATCGGGTGCAAGCCGCAATCGCAGGCGCCGAGCAGGGAAACTGGCGCGACCTGCGAACCGTCTTCGAGTTCGCCGGAATCAGCGAGTCGAACAAAGAAGCCCCATCCTAACCCGCGCAAGGCGTGCAGGTGATTTGAACACCGGCCTTCAAAGCACTAACATCTAATGATGCCGGTTGAAACCGAAATCACCCAAGCGACCTACACGCCGATCAAGGCGCCGCGAGGCAACAGCATCACCTGCAAGAGCTGGCAGCAGGAAGCCGCCATGCGAATGCTGATGAACAACCTCGACGAAGAAGTCGCCGAACGCCCGCGCGACCTCGTCGTCTACGGCGGAACCGGCCGCGCTGCCCGCAGTTGGGAGGCCTACCACGCCATCGTCGCGTCATTGAAGAGCCTGGAGAACGACGAAACGCTGCTGGTGCAATCGGGCAAACCGGTCGGCGTGTTCAAGACGCACGAGTACGCGCCACGAGTCCTGATCGCGAACTCAAACCTGGTCGGACACTGGTCCAACTGGGAGAAGTTCAACGAACTCGAGCGCGCCGGATTGATGATGTACGGCCAGATGACAGCAGGCTCGTGGATCTACATCGGCTCGCAAGGAATTGTTCAGGGCACATTCGAAACGTTTTCGGCGGCCGCAGAAAAAAACTTCGGCGGAGACCTCGCCGGCAAGCTGATCGTGAGCGGCGGCATGGGCGGCATGGGCGGAGCCCAGCCCCTCGCGGCCACCATGACCGGCGCGGCTTTCCTCGGCATCGACGTTGATCCCGAGCGCATCAAGAAACGCCTCAAGACCGGCTACTGCGATTTCATGGTGAACACGCTCGACGAAGCGCTGCGTATCCTGAAGAACGCCGTGCGCAAGAAAGAAAATGTCTCGGTCGGATTAGTAGGGAACTGCGCCGATATTATTCCGGAACTGGCGGAGAACGGCGTGGTGCCCGACATCCTCACCGATCAGACTTCGGCGCACGATCCCCTGAACGGCTACGTGCCCAACGGCATGACGCTCGCCGCCGCCCTCGAACTGCGCCAGCGCGATCCGAAGACTTATGAGGAGAAGTCGCTGGACGCGATGGCACGCCACGTCGAAGGCATGCTGCGCCTGCAAAAGATGGGCGCAGTCACGTTCGACTACGGCAACAATATTCGAACATTCGCATTCCAGCGAGGTGTGAAGAACGCCTACGACTTTCCAGGATTCGTGCCCGCGTATATCAGGCCGCTGTTCTGCGAAGGCCGCGGCCCATTCCGCTGGGTAGCATTGTCGGGCGAGCCGTCGGATATCCATGTCACCGATGACTTGGTGCTGGAGCTGTTCCCGGAGAATCGCATTCTCCGCCGCTGGATTGATCTCGCCCGCAAGCGCATCAAGTTTCAAGGCCTGCCAGCGAGAATCTGCTGGCTCGGATACGGCGAGCGCGCCCAGTTCGGCCTCGCGATGAACGACCTGGTAAAGAAGGGCAAGATCAAAGCCCCCATCGTGATCGGCCGCGATCATCTGGATTGCGGCTCGGTCGCCTCTCCATTCCGCGAGACCGAGAGCATGAAAGACGGCAGCGACGCCGTAGCCGACTGGCCGCTGCTCAATGCTTTGCTAAACACCGCGGCAGGAGCATCCTGGGTTTCGATCCACAACGGCGGCGGCGTAGGCATCGGCTATTCGTTACACGCCGGCCAGGTAACGGTCGCCGACGGAACCGAAGCCATGGCCAAACGAATCGAGCGCGTCCTGACCACAGATCCAGGCATGGGCGTAATCCGCCACGTGGATGCGGGATACGACCAAGCGAAAGAGTTTGCAAAGCAAAAGGGCGTGAAGGTGCCGATGAAGAGTTAAGACTTGAAACAGCCCAGAAAATCACAATCGCGCCAGCCAGCGTTGCTGCTCATCAACATCGGCCAGCTCCTCACGCTGCGTGCTTCCGGTAAGCGGGGTCCGCATCGCGGGCCGGAACTCAAAGAGCTCGGCATCATCGAAGACGCTGCCGTGCTCTGTCTCGGCGGAAAGATTGTTTCCGTCGGCAAAAGCAAAGACGCGCTGCGTGACTCCTGGCTGAAGAAGAATCGCAAGACAGTCATCGAGGTCGACTGCGAACATCAAGTCGTTCTGCCCGGCTTCGTCGATTCCCACACTCATCCCGTTTTCATCACGCCACGCCTCGTCGATTTCGAAAAACGTATTTGCGGAGCTACTTATGAAGAGATTGCGGAAGCGGGCGGCGGCATCCGGTCAAGCGTGGAAGGCGTGCGCAGAGCAGGGAAGAGCGAGCTGGCGGAGAAGGTTCTGCAAGCGCTGCGAGAAATGGCCGAACAGGGTACCACGACGGTTGAGGCCAAGTCGGGCTACGGACTCACAGTGGAGTCTGAACTCAAATCTTTGACAGCCATTCGAGACGCTGCCGCTCGCTGGCCAGGAACAGTAGTGTCCACACTTCTCGGCGCCCACGTGGTGCCGAGGGAATTCCAAGGCAAAGCCGATGAGTACGTAAGAGAAGTCTGCGAAAAAATGATCCCGCTCGCCGCGAAACAGAAGCTGGCCCAATTTGTGGATGTGTTCACCGAGCGCGGAGCATTCACTGCCGACGACACGGCACAAATCTTTGAGGCCGCGGAAAAGCACGGTATGGGCGTGCGAGCCCACGTCTGTCAATTGAGCGAGACTTCCTTGCAACAGCTGCTGCGCTACAACCCGGCGTCATTTGACCACATGGATCACGTCAGCGACGATGACATTCAAGAACTGGCTCGTCGTGACACCGTCGCGACGCTGGTGCCGGGAGCGAATTACTTTCTCGGCCTGGAAAGATTTCCTCCCGCGCGAAAGCTGATCGACGCAGGCGTGCCGGTGGCGCTGGCCACGGACTACAACCCAGGCTCGTCGCCCACACCCAGCATGCCGTTCGTGCTTTCGCTGGCCTGCACCCACATGAAGATGTCGCCGGCAGAAGCAATCTCCGCCGCGACCATCAACGGCGCCTTCGCATTGCGGTTCGGCGAGCGGAAAGGCTCGATTGAGCCCGGCAAGGACGCAGACCTGGCAGTCTTCGAGGCCGACGACTATCGCGAGATTCCGTACTGGTTTGCATGTTCGCGCTGCGCCTTCACGGTTCTGAACGGGACGCTGATCGCGTCCGCTGGCTCGGCCGTGTTGGGCTGATTCGTGCCCGGAGCGTTTCGCGTCGGAAGGTCGGCAGCGTTTCTTCTTCGAGTCCAGCGACTTTCCCGACTCTTCATCCGAGCGCGGATTGAGCGAATCCAACTTGGTTGTTATAATCGGGGCTGTTCCACTCGCTCCCAGCGTCTGACTGCCCGCGATTACCGGCAATTCCGCCTGAGTTTAGGCGCAGCCCACAATTCGCACCGGTTCGGAGTGGAGCGGCAAAACGTGGCCAGGTAGCTCAGGTGGTAGAGCGCAGCCCTGAAAAGGCTGGCGTCGGCGGTTCAACTCCGTCCCTGGCCACCATATTTTCAATCACTTGGCTCCGTCCCAAACCTCAATTCTGTTCCATTCTGTTCGAAAAACTAGCGGATGCGCCGGGGTTTGCCTCAATCCATCCCCTAGCGACGACATAGAAGGCGTTTGTTCCGAGGAGCGCGCATGACTCACGAAGCCGAGGTGACCACAAGGCAAACTTGCCAAATGCCGATCAGGACGCCGCACGGCCTCAGCTGTTGCGGCCGACCAGCCGTCGATTAGATAGTTCCACCCGAAAACGTTCACCCCGACTTTGCCGTGCCGCACAAAGGCGAACGCCGCATGTATTTGTGCGCGTCATGCTGGGACGAGATGCATGATCGTAAAGATTGAGGATCGAATGAAATCGGGATACGACCGAGCACACCACTGGGTGGAGAACTCGGGAGGTAGTGGTTCCGGTAGTGGTGCCGTTTGGCATCCACAGCGGTCAATCCGCAGGATTGGCTGGTTACTGGTTATCGTTGCGTTCTATGGATGGTTGCCTACCATCTGTCCCCGATTCTGCGGGAAATTGCGCGTTGCATCGTTCGCACACTCCCAGGGTGGGAATGTCCTCGATTCGTTTCACGATGCGAAGCAGTTTGGGCCTTGGCATAAGCACAGTTTAACCGAAGCGGCTTGGAGAGCCTAGCCCTGTGGAAATCAAACGGCACCACTACCGTGGTTCCGCGTTCCTTGAGGGCGGTGCGCGACGAGAGTAGGATTATGAAGTCCTAAGTCCGAGACTGCGAAGGACAGTCGCTCTTGGTCTTGCTTAAGACCGCAGCAGCGCGCGTACGCCAAATACCCACCCTTTTCTCCTCCTCGCTCACTCCCCGTATCTAGCACGAAGAACAGGCTTCGGCCAATCACTTGTACTGGAACTAACGCTACGTTATTTGCCACGGACACCTTAATGGTCTTTTGGGCAGGCGCGCACGCTGTGAGCAGTACGAGAACGAACAACCACAATCTCATCCGTGTCTTCATGTCAGAGACCAGTGGTTTGATAGCGCAGCACGGCTAGAGCAAGGCGATATTCATATCCGGCTTGGGCATTTCCAATTTCCGCTTGGGTCTGCTGTAGCTGGGCCTGGCTCAATTCAACAATCGAACTGAGGCCCAATTTGTAGCGGGTCTGAGCCAGATCGAGAGCCTGGTTCGCCTGAGTGAGGAGTTGCTCGCTCACAGTGACACGGTCGAAGGCGGTGTTGGCTGCAAGCCAACTGGTGCGAACGTCTCGCGAAATCCGGTTACGCAAATCCATCAGACGCTGCCGCGTAGCCTGCGCTCGCAAGTCGGTTTCACGCGACTTGGCAGAAAACAGGAATCCGTTGAAGACCGGAATCTGAATATTCACTCCGACCGCTCCATACGGACCGTACACGCGATCGTCCCGGACCGGGGAATCGCCGAATGCAGCCAGAGCGCTGATTGTCGGCAACATCTCGTCGCGGTCCGCCTGGTGCAACTTCTCGGCAGACTCCGACTCGAACTCCAAGGCCAGAATTTCGGGGCGCTTGGCGAACGCATCCGCAATCAACGGAGCGACGTCAGCCGGCGGCGGAGTAAGCGGTTCGGTGTCGTTCATCAGTTCGAAATTCTCCAGCGTCGGATAGCCGAGAATCGCTGACAGGCTTGCAATGGCGGCTTTGTCGTTGTTCACCGCATCCAGGTAAAGAAGCTTAGCCTGGGCAAGGTTGACGTTGGCAAAACTCAAATCCAGATCGGACTTGAGCTTGCTCTTGGTGAGCGCGGATACCTGGTCGGTAAGCAACTGCCGCGAGGCCACGGTCTGCTCCGCCACGCTGAGAACGGCATGGGTTTGCAGGGAAGTGTAGAAAGCCTGGTCTACCGCCAGCAGAACGTCGCTCTTGGTTGCGGCCGCATTCTGTTCGTCCGCTCGGGCTTGAAGGCGTGCGCTCGATACCAGGTTCGTGGTGTGCCCAAAATCTGTGATCAGCTGGCTTACGGTTCCGCCTCCCGCAGCGCGTGTGTAGATGATCGGATTGTTCAGTGCTCCGGCAGTGATGCGGCTGTTGTTACGCGCGTCAACCGCAGTCAGGTTGGCGTAGGTCTGGGGCCACAGGGCGGACCGCGCTTCTCGCGTCACCTGCTGCGAAGCCAATGCATTCAGCCGGGCGACTGAGATCGCGGGATTGTTTTTCAGCGCGATGACCTCCGCATCCTTGACCGAAAGATGAACCACAGCTTTCGGGCCTTGCCGGTCGGTGCGGTTCCCAGCGGCTTGCGACTGTGGGTCGTCGTTTTGCGAGCGTGCGAGCGCCCCCAGGGGCGCGTCGGTCGGATTCTGGAGCACCAATGTCGATTGACCCAGGCAAGTCAGAGACAAGCTAATCAAGCACACCAGTTTCGCAACTCTGTTACTCATGCCGACACCTCCTGCGCGGGCAGTTCTTCGCTTCGGTGGAACCACAGATAAGCCGCGGGCACGAGGTAAACCGTAACGACCACAGATACCAGGAGGCCGCCGATAATGGCGCGGGCCAGTGGAGCATAAGCTTCACTTCCAGTGCCAAGCGCCAGAGCCATGGGTATCAAGCCCAGCAGCGTGGCCAGCGACGTCATCAGTACTGGCCGCAACCGTTGACGAGAAGCTGTCGCCACAGCTTCCCTGAGCGGAGTGCCTTGGTGACGTATCTGCCGCGTGAATTCGACGATTAGAATGCTGTTCGACACGACGATCCCAACCATCATCACCACACCCATCAGTGACATGACATTCAGCGTGGTGCCGGTTGCCAGCAAAAACAGGAGCACACCCGCAAGCCCCGGAGGCACGGCCAGCAGAATGATGAATGGATCGAGAAACGAGGCGAACTGGGCTACGAGGATTAAGTAGACCAGGACGATCGCCAGTATCAGTCCGATGCCGAAGCTCTTGAACGACGATCTCATGTTCTGCACCGACCCGCGCAGGTTGATCCGCACGCCTTCCGGCAACGTCGTATTCGCAATGATCTTGTCGATCTGACCGGTGACGCGCCCCAGGTCTTCCGTCTTCGGTGCCACATACACATCGATCACGCGGAACAACTGGTAGTGATCAACCTCGGTGGGTGTGGGAATTGTTTTCACGTTGACGACGGTATCAAGCATGGTGGTTTCCTTGCTCCCCGATCCGCGCACCGGAATCTGCTTGAGGTCCTCCATGGTTTTTACGGCTTCCTCCGGATATTGCACGGTCAGCATGTAAGGGTTCCCGCTCTTGGGATCGACCCAGTAGTTGGGAGCAATCATGCCATTCGAAGTAAGCGCGGTAATCAAGTTGTCGACAACTTCTTTTTGAGAAAGCCCGAGGAGGCTGGCTTTCTCCCGGTCAATGTCGAGCTGAAGAGCGGGATAGTCGATGTCTTGCGGGACCAGGACATCGCTCACTCTCGGCAGTTCGCGGACTTGCGAGGCAAGCTGCGACGCGACCGCGTAGCTCTTTCTCAAACTGCTGCCGCTGACCTGGATGTCGATAGGCGCCGGCAAGCCCATGTTTAAGACGGAGTCCACAAGCCCGCCTGACTGGAAATATGTACTCAATTGCGGCAAGTCCTCGCGTAGCTGTTCTCGCACTTGCCGCATGTATTCATAGCTGCCGATCTTGTGCCCATCCTTGAGACTCACCTGGACGAAACCTGTGTGGGGCGCCGAGTTTGGAGTGTAGATGGCAGAAAAATCCGTTGTGATTCCGATATTGGAAACGATCATCCCCAGTTCATTGTCGGGGACGACCTTGCGCACAATGTCTTCCACTTGCTTGGCGTACTGTTCTGAGAGCTCGATGCGCGTGCCCGATGGAGCCTTGTAGTTGATGACAAATTGACCGGGGTCTGTGCGGGGAAAGAACGCCACCCCCATCAGCGGGTACATCGAAAGACAGAGTAAGGAAACACCGGCCAGTCCGGCTACGGTTCCAATCGGTTTGAGAAGCGCGGTGCTCAGCGATCGATCGTACTTTCCCAGCATGCTCTCGAAATAGACGTTGAACTTTTTGGCGATAACGCCGAAGCGGGCGCCGATTGATCCTTGCCCGACTTCTTCGTCCGCCTGATGCTTTTTGATGAGCTTGGCGCAGAACAGCGGCACCACGGTCATGGCGACGAGGTAGGACGCCAGCAACGAAAGAACCACTGCCAGGGCCAGTGCGACAAACAAAAAGCGGCTGACGCCGTACAGGAAAACTACCGGAAAGAAGACGATCGCAGTCGTCAACGTGGCAGCCAGGACTGCGAGCGAAACCTCCTGCCCGCCTCTGTCCGCAGCAACCTCGGGTGGTTCGCCCATCTCGAGGTGGCGGAAAATGTTTTCCAACACCACCACCGAGTTGTCGATCAACCGGGAAAACGCCAGGGCCAGGCCGCCCAACACCATCGTGTTCACCGACCCGCCGGCCGCGCTGATGGCCATGAAAGCCGCCAGGGCAGAAAGCGGAATGGAAAGAAAAACCGCCGCCGTCGCGCGCATGCTTCCCAGAAAAAGAAGCACCATCAAGCCGGTCAGCACCAGGCCGATTGCTCCTTCATGGAGCAGATTCTCGATCGCCACTTTCACGAAGGCCGATTGATCGAAGACAAGCTTCGCTACCAGTTGTTTCGGAATATCCACCAGATGAGAAAGGGCATCGCGAATTCCGTCTACTACCGAAATCGTGTTGCTGTCGCCACCTTGTTTCAGAATCGGAAGGTACACCGACCGCTGCCCGTCCACGCGCACAATGTTGGTCTGGATCTGCTGCGCGTCTTTCGCTCGCCCTACATCGCCCACGAGCACGGACGCCTGCCCGACAGTCTTTATCGGCATGTCGTTAATCTGCTCGGCCGTAGGCACTTGGCTGTTGGTGTACAGGTTATAGTCGATCGGGCCTATCTTCACGTCACCCGCGGGCAGGATCAGATTGCTGTCGTTGACCGTGCGAACAACATCCATTACCGACAACTCGTGCGCATCCAGTTTTAGCGGATCAACGTACACCATGATCTGGCGATAACGGCCGCCGAAAGGCTGAGGCACCGATGCTCCCTGAACGCCGGCAATCTGGTTGCGAACCGTGTACTGGCCAAGATCGCGAAGCTCGGTTTCATTCAAACCCTGGCCTTTGAGCGTGATCAGGCACACGGGCAAACTGGAAGCGTCGAACTTGAGCACCACCGGCGGCAGCGTGCCGGGCGGGAGCCTGCGCAGATCAGCCATCGCCAGATTTGAAATAATGCTGAGGTCGGAGTTGGCGTCGGTACCCGGTTGAAAGTAAATCTTGATCAAGCTGACGCCGGGCAGCGACCGAGACTCAATGTGATCAATGCCGCTCCCCAGCGTGAAGAATCGCTCGAATGGATTAGTGATGTTGGTTTCGATCTGCTGCGGAGGCATCCCCGAGTAGAATGTGGCCACGACGACCACAGGGATATTGATTGTGGGAAACAGGTCGACGGGCATGCGTACAAGAGTCACCGTGCCCACGATCGCGACCATCAGGCAGAGGACGATGATGAAGAACGGATACCGGATCGCAAAACTGGACATCAGAGAGTCCCCCCTGATTCCCCGGCATTCTCGTTCACAGGTTTCGGCCGCACCTTCTCTCCGCTGCGGAACTCACCACGATTGCCAATGATCACGCGATCGTTCTCTGCAAGGCCCGCGAGCACTTCGACTCGATCACTGCCCTCGGCGCCCACCTTCACCTGACGTTCTTCCACCCGCCCCTGGTTATCGACAATCAGGACAGTAGCGCTGGAACTGTTCCGCTCCAGGGCCTGAATCGGAATCGTCAGCGCGTCCTTCTGCTGCTTCAAGATGATCTTCGCCTCAGCGTACATGCCTTCCTTGAGAGTGCCGTCCAGGTTCTCCACATCGATCTCGGTATGCATGGTCCTGGTTTCGTCATTGAGCGCGTCGGCAAAGCGAGCAACGCGGCCTTCAAAATCCCGGTTCATGGCAGAAACGTGAACTTGAACCGCGCTCCCCAGGTGCAGTTGAGGCACGGCGGATTCCGGTACCGGCACGACCAGCCGCAACCGGGACCATTCCGCCAACTGCACCACTGGCATGGATTGAGTCTCGGAAGCCGTGCCAGCCTGAATCAGCGCTCCCGTATCCGCATATCGTTTGGTCACGACTCCGGCAAACGGCGCCGTGATGTGGGAGTATGCTTCGAGGGCCGACAACCGGTCGAGGTCCGCCTGCGCAACGGACAACTGGCTCTGCGATTCGGCCAGGGAGGCGCGAGCGCTTTCGATCTGCCCCTCAGTTTCCTTATCTTTAGCCATGGAATCGTCCAGTTCCTGCTCCGCAATCAAACCTGGGCGAGATTCCGAAGCCTGTTTCAAGCGGGTGTAGGCAGCGTGGTATGCCGCGTGGGTAGATTCCGCGCGCTCAATCTCGCTTTGGGAGCGGCGAATTGCGTCCTGGTCGCGGCGTAGATCTGCTTTTGCTCCTGCGACCTGGGCACTCAATTCGGGCACTTCCAAGATGGCCAGAACCTGTCCCGCTTTCACCTGGTCGCCGACATCCACGTAAATCTTTTGGATGTACCCCGCCACCTTGGCGTGAACGTCCACTTGCTGGTACGGGCGAAAGGCTCCCGAAAGAGTGAGCGAGTTCACGACCGGGCTTCGCTTGACCAGCGCCACGGCAACCGGCCGAAGCGAAGAGTCGCCGTGCGGATCAGCCTTCGCTATTCCCGTTCGAAGTCGCAACAACGCCACCAGACACACCACCCCTGCGACCACAGCGATAGCCACAACTTTCTGCTTACGGCTCATCGATTCATCCTTTTTGCATCCAGATACTTTCTACGAATCCCAACAGCGCTGGCTCAGAGCGCGTGTCTCAGACCGCGTCATTCCTGGTCAGCCGCCTTGCAGTGCTTAGAGACCGTCTGCACATCTTTTTGCACGTCTGCCACCTGGAGCACCGTCCCGTCGACACCGTGTACCGTATCGCTAGGGTTACTGCCCGCCTTCTCCGGACGTACGCCGGTTTTGACGGTTCCCGGCAGCGTTCGCCCTCTCACTTCAACTTCATGGTGGAGCTGACTATCGAGTTTGTTTCCAACCCCCTTTAGCACATACACGAGGCTGGTATTGTTCTCGATAAGGATGTAGTTCCCTCGCTCACCCTCGAGGCAACCGCGAACTGTCGCCGCCTTGCGGGCGGGCACAGCGACGCCGCTACCGGATGTTGGCGGAGTGGACGATTGTTGACCGGTTGCTAGCGCGGTGATAAATGCGAAGACTGCAACCACACTCTTGATCTGATTCATCGGATTCCTCCTTGAGAATCTGATAACTGTAGCCTACAACTGGTAGCCTAAACCGGAGCCGCTTGAACTCACCCACACGCTTGCTCATGCGTGCAATTCTGTCATCGCAGTCAATACCTGACGACTGAGATGCAGCTCGTGATCTTGATCAGAGGCGACGAAACGACTAGCAGAAAGGAGGCGGACGATTGGAAAGGCTTTCGTCGAAAAGAACGCTCGGCAGTGGAGGCCCTGCGGGCGCGACGCGCGGATAGAACGCCGGAACCGGCAGCGTGGTTAAGACCGGGACGGGTCTGGTCCATTTAGCCGCGTCCCGGTCCAGATGCTGCCGCATTGCTTGTGCAGAACCGGACTGGGCCGTCGGGCCGTGGGGAAGCCTAAGGCGGAAGGTGCGAGTAGATAGACTAACCGTCAACCCGCAGATCGCCAGGACGATCACGAACACATACCAGTTTGGACGTTGGCGTCTTGCCAATCGCGAGTCCTCTGAAGATGCCGCGGAAAACATCATCCTCTATAAATTATAACAATTTAACCCTTTCGACACATCGAATCTCGGTAACTGCCTCCCGAGCCGCTCGCGTGACGATACCAACTAGAAACGAGATCAGGCCTGGCGAGCGGACGTTCAAGCGCTCTTTCCAAAGCCTATAATGGTGAGATGCCAATTTCAGCCAGAAACAAACTGCGTGGAAAAATCGAAGAGATTCAGCTCGGCGACATCATGGCACATGTTGTGGTTCGGGTCGGGGACAATGTCATTGAAAGTGCCATCACCCGCCGCAGCGCTGACGAACTCAAACTCAAGAAGGGCGACACCGTCACCGCCGTGGTCAAAGCTACCGAGGTGATGATTCAGAAAGACTGAGACGCTTCATTGCACGTCCACAATCCTTAGCGTCGTCACTTGCCGCACCCAGCGCGCGATGTCTCATGTCACACCCGCAGAATCATCACTTCGGTGGCTTTTATGAGGGCGGCCGCGGTTTGACCCGGCTTTAGCTGCATCTCGCGTGCGGACGTGGCCGTGATGATGGAAGTGATTTGCTGGCCGCCAATCGAAATCTTTATTTCCGCCATCAAGCCGCTAATGCGAACCGCATCGATTCGCCCCACCAACTGGTTACGTCCGCTCACGCGACGGATCACGAGCTTGCGTTCTTTCTCTGTGCTGCCGCGCGTTCGGAAAAGCAGCTTGTCCACTTCACTTTCCGGAATGCGGTGGTGTCCTCCCGCCGTCCGGATGCTGCGGATTTTCTTCTTGTAAATCCATTGCTTGATCGTGGGGAAGCTGATCCCTAGCTGTAACGCCGCGTCCCGAAGTTTCAACAACTCCTCAGTCTTCCGTCGGGATTTATCCCTCCTCGGCATCGGAACGAAATCCTACAGTCAACGCCGGATACCGTCAACATTTCGTTCTTCCCGTTAGAGCATTGCGCAAGCTTCTGCCTGTTATGCATATAACCGCATACTATTTGACAGTATAACAATATTTGATATACATTTCTGATTCTCTCTCGCAAACCACATTTATTTTATTGCAGGAGGCCTAATGCGCACGCTTGCTCTGTACTTCTTGGCGGGGGCTTTGTGCCAGTCATCGTTCCCGGCGTGGGCCCAAACGGGAGCGAGCCTTTCCGGCATGGTGACGGACCAAAGCGGCGGAGCCCTTCGCGATGTCGCAGTGACAATCAGGAACGTCGACACTGGTGCGACGCGAACGACTGCAACCGACGGCGGGGGGCGCTATCAGGCGTCCGGCCTGCCTGTGGGGCGCTTCGAGATTCGTGCGGCAAAACAAGGGTTCACCGATGAAACGCGCACCGGAATCAGCTTGGCGGTTGGCCAGGACGCCACGGTCGACATTAAGATGCAGCGGAGCACCCCCGACGCCTGCGCGAGCGGCCACGAGTTCGCCACCACCGATTGCACGCTGACCTGGCACGGGATCACGCTGTACGGTGCCTATGACATCGGCGTTGGCTGGGTCAGTCACGGCTTACCGGAAAACGGCTATAACTATGAAGGCGCATCTCTGGTGAACCGAAACGGCTATCAACATCGATTCCTCATCGCACCGAATAACCTGCAGCAAACGGGTCTGGGCATCAGGGGCAAGGAAGAGTTTCTGCCTGGCTGGTCGGTTGTGTTCAACGCTTCAACTGGCATCAATCCGCAGTCCGGCCTGCTCGCCAATGCGTCAGCCACCGACACCATCAACAACGGCCTTCCCAGGAGGAGCTATTCGTACGCCATCGACGGCGCGCGCGCGGGTCAACCC
>Ga0210410_10003691_pt1 | contig 13539 bp, 14 predicted proteins | sample IncBWC4MmetaG_FD_161058 | JGI IMG/M metagenome (GOLD analysis project Ga0210410, IMG submission 161058) | Forest soil microbial communities from Barre Woods Harvard Forest LTER site, Petersham, Massachusetts, United States - Inc-BW-C-4-M | ecosystem: Environmental > Terrestrial > Soil >... | reverse complement strand
AAATCCGCCAGGATCTGATCGCGGAAGAGGACGGGCAGGCGCAATGGGCGGAACGGCTGGCGCGGATTCTCGGCGAGATCGAAACGGAATTGCGCTGCGCAAAGTACGGTTTGAGATAACCATCGGGAGCGGATTGCGGCTGGATCGATCGTCGGTGCACCTTTGTTCCGGCTTGAAATCTCATCTGGTCGGGGGTCTCATAGATGAGCGTCCCGCTGGCGTTCAGCTCATTAACTGTCGGCGCGACGAAGTGGACATGATATGATCAGGGACATTGGCATTCGGCCGATCATATTCTCCGTCAACTGCTATATCGCGACCATCCTCACGATGTTCGTCGCCTTCAGCCTGGACTTGAAGAGTCCGGGCTGGGCCATGACCACGGTCTATCTGACCAGCCAGCCGCTGTCCGGCGCGATGCGGGCCAAGGCCGTTTATCGTGCCATCGGCACGTTCGTCGGCGGCGCCGCCATGGTCGCCATCGTTCCCAATCTGGTGGACGCGCCGGAGCTGACGACGCTTGCGATCATACTTTGGGTGGCGCTCTGCGTTTTCGTTTCGCTGCTCGACCGCACGCCGCGGTCGTATATGTTCGTGCTGTCGGGCTATACCGCGGCCTTGATCGGCTTTCCAAGCGTGCTTGCGCCTGGCACGGTGTTCGACATCGCGGTGTCGCGCGTCGAGGAGATCACGCTCGGCGTCGTCTGCGCCGCCATCGTTCACAGTCTCATCTTCCCCAAAAGCGCGTTTTCCGCCTTTGAGCAAAAGTTGAGAAGTGCCATTGCGGATACGCGCCGCTGGCTTGCCGATGGCTTGACCCAGCAAGCGACTCCGGAAGCCGAGATGGAGCGGCGCCGGATCGCCGCCGATATCAGCGAGCTTTATTTGCTCGGCACGAGCTTGCGCTTCGACACCTCGCCGCATCGACCGGATATCACCACCATTCGCGCCTTCGACCGCAAGATCGTGGCCCTGTTGCCGCTGGTGAGTGCCATCGAGGATCGTCTGGCGCTGCTTCGGCGTATTGGGCCGCTGGACGCAAAGCTGACGCGGGTGCTGGCCGGCGTCTGCGATTTGCTGAAGTCGAAAGCGCCGGGCGACCGACTGCGCGCGGCAGAACTCAAGGAAGCCTGCCTCGCGATGACGCCTGCTGTCGGCCCGCAATCGAGCTGGGCGGATCTCGTGACGGTCAATCTCACCGTGCGATTGATCGAGCTGATCGACTCCTGGCAAGCTTGTCTCAGCTTTGCCGCTTATCTGGCCGATCCGAGCCAGACGCCGAGCGCCGACATTCGCGCAGCCGCCGCGCAAATCGGGCCCAAACCGATGCATACGGATCCGGGCATTGCGCTGTTATCAGCACTGGCGGCCGCCGTCGCTATGGGCGCATGTGCGTTCTTTTGGATCGCGACCGCATGGCCGGAAGGCGCCGGCGCCATTGCCTTTGCCGCCGTGTCCTGCACCTTGTTTGCCTCTCTGGACGATCCGACGCCGACCATTCGCAACATTACGCTCCTCTTGGCGTTGTGCATTCCGATCGTATTCGTCTACCAATTCTTTGTGTTGCCGGCGATCGGCGGGTTCGTCCTGCTTTGCGCCGTGCTCGCTTTTGTGCTGATTCCGGCCGGCATATTGATGGCGATCCCGGGCTATGCAGCGGTCGGTCTGGCGCTCGCCCTGGGGTTCTGTGTCGAACTGGGCCTGCAGACGAGCTATACCGCCGATCTTGCGGCCATCGTCAATTCCAACAGCGCTTTTGTGCTCGGCGGCGTCGCGGCGCTGGTCGCGACTCGGCTGTTGCGCGTTATCGGCACGCAGGCCAGCGCGCGGCGCCTGATTCGGGCAACTTATCGCGACCTTGCCGACCTTGCCGCTGGGCGCTCGCATCCGACCCGCGACCAATGGACCAGCCGCATGTTGGATCGCGTCGCGCTGTTGCTGTACCGGCAGCCGCGCTTCGAGCCGCGGCCGCGGCATGAATTCGCCGATGCGCTCGAAGATCTGCGGCTCGGCGTCAATATGATCGAGACGCAATCGATCGCGCCCGCCATGTCGAAGCCGGCGCAAGACGCTTTGGCGGTGATGTTCGCGAGCCTGGCCGCGCATTTCCGTGCCTTGGTGCGCGGCCGTGTGGCGCAGCTTGGCGACGATTCGTTGCAAAAGATCGACATTGCGATCAGCGAAGTAACGGCCTGCACCGCAACCACGCATGCCTGCGTCGCCGCGATTGTCGGCCTGCGGCAGACGCTCTATCCTGATGCGCCGCCGTATCGGCCGAGGCAAGTAGAGCAGGCTGATGCAGCGCTACCCGGGCAGAGCGAAGCCGCCGGCGTGACATGATGTGAGCGTATCGTGATTGGCGAGTTCGATATCTACGGCGTGTACTTTCCGGCTTTCGCGGTCTTTGCCGCGATCGCTTTTTTGTTTCAGGTCGTGATCAAGCGGCTCCTGGATGCCTGTGGTTTCTATCGTTTGGTCTGGCATCGCGCGCTGTTTGATCTCGCGATCTACGTCATTCTGTTTGGCGTTGTCACGGCGGCGGGCGCAAGCATCCTGCCGCTGGCATAAGATCGTGGACGTAAAATCTCGGGTGATGGTGCAATGAAAATCTTTTTCGCCTCTACCGGCCGCGCGCTACTCACGCTCGTTGTAGTGGTGGCGGCAATTGCCGTCGGCTGGCAGCTCTGGAGCTATTACATGCTGGAGCCGTGGACGCGCGACGGCCGTGTACGCGCCGACGTGGTCCCGGTCGCCGCCGACGTTTCCGGCCTGATCAGCGACGTCTTTGTTCACGACAACGGAAAGGTGAGCAAAGGCCAGCAGCTGTTCCGTATCGATCAGCGGCGCTTTCAATATGCGCTCGATCAGGCGAAAGCTGATGTCGCGAGCCGACGGGCTACGCTCGACCAGTCCAAGCGCGATCTCGAGCGCGGCAAGAGCCTGACCAGCGCCGCGATTACCGTCCAGCAGGTCGAGCAGAGGCAGCAGGCGGTCGACGTCGATCAGGCTCAATTCGACGCGGCGAACGCGGCGCTTGAAGTCGCGAGGCTCAATCTCGAGCGCTCGACGGTCGTGGCGTCAGTCAACGGCATAGTCACCAATTTCGATCTCCTGCCCGGGCGCTACGTCAATGCCGGCGCAGCTGTGTTTGCGCTGATCGATTCCGACACGTTCCGCGTCGAGGGTTATTTCGAGGAAACCAAGCTGCGGCGCATCCATATCGGCGAAGATGCGACTGTAAAACTGATCGGCGATGCGCGCGTGCTATCAGGGCACGTCGAGAGCATCGCTTACGGCATCGAGGACCAGAACCGCAGCACCAGCAGCGACCTGTTGGCGTTCGTCAATCCGACCTTCAGCTGGGTGCGCCTGGCGCAGCGCATCCCTGTACGCATCAAGCTCGACAATGTGCCGCCGGATCTTCTTCTCGTCGCCGGGCGCACCGCCACTGTATCGATCGGGAAGATCAGTTGGTGGTGAGAGGGTTAGCTCAGTATTGTGTTGGCGCATTCTGCCCGAAGGATCGGTGGAGCCAACGGGTCGCGCGAATGCGCGCCCGATGATAAACTCCGCGATACTCATCATTTGCAGTTTGCGAACGATGACGGGTTTCGCGAAGGGCTCAACCCATCCCACCCATTCCGCAGTTAGCGCGCCCGTGTCAGCGCCAGCCAGACGCCACCGCCGATCATGACGCCGCCCGACAGCCGCGACAACAGCCGCGTCCGTCGCGCCGAGAAGAAGTGTCGCGCCCGGCCCGCCAGCAGCGCGTAGATGGCGTCGGTCATGCCGGCGATCACCATGAAGGTGACGCCGAGCAGCGCGACCTGCGGGACCTGATCGCGGCTTGTGTCCATGAATTGCGGAATGAAGGCGCCGAAGAATATCATCACCTTCGGATTGGACAGCAGCACCACAAAGCCCTGCAGGAAAAACCCGCCGCGCGGTGGTGGCGGCGGTTCGTCGGCCTTGACCGCTTCCGCCGGAAAACGGATCAGCCTGATGCCGAGCCAGACCAGATAGGCGGCTCCGGCAAAGCGCACCCAGTCGAACCAGTAGCCCATGGTCGCCATCAGCGAGGTCAGCCCGACCGCGACGATGCCGATCACGATCGCAAGCCCCGCCTGCACGCCCAGGATGTTGGTCAGCGCCGCGCGGGTGCCGTAACGCAGGCCGTTGGCGATCATCAGCGTCACCACCGGACCCGGCAACAGGGCCAGCGCGATGCAGGCGGCGACAAAGGCGAAATAGAGGTGGAGGGACATTTGGGGGGACTCACGCAGGGAGCAGCAACCATTCGATTATGCACTAAATATCGCACCGGAGAAGCCGCTCCCCCGACCCGCCCCGGAGAGCCGCCGAGGGGGCTGCTCGGCGGCTCCGCGCGGGCGACCGTTCTTGGGACGGGGTTTGTTCGCCGGCGCTAACGGTAAATCGTTGAAAACGTTTCAGGCACCGGTTCACCTCTCGCCATGCGACCAAATCCGCGACGTGGGCGGGTATTCGGCGCTGTTGCGATTCATGTTACGAAACACGTTGAAACCGGCCGCATTGAAACTATACTGTATCGTTTATATAATCCAACTTTGGCAGGCTGACAAGGGGCTTTGGATGGCGAAGGAAGCAACGATGACGGCGACGCGCCCGGCCCGGCGGGGCGGCGGCGGCCGTCCGACTCGCGAGGAAGCCGTGCGGCGCGACGCCCGCCTGCTCGAGGTCGCAACCAGGCTGTTCATGGAGCGGGGTTTCGACTGCACGTCGATCGATGCGGTCGCGGAGACGGCCGGCGTCAGCAAGCCGACCGTCTATGCGCGGTATCATGACAAGCGCGATCTGTTCACGGCCGTGCTGCGCGCCACGATCCAGCGCTGGCTCGCGCCCCTGTCGGCGGCGGCCGAGGCCGCCAAGGTCAACCCCCAAAGCGTCGAGACGACGCTGCACGATCTGAGCCGGCACCTGCTGGCCCACTCTTCGAGACCTGAGGCGTTGATGCTGCGCCGAACTCTTGCGGCGCAGGCGGTCCAGTTCCCGGAACTGGCAAAGCTCGCGCATGAAGAGGGGTGGTTGCGAGGGGTTCGGGCCGTCGCAAGCCTGCTTCAGCAGTTTGCCGACCGCGGCCAGATCAAGGTCGAGGACCCCGCGATGGCGGCCGACCTGTTCCTCAGTCTTGTGCTGGGGCACACCGACAAACACTACGGCATCGTAATCCGCCCAAAGATTCTGGAACAACGGAGGGAGGCTGCCGTCAAGCTGTTCCTGAATGGGGTGAGGCCCCGCTGAAGACCTGCATCCAGCTGGCTAGTTTAGGATGTGCCCAACACCGATGGCCCGCGCTACTCCCGCCGCCGTTGTGATGGTGGCCTGCCGCGGAAAGACCTTCTCCAGCAGCACCCGATGCGCTTCCTCGTCGCCGTCGGAGCAGCAATCGCCGACGACCAGCAGCCTGTAGTCCGCGTCGGCGGCATGGCGCAGGGTCGAGAGCACGACGCCGCTGGTGGTAATCCCCGTCAGGATCAGGGTCTCGATGCCGTTGGCGCGCAGCATCAGGTCGAGATCGGTCCCGGCGAAGGCGCTCACCCGATGCTTGGTGACGACGATTTCGTCCGCCATCGGTGTGACGGCGGGATGGATCTTCGCATTTTCGGCACCCGCGGCGAATGCGCCCGAGGCCTTAAGCCCGCTGAACGTTGCATTTCGGTCGCTGACCTCCGGATAGCCGGGGCGGAAGCCGACCACCACATAGATTACCCGCATCCCGGCCGTGCGCGCCACGGCGATCAGCTTCGCCGTCCGATCGAGCAGCACCTCCGCACCGGCGGCATAGTTGTCGACGATCAGAGTCTGGAAATCCATGACGAGCAGCGCGCTCGTCCGGCGATCGATCCAAAGATTGTCTGCCATTGCTGGTTCGCTCCTATGCTGCTCGCGGCGTGATGGGCCGCACCGATAACAAAAATCTGCCAAGTGCTAGTCCTGCGCGAATTTGACGGTTGCGACCGGCCGCTTGCCAGGATGACCTTTGATCGAGATTCGCAGGCCGTGGAAATCGTCGAGCCAGATGGCCTCCACCGTCCCCGCCGTTCCGTCGGTGAGAATCACGGTCTTGCCGACCAGCTGCGCTTCCGCCTCCCCGAACGCGTTGAGGATCGCCAACGCGAGACGCTTCAAAGTGGTGATGCCGGCCTCGCCTCTCATGATGGCGGCGTTGCGGGTCTTCGGTAGCGAAAACCGCCCTGCAAGGAATCATCCGATGGCGGCGCCTTGGTCCAGAAACCCCCGGTTTTGGCCTTGTCATATCCGTATTGATAGAGCGAACGCATGTAGGTCGTTTTAAAGCCGAACGAGCCGGGTGACGGAAAGTCTTTGTCGACGTAGGTCAGACTGAATCCGAAATTGTTGCGGCGAGCGAAGTCATAGGTCTCGTAGAGCACCGAACGGATTTGCGTCTTTGTGACGGAAGCAGAAGTTCGCGCAGCGATGTCGATCGTGCTGTTCGGCACCAGCTTGAAGTCCCGCTCTACCTTATCGTTCACCAGGACGTAGATATTCATGCGCAGACCTCTCGCGACCGCTCCGCTGCGCAACAGGAATGCCTCCGGCAACGTCAGGACCGGCGCCGTCACCCCTCCATCCACATGCATTTCCTGGAAGCGATAACCGTTGGTTTCGGCATCAATCAGCATCGGTGGGAAAACCACCGGGAGGCTGGCGGACGCGGCCAGGACATCCCTGAACAGACCCAGTGCTTCGGGCGACCCGATCGTGGCGATGCGACCCATATCCCAGATCACCGTGCGTTGCGTATCGAGATTGGTCGTTACGATGAAAAGGCTTCTGCCCCTGGCATGTTCGGCGGCGATCGCCGCAAGCATGTCCTGGTCCACGTAGCGGGCGACCAGCTCGCGCAGATGCGTGTTTCCGAACAGGCCGGATCCGAAAAGAGCGTGCGCGATGCTTGGCGTGTTGAGCAGGCTTTCAGCGACGCCGCTGGTGTAAACGTCCCGCAACGTCGCATCGTAGGCCGGGCCGAGAAATGCAAACGGCGCAATCAGGGCACCGGTGCTCACCCCCGAGACGACCGAAAATTTCGGACGCGTGCCCGCCGCGGTCCAGCCGTTCAGCACGCCCGCACCATATGCGCCATCGGCGCCGCCACCCGAAAGGGCAAGATAGCTGAGAGGACCGGCGCGATAACTCACGTCGGTCTTGAGAAACGTCGATGCCGGCTCGTCGGCATACTGGCGCAGGCCGCCGAGATCCAGCACGGTCGAGGATGCCGCATCGGATGCCGTGTACGGCGTTCGTGGAAGAGAGCTGCAGCCGGCAAGAATCAACACTGCGGCCGAGAGCGCCAATGACCGGACCGGCAATTGTCGACGCGAACGCATGACGCTTTTTCGCCTCTGTTAACCGCGACTTCGCCACGCGGGATTTGCCACTGGGCACGGCCGACTGGCGGCCTCGTCGCTTGTCCCGCTCGATTCCCTCGACTGTTCCCCCAATTCGGCTCCGACTGTCGTCATCCACGTCCCCCTTGCCAGCCTCCCGAAACCGGGTTATATAAACGATACGGTTTCGTTTTGATTTAGCGGTATGAACGCTATTTGTAAAGTTGGTCTTAAGGGACGGGTTACGCGCCCCCGTCGCGGAACCGGTCATGGCCACGGGCGGGGCAACGCCGCGGCCGGTTTCAACGTGAGACCGGCTGAAGCAGTGATGCGCGAGAAGGAAGAAGAGAAAATCATGGCTAATCCGAACGAAATCAAGCCGGACATCCGCGGTGCGGCGATCGAGGAAATCGAAGGCGGCGGTCCCGAGGGCAAGATCCGCCAGCTGGCGCGCCGTCTACCGGAAGCCAGGGGCTCTTCACGCGCAGATCAAGCCACCAGACCCGAATTGAAAGCCCGGCCGGACGATCGCAAGCCCGAGGCAACGCCATCGGCTGAACCGCCTCACGCCCCCGCGGCAGCCGGTTCCGCGACGCCGAAGAAATCATTACGGCGGCCGCTGATGTTTGCGCTGTTGCCGGTGGCGCTCCTCGTGGGCAGCTACTTTTATGTGACCGGCGGCGCCGTCATGTCGACGGATAATGCGTATGTGCAGGCCGACATGGTCGGATTGTCTACCGACGTCGCCGGCATCGTCACGCAGGTATTGGTTCACGACAATCAAAAGGTCGCCAAGGGCGAAATCCTGTTCAAGCTGGATCCTCTGCAGTTTCAACTGGCGCTGGATCGCGCCCAGGCCCAGGTCGGGAATACCCACAACGATCTCGTTGCGTTGCAGGCCAGCTACCGCAACATGCAGGCCCAGGTCGAACAGGCGCAGAAGGATGTTGACTTCAACATGGTCAACTTCCAGCGCCAGCAGCAGCTGATCGCCAACAACTTTACCCCAAGGGCCACCTTCGATGCCGCCCGCAATACGCTGCAGGGTTCGCAGCAGAAACTTGCCTCGCTGCAGCAGCAACTCGCAGGCCTTGCCGCCAACCTGAACGGCGACCCTGATGCTCCGATCGAAGACCATCCCAAATACAAGGATGCGGTGGCCGCGCGCGACGAAGCCGCGCGCCAGCTGGCGCACACAATAGTGCGCGCGCCGTTTGCGGGCATTGTGACCAACGTGCCGTCGCTGCAGCCGGGCCAATACCTTGCCGCCGCGGCAACCGCGTTCAACATCGTCTCGACCGATCACGTCTGGGTTCAGGCCAGCCCGAAGGAAACCGAGCTGACCTATGTCAAGCCCGGCCAGAAGGCGACGGTCGAGGTCGACGCCTATCCGGGCCAGCAGTGGACCGGCACCGTCGACAGCATCAGTCCGGCATCAGCGTCGAGCTTCTCGTTGCTGCCGGCCGAAAATACCAGCGGCAACTGGGTCAAGGTCGTGCAGCGCATCCCGCTGCGCGTCAGTGTCGCCAATACGCCCGGCAAGCCGCAATTGCGCGTGGGCATGAGCGTCGAGCTGAGCGTTAGCACCGACCATGAACGGGGCTTGCCGAGCTTTCTGACCGGATGGCTCAGATCATCGGGGGACCGTCATGGCTGAAGCCGGCGCCGCCCCGCAGGCGATCAATCGTCCGGCGATCACGGCCTGCATCATTTTGGCCGTGATCATGCAGGCGCTCGATACCACCATCGCCAACGTCGCGCTGCCGTATATGCAGGGCAGCGTTTCCGCCAGCGCCGATCAGATCAACTGGGTGCTGACGTCCTATATCGTGGCCGCGGCGATCATGACGCCTCCGTCGGGGTTTCTTGCCAACAGGTTCGGCCGCAAGCGCGTGCTGATGGTGGCGGTGGCGGGGTTCGTGGCAGCGTCGGTGCTGTGTGGCATCGCGCAGTCCCTGCCGGAGATCGTGGCGTTTCGATTGCTGCAGGGTCTTTTTGGCGCCGCGCTGGTTCCGATCGGGCAATCGATCCTGCTTGACATCAACACCCCCGAGGAGCGCGGCTCGGCGATGGCCCTGTTCGGCGTATCGGTGATGGTGGGACCGGTGCTGGGACCGGTGATCGGCGGATACCTGACGGATCAATTCAGCTGGCGATGGGTCTTCTACATCAACGTGCCGATCGGCGCGCTTGCGCTGGCGGGCATCTCGATCTTCATGAGGGAGACCAAAATCTCGGCGGCCGCGCGGATCGACTGGCTGGGGTTCGCCAGCCTCAGCGTCGCTATCGCTGCGATGCAGGTGTTCCTTGATCGTGGCGCGCAGCTTGACTGGTTCTCCTCGCCCGAGATTCTGATGGAGGCAACCATTTGCGTATCCGCCTTCTACATCTTCCTTGTCCACACATTCACGGCGAAGGATTCATTCGTGAATCCGAAGCTGTTTCTGGATCGAAACTTTTCGGTCGGAATGCTGTTCATCTTCATTGTCGGTATCACCTATCTGGCGTCGCTGTCGCTGTTGACGCCGTATTTGCAGACGCTGATGGGCTACCCGATCGTGACTGCGGGCCTGGTCATGGGACCGCGCGGAATGGGTACGATGGCCTGCATGTTCCTGGTCGGCCGCCTGATCGGAAAAGTAGATACGCGATTGCTCATAGTGACGGGTCTGCTGCTGACGGCGTGGGCCATGTACGATATGACCGGCTGGAACCCGAACGTTTCGCAATGGACGATTGCGGTGACCGGTTTCGTGCAGGGAGCCGGGCTTGGGTTTTTGTTCGTTCCGCTCAACACCGTCACCTTCGCCACCCTTGCGCCGGAGCAGCGAGCCGACGGGACCGGCCTGTTCAACCTTTCCCGCAACGTCGGGTCCAGCGTCGGCATATCGGTCGTGTCATATCTGCTGATCAGAAATGACCAGATCAACCACGCAACGATCGCCGGTCATGTCACGGCAACCAATCATGGCTTCGATAACAGCATCGTCCTGCATGCCTGGGGCCCGTGGACGGCGAGTGGACGTGCCGCGCTCGATCAGATGATACAAATGCAGGCTTCCATCATCAGCTATGTCGACGACTTCAAGCTGATGATGATCCTTTCGCTCGCCGCGATGCCGCTGGTCCTCCTGCTGCGCAGCGCCCCGTCTGCGGAAGGAAGCGACCATGCGATGGTGATGGAATGACCGGCGTCTTGCCCATCCCGGGTCGCCGAAGGTGTCTGAAGTCGGAGGGAATAAACATGATGCACAAATTCTTCGGGTCGCTCGTCCTGCTGTCCGTCCTGGTCTCATCCGGCGCCCTCGCTCAGCGCGGCACCGATCAGGAGCAGGAGGCGTGCAGCCGCGACGTCCAGCGTTTATGCCGCAAGCTGATCGACCAGGGCGATTTCACCATTCTGGCCTGTCTCAAGCAAAACCGCCCAAAACTCTCTCCCGCATGCCGCTACGTGCTGGTCAGCCACGGGCAATAGCGAGCGATCGTGAGGAAAGATCAACACCATGGAATATGCAACGCTCGGCAATACAGGTCTCGTGGTTTCGAAACTCTGCTTCGGAACCATGACATTCGGGGATGGGAGAGGGATCTTCAAGGCCATCGGCGCCGTTGGCCAGACCGGGGCCGATCAACTGGTCAGGACGTCGATTGACGGCGGTATCAACTTCTTTGATACAGCGGACAATTACACCGAGGGCGAGAGCGAAAAGATTCTCGGGCAATCCCTGAAAAATCTTGACGTCGCGCGGAAGGATGTCGTGATCGCAACGAAGGTCTACAGCCGCGTCGGCCCGGGGCGGAATGACATCGGAGCCTCTCGCGGCCACATCATGGACGGTGTGGAGGCCAGTCTGCGCCGCTTGCAAACCGACCATATCGACCTTTACCAGATCCATGGCAACGATCCCGTCACCCCTGTCGAAGAGACGCTTCGCGCTCTCGACACGCTGGTGCAACAAGGCAAGGTCCGCTACATCGGCTGCTCCAACTGGCAGGCATGGAAGATCGCCAAAGCCCTCGGCATCTCCGAGCTCAAGAACCTGGCTCGATTCGACACCCTTCAGGCTTATTACTCGATCGCCGGCCGCGATCTCGAACGGGAAATCGTTCCCCTGCTTGAATCCGAAAAAGTCGGCCTGCTGGTGTGGAGTCCGCTCGCCGGCGGCCTGCTTTCCGGCAAGTTCAGCCGGACCAACCAGACGGCCGAGGATTCGCGCCGCACTGAGTATGAATTTCCCATCGTGGACAAGCAGCGGACCTGGAGGATTCTCGAGATGATGACTCCGATTGCGAAAGCACACGGGTGTAGCGTTGCACGTGTCTCGCTCGCATGGCTGCTGGCAAAGCCCGTGGTAACTTCGGTCATCATTGGCGCGAAACGCCTCGACCAGCTTCAGGACAATCTCGCGGCGTCCGACCTCACACTCAGCCAAGACGAGTTTAAGCAGTTGGATGCGGTCAGCGCGCTTCCCCCTGAATATCCAGGGTGGGTGCTGCCGTTCCAGGGAGCCGACCGCCTGGGGCTAGTTGGGCGAGGTTAGGGACGCCCTCATCCACCGCCCATCGCCGAGATCATCCAGCGCGTCATCTCGCTCGCGCCCAAAAACTCCAGTGCGACGCGCTCGACGCCGGCGGCGGTGCCGGTGCCTTGCGCGACCGCGACCAGGAGATCGCAGCGGTGCGACACCGCGATGCCGACGGCGGTGTGCCGCGAGCCGTCGGCCATGCTGAGATCGTAGGCCCGGATGCGGCCGGCCATGTCGGCGACCCGGATCACCTTGCCGGCCTCGAGCGGGACAAAACGCTCGCTCATCAGGTCGAGATCGGCGACGCGGTCGACTTCGTCGTCATCGGCGACGCCCGTCTCGCAATTGCAGAAGCCGATCTTGGGCCGCACATAGAGCTCGATCTCGCCGCCGCAGGCCTCGGTGGCGCAACGGAAGGCGCGGCCGGCGGGCCAGCCGTCGCGCGGGAACGGCCAGGCGATTTCGCGCCAGCCCTCGACACCCGGCCGCGCCGGCGCGCTGCCGGCGAGGCCCGACAGCATGCCGAACGCGACTGCGAACGCGGTCAGCAGGAGCTTGCGCATTTCGCTTCCCCGTTATCAGGCAGCGTCCCGGTTTGAACGTGGCCGGATCGGCTCCGACCGCGTCCTATTTGGCGGACCCGTCACACCAAAGCGCCCGGGCCTCCACAACACACTTGTCTTGACGGGTCGGTCCGGCGGTATCGCGGCAATTGGACAGGGCCTGTTCCCTGGCCGCCCGGGAGTTGGGTGCCATGGCCCAGCCGAACCCCGGCGTCCCCGATTCGGGATCGATCGATTCGGCCACGCACTGATTCACGAAGGTGGCGACGACCTTGCAGAGGGCTTTGGAGGTGCTCGAGGCACTCGGCAGTGTTTTGCAACCTTCCAGCGCTTTTTGCTTGGCGGCTTCCGCGCTGGCGGCGTTGACAAAGGTGTAAATGGCAACGCCGTCCTTGGAGATGTCCGCCGGCACGCCCGACGCGACGGCACCTGCGGCCATGCAATGACCCGTTGCCATCAGACCGATTGTAAGCGCCGTCGCGCCGATCATCACTCGATACAGCATTCGTTCCCCCTTTTTGCGATCACAGCCCTGACGATATGCGATGCGCTTTCCTCGATGGGGCATCGCTCCGAGACATTAGCCGCCATCACGGCAGGCCGGCAACCGCGCGCGCCGGCCCGGTCAACTCCAGAATATGCAGGCCGGTATTGGCGCGGTCGACGATATAGATATAGCCGCGCTCGTCGGTCTCGACATTGTTGGTCTGGATCGCGACCTTGCAGCGGTCCTTGCCCTCGACGGTGACGCAGCGCTTGTCGGTCGCAGCCGTGATCGAGGGGATGAAATAGCCGACCTCGGTCGGATGATAGGGATCGCGAATGTCGAGCGCGCGCACGCCGGCATTGAAGAAGGCGATGAACGCCATCTTCTTGTAGAACACCGGCGCCATGCTTTCGTTGGAGGAATGCGAGCCGAACCGCCCGCCCCGCTCGCAGAACGAGCCGCTTGCCTCCGGCACCGTCCAGCTCGAAATCATCATCGGGCGGTTCTCGACCGTGACGTCGGCGAACCACACCATCTGCCGGGGCTCGTTGCATTCGTTGAGGATCGCCTCGTCG
>Ga0210410_10003690_pt1 | contig 13542 bp, 16 predicted proteins | sample IncBWC4MmetaG_FD_161058 | JGI IMG/M metagenome (GOLD analysis project Ga0210410, IMG submission 161058) | Forest soil microbial communities from Barre Woods Harvard Forest LTER site, Petersham, Massachusetts, United States - Inc-BW-C-4-M | ecosystem: Environmental > Terrestrial > Soil >... | reverse complement strand
CACAATCCATGATGAGGCGGCGATCCATGCGCGCGAGGGCCATTTCCGCCGATGGCTCAAGCTGCACGGGGTGCCTGAGGATCGATTGAATCAAGCGACGGCGCGCGTTGTGGAGGCGCTGCTCGGCGTGCATCGCGATCCGCGCGGCCGGTGGATACTGGCACGAGGCTATCGCGAGGATCTGCGTGAATACCCTTTGTCCGGGTACTGGGAGGGGGAATTTTCGCGAGTCGTGCTGGATCGCAGCTTCATCGACGACGCCGGCATGCGGTGGGTGATCGACTACAAAACCAGCCAGCACTTGGGCGGCGGTCTTGAGCTCTTTCTGGACCGCGAGGTCGAGAGATACCGCAGCCAGCTTGAGCGCTATGGGCGCCTGGCGCGGCGCTTGGGACCTGAACCTGTTCGGTTGGGATTGTACTTCCCCCTCATGCGAGCCTGGCGCGAATGGACGCCCGAGGCGGCAGTTGATTAAACGGGCGACTGGATATATAAACAGTACCCGCAAAACAACCGAGGGGCAACGAGCTCAACATCTTCGTCGGCGGTTGGCAGATTCCTAAAACGTAAACTCGAGCTCCACCGGAAGTCGTCCGGAGGCGTCTCGAGGCCGGAGTTGCGATAGGTTATTGAGCTGATTGCGCAGGCTTAAGGGGGCTTCAGGCCGCTCTTTGAGCGTGCCGGACAGCATGCCGGTGCGCATTGCGGGAGAAAATTGGATCTGCGCCCGAGCCTCCAGCGGTCCGCCGGTGTCGGTCAGGTTGGCGGTGATGGTGCCGTCAGGGGTAACCGCTCCCGCAGCCAGTTGCAGCTCATAGCTCCCCAGATCTTCGCCTGCGGCGATGTCCGCGGCGGAAAGATTGGCCACGTCAATCTTTCCTGTAGCGGAGTCGAGTTTGCGGAAATCGCCGCTCGCCTCCGTAAACGCGAGATTTGCACTGCCTTTCCAGCCTGCGGCAAATCCCAGGTCGCCGAGGTTTTCGATGGGACCTCCGCCCTTGATGTCATGAGCGGCAATACGTCGCGCACCTAGCTCAACCGTTCCGTCGATGACGAAGCCCACCTTCACCCAGTGGATGTCCGCAACCATCGCCAGCCGCAGCAGCGAGAGCGGATGCAGCCGCCATTCAACGGCGCCCGCCTCGCGGGCATTGACCTTGAGCCTTCCTGCGGCGCCATGCACGAGGCTGCCGGAGAAGTCTTCCGCGTGCATCTGAGCGGGCAGAAAATATGTGATCATCGAGGCCGGCAGCACGAACACCGTCGCGCCTGCCAGCACCAGAATTGCCAGGAGGACGAGTGGCCAACGTCTCGCCGGCCGCTTGAAGTCAACGTCGCGGCTGGGTGAACGAGATGCTGGCATTGACCATTCCCGGCGCCGGCGTGCGATCCACCGTGATCGATTCAATCGCGAGGCCGTAGCGCTGGTCCAAGGTACCAAGCCATATGACCATTGTGTCAAAGGGCGCGGCTTCCATTTGCACACGCACTCCCCCCGAGGCAATGGGCTGGGTACCGCGCAGTGCGCTTGCCAGCCCCGCCTCGCGGGCAACTCTGTCCACCAGCACCACCGGTGCCTCTCCCGTGTCGGCAGGAACCTGATTGCCATAGGCGCGCACTTCGGGTGCATTCACCCGCATCCATGCCAGATCTTCGCGCCGTGTCTGCGTTTCTTTCACCGCGCGCGACACCGCGGATTGCAAAGGCATGAGAATTCCGCCGATCAAAATGATGAGCCCCAAGGCGATCGCGCCGATGGCGACCACGCGCTGTTCGCGCTGCTGCAGGCTTGCATACCAGTTGCGCAGCTTGTTCATCGGCGCGCCTTCGCGGACGGTGTACGAACGTGAAGATGCGCTTCAACACCCGCGGCCACGGGGTTCGAGGATTGAATCTCCGCCGCGAGGCCCTCCTTGCCCACGAACTGGGTCAATTGCGAGAGCACCGCGAGACTGGGTGCGCTCACCGTCAAATCGAGCGAATCTTCCCGGTAGCTCAGCGCGCTGATGGCGGTTTTCGGCGCCACCGCGAGAGCTCCGCTCAAGGTCTGCAGGGTGCGAAGAAAGTACTGCGGACCCGCGCCGGACTTGCGGATCCTCTCGAGCTTGGTTTGCATTTGGCGGCGTGGATCGGCGGGCGCATCGCCCGGCATGGCGGAGGAAAAAACTTGCGAAATCTCGCCATCGAGGGCTGCGGATTCATGTTTGGCATGGCGAATTTGCAGCGCTTGAGCGGCGACGTGAACGGCCAGCAGCGCCACGGCGAGCGCGGCGGCGATGCGCCATTGACGCCATCGCTCACCATAGTCCGCGGTCCGCGAAAACTCACCTTGCAGCAAATTTACGGCTTCGGGCGCTGCGATTCCGCGCGCCAGCCAGGGCAGGGGACCATCCGTCAACAATTGAACCTTGAGCGACGCGAATTCTTCGAGCAAATCTTCAAATTCACCCTGGATCCTCGCCCAGTCTTCACGCGTCACGTAAAGGATGGCGCTTTCCTTGGTTTTCGGCTCCGCCGTCGCGTCGAGCGGATCGGCGATGACACCGGCAACAACCAGGGCTTCCTTGACGGGCGAGAGTTCCACGGCGAAAGGCAGGGCACCGGGTCGGCGCACGGCAAGCCGCTCCTTTTCAAGCCACAACACCGTCTGGCTCGGATTCTCCGGCATCAGCGAGATATCCGCGTAAATCGCCTCCGGATCGAATCCGGCGGCGTTCAGTTCGGACAGCCAGGCCTGCAGTACGGAGCGCGACACCACGGCCACCGGCGTGCCGCCCTGGGCGCGACGGCGGCCGATCGCGAAGCTCAATAGGTCGACATCCTCCGTTAGCTGCTCTTCAAGCGCGAAGGGCACGGCTCGCGCGAGTTTCGCTCCGCTGCCGGGCGGCAGCTCCGGCTCGGCCAGAAGAATCTGGGTTGCCGGTGCGAGCACCACGACTCGTCCGGTACGCCAGACGGCGGCCGCAAGGCTCAAGGATCCGCGTTGCCGCGTCGGTGTCGGCGCGCCGCTCTCATCCAGCGTCAGCCATTCAGTCTCTTCTTGGCCGGCCGGCGGTAGGCGTAACAGCAATGATTGCGGCATGTATCTTAAGGGGTCCCAAATGAGCGCAGAATCGGCGCGACCTTCGACGAGCCGCGGTACAAAAGACTGTACAAGGTGAACTCCGTAGTGCCAAGCATGACGCGTGTGGTGAGCTGGAAGTACTGGCTGGTCACGCCGATAGGGTTGCCTCTGCCGGCCATGGCTGTCGGACCCGCGAAACTCGTGGCGACGTTGGTGAAGGTGGCCACGTCGGGGAAGCAGCCGGTCTTGCGGCCATTGGCCAGTACGGCGGGGCTGTTCGACCATTCGCCGTTCAAGCCCTGCACCAAGCTCTCCAGAACCAGGGCGGGAGCGGTGCAGAGATTGATCGCGGTATTTGCATTCGGCAACGCGGTGACATAGGGAGCGATCTTGCGGTAACGGTCGGCTCCGAAGCCGGGGAGATTCATCAATTCGGTGGGCGACATCATCGGCCAGTTGCCGGTGCGGTAGGGCGGAGTTTGCGAGGTATAGACCGAATCCTCGGCCCCGTCCGGATTGCCCACGACATCGTCTTGATCGAGCCAATCGCGCGCCAATCCCGCCCACTTGGGCTCCACACCCACGGAGGCCAGCAAGCGCTGGAATTGCTGCAGCGGCAACGGATCCTCCGTGACGCCGTCGGGACCCAAGCGCGCGAGGCTGTTCAAGTTGAAGCGCCCCTGCATGTCTTCCAGTGCGCCCTGCATGGTGCCGATCGGCTCACCTTCCGGGTTATTGTCCGGCGTGATCGGCAGGGGTTGCGTTGCCTGCGCCCAGGGGCCCGCCAGCGTCGTATACCCACCGCCGGTCTGCAGATCCTGGATGAGCACCTCAGCCGCCAGCGCCTCGGCACCCAAGCCGAATTGCAGTGCCTGTTCGGCGGCGAGCACGCCGGTCGTACGCTTAAGTTCCAGAAATCCATCAAAGCTCAGCTTTGTGGCCAAAATGGTGGCCAGCGCCACGAGAATGAGCGCGATGATCAGCGCAACTCCGCGCTGCTTGCGCCGGCCGCCGCGAAACGCCTTCACCCGGACACCTCGATCACGCGCCTGATGGGTCCCCAATCCTTGAACTGAACGATGATTTCCACCGCCACAGGCCGCGATTGATCCGCACCGGCGTTCGAGCCGCCTTGAATGATCGTGGTTTCCGGCCATTGGTTTTGCCACGCTTGATTGGCATCGAGATAGCGCAGCTGCACACCCTTCACGCCGGTGAGCAAATCCTGCACCACCGGCTTATTGCCTTGCACGGTGTCCAGGTTGGTTTGGTAGCTGCGCTTGAGCACGTCGCCGACCAAGGCATAGGAGACCCTTTGCAAGGTGCTGCGTTGTTGGCCGGCGGTGTTGGACCAACCGGCGCGCGTCAAATCAACCATGGAAACGGCACTCGGATCGGTCGTGGACCCGAAGCTGGATCCCGAATTGAAACTCAGGCCCGGACTCGGATTGGAGCCTGAATTGAAGCTCAGGCCGGAATTCGAGCCCGACGTCGAGCTTGCACCCAGGCTTGCTGAGGTGACGGTGACGCTGCCGGCGCCCGGCGTGCCGCGAAACGCAGGCAGCCTGCCTTGTCCCAATATATCGCGCACCGGCCGCGGCGCCAGTTGCGCAAAGTCCGACGCCATCACGCGCATGCCGAATTCGATCTCACGCGAGCGCTTCAACGAATCTTCCGTGCGTTCGGACGAGATGCGCGCAGCGCGGTAGGTCGAGTAACCCATGGCCGACATGATTGCCAGGATCAGCAACGCAACCAAGATCTCCACCAGGGTGAAACCCGCGCTCAGGCTGTGAGATCGGGTGGATGGCCGCGTCATGGCGTCGTCGGTGGCACAGCGGGCGGAATTGGCGCCGGGCCAATGGGCACACCAGGCGGATTCCTGCCCGGTGGATTTCCGCCCCCCGGCGGATTGCTGCCGGGCGGGGTGGGCGCGCCCGGGGCGGCCGCGGAGAAAATTCCCGCGGTCCAGTCGACAGTGGTGGAACCCGGTGGGGCCAGTGAGCCGCCGAGAAAGCCGACCGCCTGAGCGATGGGGTTGCCCTTGGTCTTTGCATCGCCGAGGTATACCCGGACGACGACGCGCTTCATGCTGGTAATGCTGGTGTCGAAGTAACGGGTGTCGTAGTGCCACTTGCGGCTACCGAAATCCAGCTCCCCGGTGTCGGTGTTTTGACCAAACTTGACCACGTTGAGCCGCACCTCCGTGAGGCGATTGAGAGCAATCCATTGGGCCAGCGTCTTGTCCCGTAAAAACCCGCTGGTGCGCGCTGTGCCGTTGACGGCGACCATGAGCGCCGTCAGTCCCACCGCCACGATCATCAGAGCGACCAATACTTCGACCAACGTAAAACCGCGGGCGCGCTGCGAAGGTATCAACTGCGCTTTTCCACTTTGTTGGAATTCTCGCGCGAGATTTTTCCGAGCGCATCGCCGTCCACCGACGCCTTGGCTTGGGTGGCATCGCGCTGCAGGGTCAGCCGGAACGGCGTTCCTTCACCGCTGGCGGCGATCGCTACCTGGGGATTGGGTTTATCGCCGCCGGACAGGTTCCTATCGATGGCTTTGATCACGACGGTCTGCGAGTCGAGTTGCAGTTGAAACGTGATGCCCCTGGGCAAATCACGGTGCCGAAATTCGCGCTCCTGGTCGAGCATCATCCAGCGATCGCGGCGCGGATCATAGACCACGAATTCATAGGCGGCGGGCTCGATGCGCAGCCCGAAGTCGCGGCCTTCCAAGAGTGCGCGTTCATGCAACAAACCGACCAGCCCCTCGATGCGCCGGCTCTCCTCATCGAGTTGGCTGTCGCGTCCCGTTGAACTGACGGACAATACGGTGACCGAAATGACCACGGCCATGATCACGATCACGACCAGAATTTCGACGAGAGTAAAGCCCTTGCTGCGCATGTTGCGCGATCGCTTCAGCCGAGCCTATTTCTGCTCGATGGAAAAGCTGTTGATGTCCGCGTCGGGACCTTCGCCGCCGGGCTTCCCGTCGCGGCCATAAGAGGTGATGTCGTATTCGCGTCCGTCCGCGCCCGGACTCGTATAGAGGTAGGCATTGCCCCAGGGGTCCTTGGGAATGGCTGTCAGGTAGCCGTGAGGCGGATAGTTGGTGATCGTCGGGTCTGCGGGTTGCCTGACCAGCGCCTGCAAGCCTTGCTCGGTGGTCGGATATTTGAAGTTGTCCAAGCGGTACAGGTCCAGGGCGGTACCGATCGAGCGGATATCCGTCTTTGCGGCGGTCACGCGCGCCGTGTCAACCTTGCCCAGAATATTTGGCACCACGAGTGCGCCGAGCACTGCCAGAATGACCACGACGACCATGATTTCAATTAGGGTAAAACCGCTGTGGCGATTGCGCATAGTGACCTCGAAAATTCCTCAGATGATAGCAAAATAGAGAACAACGATGCCCCGTGACGCCGCACCCGGCTTCGCACAGATCGCCGCGGCACTACAGTGGGATCGCGGCCGATGGATTTGGTTGCTTCTGATTTTACTGCTGTTGGGCGCCATGTTGGGTCTTGGCGACAGCGTCAGCGCCTTGTTGCGCTATGATCGCAGCGCTATTGCGGCGGGGGGTTGGTGGCGGTTGCTTACGGCCCACATCGTGCACCTCGATGTTCACCACTTGATCCTGAACGAATTGGGTCTGGTGCTGGTGTGGTCCTTGTTCGCGCAGGACTACGATGCGGTGGAGTGGTGCGCCATCGTATTGAGCGGGGCTTTGGCGATCAGTTCCGGGCTTTGGTGGCTGAGCCCGCGCGTCAGCTGGTATGTCGGCGCGTCGGGAGTTCTGCATACCGTCATGGCCGCGGGGGCGGCGAAGCATCTTGCGGCGCGCGCCTGGGACCGCTGGATACTGTTCCTGGGATTGTGCTCCAAATTGGCCTGGGAGCAGTGGGGCGGGCATTCTGCGCCGCTGGTGGTTGTCGATGCCCATTTGTATGGCGCGGCGTGCGGATTTGCGGTAGGTGCTGCACTGTCGTGGCGGATCGCTATAATTCGCCACCGCTCTTAAGGCCCTAAGGATCATAAGTTCATGTCGATTGCTTTTGTATTTCCCGGCCAGGCTTCCCAGTCGATCGGCATGATGAGCGCCCTGGCGAAGCTTTCGCCGGTCACTGCAGCGACCTTTGCCGAGGCGAGCGGCGTGCTCGGATACGATCTGTGGCAGCGCTGCCAGGAAGGTCCCGCGGAGTTGCTGAATTCGACGGAATGCACCCAGCCGGCATTGTTGACGGCCGGTGTCGCGACGTATCGGCTGTGGCGCGAACGGGGCGGAGCCACGCCGGAGATGATGGCGGGTCATAGCCTTGGGGAGTTCAGCGCTTTGGTGGCCGCAGAATATTTAGACTTCAAGACCGCCGTGGATCTCGTGAAATACCGCGGTGAAGTCATGCAGGCGGCCGTGCCGAGCGGTCAAGGCGCGATCGCTGCCATACTGGGACTCGAGGACGCCGATGTCGAAGCGGCGTGCCAGGAAGCCTCGCAGGGCGAGGTTGTCGAAGCGGTGAATTTCAACGCACCCGGCCAGGTGGTCATTGCCGGGCTTGCCGCGGCCGTGGCTCGCGCCATCGAGATCGCCACCGCGAAAGGCGCACGTCGCGCAATGACGCTGCCCATGAGCGTTCCCGCGCATAGCTCTCTGATGCTGCCGGCGGCCGAAAAATTGCGAGTTCGGCTGGCTGCTACGCCGTTCGCGGAGCGCTCCGCGGTGAAAGTGTACGGCGTCGATTGCAAGATATACTCCGGCCCGGGTGATATACGGAGCGGCCTGGTGAAGCAACTATCGACGCCGGTGTACTGGGCGGCGACGGTTCGCACCATGATTTCCGCGGGCGCGAAGCAAATTATCGAGTGTGGTCCGGGAAGGGTATTGACGGCGCTGAATCGGCGCGTGGACAAGAATCGGGATCTTAAAATGCTGGCGCTGGAAGATCCGCAAAATTTGGACGAAGCGCTGGCAACGGTGGCATGAGAATGTTGAACGGAGAGATTGCGTTGGTGACCGGCGCTTCGCGCGGCATCGGGGCGGCCATAGCGGAACGGCTCTGCAACGATGGCGCGCGGGTCATCGGCACGGCGACCACGCCCGAGGGAGCCGCGCGCATCACCGAGGCGCTTGCGGCACGCGGCGGACGCGGCGCGGTGCTCGACGTGGTCAGTCAGGAGTCGATCGATGCGCTGATTGATGACATTGAAGCCAAGGAAGGGCCTGTCGGCATCCTGTGCAACAATGCCGGCATTACCCGCGATACCCTGTTGCTGCGCATGAAGCAAGATGACTGGGATGCGGTCATCCAAACCAATCTCGCCTCCGTGTTCCGGCTCTCCAAAGCCGTATTGCGCGGCATGATGAAGGCCCGCAAAGGGCGCATTGTCAGCATCACCTCGGTGGTGGGTCTGACCGGGAATCCCGGACAGGCAAATTATGCGGCCGCCAAGGCCGGTATCATCGGATTTACCAAATCGCTGGCTCGCGAAGTCGGCTCCCGCGGCATCACGGCCAATGCGATTGCCCCCGGGTTCATCGATACGGACATGACACGCGCATTGAACGAGGCACAGCATGCCGCGCTTAACGCTCAAATCCCCTTGGGAAGGCTGGGCCAGCCGGCCGATATTGCCGCAGCCGTGGCATTTTTATGTTCAGCGGACGCGGCCTATGTCACCGGCGAAACGCTGCATGTGAACGGCGGGATGTACATGCCATGAGCGCATTTGGGCCCCACGGGACACCCATCGTCGCGCTGTTTTGTCAAGCAAGCCGGGGTAGGCCCGAAATCAAATATGCGGTCAAGGTAGCCGCCGTCGCCGCGTTCACATAAAATACGCGCCCGGTCGATGCCGCTGGTCGCAAGGGTTCTTAAACCGCATGAATAGCAATTCCGAGAGGACACCATAACGATGAGTACTGTTGAGCAGCAGGTTAAAAAGATCGTGGCCGAACAGTTGGGCGTTAAAGAAGAAGAAGTCACCAATGATGCCTCGTTCGTCGACGATTTGGGGGCCGACTCGCTGGACACGGTGGAACTGGTGATGGCGCTCGAGGAAGAATTCGAGACGGAAATTCCGGATGAAGACGCCGAAAAGATCACCACCGTGCAGCAGGCAATCGACTATATCAATTCGCACAAGGGCAAGGCTTGAAGCCCTGTTGATTCCGCGCACATCGTCCTTTGTTCAAATCCTAGATAGGGGTTGGCATTGAGCAAGCGACGCGTCGTCATTACGGGTCTTGGGATCGTCTCGCCGGTCGGCAACGATGTGGCGACTGCGTGGGCTTCGATTTTGGGCGGGCGCAGCGGCATCGCACCCATCGAGCGGTTCGATACCACCAACTTTCCAACGCATTTCGGCGGCGAAATCAGGAAGCTGGAGCTGGAACCCTACATGAGCGCCAAGGACGCGCGCCGCATGGACGCTTTCATGCAGTACGGCGTCGTGGCCGGGATTCAGGCGATGCGTGATTCCGGATTCGAGGTGACTGAGGCCAATTCGGATCGCATCGGCATCATGATGGGATCGGGCATGGGCGGCCTGGAGTCGATCGAAGAGACCTACGATAAATATCTGGAGACGAGCTCGCCGCGCAAGGTCTCGCCGTTTTTCATCCCCGCCAGCATCATCAATCTGGTCAGCGGGCATTTGTCGATCACGTTCAAGATCACCGGCCCGAATTTGGCGGTCGCCACCGCCTGCACGACTTCCACCCATGCGCTGGGATTGGCAATGCGCCTGATCCAATACGGTGAGGCCGATGCGATGCTGGCCGGCGGTTCCGAGATGGCAACGTGCGTCACCGGCATGAGCGGCTTCGCCCAGGCGAAGGCGCTGTCGCAACGCAATGACGATCCGCAGGCGGCGAGCCGTCCGTGGGACAAGGATCGCGATGGCTTCGTCATGGGAGACGGTGCCGGCGCCATGCTGCTCGAGGAGTACGAGCACGCAAAGGCTCGAGGGGCGAAAATCTATGCGGAAATCGTCGGCTTCGGCATGAGCGGCGACGCCTTCCATGTCACGGCACCGCCCGAGGACGGCGAGGGTGCGCGCAAGGCCATGTCCAAAGCACTCTCCGATGCGCAGTTGAATCCCGATCAAGTTCAGTACGTCAACGCACACGCCACTTCGACCGGGCTCGGCGATCGTGCCGAATCACTCGCGATACGCCGCGCGTTCGGCGCGGCTGCCGACAAGTTGGCTGTCAGCTCCACCAAATCCATGACCGGACATTTGCTGGGGGCCGCCGGAGCGGTCGAGGCGATTTTCTCCGTGCTGGCGCTGCGCGATCAAGTGGCGCCCCCCACCATCAACCTGCACCAGCCGGGCGAGGGCTGCGACCTTGATTACGTGCCGAACACCGCGCGTCAAATGCCGCTCGCCTACACCCTTTCCAATTCATTCGGGTTCGGTGGCACGAACGGTTCGCTCATTTTCCGCCGAATTTGAGCCGCTGGATCTCGTCGAACAGTTTCCGGAGGTCTATCCGGGACTGCTCGAGAGTGGTTCAGACCTGTCGGCGGGCCTGAGCGCCCGCTACGATATTCTGCCCTTCGCATCCGGTGAGCATCTGCTGCTCGATGGCAACCGCCGGCTGACGGGTGCTCATGCGGGTGATCAGGGATTCTTGAGCGCTCTCGAGGACTGGTGGAAATCGTTGCGGCCGGCCGAATCGGCCGATGTGCGGTCCGTGGCGGCGGGTCGCTTGCCATTCACCGGCGGTTGGCTGGTGTATCTCGGATACGAGCTGGCATCGGAGATCGAGTCCCGCTTGGCGTTGCCCCGGAGTGCAGATCCGATCGTGGCGCTGGCATTGCGCGCCCCCGCGGCGTGGTTGCGCGATCGCGCAACCGGGGAGGGTTGGCTCATCGCCGAGGCGGGCCGCGAAGCCTTGCTGGAAGATTTCGAACGGCGTGTTGTCCGGTTGCGGGCCGCGGCGCCTTCTCACGGCACGGTATTCCGCATCGACGAAGAGGAGCCGTCGAAGTTTCTCGCGGCGGTGGGTCGCGCACTCGATTACACGGCGGCGGGCGATGTGTACCAGACCAACCTTTCGCGGCAGTGGCGCGCAACCGCATCGCGGCCGTTCAGCCCGGTTGAGATCTACAAGCGATTGCGCAGCACCAACCCCAGTCCCTTTGCGGCGATCCTGCGGCATCAGGATTTTGCACTGCTGAGCTCCTCGCCGGAGCGCCTGGTGCAGGTGCGGGACGGCGCGGTTTCGACACGTCCGATCGCCGGTACCCGGCCGCGCGGCGCCAGCATTGAGGACGATGAGGCGTTGATTCGCTCACTGCTGGACAATGAGAAGGAGCGTGCGGAACACGTGATGTTGATCGATTTGGAGCGCAACGACCTGGGCCGCGTATGTATCGGTGGATCCGTGCAGGTCGACGAGTACATGAGCGTCGAGACCTACGCACATGTGCATCACATCGTCTCGAACGTGAACGGCCGCCTGCGCAGCGGCGTAACGCCGATCGCGGTCATCCGCGCGCTGTTTCCGGGCGGCACGATCACCGGTTGTCCGAAGATTCGCTGCATGCAAATCATCGCCGAGCTCGAAGGCTGCGGCCGGGGCGCCTATACAGGATCGATCGGCTATTTGAACCGCGACGGCAGTTGCGATTTCAATATTCTGATTCGCACCATGACCGCGCAAGGTTCGACGCTCAAGTTTCGAGCAGGCGCCGGCATCGTCGCCGACTCCGTTGCGGCGCAGGAATTGGCTGAAACAAGGGCCAAGGCCGAAGGACTGCTGCGCGCCTTGGGAACGCGCGAATGAACGCGTGGATCAATGGCCGAAAGGGCTCGACGGTCGATTATCGCGATCGGGGATTGCAATACGGCGACGGCGTTTTTGAAACCATGAGGGTGCAGCGGCGCGGCATCAGGCTGTTGGACTTTCACCTCCACCGCCTCTACCAGGGATGCCGGCGGTTGAAGATTCGGGCGCCCAAAGCGCGCCTCTTGCGGCGCGAATTGCAGCGCATTGCGGCCCGGCGCAGTGAGGGGGTGCTCAAGCTGATAGTCACTCGAGGCTGCGGGCCGCGCGGCTACCGGCCGTCGGGGCGCGAACAAGCCACGCGGATCGCGACGCTGCACGCCCTGCCTGCGGTGCCTTCGGCCGATGCGGCCATGGCGGTGCGGCTGCGCGTATGCGCGACGCGCTTGAGCACAAGTCCGAGCCTCGCGGGCCTGAAAACATTGAACCGCCTCGACTCTGTCCTGGCGCGCAGCGAGTGGACGGATGGCCGCATCTGGGAGGGATTGATGAGGGATGTCGACGGCAACTGGGTCTGCGGTACGATGTCCAACCTGTTTCTCAGGCGCGGCACTGTTCTGATGACGCCGCTGCTGGACCGCTGCGGTGTGGCCGGCGTCATGCGCCGCTGGATTCTGGAACGTGCCGGCGTCTTGCGCCTGCGCGCCGTGGAGCGGCGTATCCGCTGGAGAGACTTGCAGTCGGCAGAGGAAGTGTTTATGAGCAACGCCGTCGTTGGGATACGCTCAGTGCGCACGATCGAAGGCGCACGCCTCGGAAACCTGCGATTTGTCTGCTCGGACACCGCGCAACAGCTGCGCTCGCTTCTGGATAGGCAGTGACCCGACTGCGCGTCGGCATTGCACTGGCCGTGTTGCTGCTGGGCGCCGCTGCGGCCGCGGTTTTGTGGTCCGGCGTGCGCAGTCTCGATGCCCCCTTGAGGCTGACGGCGCCTCTGCGATTCAAAGTGACGCCAGGAGTGAGCTTCGCGCATGTGGCGACGGAACTTGCAACGCAGGGAGTCGTCGCTCAGCCAAGAGCGTGGATCCTGTACGCGAGGCTGAAGGGACTGGCACCGGCGGTCAAGGCGGGCGAATACGAAATCCAGCCGGGTACAACGGCGCGCGAGCTGCTGACGAAAATGGTGAACGGCCAGGTTCTGCTGCATTCGCTGACGATCGTGGATGGTTGGCGCGTCCAAGACTTGCTCGATGCCTTGCGGCGCAATCCCGACATCGTGTCCACGCTGCCGGACGAAACGGCACCATCAGTGCTGGGCGCGACCATCATGAGCAAGCTCGGGGCGCCCGGCATCGATGCCGAAGGACAGTTTCTGCCGGAGACTTACCGCTTCATCGGGGGCACCACGGACATCGAATTGCTTCGTCAAGCACATACTGCTTTGGTGAGGGAACTGGACGCGGCGTGGACGGATCGGCATCCGGATCTGCCGTTGCGCAGCGCCGGTGAACTCTTGATCATGGCCTCAATCGTCCAGAAGGAAAGCGGATTGCCGCAGGAACTCGCCAAGATTGCCGGCTTGTATCTTCATCGCTTGAGTGTCGGCATGCGCTTGCAAGCGGACCCCACCGTGATTTACGGTTTGGGTGAACAGTACGATGGCGACATTCACACCGTGGATCTGCGCACCGACGGGCCTTACAACACTTATACCCGCGCCGGCCTGCCGCCGACGCCCATTG
>Ga0210410_10003689_pt1 | contig 13543 bp, 15 predicted proteins | sample IncBWC4MmetaG_FD_161058 | JGI IMG/M metagenome (GOLD analysis project Ga0210410, IMG submission 161058) | Forest soil microbial communities from Barre Woods Harvard Forest LTER site, Petersham, Massachusetts, United States - Inc-BW-C-4-M | ecosystem: Environmental > Terrestrial > Soil >... | reverse complement strand
ATATGTCGCAGATGACGGTCTCTCAGATGAGCATTACAGAAACTACTCCGAGCCCGCAGCACAAGCTGCACTGGCTCGCCGAGCAGGCGCTGAACTGGTCCGGTCTGCCGGTTGTGCACGTGCGGCCGACTGTGTTTCTCGAAGGCTTCTTCCTGACTTTGACTCCGGACTCAGTCAGGGAATCCGATCAGATCAGGCTACCGTTCGGGGAGGGCAAGACTTCGCCCGTGGCAGCGGAAGACGTTGCGCGAGTGATCGCCACGCTGCTGGCCAATCCGCAGCCGCACATCGGCAAGATCTATCACCTGACCGGTCCGCAGTCCGAGAACATGCATTTCTTTGCACAGGAGTATTCGAAGGCGCTCGGCCGCACAATCACCTTTCAGGACATTCCCGTCGAGCCGTGGCGGGACGCGCTGCTCAAGTGGGGCTGGCCGGTTCACGTGGTGAACCACCTGGCGGCGATGGGCGATCTGCATCGCGCGGGGCGCTTCGACCGGCTGTCGGACGACGTGCTCACGCTCACGGGGCAACGGCCGCTGAGCGTGCAGGAGTTTGTCCGAAAGAATGCGGCGGCATTTACCGCGGCGGCAAAAGCAAAAGAGGCTTGAGTGTTTGCGGATGCCCGCATGCAACAAATCTGACTCTCGATTTTGAAACGCTTCAACTTCATCCCACTCCTCCCACCCTCTTGCCTCCATCCCCGCCCAGGAGTACGCTCTCCCCATTATGACCAACATCGAAAAACACGCTCCCGGCGCATTTTGCTGGGTCGAACTCGCCACCTCCGACCAGCCCGCCGCCATCGACTTCTACTCCAAAATCTTCGGCTGGTCCCCCAACAACATGCCCATGGGCCCCAACGACTTCTATACGATTTTTCGCCTCGACGGACGCGACGCCGCCGCAGGCTGCACCCTTCGTCCCGAAGAGCTCTCCCACGGCGTTCCTCCCCACTGGAAGCTCTACGTCGCCGTCGATAGCGCGGACGCTTCCGCAGCTCGCGCCGCAGAACTCGGCGGCACCATCCTCGCTCCGCCCTTCGATGTTTTCGATGCCGGCCGCATGGCCGTTGTGCAGGATCCCACCGGAGCCGTCCTCTGTCTCTGGCAACCCAACAGGAACACCGGCACTGGCATCTCCGCTTCGCATGGGACGCTCTGCTGGGCGGACTTGAGCACGCCCGATCAAGCGCGCGCCGGTCAATTCTATTCCGACCTATTCGGCTGGCAGATTATGAAGGAAGACGAAGACCCTGCTCCCAATTACTGGCACATCAAGAACGGCGAGGAGTTCATCGGCGGCATTCCACCTGCTTCGCAGCACCAGCCCGGAACTCCCGCTCACTGGATGGCCTACTTCACCGTTTCGGATTGCGATGTCACCGCCGCCGAGGCCAAGAAACTAGACGCTACCCTCTACGTGCCCCCAACGGATTTTGAAAACGTGGGCCGCATTTCCATCATGGCCGACCCGCAAGGCGCCGCCTTCGCCATTTTCAAAGCCGCCGCCCGCGGAGCCTCCGGCTCCTAATCTTTCCCGCACCTGGGTGCCCCACCCTTGGTTTGTAAGGGTGGGGTTTTGACTTTTCCCCGTCTTGTCCTGTTTTACTTAAGACGCAAAACCAAGAACCAAAAACTCATCCCGAGAATTCGTCTGGCCATTTTCTCGCCCCATGCATTACAGCGAGCACCCACACCTCATCCTTCTGTACGCGATAGGCAACCACAAACGGTGTCCCGCGAATGACCAGTTCACGCGTACCAGCCACGCGTCCCTCCCTGCCCGCCATGGGGTGCCGGGCAAGTAGCTGCGTGCTTTCCCAGATTTGATCGGCAGTCCAGGCCGCCGCCGCGCGATTTCCTTCGGCCATGTATTCGTACGCGCTGACGAACTGTTCCCGGGCAGGAGTGGTCCAGCGCACGCGCATCGCAGTGCGCTACTTTGCTTGCCGCATTCTGGCCATCAGTTTTTTCATCTCCGCGTCCGGCACAAAGTCGCCTCTTTCGGCCGCGCGTAGGCCCTTTTTGATCAGCTTGATGTGATGCTCATTCAGCCGCAGATAATTTTCCACCGCCTCGTTCAGCACGTGGCTGCGGTCGCGATCCATGCTCTCGGCCAGCTCATCCAGCGACTCCACGGTATCGGACGGAATCCGGAAACTGATGGTCTTTAGCGTACTCATGGTAAGCCTCTCTCCATGCAACGGTCATAATACGGAATAATATGCTGTATTACGTTGCATTGCAACGGCTAGGCGACGCTTTTGCGGAGGGTTGGAGGCTGATTTGTCCCTCCGCGATGCTACAATCCGCAAACCAGGCTACGCCACTTCACTGTTTGCCGGAGGCTCCCAATGCATCGCAGCATCCTGACCCTGCTTGCCCTCGCTCTTACGCTGACCTTTCCATCCTTCGCGCAGGAGCATTCCGGCCACGCCGCAGCCGCCAAGCCAAAACCCGCTACGCTCATGGCCGGCTACGGCAATTGGCATCACCCCGTCTCCACCAAGAACGCACAGGCGCAGGCGTTCTTCGATCAGGGCCTGCGGCAAATCTACGCCTTCAATCACGACGAAGCCGCGCGCTCCTTCCAGCGCGCCGCCGAGCTCGATCCCAAACTGGCCATGGCCTATTGGGGCATCGCCGAAGCCGTAGGCCCCAATTACAATGATCCCGCCAGCGAAGCGCGATTTTTGCATGCCCCCGCGGCCATCGAGAAAGCGCAGACGCTGGCGGCCGATGCTTCCGACGCCGACAAAGCCTACATCGCCGCGCTTGCCAAGCGCTTTCCCGCCGATCCCAAATCCGATTTACGCGCCGCCGCGGAACAGTATCGCGATGCCATGCGCGACATGGTGAAGCGCTTCCCCGACGACCTCGATGCGGCCACGCTGTTCGCCGAGGCCGGAATGAACCTGCATCCCTGGGGACTCTGGCATCCCGACGGCACGCCGGAAGAAGGCACGGAGGAAATTGTCGCCACGCTAGAGTCCGTGATTCGCCGCGAGCCCAATCATTTGGGCGCGGTTCACTATTACATTCATTCCGTCGAGGCTTCCAACTCACCGGAACGCGCCTTGGCCGGAGCCAATCGTTTGGCGGAGCTTGCCCCTGCTGCCGGACACATCGTGCACATGCCCGCGCACATCTACATCCGCACCGGCGATTACGAAGCCGCGCTGAAAACCAATCAGAAAGCCGCGCTCGCCGATCAGGCCTACATCAAGGCCGGCGCAGCCCAAGGCATCTATTCCATGATGTATTACAGCCACAATCTGCATTTCATCGCCATGTCCGCGGCCATGAATGGCAATTATCTTGAGTCACGGCGCGGCGCGCAGTTGCTCGCAGCCAATGTGAGTCCGCACGTGAAAGACATGCCGCCACTCGAAGGCTTCATGACCGTGCCTTTGGCCGTCGAAGTGCGTTTTCACAAGTGGAACGAAATTCTGAAAGCGCCGCAGCCGGACCCGAACATGCACACGGCCACGGTGTTCTGGCATTTCGCTCGCGGGCTCGCGCTTGCCGCCACGGATAAACTGGACGAAGCCGAAGCCGAACATAAGATTGTTGCGGAAGCGGAAGAGAAAACGCCGCCAGATGCGATCTTCCAGATGCCCATCAACAACAAAACTAAAGACATTCTGAAAATCGCGGAAAATGTGTTGGGCGCAAAAATTTCGCTGGAGAAAGGCGATATGGACGCCACGGTGAACCAGTTGCGCGTCGCCGTCGCGGCTCAAGATTCGCTGAAGTACGACGAGCCGCAAGACTGGTTCTATCCCGTGCGCGAATCTCTCGGCGCGGTGCTGCTGATCATCGGTGATAATGCCGGAGCCGAGGAAGTCTTCCGCGCGGACCTCGAGCGCAATCTCCGCAACCCGCGCTCGCTCTTCGGCCTCGAGCAAGCGCTAAAGGCCCAGGAAAAAGTCTACGACGCAGGCTTCGTCCGCAAACAATTTGACGCCAGCTGGAAGGGTGCTACGCGCCCGACCGTCGACGACCTCGTCTGACCCTTCGTGTGAAGTGCAGCCTGGGCGCTCTCGCCGATCCAAGACGCGGTGATCCGTGCCGCCGCCAGACACAACTCTTCACGAGCGCGGAGGGGCCGCCCTCCGCTCGGCACCACTAAAACGCAGTCAGCTACTTATGGCCAAAGCCGGTGTGCGTGATCCGCGCCATCACGTCGCGCCGGCTGTCCGCCACCGTGGCGCCAAAGAACGCGTCGCGATCCGCCGCGCTCATCTTGCCCAGCGTGGCATTCACGGCGCTCGCCCACTTATCCATGCCATCGGCACTCGGATAGGTGATCACCAGGCACCGCATCGAAGGCGCCATGGTGTTTACGTACTGTTCATCCAGGCTGTAGGACGTCGCCGCGCCCTGCTTGATCATTGCATCAAACGTCGGCACCAAATACTTCTTTAGCACCGCCACGTACTCGCCGGGCTTGTCGGCCTTTGCCATCTGGCAGACCACGCGCAGATACGCCGGCGTCCCGGTGCCGCCGCGAGACATCGACGACTGCATCAAGTAATCTTCGTGCTTGGTCGCCGCAATCTGTCCCGGCCGCGGCCCCGCCTTGCGCACTTCGTCCAGCACCTTCATCAGTCCCGCGATGCTCGTCGAAGACCACGCCGCGCCGTGCGTGTAGCCGTCCGGCGTATGCACTACCTGTTCAAACGTCGACCAGCCTAGAATCGTCCCATCGGCCGTCAGCTTCTCAAAAATCGGCAACGTGGACTTTTCCGCGTCTTCCGAATAGGCCGCCCAATGCGCGCGCGGGATTTGGAACTGGCTTACGTAGGTGTATACGATCGGCGCCGGTTCCATCTGAGAGAAAGCCAGCGGCACACTGATCACTACCAACACAAACACAAGCAGGCCCGCAATCCGTTTTATCATTTTTGTCCTCCTGGACAGGCTGGCGTGGCCGCGCGGCGCAACATATGCGAAGGTCGCTCCTCGTCGCGTCATTCGCGGAGCCCGCGAAGTGGGCGGGAGGCGGCGTTCGGTCTAGTGGGTAACCTGAGAAAAAAGGGCTCGCGCCCGGGGCACCGGCCAGTGTGGGCTGACAATATCCCTGCACCCTCCGGAAGTCAAGAAAATAGCGGGCGATTCCATTGCAATCGCAGGACCGGGAATTTTTTCAGGGTGAAAAGGCGCCGTTCGAACGGCGAGAAACTGAATCAGGGCCGCGTGCCGGTGCCAATGACGATTTCGAGTGGCATATTCATTTCCTTGCCAGTCCAGAATTTTTTCAGCGTGGCGAGAATTTCGCCTTGCGCCTGCGCCCTCTTTTCGGGAGTGAGTTGTTCGATGAGCGGGCGGAACGGCGCGGCAACTTCCGTGAACTGCTCCCAATATTCTTCGAGCGAACCACTCCAAACACCGTTCACGATGCGATCTTCTTCGTGAACGTTTCGAAAGCCCGCCGCTTCCAACGCCCGGCGCAAGCGTCCACGGTCGCCAAACATGAATAAACTGGGACCATCGGGATCGGGCGGCGGCGGAGGAACGGGAACGTGCTTCAGCACAATGCCCGCGGTGGTCGTGAAGAACGGCTGCTCCTTGATTCCCCAGGCCACAAACGCGGCGCGGCCGCCGGGCTTCAGCACGCGAAGGCATTCGCGGAGCGCCTTTGCAAGATCCGGAAAAAACATCACGCCGAAGCGACAGGTCAGCACGTCGTAGGATTCGTCCGCGAATGGAAGCGACTCCGCGCTGGCTTCACGGAACTCGATGTTCGAAAGACCTTTCTTGCGGGCGAGTTCTTCCGCCAGCGAGATCATGCCGGGGCCGAGGTCGGTGGCGGTGACGCGGCCGGAGGGAGCGACCTTCGCGGCGATCGAAAGCGCGGGATCTCCAACGCCGCTGGCGAGATCCAGCACGCGCAGGCCGGGACGAAGCTGCGCCGTTTCCAGAATGGCTTCCGTGGCCCCACGCGTGAAGGCGGCAATCTGCGCTTGCCATTTTCGCCAAGCGGCCACGGTCGCGTCGCCAGTCCATTCCTGGCGAAGGGTGTCGCGAAATTTCTGGATCTTAGCAGGATCTGGTGAGCTCACGGACGCCTCCACGGCGAGAAAGTTTAACAGAGTGTTCCGTTGGATGCGGGAGCGAAGCGGATGGAGACAGTGTCCACGGGAGCGAGGTTGAAGACAATTTCTTCGCCGGGGGCGATCCAGAGCGGCGGGATGATGGAGCCCGCGATAATGATTTGTCCGGCTCGCAGCGTTTCGCCGAAAACTGCAAGCAGATTCGCGACGTGACGCACGATGTCGAGGAGTTCACCGGTTAACTCTTGCAGAGTCTGAGGACCGAAGACATTGGCGATTTCGAATCCGTTTCTGAAGACGCGGCTGGTGAGCCCGTCGAGAATGCCGCCGGCACGCGTTACGTCATTGCGGCCGAGAATGATGTGGCGCTGATAAATGTTGCGCGCGAGCGTGCCTTCGACTTCATCGGAAGGATGATCCACGTCGGCGAGTTCGATCGCGAGTCCCAAACCAGCGATTGCGGACTTCGCGGTGTCGCGGTCGGCACCAGCGGGCAAATCTTTGCCGAGGTGGACGGCGATTTCGGGTTCGGCGGCGGGCTTTTTCCAATGGGCAATGGAAATTGATGAGCCGGAAGGAACGAGAGCGCTTTGCAGCAGGAATCCGACGAGCGGCGCATTGGTGTGAAGTCGCTGCAGGGCGGCGGGACCGCCGAAGGCAAGTTTCCAGCCGAGCGGTTTGTGACCGGCGTTGAGGAGCTCGCGGCGGCGTTCAAATTGCGCGGCCATTCCGCGGGCGATGCGCGGGTCGTCCCAAGCGGCGCTCATGATTCGAATGCCATGAACGCTCAGTAGCCTTCGGACGGAATTTCGTAGCCCGCCGCTTCGAGCGAGCCGGCGCCGCTCCAGCCCCAGACGAGCACGACGTCTTCCGTCCCGGTATTGTCGAAACCGTGCCAGTGGCCGCGCGGGGTGAAAATGACGTCGCCTTGCCCCGAAGGCTCGCGACCCGTGTCGGTATAAATCATGCCGCTTCCTTTGATCACGACGAAAAATTCATCCACGTTGGGATGGCGATGCTTGTCATGGCGCGCGCCGGGCGGGAGGACGGTCCAGCCAACGAGATGTTTGTCCGAGCCGGCGGTTTTCTGATCGATGAGGAACTGGACCTGCATGTTGATCCAGCCTTCGTCTTTCGAAAGCCCGCCGACGCACGGAACATCGCGAAGATTGGTGCGGTACGGCTTCATTTGGACATTCCTCCCAGACGGCGGTAGACCTCGTATACGGTGACGAAATCGTGGTGCGCGAGTCCGAGACCTCGGCAGGCGTTCAACATTTCATTGGCGGCGGCGCCGAGAGGAACGGGCACACCCATTTTTCGGCCAAGATCCAGCGCCAGCAGCATATCTTTTTGCTGGAGGTTTACGTTGCCGTAGGTGGCGTCGGAAATGTGGCCTTCGAGAATGAGCGGGGCGCGATAGTTGAGCACGGGAGAAGCGACGACACTTTTCAGAAACGCGTCCACGGCGACTTCGCGAGGGACGCCGCCTTTTTCGGCGAGTGCGATGCCTTCGCAGAAGCCGATCACTTCGATGACCAGAGTCATATTGAGAGCGACTTTGAGCTGCACGGCCAAGCCCTGCGCGCCGATGTAGGTGACTTTGGGACCGATGGCGAGCAAGACGGGCTGGACGCGTTCGAATGCGGCTTTGTCGCCGGCGACCATGAGCGAGGCGTTGCCTTTGGCAAGCGTGAGCGTAGTGCCGGAAATTGGAGCGTCCATCATGGTGAGGCCGGCTTTGGTGAATTCGGCGGCGACAGCGCGGCTGCCATCGGGATCGATGGTGCTCATGTCGAGGTAGATGGCGTCTTTGCGGAGGCCGGCAATGATACCGTTTTCGCCGAGGGCGAGAGATTTGACGGCGTCGGCGTCGGTGACGATGGAGAAAACGATTTCGGATTGGCGCGCGACTTCGCGAGGCGTGTCAGCCCAGAGCATGCCGAGCTTGAACATGGGCGCGGCTTTTTCCTTGGTGCGATTCCAGCCGCTGACGGTGTGTCCGGCGGCGAGCAGACGCGGAACAATAGCCTGGCCCATGTCGCCAAGGCCGGCAAAGCCGATTTTCAAGTGGCACCTCGTCTTGAAGCGAAAGGTGAATTGCAAATTGCGCGGCCGTTGCGGGCAGCCGGCAAATCTGGAGAACAGAAGTTAACAGTCAACAGTTGACAGTTAACGGTGAAAAAAGAAAAAGATGTGGCTGTGAACACGGCAGTCATTTAGGAAACGCTATAGGAATGATTCGCGAAGAAAGATTCCAGCCGGAGGGCAAGTTGTGGGGCGCTTTGCGCGGCGGAGGCGGGATCGTCGATGTCGATTTCGCGGGATTCGCCGGGGAGCAGGGAAAAATAGTTGTCGCTGAGGTAGGCGGGGAGGATGCGGGAGCCGTCGGCGACGTTGAGGAGCGTCAGTTTGGTGGCGAGAGGCATCAGGGTTTCCAGAATTTCATGACGGCGGAGTAGTCGAGGTCTTCCTTGGCGGCGCCTTTTACGGCGCTGTAGGTTTCGCGCGCAGCGGCAGTGGCAGGAAGAGCGACGCCGAGTTGATTGGCGAGATCGAGCGCGAGGCCGAGATCCTTGTGCATGAGGCGCAGGGAAAAACTCGGGGCGTATTCGCCTTTGAGGAGATTGGGCGCTTTAACGTCCAGAAGGCCGGAGCGCCCCATGCTGGATTGAAGAACTTCGACGAGCTTTTCGCCTTGCAGGCCGGCGCGCGTGACGAGAGCAAGAGATTCCGCGAGGGCATCCACCTGGAGGGCGAGGATCATGTTCATGGCGAGCTTGATGGTTTGGCCCGCGCCGGTCGGGCCGAGATGAAACCATTTTTTGCCCATTACACCGATGATGGGCTCGGCTTCTTTCAGCGTGTTTGCGTCGCCACCGATCATGAAAACGAGTTCGCCTTTTTTCGCGCCCCAGTCGCCGCCGGTGACGGGTGCATCAAGGAAGCGCGCGCCGCGTTCGCCGCAGGCGGCGGCAATTTTGCGGGCGAGCGTAGGAGAGATGGTGCTGGAGTCCATGTAGATGCTGCCGCGCTTGAGCGCCGGCATGGCGCCTTGCGAGCCCCAGAGAATTTCTTCGAGTGCGGGGGGATCGCTGACGATGGAAATCAGGAAGTCGGAAGCGGCCGCGACTTCTTGTGGAGTTTTGGCGAGTTTGGCGCCGGCGGCAACGAGTTCGTCGGCGCGCGAGGCGGTGCGGTTCCAGACGGTGACGGAGTAGCCGGCCTTGACGAGATTTAGGCTCATGGGCCGGCCCATCAGGCCGAGACCGATAAATCCGATGTTGGGTTTCACGAGAAGCCTCCTCGAAGGCAGCGCGCGTCAAGCACGCCGGAATCCTGCTCAAAAAGAGGAGACGATTGTAGCGGAATTGCGGCGCAGAAGCAGCGGAGCTGGACTCGAGTGATGGGGAGGGGTGCCAGATGCATCTTTTTCGGGCGTGTCTTACGGACGTGGTAGAAAGCTCTGTTCCCAACAACTATCGGGGATTGATGAAGCATCTGAAATGGATGGACCGTGGAATCGTTTTCGTTTCGCGGAAATTCCAAGCAAGCGAAGTGCTTGTCGTCGTCATGTAGGGGAGAATGATAGGCTTCGGACAGAACGTGACACACCGAAATCGTTTTCGAATGCTGGCAGGAATATTCTTCCTGATGATGCTGGCCGGGTTGGCTGGCGGGGTGGCCTGCGCGCAGGGGCCGCCGTCTCCCCCTCAGCAGCCGCCTGCCGCAGTGTTGCAGGTCCAAGCCGTGAACAATGTGGCGACCACGTGCGTTCAGCCGGCGCCGATGGTACGGCTGGAAGATTACGAGGGGCCGTTGAAAAAGGTGGTGGGCACGTTCGCCCGGCCCCTGGAACGCAAGTCGGTCCACCCGCCGCACTACAAGCCCGGCTTGAAATTGTGCACCCTCAAGCTGAAGGATAAATTCGCGCTGTTCGTCCAGGATTCGCTGGACCCGGTGACGTTTCTCGCCACTGGTTTCAACGCGGGGCTTGACCAAGCGGAGGACACGGACCACAGCTATGGACAGGGGGCGGAAGGGTATGGCAGGCGGTATGGCGCCGAATTCGCCGGCCAGGCCACGTCCAGGTTCTTTAAGGACTTTGCGTATCCCTTGATATTTTCGGAGGACCCGCGCTACTACCCTCTGGTCCATGGCAGCGCCAAGAGGCGCTTCCTTCATGCGATGGAGCATGCGGTGGTGGCGCAGCGCGACAATGGCAATCGCATGTTCAATTTTTCCGAGTGGCTGGGGACGGCGAGCGCGGTGGTGCTGAGCAACACTTATCACCCGGACAACGAACGCGGCTTCAGTCCAGCGGCGCAGCGGGTGGGGTACGCCGTTCTGCAAGACATGGGTTTCGACGTGCTCCGCGAATTCTGGCCGGATATTTCCCGCAAATTCAAACTGCCATTCCGTGGTGAACCCGAGCTGTTGAGCCAGGACGCGACTCCTGCGACCAAATGAGTCTTCGCGGCCCTTGGATTCGAATGGGGGATCGCGGAGGAGAAGTGCGTGGATCAGGCGGTCTTGGGACGGTGGGTGAGGGGGAGAATGCCGGGGGCGCCTCCGGCGGAGGCGCTGGCAGCGGCGCTGAGAGGCTCGTCTTTGGACGTGGACGCGGGCTCAGCTTGAGGCGCGCGCTTGGACGTGGCGGGGGTGGAGCCGGAGTTTGCGGTGGCGCCGGAGTCGGGCTTTTCCTCGATGCGCACTAAATATTGATAGGGGATTTCCCAGCGGAAATGCTTGCGCTGGCCGCGCTGTTCGATGCTCTGTTCGAGGAAGATGGAACGGCCGGAATCGGCGACGAAGGTGCCGGAAGCAGGCAGAAGGATGTCACCGGCGCGGTATTGCACTTCAACACGGCGCCCGAGAAAGGCTGAGTAGCGGGCCATCTTGAAACTAGTTTCTGTGGCGGGTAGTAACAGGGTCAATAGTACGGAAGGACCCCCCTGCCAAACGTGTGGAAAAGTGGAGGAAAGGTATTAAGGATACAGGAAGCCAATTTGAAGCGCCAAGGAAGTGAGCGAATCCTTGACTTTTTCGGGAGGCAGGCTATTGTCGGCGTTCCGGGATTCGGGGGGAAGACGGAGGCGGCTCTTTGTGGAGGGACAGACGGGGCTGGAATAGACGTGACTCCGCTGGAGTTGTCAAGGGTAACTTCGCGGGGTGGGATTGAAGCTGGGGCCTTTCCATGGCAGAGCGAAACGAGACGATTGCGAACGGGCTGGCGGCGTACTACGAATACGTGGCGGCCCACTTGCACGAATGGGTGGACCCGCTTTCGAACGAGCAGTTTTGGCGCAATCCGTTTCCTTACGGGAATAGCGTGGGGCACCTGGTATTGCATTTGACAGGCAATTTGAATTACTACATCGGAGCGCGCGTTGCGGGAACCGGGTACGTGCGCGACCGTGACCGCGAGTTCAGGGAGCAGCAGCCGCCGCAGAAGAGCGAGGCGCTTCAGGCGTTCGACCGTACCATCGCCATGGTGGTGGAGACGATTCGAAAGCAGAGCGCGGAGGACTGGGGAAAGACGTACACTGCCGAGCTAGAGCCGGAGGCGGAAGACCGTTTCCAGATTTTCGTGCGGTGTGCGGGGCATGCGTATCATCATGTAGGGCAGATGGTGTACCTGAGCCGAGAGTTGGCGAGAACTTAAGGTCAGGAAGCAGCACCGGGGCGATGCAGAGTGGGCATTGCACCGGCGAGGCGCAAAACGCGAGTGGTCGAACAGAGGCAACTAACGAAGGGCAAGGCTGCCCTATTGCTGATGCTTTCCGCCTTGGGCGCGATTGTGTCAGCGACGTGGCTGCACGGATGGCAGATGTACGTTGGATTTGCCGTGGTGGGGATCGGTATCTTCATTGGGTTCACGCTCTGGAACCGCAAGCACTGAGTCAACGTCTCTAGTAAATGATGGGGGGAAACAGCCATGAGAAAGGTGTGTTTAAACGCGGTTGCGGTAGCACTGTTGGGCTTGGGGGCGCAATCTGCAGGGGCTCAAGAAGCAGCAACAGCGAAGGCCGCGCAAGCGGCGGCTTCCAGCACGCCGAGCATTGATCAGTCGCTGGAATGGAATGGCGCGTTCAATCCGAAATTGTCGCCAGATGGGAAACGCGTCGTTTACGAAGTGCAGAAAACGAATTGGGAAGAGAATGCGTTCGAAAGGAATTTGTGGATTGTGGATGTTGCCACGGGCGAATCGCACGCGCTGACCACGGCAAAAAAATCGAGCACGAATGCGGCATGGTCACCCGATGGGAAGTGGATCGCATTTCTTTCCGACCGGCCGGGGCAAATCAAGGGAACGCCGGAGGATAAGAAGCAACTTTACGTGATTCAGGCGGACGGCGGCGAAGCGCAGCAGCTCACCAAGGCTGAGAACGGCGTGAGTGCGCTGGACTGGGCGCCGGATTCGAAACGCATTGCGTTTTCGGCGATGGATCCCGAGCCAAAGGTGCTGAAGGACCGCAAAGAGAAATATGGCGAGTATTCTGTGATTCATGCCGACTTCCAGATGACGCACCTTTGGACGATCGAGATTCCCGGTGGAATGGCACCGGCGGCAGAAGCAAAACGGGTGACGGAAGGCGATAAATTTAGCGTGGGCAGTTTTTCCTGGTCACCGAACGGAACGCGCATTGCCTTCAGCGCGCAGAAGGACCCGGACTTGATTTCGATCGAGACGGCGGATTTGTATGTGGTGACGGTCGGCGATGGCGTGGTGAAAAAAATAGTGGCTACTCCCGGGCCGGACACGAATCCGAAGTGGTCGCCGGACGGGAAGAAGATCGCGTTCGAAACGGCAGCGGGGTCGCGCTATTTCTTTTATTCGAATCGAAGGATTGCGGTTGTTCCCGCGGAAGGCGGAGCGGCGCAGATCTTGAGCGCAGCGTTTGATGAAGATCCGGGACTTATCGGCTGGGGTCCGGATGGAATTTATTTTGAGGCCCAGCAAAAAACCTACGCGCATTTGTTCCGGCTGAATCCGGCAACGGGAGAAGCGGAAAAGGTGAGTTCGCCCGAGAAGATGGATGCGGGCAGTTTTTCATTTTCGAAGGATTATGGACAAGTGGCCTATTGGGCGGCGCTGGAGAATCAATACGGGGAGGTGTACACCTCAAGCGTAGCGGGGTGGCAGGGCAAGAAGCTGACGGCGATGGGCGACCAATTGAAGGGCTTCTCGCTGGCGCACCGGGAAGTGATTTCCTGGAAGTCGGCGGATGGCACGGCACTCGAGGGAGTTCTCTACACGCCGGGCAACTTTGATGCGAAGAAGAAATATCCGCTGCTGGTGGTGATTCATGGAGGACCAACAGGAGTGGATCAGCCCGCCGTGTACGCGGACCGCTATTATCCGATCGAGCGGTTCGTCGCCAAAGGCGCGGTGGTATTGAAGCCGAACTACCGGGGCTCAGCGGGCTATGGCGAGAAATTCCGCTCGCTGAACGTGAGAAATCTCGGAATGGGGGATTACGC
>Ga0210410_10003686_pt1 | contig 13547 bp, 12 predicted proteins | sample IncBWC4MmetaG_FD_161058 | JGI IMG/M metagenome (GOLD analysis project Ga0210410, IMG submission 161058) | Forest soil microbial communities from Barre Woods Harvard Forest LTER site, Petersham, Massachusetts, United States - Inc-BW-C-4-M | ecosystem: Environmental > Terrestrial > Soil >... | reverse complement strand
TCAAGGATGGCCATAGGGCAGGTGAGGTGATCCGGCGCGCCCGTGCGCTCTCGAAAAAGACCGACCCGCAGATGGCGCCGCTTGACATCAATGATGTCGTGCACGAGGTCATCGCCCTGGTTCAGCGTGAGGTGTTCAGCCACAGGGTATCGCTGCGGACGGAGCTCGCGCCCGCTCTACCCGAGGTCCTCGCCGATCCGGTCCAACTGCAGCAGGTGCTCATCAATCTCGTGATCAACGGCATCGAGGCGATGCAACCGCTCACGGATCGGCCGCGGCAACTTGTGATTCGATCGCGCCAGGAAGAAGCAGATCAAGTCCTGGTAACGGTGACGGACTCCGGTGTCGGGATCTCCGCTGAGAACGCCGACCAACTGTTCAACCCCTTTTTCACCACCAAGCCCGGCGGCCTGGGCATGGGACTTTCGATCTGCCGGTCGATCATCGAAGCGCACGGGGGACGACTTTCAGCTTCCGGCAACATCGGGCCGGGCGCGACGTTTCAATTGGCACTGCCCTCGTATGGACATGGGCCGTGACATGCCAGCACCGCCGGCATGATTGGGCTGAGAGTGATTGTAATCTGACGAGGAACGAGGTGAGCGGTTGCACTTGGTCTCCAGGAGGTCGAAGCCGCCGTTAATGGGGTTGCCGATCGTGGGCTCCGCCTGGGAATCGCCGGGCGAGGGCATCTGGCTCGTCAGCTTCATGCACTATGATCTCGGATACTTCGATGACGAGACTTGCAGGCGCGCACTTCAGCCACCAGGTGATCGGCTTCAATTCGCCGGCCTATCTGACATTGACCCGATATTCCGGGATCCATAGGGCCACCTGTATCGAGCAGGTCAACGGGGGGGCACCGCCAGCATATTCAGCACCACCCGCCTCAGCGTGCTGTGAGCGGACTGGGACGGCAAGGCCGTCGATGTCAAAACGAAAAGCCCGGCGAGAAGGCCGGGCGATTCGCGAGTATTGATTAACGTGATTGAATGGTTTGGCTTTAAAGCAGGCCTTGCCGGAGCAGTCTGCGCAGAAAGTAACACTGGAACCGAGGCGCCGCGCCTTACTCCAGCACCTCATATTCGAAAGCCACGCCTTCCGTGTCTTTGCGATCCGGATTGAACACCCGCTCGACGTGGCGGTTCAAGGCGCGCATGACGCCGATCCGCGCGAACATCGTCGAGTTCCCCGGACGTCGTCTGAAGAATGTGAAGTCTCACTTGAGACAATATGGTTGTCTGTTTGGGCGGGGTGATGCTATGCCGCCAACCCTGAGGGAGGCTCTGATGCGTATTCTGGCGTTGGCTGTTTTGACAATGGTCGCGGTTTGGGCAGCCGGACCGGTTCGGGCTCAGACATATGGTTCGGACCATTATCCGGTGTGCCTGCACGTCTACGACCTCGGCCAGAATTACTACGAATGCAGCTTTAACTCAGTGCCGCAGTGCGCAATGTCGGCATCGGGCCGAGCCGCCGAGTGCATCGTGAATCCATACTTTGCGGGCCAAGAGCGCGAGCGACCACGTTACCGGCATCGCGACCTTTACTAGATATCTTGCGGGCGCTGACCGACGGCCCTCATTGGCTCAAAGAAACGGCTCCAGCCCGGGGGAAGCTGGAGCCGCACACTCGAGGCGTGCCGGGAGGGAGGAGTCCGACACAATCTTAATGTGGGCGGTGGATGGACGATTCCCACCTATATTATGGTTTAGGAAATAACCTCAGGTATGTAGCCGCCAGCTTGCCGGACTGCCCTCCATTGGCCCGCTGCATCGAGTATCAAAAAGCCTGCAGCGTCGACCCCGGGAGCCTTCCAGCCGCGCTCAACCACCGGCGGCCTGTTGCGGTCGCCAATCCGGCGGCATGCGCTCGCCCCGATCGAAGCGGCGATACTTCTCAGCGGTCCAAGGTTCTTGATCGCGCCACACCTGAAAGTCCGCCTCGGTCCGGTTTGCGAAGAACACCCGGCATGCGGCTTTAAATTCGGCGCGGGCATGGTCGAAGGTCTCCGCCGTGCCGGTGGTGCATTCGCCGGGGCGACTGCGCGGGTAGAATCCGCAATGCCACTCCCAAGGCTCGGTATCGTGCGGATTGCCGACGCGCGCCATGATCGTGCTGGCGCGCACGTCGCCAAAGTAAATCTCCCAGCATTCCTGGCGATGCTCTGGCGATCGGCGGCGGGTGAGAGCGGGCGTGCCCCATGATCGGGCCGAATGCGCTGGGAGTGAAGCCGCTGGATATTGGGCCTTCGCCCCGCGAGCGGCACTAGGGCGCGGTGCGGCCTCCGCGGCGAGAGCCCATGGACATGCGTAGGAAGCGATTTTTTTTCGCTTCGCGCACTAGTCGCCTCAGGCGCAGCAGTTCGAGGTAGGCTTGTTTAACATTGATTTCCGACGTTCGGATTGAACGTGCGGCAAGAGATCGTCCGTTCACGATTTTGGCCCCCAAGGTTACGTCGCAGACGCCCCATGCTAGTTGGAGACCCGTGTCCATCAGTGTGACCTGGTTCACAAGGACCGAAAAACAAAGTGCGCGCCTGGCGTGGAGGCGCGTGAGGACGGCCTCGCGTTGGATTCGAGGCCGTCCAAGGCATGACTGGCGAGTTTCGCGCTCTGCTAGTGGTGTTTCCGAGACGATCGCTTACGCGTGCGGTTGGACGACGGTGTAATCCGAAAATCCTCCAGCCTTTTCCCTGATTTGATCTGTGCAACCAGCCAGCGGGGCTGCTTGCCGCGACCCGCCCAGGTCTCCTTAGGTTCGCCTGGATTTTGATATTTTGGAAGAACCCGCGGATAAGGCCGCCGCTCAGCCCGAGGAATCTCGTTCAACGTACCATCAAGCTCAAGCTGCTTCAGCTGCTTTTCAAGTTTTGCTTTTTCCGCAGCTATCCTGCTCGCCAGAGCAGATTTGATTTCCAGATGCAAAGCCCAAAGCTCGTTAACGGTCATCGATTTAGGATCGCGCGGTTTCATTTGAGGTCCCACTATGTCCGACGTGATCACGAATCGACCACCTTATTTCCGGTATCTCTTGAGTGGCGAAGTTGGCCAAAAACGTGCTTGGCCACACTATGACGCGCGGCGCGACCGTGGATACGTTCCGGCGACGGCCGGCACGTCGGCGACCCGCAAACTCGCGCGGGCGGCGGCCACCGGCCGGCGAAAAAGGCCTATCGATCGGGAGACGTGACCCGCGCAATCGTCCGAACAATCGTAGCCACCGAATTCTGTGAGGACCATCATCGAGGCGCAACACCTAACGCGGCGCCGAGCGCCACGATGGCCAGATCTCTCATTCTGATGATCCCCCAACCAGCCGCCATCCAAGCGCAACCGGAAGGCGAACGCAAGGGCGGCGCGACTCAAAATCAGTTCGCTTCGACTTTGAAACGGGTGTGGCAAAGGATGCCAAGCCCCGCCTGCAGCATCGTGGGCGAGCGCTGGTGACCGTCATGCCGACCGAGCACAAAGCGCTCGTCGACCTCTTGCTGTATCTCGAGCAGAATTTCAGCGTCCTGCCGCTGGAGTTTCACGACCGCTCGCTGGCATTCGACTTGTTGCGAACCATGCGCCTCAGCCTCCGCAAACAGGCGCGCTACGGGAAATATGACGGATGCCGGGACGACAGGGGGCAGCCATGAACAACCAAATCAGCGAGGAAGCAAAGAGAGCGCTTGCGGATGTCAGTCGGAGGAAGGCTATCGATCGCCTGCAGCGGAATGGATGCTGTTCGATGGATGCGGTTTGGCGCCGTATCCGCGCAATCGTCGGGGAAAGGAACCTGCAGCCGGCCGACATCGCCAAACTGATGCACAAGCGCATCAGCACGACCCACGCCATGGCTGCGAGAAGCACAAAATCAGCATGGATTGGCTCCTGTGCGGCGACCCGCAGGGCCTGCACAGGATGACCAAGGAGGCGAAGGCCGAATCGCCTGAATTGACCGAAGCGCAGCGCAAGGAAGTCACCCAGCTGTTTCTCGCACTTTCCCCGCGAATGCAGAGCGTCGCGCTCGCCCTCATACGAGAACTGTTGGCAAGGAGGCATTTGTGAAGCGCCGGCGCCGAACGGCCAGGAAGCGAAACCGCCAGCGGCTCGTCGCTCACGCAAGGCGGTTAGGGCGGTAACGACGACACGGCGCGGGCTTCGGTCCCTGCGTCACCGGGCCGCCTATAATGCGCGATACGCGTCAACCGCATGAGCAAGAAACACGCTGGCGCTAAACAAACCGAGAATTGCAGCAACTGCTTCAATCATTTGACGCACCCTAATCGGCCCTCGTTTCACGACCGCTCATTGACGGCCTCAGCTTGGGGGCAGCTGAGGCCGTCTTGGGGTTGTGCCGAGGGGCTGAACCGGCACGATTTTGATGTGGGTTTGTGATCGGCCTCCGCCAATTAACTTCTGTGTTAGTGCGGCGTTTTCGATTCCGAGAGCGGTTTGCCGGCCCCCAGGCCAGTGCTGGCAAAGGAGCGCCGGCGAGCAGTGCGCTGGCGCCGATCGGCCGGCACCATGCAGCCCGCCGTCCCCGCGCTCACCAGCGGGCTTCCTAGAATCAGGCAGAGGCATCTCAACTGAGAGGGCTCAGTGTGATTTGGGTGTCGGGCCGGCCGCGTGGTTGGATTGCTGCAGGGCGTCGAGTTTCTCGGTTAGGGCGGTGATCTGCTCGGTGAGCCTTTTCATTTCCGCCTGCTGAGCGACAAGCTGATCTTGAACGACTTGCAGTTGGTCGACGGCCTGCTGTTGGGTGGCCTGGAGACCCTTGGTGGTCTCCAGGAGCTCGTCCGAATACCGCCGGCCACCTGCTGACGCATTCGGAGCGTGCGGCGCCGTTGCAACCGCGGAATTACCGCCTGCGGCCCACAGGGTTATCCAGCCGCCGGCAATGAGCACTACTGCGGCAACCAAAGTGATCACCATGCGCCGGCGCATAGCCTGCGCGGCCTGCTGCCGCTCCTGAAGAGAGAGCATTTCATCAGCCATCAAAGGACTCCCGTCCTTAGCTGCTTTCCAAGTATCGAACCTTGGTCGGGGCCGGCAATCGGTTTGCAGACACTATGCAGACACGGGCAATTTTAGACTTGATCGAGTTTGAGCTAAGCTATTGATTTTCTTGGTGAGCGCGGAGGGACTCGAACCCTCGACCCCATGATTAAAAGTCACGTGCTCTACCGCCTGAGCTACGCGCTCACTGAGGCGCTGTGTAGGGGTCCGATTGTTGCGGGTCAATAGCGCGGCGACCGGCTAACCGGGGGGCGAGAGAAGTCGGATTATCGTGCCGGCTCTACCCGTTAGCCCGGCTTCTTCAGGCGGAACAGCGACCCGAAAATCGGCGCCGGTCAACTGACTTCGCGGTGAATCTCGGAGGCCACCGGCTGCGAGGTGCCGACTACCGTCGGCAGGGTCACCGGGCGCAGGCCGATCAGTTCCGCGGTCCGGATACCCGTACTGCGCCAGAATTCGAACGAATTGAGCCGCGAATTCTCCAGGATGGCGATCGCGACCGCCGACAGGAAGGGCAGGCTTTCCAGCACCAGCACGGCCGCGAAGATATAGATCTCGCGCACTTCCTTGAAACTGTTGGTGACCACCAGCACGGCCGCGCCAACCAGCAGCAGCACGCCGATCACGGCTTCCCAGAACGCCTGGAACTCGATCGACATCCGCGACAGGCCGCCCTTGGAGGTGCGGGCGAAAGCGAGGTGCTCGGTGATCAGCCCGTTGGCGACCGCGCGGCAAACCGTCCATTGCACCGACATCGCCGCGATCATCGCGCCCAGCATCTGCCCCCATTTCACCGGCACCCGCAGCCGGTACAGCACCACGAAATGCAGCAGCGAGACCACGAAGGAGGCGATGATCGGCAACGTCAGGATCTTGTCGGGGATGGCGATATCGGCAAACGCAACGATCGGCACCCAGATCAAATTGAGGATCGCGACCAGCACGCCGAGGCTTTCGGCGCCGAGCCAGTTCAGCCAGCCCAAGGCAAATTCATGCCGCTGCTCCCGCGTCAGGCGGCTGGCGCCGGGCAGGAACCGCCGCCAGTGCTTCTTGACGATCTGGAAACCGCCATAGGCCCAGCGGTGGCGCTGTTTCTTGAAGGCCTCGTAGGTGTCCGGCAGCAGGCCGTAGCCGTAGCGATGGTTGGTGTAATGCGTCAGCCAGCCGTGCTCGATGATGCCAAGCCCGAGGTCGGTATCCTCGCAGATGGTGTCGCCGGCCCAGCCGCCGGCCATGTCCATCGCCGCGCGCCGCATCAGGCACATCGTGCCGTGAACGATGATGGCGTTCTCTTCGTTGCGCTGGACCATGCCGATGTCGAAGAACCCGGCATATTCGCCGTTCATGATGTAATGCATCAGCGAGGTGTTGCCGTCGCGATGGTCCTGCGGCGCCTGCACGAGGCCGACGCGGGGGTCGGCGAACACCGGCACCAGGTCCTTCAGCCAGTCCGGCTCCACGACATAGTCGGCGTCGATGATGCCGATGATCTCGGCATCGACCGCGGTCCGCTCCATGGCGATACGCAGGGCGCCGGCCTTGAAGCCCTTCACCTTCTCGGCGTTGATGAACTTGAAACGCTCGCCGAGCGCGCGGCAGTGATCCTGGATCGGTTGCCAGAACGCCGGATCGGGCGTGTTGTTGATGATGACCACGCATTCGAAGTTCGGGTAATCCAGCCGCGAGACCGCATCGAGGGTCTGCTTGAGCATGTCGACCGGCTCGAAATAGGCGGGGATATGGATCGAGACCTTTGGAAAGGTCAGGCCTTCGCCGATGGTGGCGGGCGCCACCGTCGCGCCCTTCACGATCAGCCGGCGCGGCTTGTGGCCGAACGCAATCGCGGCGATCTCCTCGATCCGCGCCATCGCGATCAGCACCAGCGGCACCAGCAGGATCAATCCCAGGGTGAGGGCAAAGGCCGAGCCAAAGACAAAATAATGGCCGGCCCAATAGGCGAAAACGGTGGCGGCCCAGGCCCCGACGCCGTTCGCCGCCGCTGACAGCATCATCGCCTGCATCACCGTTGGCTGCGCCAGCCCGAGGATCGGCAGCGACATCAGGATCCCGACCAGCACCGCGATGGTCGCGAGCTTCCAGTAATCCGGATTGACGATCGGCCCTACCCACGAAAATTTCGGCTCGCGCGCGGCGTTCAGAATGCCCCAATAGGGACCGACGCCGCCCTCGAAGAACTTCCAGGGCTGATCGATCGCCTCGACGATGTTGTATTCCATGCCGATGGCTTCGGCGCGGCTGAGGAAGTTGCGCAGCACTGACGCCTGCTCGAACGGGCCGGGAACGGCGTTGCGCAGATTGTATCCGGCGCTCGGCCAGCCGAACTCGGCGATCACGATCCGCTTGCCCGGGAACTGATCGCGCAGGAGCTGGTACATCGAAACCGCCTGATCGACGGCCTGGCCGGCGGTGAAGTTTTCCCAGTACGGCAGCACGTGCGCGGCGATGAAATCGACGGAGTAGCCGAGCTGCGGATTGTCGCGCCAGATGTTCCAGATTTCGCCCGTTGTGACCGGGACATTGACCGATTTCTTGACCCGCTTGATCAGCTCGATCAGGTCGTCGACCTTCTGCTCGCCGCGATACACCGTCTCGTTGCCGACGACGACGCCGATAACGTTGCTGTTGCGCCTGGCGAGATTGATCGCGGAATCGATCTCGCGCTCGTTGCGGTCGGCATTCTTATCGATCCAGGCGCCGACGGTGACCTTCAGTCCAAACTCAGCGGCGATCGGCGGCACCAGTTCGACACCCCCGGTCGAGGAGTAAAGCCGGATGGCCCGCGTCAGCGGCGCCAGCCTTTTCATGTCGGCGCGGATTTTCTCGACGCTCGGAATATTGTCGACGTCGGGATGGCCCGTTCCCTCGAACGGCGCGTAGGACACGCTGGGCAGCACGCCCGTGAAGTCGGGGGCCTGCTGCTTCTCGCGGAATACGCCCCACATCGCAGCATGGACTGCGGTCACAAGCAGCAGAACACCGACGACGGCGCGCATCGCGACTAAACCACCTGGGGCCAATAGGGTGAAAAAGCGGACCCGTCCCCGAGATCCGACCGAGTCAGCGGCACTTCAAGCATATCTCTGCCACGTGATTTAACAACTCTTATGACGGCGTGGCGTTTTGAGGGCGCGAAAACTCAAACCGCGAAAATATGCGATCGTTCCCGCCGGCGCGTCGGATTATTTGGCGGGCGCGGGTGCCGGCGCCGCCGCCGGCTGCGGAGCCCCCGCCGCGGGAGCCGCCGCACCGTTTCCGGCGGGCGCCGGTGCTGCAGGCGCGGCGGCCGCGGCCTGCTGCGGCTGCGCGGCGGGATTGATCCAGCACGCATGAACCCGGCTGTTGAGGGTCTCGGCGACCTTGGGATCGATCTGGGCGCCAAACCGGGTCAGGCAGCGGAAGGTGGCCTGGACGTGCCCGCCGGGACAGCCGAAGCGGTCGTAGAGGTCGAGGTGCCGGAGCGCGGTGTCGATATCGTCGAGCCACATCAGGCGCACCACCCGGCGGCCGAACCAGACGCATTCGGGATTACCCGCCGGACCGTTGATGGCCTGGGCGGCCTCGGCGAATTCGTCGGTCTTGCGCTGATTTTCCTTGGCCACGTCGGCCGGGGCCGCGTTGGCCGCCGGCTTGCCGGACTGGTCCTGGCCCTTGGAATCACCGCTCTGGGCGGCGGCGCTTCCGATACCGATCAACAATGCAAGCCCGGGGACGGCGAGGTGGCGTAAAACCGCACGAAAAAGCTGAAGCACACCTCGACGCATAGATTCCCCGATTAAGTTACTGATCGCGCCCGGCAAGGGCGCGGTTCGCGTTGATGCCGTCCAAATAGGTCCCCAATGCGGCGGAGATACCCAGTGGATTCCCATGACGGACATTTCGGATTTTGTCCAGTAAAGTCACAACTTTATCGCGTCGTGGTAAAGCGTGACGCGCGCCGGCGCGGTCGATTGTGCGCAGCCTGCTCTTGGCAGACCAGCGGTGACCGGCTAATCGACGATCCCCGCCCGGAGGATGGAACCGATTTCTCTTCGCACGCCGCTGGCGCTTCTCCTGATATCTCTTGGTGCGATTGCCGCGATGTGGTGGTGGCTGGCCACTCCGATCTCGCTGCCGCGCGCCCCGATCGATCCCAACGCCAAGTTGATGTGCGTGTCCTATGCGCCGTTCCGCGGCGCCCAGACGCCGCTGTCGCCTACCACTTATGTCACAGCCGAACAGATCGCCCAGGACCTGGAGCAGCTCGCCAAGATCAGCGACTGCGTGCGCACCTATTCGATCGAAAACGGCCAGGATCAGGTTCCGGGAATCGCTGCCAGGTTCGGGCTGAAAGTCATCCAGGGGATATGGCTCGGCAGCAACCGGCTGAAGAATCTCGCGCAGATCGCCATCGCCGTGCGGCTGACCAAGGAATTCCCCGGCACCATCACCTCCCTCGTGGTCGGCAACGAAGTGCTGTTGCGGGGGGAAATGACCACGGCCGATCTCGCCGCGACCATCCGCTCGGTCAAGGCGCAGGTCGCCGTTCCCGTCACCTATGCCGATGTCTGGGAATACTGGCTGCGCAACCGCGAAGTCTATGACGCCGTCGACTTCGTCACCATCCATATCCTGCCGTACTGGGAAGACTTTCCGATCCGCGCCAAGTTTGCCTCGGCCCATGTCGACGCTATCCGCCGGCGGATGGAAGTGGCGTTTCCGGGCAAGGAGATCCTGATCGGCGAGACCGGCTGGCCCAGCGAGGGACGGATGCGGGAGGGCGCGCTGCCCTCGCGCACCAACCAGGCCCGCGTGGTCTCGGAAATCCTCGATCTGGCGAAGAAGGAGAATTTTCGCGTCAACCTAATCGAGGCCTACGACCAGCCATGGAAGCGCCAGCTCGAGGGCACGGTCGGCGGTTATTGGGGCCTGTTCGATTCCGTGCAGCGCGCGGTGAAATACCCGCCCGGAATAGCCATCAGCAACTATCCGTACTGGAAGTTGCAGATGGGATGCGGCATGGCGCTGGCTTTCCTGGTGTTCGGCGCTGCCTGGCTGACGCTGCGCCGCCGGCCCTGGACGCCGCGGCTGGCGTCCTGGATCGCGGTCGCGCTGTCGGCGACCACGTCCGGCAGTTTGTTCGGCGTTGCCGCCGACAAGTTGTTCTATGAGAGCTACGGTTTCGGGGGCTGGCTTGGCTGGGGCGCGCTCCTGACCGCCGCCATGGCCTCGCCGCTGCTTGCCGCCAACGCCTTGATGTCGGGGCGGTCGCTGCCGACGTTCCTGGAGCTTTTGGGCCCTCGCGATTGGCGCACCCGGTCGGTGCTGACGGTGATCCTGGGCCTCATGCTCGGCGTGACCACCCTGATCGGTGCGGAGACCGCGCTCGGCTTCGTGTTCGATCCGCGCTACCGCGACTTTCCGTTTGCTTCGCTGACCATGGCGGTGGTGCCATTTTCGACCCTGATGCTGCTCAACCGGCCGCAAGTCGGCGTGCGCCCGATCGCAGAAGCGGTGTTTGCCGGCGTGCTGGCGGCATCCGCGCTCTACACGGTCTTCAACGAAGGATCGGACAACTGGCAGTCGCTGTGGACCTGCGCGGTCTATCTGCTGCTCGCCATCACGCTGTGGCAGGCGCGGGCCGTGCAAAACCCAAAATGAGCAGGCCGATCGCAAGGCCCGACAGCGCGATATTGTAAAGCACGATGCCGAAGCCGGCGACGATCAGGCCGCCCGTCAGCAGCACGATCGACGGCCGGATGACGTGAAGCGCTGCGATGATGAGCGCGACCACGCCGAACACCGAATTCTTGAACAGGTAGGTGGCGAGAATCCGGGTCTTGCACAGCATGGTCTGCAAACCGGCGTCGCAGGCCAGCGCCACCGTCGAAAACTCGATCGCGAGATAGCGCAGATAGAGCGCGTAGCCGACCGTCAGGAAGCCGACCACCAATAGCCACTGCACCTGATAGGGCGTGAGCCGGAACGGAGATTTTTTCATTGCGCGAATATGATCGGGAATGCCTGATGGGACAAGGCTGCGTCCGCTTTAACGCGGGAAATTGCCGCTAAAAAGAATGAAAGATTGACCCCAAGGCGTTGGAATCGCCTGTTTTTCTAATTCGAGCGCCTGAAGAAGGACGACAGGGTAGAGGGCGGAGGATCGGGCTTTTTTACGGGCTCCTCGACTGCCACCCGCCGCGAAGAGCCCCGCCGGTGCGAGAACGGTTTCCCTATCGCAGGCTTCGCGCCGACGGGCTTGTCGGTGGTAACCGGCTCATCTGCGGTCATCGCCAGCCGCTGACCGTCGAACACCGCAGTCTCGCAGGAGCGCTCGCTCTCCATCAAACCGGCGCAGATCTTCGCCGCTGCTGCCGCGTCGCCAAGCGGCCCCGCGACCAGCCGCAGCTGCATGCCGAGGCCATTGTTGCCTTCCTTGATCACGATGATCGGGCGCAACGTCGTCAGCGCCGCGTTGGATCTCGATTTCAACAGCCCGCGCCACAGCGCGCGCAAGCCGCCGACCGAATTGGCGCCGCCGACATCGACGCCGAATTCGGTGCGCTGCACGGCGAGCTTGGGCGCAGTCGCCGCGGCTGCATCCGGTTCCGCATTATCCGCCGGAGAAGCCGCCGCCATGACTTCCGGCATCGGCGCCGCGCTGAATATCTTCGCGGGCTTCTCCGCTCTGTCCGGCTTGCCGGACTTCTCCGATTTCTCGGGCTTGTCGGGCTCGGTCAGTTTGGTGGCCGCGGCATCGGGCGGGGCCATCATCGATTTTTCGGCCACCAGCGGGGCGGGCGCGACGAGCGGGGTTGCCGTGGCCGCAGGCGGAGCGGACGGTTTCGGCGCGATGGAGGCGACCGTCGCCGGCGCGGGCTCCGGGGCGGCAGCCGCCGAAGAAGGCTTCTCCGCCGTTTTCGGCGCCGCGGTCGCCACCGGAGAGGCAGCGGGAGCAGCGGTCTTTTCCGTTCCCTTTGGCGCGATTGTCGCCACCGGCGACAGAACCGGAGCAGAGGGCGGGTTTTGCGTCGCCGCCGGCGGCTCCGGCGTCATGGCCGCCTGCGCCGATGCCGGTGCGGCGGGCGGCGACGCGGCGGCGGCCTGTTGTTTGGCAATCGTGCCGGTCACGGACTCCAGCCCCTGTTCAAGGCCGGTGACGCGGGAGAACAGCCGGTCGCGATCGCCATTGAGCGTCTCGATGGCGGACGCGAGCTGCCGCGCCTCGTTCTTGCTTTCCTTGGCCACGAGCTGGATCTGCTGCTCCTGCCGCGACAGATCGAGCGTCACCGCGGCCTGCTCGCGGTGCACGGCGATCGACGACTGGTTGGCATAGACGGCGAGCACGACCGCGCCCACGGAGGCCGCGCCCCAGGAACCGAGCCGCCAAAGCGCCCGGCGGTCGAATACATCCTCTTCAGCCAAAAACCCGGACAGCAAGCCGCCGGTGTTTTCGGTCTCGAAGCTGGCAGTCAGCTTGTCGCGATCCCTTGCCATCCGACGTCTTCGGCCCCCCTGCGGCCACCCGAATCAGGCAGAAACATTAACAGGAAATGCGGGTTCCGCTGGAATCCGGCGCGTCTTGCCGGTTTCCACTTCCACTGAAAACGCTTTATGACGACAGCGGCGCCAGATGCGCCGCTGTTTGAAGGAATAGGATGACCGCTCGATCCAGCCTCACCATCGTGCTCGCGGCCGGCGAGGGCACGCGGATGCGCTCCTCGCTGCCGAAAGTGCTGCATCCGGTGGCGGGCCAGTCGCTGCTGGCGCATGTGCTCGGCGCGGCTCCCGACGGCGCCGGCGCCGCACTGGCCGTGGTGGTCGGGCCGGAGCACCGGGCGGTCGAGGAAGAAGTCCGGCGCCTGCGTCCGGATGCGGCGACCTATGTTCAGGGCACGCGCCTGGGCACCGCCCATGCGGTGCTGGCGGCGCGGCAGGCCATCGCCCGCGGCGCCGACGACTTGCTCGTCGCATTCGGCGACACGCCGCTGATTTCGGCCGCGACATTCGAGCGTCTGCGCGCGCCGCTGCAAAACGGCGCGGCGCTGGCCGTGCTCGGCTTCCGGGCCGTCGATCCGACCGGCTACGGCCGGCTCCTGGTCGAGGGCGACCGGTTGGTGGCGATCCGCGAGCAGGCCGACGCAAGCCCCGCCGAGCGTGCCATCAAACTCTGCAACGCCGGGGTGATGGCGTTCGACGGCCGCCGGGCGCTGGAAATCATCGAGAAAATCGGCAATGCCAACAGCAAGGGCGAATATTATCTGACCGACGCCGTTGCCATCGTGCGGGACCTGGGATTGGAGGCGATCGTGATCGAAACCAGCGAGGATGAAGTGCGCGGCATCAACACCAAGGCCCAGCTCGCCGAAGCCGAAGCCGTGATGCAGGCGCGGCTGCGCAAGGCCGCGCTGGAGGCCGGCGTCACCATGAGCGCGCCGGAAACGGTCTTTCTCGCCGCCGATACGCGCTTCGGCAATGACGTCACGATCGAGCCGTTCGTGGTGATCGGTCCCGGCGTCTCGATCGGGGACGGCGCGGTGATCC
>Ga0210410_10003685_pt1 | contig 13549 bp, 12 predicted proteins | sample IncBWC4MmetaG_FD_161058 | JGI IMG/M metagenome (GOLD analysis project Ga0210410, IMG submission 161058) | Forest soil microbial communities from Barre Woods Harvard Forest LTER site, Petersham, Massachusetts, United States - Inc-BW-C-4-M | ecosystem: Environmental > Terrestrial > Soil >... | reverse complement strand
GGATTGCGTTGTGGGAAGAGCCGAGTCCATACGGATAACCTCGCCGGTAGCGGCGGGCTATCCGCCGCATCGCCTATCACTTTACACCAAAGCAGGAAACCGTGGAAATGGAGTGCTGGAAGGCAAATCGGACGCCCGGAACCAGGCCGAGGCCCCCTGAGGAGTCAGAAAGGATTGAAGGGGAAGGGAATAGGCCCAGGAGGAAGTGTTGCGGACTAGCCTCTTGACAATAGTCGTTAGAACAAATAATATCGTCCCGCAAGTCCAGGAGGCTGGCCATGATTCAGATTCGCAAAAGTGATACCCGCGGGTACGCCAACCACGGCTGGTTGGATTCCCGCTTCAGCTTTTCCTTCGCCGAATATTTCGACCCGCAACACGTCGAGTTCCGCACTCTGCGCGTGATGAACGACGACCGCATCGCCGGCGGCGGCGGTTTTCCCACGCACCCGCACCGCGACATGGAAATCGTCACCTATGTGCTCGACGGCGAACTGGCCCACAAAGATAGCATGGGCAATGGTTCGGTGATCAAGCCGGGCGACGTGCAATACATGAGCGCGGGCACAGGCGTGGCGCACAGTGAGTTCAACGCGTCCGACAAGGCTCCCGTGCACATGTACCAGATCTGGATGTTCCCCGACAAAGCGGGCCACACTCCGACCTACGACCAGAAGCATTTCAGCGCTGGGGAGAAGCAAGGAAAGCTGCGGCTGGTGGTTTCTCCCGACGGCCACGACGGCTCCGTGAAGATTCGCCAGGGCAACGAACTCTACGCAACCATGCTCGCTCCCGGCGAAACCGTGAAGCATGCGCTGCAGCCGGAGCGCTACGCGTACGTGCAGGTGGCGCGCGGCAGCGTCACGCTCAACGGCAACAAGCTCACGACCGGCGACGGCGCGGCTGTCTCGCAGGAGAAGGCCCTCGAACTCACCGGCGTCGAGGATGCGGAAGTTCTGCTCTTCGATCTGGCGTGAGTGGAGAAGTAATCAGTAATCGGTAATCAGTAGCAGCGAGTCAAGAAGGGCGGGAGAAATTCCGCCCTTTTTGTTTTTCTGAAAACATTTTCCTATTTTCATTCGTCATTTTTGTACGCGGCGCCTTGCATCTGCTCTTCGTCCTCAGCTGATGGCTGTCGGCTGTGGACTGTCGGCTGTCAGCTTTTCCCCTCAAGACCCTTTCGGTTTGGAGAATGTGGGAGCTGAAACTAGCAGGCCGAGGACAATGGCGGCTCCGAGGACGAGCAACGAGGAAAGAAAAGTGTCGGGCTTGGCGGTCATCAGATAGACGATGCCGAGCGCGAGCATCGCTCGGACGCGGATGAGCGTCGGCAATCCCGGCGCGCGGAGGAGCGCTGTGGCGTTGGCCGGCAGCGGGGCGCTGCCTTCGGGAAGGGCGGCGCGAATTGCCTTCATGCGCGGTAGGATAAGCACAAAACCAATGACGAGCGCGAGGAAGATGGCGATCAGCGAGGCGGACATCCACCCGTTCTTCATGGCGCCGCTAACTTGTGCGAGGTAGCCGCCGCTCAGGATCAGCAGCAACAGGCCGGGGCCGGAAACCGGGAGCGAGGTGCGATAGACGCGGAGCCAGGCGCGGACCTGATCCGTGGTAGTGGCGCCGCGCAGAAACGCGGAGACGATCCATTCGAGGCCGTAGCCGACGAAGAGCGCGATCAATCCGACGAAATGGAAGAACAAAGCGAGCGAAAAATTGGTCATAGTGTTATCAGTCTACCGGTGTCCTTTTATTTGTCATCCCGAATCCCGCGCCTTTTGCGGGTGAGGGATCCGCTTTTTCTCGTCGGCCCCATCGGCCAAAGCAGATTCCTCGCTTCGCTCGGAATGACAGATTTTTTGTTTCGCGGCTCAGCCACGGGCGCGATGAAACTCCTTCATGAAATGAGTGAGCGCTTCGACGGCGTCGAGGCCAACCGCGTTGTAGAGCGAGATGCGCATTCCGCCGACGGAGCGGTGCCCGGGCGTGCCGACCAGATTCGCGGCCGCGGCCTGCTTGGCGAATTCCTTCTCTAAATTCTCATCACCAATTTGGTTAGCGCTGCCACCTACTCTGAACACCACGTTCATCAGCGAACGCGAGGATTTTTCCACCGGGCAGGTGTAAAAGCCGCCGCTCGCTTCGATCGTGTCGTAGAGCAGCTTGGCCTTGGCTTCGTTGCGCTTCTGGATTCCGGGAAGGCCGCCTTCGCTGGCGATCCATTCGGTGACCAGGCCGAGCGTGTACACGGCAAACGTCGGCGGCGTGTGGTACAGCGACTTTTCCTTGATGTGCGTGCGGTATTGCAGCGTGGTGGGCAGATTCTTGTCGGCGCGCTCGGCCAGATCCTTGCGCACGATCACCAGCGTCACGCCGCTGGGCCCCAGATTTTTCTGCGCGCCGGCGAAAATCAGGCCGAATTTTCCAACGTCCACCGGGCGCGAAGCGATGTCCGAAGACATGTCCGCCACCAGGGGAGCGGCGGAGGCGGGCAGCGCGTGATACTGCGTGCCCTCGATGGTGTTGTTGGTGCAGATGTGGGTGTAGGAAGCGTCGGCGGAAAGTTTTATTTCATCGGCGCGAGGCACGCGGGTGAATTTCACGGCTTCGGTGGACGCGGCGATGTTATGAAGCACGCCCTTTTTCAACTCGGAGATCGCCTTTGCGGTCCATGCGCCGGTGTGCAGCACGTCCACGGGCTTGCCCGGCAGCGCCAGGTTCATCGGCACCATCGTGAACTGCATGCTGCCGCCGCCTTGCACGAAAATCACCGCGTAGTCGTCGGGGATCGCCAGCAGCTTGCGCAGGTTTTGTTCGGCCGCGTTGTTGATGGCCTCAAATTCAGGCGAGCGGTGGGAAAGCTCCATCACGGACATGCCGGTGCCGCGGTAATCAAGCAGCTCTTCGCGGATGCGTTCCAACACGGGCAGCGGCAGCGCGGCGGGTCCGGCATTGAAATTGAAAGCGCGCTTGGCAGCGCGGGTGGGTGCAGTGGTGGTGCTCACGGTAGGGAAACCTTTCGATGCGAATTTGCGGCGCATCCGAAGCAGGAAGGGCCGGGAAGTAGACCGCTCCATAGGATAGCAGAACAGGCAGCCAGTGGCCGGTGCCCAGCAATCAGAAAGTGATGCGGGCACCGCAAGACCCGGGTGCAACACCGGCACTTGGGCCACCCTTTGCGTAATTTTGATTTGTGAGCGGGAGGGAGTTGACTCGTTCGAACGACCAGAGCGATTAAGAGAGAATCCGCTATTGCCAGGGCCACCCACCGCCCGGTTATGTCGCAGACTCAGTGGCGGACATGCGAGCGAATTTCTCTTTCTATCTCGCTTCGAGTCATATATCGGAGCTCTGCGATGGCATCCCTGACCGTGCTAAGCAGATCTTCATCCCTCAACGGGAATAATGATCTCTTTTGCGACTCTTTTTTTGGGCTTGCGGGACGTGGTTTTCTTTTGTCGCGGTCTTTTGACGAAGCCACAGTACGACACCTCATCATCAATCATTCCCATTAATGCCTTCAGGATTGAGTCCTCATCACGTTTATCAAGCCTTTTAACCGGAAGCCCAAGTTGGGCTGCCTCTTCAAAATCTATTATGAATCCGTGCGAAGGATATTTTGAAACAAGAGTTTCCACAATCTTTTTTGCTTCCGGATGCTTGGTCTGAGCCAAAAGCCTTTTCGCGTACTCCTCGGTCACCGCTAACGTCCTTCTGTGTTCGCCGACCTCGAGCGGGTCAACGCGCTCGTAGAGCGGCCTAACCATGCCAGTAACAAAGGGGATTGCTTCGTGTAGCGAGTCCTTAACGCTCATCTGAAAGTCACGATGAAAAAGCAGTGTAAGATACCCCAGCACTTCCACGCCATATTCGCGGAGAAATTCCATTGACTTGAACTCATCGAGTGGTGATAAAGGTCTATTGCCGCGCTCAACGGGGTCGAAAATTTGGGAGTCGAGCGGTCCGAGCTCGGCTAGTTCCCCATGTAGATGGTGTCCGCTCCCAAGCAAACGAGAGTCCCGGCGCTCTTGGAGAACATCGGAACGATTACATTTACCCGCTTGCTGTGCCGACGGAAGAATCTCACCAGCTGATACGCAATATCCGCATCTCCGCCAGGGGAGTGAATTAGTATTTCAAGAGTTTGAATATTTCTGAATTTCTCACGTTGCTTAAGCACGTCCCAAAAAGTGGTACCGCAAATGTTGTCGCGGCGCCCGTTGTGGATCAGACAGAAGATTCTTGAACGCCTGCGCCTCTCGAGTTCAGTCACGGCGGAAGCGAGCTTTTCGATCCGTTGTGTGCGGTCTCCTGGCATGGAGGTAACAACTCAGGGTTGTCGTGCAAGAGATTAGCTCTCTTTCCACCCCATAGTCAATTTGAATACATCTCACTGCCTGAATCGGCGGTTGAGGCGCAGCGAGAACCAGACTAGAGCGGAATGTTTACTTGGCTTGCCTGCCATGCCACCTGGATGTTGCGCAATCCAGGACTTCCTCGGAGCTCTGAAATTAGCGAAGGATTGAAGAAATCCCTCACCAGGATGGGACGGGGATTATTCAAGATGCAGTCGTTGGACATGGAGCCCAATACGGGTGGAAGCTCCGTCGAAGGATCGTTCACTCGGCGAACGACCAGATACGCATGCTCGACGCCACTCGAAAGCAGGGTGTAAGCCCGATGGAAGCCATTCGAAAGCACTACGCGATCACCTATCTGAAAGGCGTTCATAGACGGAGCCCCGTAGCCCAGCATCAGAATGACCATAGCGGCGGGTTGGCCGCCCATCCAGCAGGTTTGCGTGTCCGCGTCACTCACGGGGCGAACATAACCGCCGAGGAAACGGAAGTCGGTGTTCGGGCTGCTAAAGCAGAACGCATTCGGTGAGATCTGCAACTGCTTAGGGGGGTGCAGTGGGAGCGGCGAAAGTAGGCAGAAGCGCGCGATCGATTCGGAGCTCACGTTTTCCAGTAAACGCGCGCTTAACGTGTCAACGTAGTCTAGGTCGACGTGTCGCTGACACGCAATCAAATTTCGGATGCCGACCTTCATCACTTGGAAGTCGTGTTCGCCATACGAACTCCTGAAGAGGGGCTGGGCGGCAATGCTCTCTAGCAGTGGCCCCAGTTCTGGCTCGGGCGAACTCAGGGCAACTTGTTTCGGTAGGCTTTGCTCAGTGATTTGCAGTGTTCTATACGCTGAATTGGCTCGCTTCCACGAGGAGGCTATCTCGGGCATCCGATCGACCTCTTGTGGTATGCAGTTTCCTCGAACAAATCCCTGCAATTCCCCGAAAGACGCCCCAGCGACCACAAACAATTTTCGCCGATAGGCTAAATTGCCTGAGTCCGCTTCGTTTCGGAGACTTCTCGCAGCACCGGAATTAGAACCCGCAAGCCTATCGAACTCGGCAGGAAGAGGTGACCCCATGATGTGATTCCTTTCTGACGGAGTTGTTTCTTCTAAGAAATACCAGAAGTTGGGATGCGTTGTCAAGTGAGGAAGAAATGTATTTTCCGAGAAACATAGAGTGATACAATCGCTGTCAGACCAACAGGAGGTGTATTTATGGGGATTTCGAGGATTGATTTCGACAAGCTCACTGAATACCTGGAATGGAAGATCGATCAGGAAGGACTCTCCCTACGAGAGGCATCCGTGGCTGCGGGGATTAGCCCAGCAACCTTGCACCGTGTACTGCGACGCAAGAAAGGCGCTGCACAACTGGATATGGATATTCTCTTGCGGTTAGCTGGATGGGCGGGCGTGCCCCTGGAGAATTTGCTCCAACCGGCAGAACCCAAGAAATCCAAGGCTACAAAGCACCAGAGCACACCAGATGTGATTGAGGTTCACCTGCGCGCAGATAAGAATCTCGCGCCAGGAGCGGCTCGCGCTATATCAATGATGGTCAGGACTGCATATAAGCAGTTTGCAAGTGAGGAGGGTAAGGACAAATGAGGCCCCCCGCCCTTCCTAGGAATCGAATTGGGAGACTCTTCGAAGAGTCAGGAATTGCAATCCGCACCGTGGTTGCTGCATCTACGGAGAAACGGCTTGATCCCTTCGCGCTAGCAGTTTATTTCAAGATTAAGGTTGTTCAACCGGACGAGATCGAGTACCTCCCGAGAGCAACGTACCAAGAATTGACGGGCAAATATGGTGGATCTTGGTCGGCTGTGACGCTGCCACTGTCGGATGGTTGGCGCCTCTGTATTCTGAACCCCACGCATAACCGTGTGCGCACCCGGGCCACACTCATGGAGGAAATTGCGCACGTTGCTTTAGGACACAGTCCTTGCAAAATCTCCATTGATGGAAACGGCATGGCGCGGCGAGACTATAATCAGGCCATTGAAAGGACAGCATATGCGGTTGGTGCTGCCGCGCTCCTCCCATATTCCGCCCTCGCGAACTACGTCGGTAAAAACATCAGTGCGCGCTGGATCGCCCGTCGATACGGGGTGAGCGTTAAATTGGTAGAGTATCGAATCAAAATCACGATGCTTTGGCCGCTCTACAAGGGTTCCCTGGCAAAGGCGAGCTAGGAGGTGTAAGGCCGGGTGCCCGGGGTTCGATTTGATACCCGGGTCTTGGGGTCGCTTCGGCTCTTCACGTTTTTCCAGACATTCAACCCTTAACTTTCGACTTCCGATCCCCGACCGTTACTTTTTCAGCGCAAAATCGTCCTAGTACTACAGAATACTATTGTATAGTTATTACTAGCACGAGAGAATGGGCCATGTTCGCGCGGGGATGGGCCTATCCACACACCCCGCGGCTTCCCGTCCCAAAAAATCTTGCAGCTAAGCTCTGCATTTCCATCACTTCAAAACTGATAGAAAAGAAAAGACTTCAAGTTCTTTATTTTGGTCACTTACGAAAAACAGGGGGGAGGGGGAGTCACCGGCTGGTACACACCACCTATCTTCACCCGCGAAAACCTCACGGAAGCAAGTTCAATCATTCCCGCACATACGAGCCATTTTCCCGTAACCCCAATTATTCCCGCACCTACGCGACACCCCGGGGGTGGGGGGGCATTTCCCGGTCTGACCTTCAAGTTTCACTTGAAATGTCGGCGCGCCGACATTTTGCTTGGGAGGGGGCTTTAGGTATTCCTTAAGCCATTCGGGGTACCATCGCGTAGACGCGTAGATGAGAGCGTAACGGAGGAAACAGGCTATGGACGTATTCAGGCAGGGGCGGGGAGAGCATTCGGAGTTTACGATGCGGCCGCAGATTCCGGGGCTGCGAAACATTGTGATTGGGGCAGTGGTGCTGCTGGTGGTGCTGTTCGTGTTCTCGTTTGCGGTGCGCGTGACGCGGATCGAGGCGGGGCACGTGGGCGTGGAAATCAACCTGGCGGGCGCGCAGCGCGGGGCATCGGAAATTCCGGTGCGCACGGGATGGGTGGTGTACTCGCCGCTGACCACGCAGATCATCGAGTTTCCGACGTATGTGCAGACGGTGAAGTGGACGCGGGACACCAACGAAGGTCATCCGATCAACGAAGAAATGGGGTTCAACTCGAAAGAAGGGATGGAAATTTTCGTAGACGTGTCGCTGTCGTATGCCATCGAAGCGGCGAAGGCGCCGGACTTCTACGTGAAGTACCGCCTGGCGGACATGGAGTCGTTCACGCACGGGATTCTGCGCGACGTGGTGCGAAACTCGCTGAACGAGGTGGCTTCGACGTACGTGGTGGAAGACATCTACGGCGAGAAAAAGGCGGAGTTTCTGAGCAAAGTGCAGTCGAAGATCGAACAGAAAATGACAGTAGTAGGAGTCAGCGTGCAGCAGTTCGGGTTCATCGGTGCGCCGCGCGTGCCGCAGGTGATTGCGACGGCGATCACCGCAAAGGCGCAGGCGATCCAGCAGGCGGAACGCGCGCGCAACGAACTGGCGACGACGCAGGCGGAAGCGGCGAAGAAAATTGCGGAGGCCGAGGGAGACGCCAAGTCCATGGTGACGCGGGCGGAAGGCGAGGCGAATGCCAACCGGATCCGGCAGAATTCGCTGACGCCGCAATTGCTGGATTTGCGGCGGATTGAGAATTCGCGGGCGCTGATCGACAAATGGAACGGGCAGTTGCCGACGGTGGAGTCGGGGCAGGGCGGCGGCATGATTTTGCAGCTGCCAAAGCCGTAGAGGAGAGAAAGAACGGGCCTGCCCGCTGAAAGCCAGTAGTCAACGGTTGACAGTCGACAGTTGGAGAGAGGAAAGAGCGGGAGAAGGAGTGGACCCACCCTTTACAAACGACGCAAAGCGCAGGCCACCCGCCCGCCGGTTTCTACCAAACTGTGCGGAAGAGGATAGCGAGGGATATCCAAAAGCTTCATTATGAGGTGAGGTCTTAACAATGTATGTGCTAGCGACATCCTTCGCTTTCGTAGTCGGGCTGTCCGTCTTGGCGGTCTTGGCAGCGGCAATCGCACTAATTCCGCTTAAACGTTCCAGCCATTAAATCGGTGTGCTCGGCCTGTGCCCACTTTGGCTCAATCGGCGGAGAAGAAGACTGTAACTATTGACAATATACGGGACGGAATCGTCTTGGCAGTCTTCGTGAAACCGGGCAAACCGCCCCGAGGAGCCTCCACCATGAAGTACTTCGCGTTTTTGCTTGTTTCGTCTCTTTCTGCTGTTTCTTTGTTCGCTCAGTCGGGCGCTCCGGCTTGGTCGCCCTCGAAAGACATCGGCGTATTCGTCTTTGGCAAAGCCAACCAGACCCCAGATCAACAATTAAAGGACGAATCCGATTGTTACGGAGGCGCCAGGCAACAGTCTGGAATCGACCCGAAAGCCCCGGCAGCTGCCGGGAAGACTGCCGAACAAAAACAAGCCGAACAAAAAGCTGCAGCGGATAACGCCGACACACCAAGTGGTGGCCGCGTCAAAGGCGCAGCTCGGGGTGCCGCTGGCGGCGCTGCGATTGGCGCGATCGCGGGGGACGCTGGCAAAGGTGCGGGCGCGGGGGCGGTTGCCGGCACTATGCGTGGTGGGATGAAGCAGAGGGAAGCCAGCGCGGCGGCCAAGAAAGAAGCAGCCGCAAAGGTTGCCGCCGAACAAAAAGCCGAGGAGGAGCGCTCCAAGCTCGCCCACGCGGAAGGCCTCGATACCTTTCAGCGCGCCTTCGCCGCGTGCATGGACGCTCGCAACTACTCCGTGAAATAGCAACTGCTGCCAATTCGTTGTGCCATGCAGTTTCATGGCTGGCCAACGATCGGAAGACTACCGCGCAAGGCGACTGCGGCCCCACCCGCTGAAAGTCGGTAGTCAACACTGGACAGTCGACAGTTGGAGAGATGAAAGAACGGGAGAAGAGGAAGACCCCACGTGCAAGAGCGGCACGTGGGGCACCCGGCGAACACCGATCTGAAGATCGGCCACTACAAAGGCAAGAGTGCTGGCCCCGTAGAAGCATCCGGGGCGCAAAGGGCGCGCATGAAAGCCAGCGCTACACAAGAGCGGGCGGGGCCCTTCGGACGGACTCAGGGTAAACCAGCCCCGCCCCTACAAAGGGAGAGAAGACCGCAGAGCTTACTTGGGCATGACTTCGCGGGCGAGCTTGCTCATAACCACTTCGCGGAGGTCGTTGCGTTTCTTGCCGGCTTCGATCATGGCGTCACGCGAGCCGTAATGTTTGGCGATGGTAGTTGCGGCTTTGGCGTCGAGGCCGTCGATTGCCGCATAGTTTGGATAGAGAGTCCCGATGGCAACGTCCCAGTCGCCCGGGTGATCGGTGGTGACGTTCAACCAGAATTTGTAGTCGCTGATCAGACCCTCTTTTTTCAACGATTCAAAGACTGGCTTCACATGCTCGCGAACATCCTTCCAGTAAGCTTCTCCCTGACCCGACTTGATGTGGTAGTAGGTGACGCGCCAGACCGGTCCGACGTCGTAGTTTGGATTCTGCGCGTAGCTGGGCAAGGCGGACAGCAACATGACCACAAAGAGTGTGGCCCATAGAACTTTTCTCATGGCTTCTCCTCAGTTTTCCGATGGATGGATTTGGCCCGTGTACCGACCTTGAAAGGTTGGCGGGAGTCTATAGCTGGAGTTTGCCTGCGTCAATGGATAGAGAGCGACCCTTCGCTACTCAGGGTGAACCAGTTAGCAGCGATCAGCGATCAGGAAGCGCCATGGGGCTCGAGTTTTGCTGTTCTCATCGAACGCGGTAGGACCTTATTGGTTGCCACGGTCCCTCCACTGCGGCCAGCAAGCCGCGCTGGCCTCCGGTCGGGATGACAGAGAGGGGAATGGAGATGTTGGAGCCCTTCTAGGATCAGGGTGAACTAAAGCTCCGACCCCCCCAAGAAGAAAATGGAGTGAGGAGAAGAAAAACCCGCACGCTAGAAAACCACAAGGGTGCGGCACCCAGGAGAAAGAGAAGAGGAAGAGCGGACCCACCCTATGCAAACTGCGCATAGGGTAGGCCACCCAGGAGAAGAATGGGAATCAGGAGGAGGCGAGGGCGAATTCGACGCGGCGGCGGATGGGGTCGATGCGTTCGGCGCGGACGCGGATGCGGTCGCCGAGTTTCCAGGTGAGCTGTAGAGTGGATTTGCGGCGGGTGGAGCGGCGGCCTCGGCCGGAATCGCCGCCGGAGACGGCGACGATGGCGTGGTCGCGTTCGCGGTAGACGCAGCGGGCGTCGGCGGCTTCCTCGATGGCGGTGATGGGGAGCAGGCCTTCCACAAAAACTTCGAAGAGTTCGACGAAGCAGCCGTATTTTTGCACGGAGATGATGAGGGCTTCGTATTCGTCGCCGAGATGCTGCTCCATGAATTGAGCGGTTTTCCAGCTGATGAGTTCGCGCTCGGCTCCGGCGGCGCGGCGCTCGGTTTCGGAAGTTTCGGCGGCGATTTCCTCAAGATGCTTCAACGAATAGACGGCGACTTCGGTGCCGACGGCGGGCTTGATGTGCGTGGGCGCGGGAGCGTTGGGATTCGCGAGCGCCCATTTCAGGATGCGGTGGACGATCAAGTCGGGATAGCGGCGAATGGGCGAGGTGAAGTGAGTGTACTCGTCGAAGCCGAGGGCGAAGTGGCCGACCGGTTCGGCGGAGTAGCGCGCCTGCTTGAGGGAACGAAGCATGAGGTAGGAAAGGATGCGCTCTTCGGGTTTTCCGGAAAGTTTCTGGACGAGGCGCTGGTAGTGCTGCGGCGTGATGGTGATGTCGGAGGCGGGGAGGACGGCGCGCATCTGGCGCTCGCGTCCTTGGCCGCGGGAATCGGGACGTCCGGCTTTGGCGGGTGAAGGAACTTTGCCGTGGCGGACAGCGACTTCGCGCTGGTGGAGATCTTCGACGCCCATCGAGTAGCCGAAGGCGCGGGCGAGTTCCTCGAACTCTAGAACTTTGCGGGCGTCGGGCTTTTCGTGGACGCGATGCAGCGCGTGCAGGCCACGCTGGATGAGGTAGTGCGCGACGGCGCGATTGGCGGCGAGCATGAACTCTTCAATGAGGCGATGAGCGATGTTGCGTTCGCTGCGGCCGATGTTGGTCATCTGCTGCTGGTCGTCGAATTCGATGACCGGCTCGGGAAGATCGAAATCGATGGAGCCGTTTTCGGCGCGGCGGGCGTTGAGGAGAAGAGCGAGTCCCTTCATGGCGCGGAAGTGATGGCTGAGATGAGCGTAGCGCGCGGACATTTCCGCGTCGCCTTCGAGGACCTTGTTGACGTTGGTGTAGGTCATGCGCTCGGCGGAGCGGATGACGCCGGGAGTCATCCGGGAGTTGAGCATGCGGCCGGAGGAATCGAACTGCATGATGGCGCTGAGGACGAGGCGGTCTTCGCGCGGCTTGAGGGAGCACATGCCGTTGGAGAGGGCTTCGGGAAGCATGGGAACGGCGCGGTCGAGGAAATAGACGGAGTTGCCGCGGAGGCGGGCTTCGCGATCGAGCGGAGATTCGGGCGTGACATAATGCGCGACGTCGGCGATGTGGACTTGCAGTAGCCAGCCGCCGCCTTCGAGGCGTTCGACGTAGACCGCGTCGTCGAAGTCGCGTGCGGTTTCGCCGTCGATCGTGACGATGGGGAGGCTACGAAAATCCTCGCGGGCGGCGAAGTCAGATTCCGAAACGGGGCGCGCGAGTAGTTCGGCTTCGTGAGCAACTTCGCCGGGAAACGTGTGGGGCAGGTGGTGCTTGCGAATGATGATTTCGGTGTCCACGCCGAGATCGCCGGGGCGGCCGAGGATTTCGATCACGCGGCCGATGGGGGAGGCGCCTTCGCGAGCGTAGCGAATGAGTTCGGCGTTAACGACGGCGCCGTCGAGTTTCGCAATGTGGGCGAGGCGGAGGCGCTTGCCAGAGCGTTCTTTTTCACCGGGGAGCAGCTGTTCGCGGAGAGCGGGAGAAAGTTCTTCGCCGGCGGGAAGATCTATGTCGTGCTGCACGCGGGGATCGTAGGGGACGACGACGCAGCCGCGGGAGGTGTAGCGGAAGAGGCCGACGACGGAGGGGTGCGCGCGGGAGACGATGCGGAGGATGCGGCCTTCGGCGCGGCGGGCTCCGGAGGCGCCGCTGAGTCGGGAAATTTTGGCGATGACGTGATCGCCGTGCATGGCGTCTTCGACGAAGTCGCGGGGAATGAAAAGGTCGCCGTCGAGATTGGGGATTGCGACGTCGGGAACGACGAAACCGTAGCCGTCCTGATGGAGGACGAGGCGGCCTTTGATTTCGTCGCGCGAAAACGCTTTCTGCTGGGGGAATTTTTCGGCAGGTGCTTCGGGAGTGGCGCGCGGGTTCGAGGAGGGTTGTTGCGGGCGGGGAGTCTGGCGAAGAAGGAAGCGGCCGTGGGAAAGTTCTTCGACGAGACCGCGCTTTTTGAGCTTGGCGAGCATCTGGAGGAGGGCGCGGCGGCTGGATTTGCGGACCTGGAGCGAGCGGGAGAGGTCTTCCAGGGAAGCGGGGCCGTTTCTAAGTTGTAGAAAACGTAGGATGTTATCAGGGCTGAGCTGGGACTGGCGAGACATCCAATGACCCCTTTCCGGGGAGCGAGGGAACGCGTATAGATTCTAGTCATTTTTCTGAAAATCGCTGTAACTTTTTTCGTGTTTTGAGAGTTTCATAGGCAAGCCAACACACGACCGATTAGCCGCCCTCCGTCAGGCTAATCGGATTCCCCGAAAGGGGAATAACAGGGAGGCGAGAAGACCTGGCTCGCCTCCTTTCCTTTTTTTCCTTATCAATTTGAGTGAATGGATCATCCAACCGTGGGTTTGGTGTGGGATGACCTTGCGCGGCGTGCGCGACGGTGGCGTGGTCGGCGAGGGTCGGTTTGGTGGCGTTGTGTGCGATCCGAAAAGAAATCTGCCGCACCTACGGTGCTTGTTTTGCCGCTCCCAGGGTCCCAGCGCTTACGCGCTGGGCTAACTTCTGTCGCGCCTCCGGCGCTTGGGTTAGCGAGTGGCAGGATCCATTGGCAGTTCATGGATTGTCAGCGGGATGGGTTTCGGATATGGTGCAGGATTCGGGAAGGGCGGAGAAAACACGTGAAAGTGAAGCGGAAGATTCTGTTTGCGGGGGCGTTAGCGTTGCTGGCGGGGC
>Ga0210410_10003684_pt1 | contig 13549 bp, 9 predicted proteins | sample IncBWC4MmetaG_FD_161058 | JGI IMG/M metagenome (GOLD analysis project Ga0210410, IMG submission 161058) | Forest soil microbial communities from Barre Woods Harvard Forest LTER site, Petersham, Massachusetts, United States - Inc-BW-C-4-M | ecosystem: Environmental > Terrestrial > Soil >... | reverse complement strand
GACCGAAATTACATCCTGACGCGCGCGATAAAGCGCCCCGTGAATGAACCGCTCCTTGTACGGGCTGAACCCGCGCAAATCGACCGGCGAGCTGTCGAGATTGAATTCGAGGATGTCTTCCTTCGTGACGAGTCCCGGCGCGCGGGACCGCGACATGAAAAACCGCTGCGGATTTTCCGGATTTCGGATCGTAATGTGGCCGAACGAATCAACCAATTTCAGATGTGCTATCACACGATTCGCGATCACGAGCTCCGAGATTGCCTCGCGCGCATCCAACGGCGGATTCCTCCGCGCCTAAAGTAGCACAGTCCAAGCCAAAGCGATCAGGCATGACCCGCGAACGAATCCCTCACAAACCGGACAGGTCGCGGCAAAACTCAATTTTGTCATTCTGAGCGGAGCGAAGAATCTCTCTCGATTTGAGCACCGGAAAGAGAGATTCTTCGCTCTGCTCAGAATGACAAAATGAGGTATTGGCGTTGAAGCCTGCGAAGTTTGTCCTACCGGACCTAGTTGCAACCGCACGAATTGGGCGTGCAGCAACAACCGCCGGGATCGGACGACGCGCCGGAAGAGGAAGTTCCGTTCGCGGATTTTCCCGCGCTGAAGACGGAAAGTTGCAGCGTGTGGCGCTTGCTCGCGCACTTCGGGCAATCGATTTCCTGGCCGGCGGACATCACGATGCGCTCGTAATGTAGGTGGCAATCATCGCAAATGTATTCGTAAATGGGCATCGATCAAATCCCCTCCAAATTTATTTCTTGCCATCTCAAAAACAACTGCCTCCGGCCAGGCCGGAGGCAGTTGGAAAGGTTCGGATCGCCGCGGACTAGTCGCCGGCGACTTGCTCCGCGACTTGGGGCTTGGCGGCGCCGTTTCCATTGGCGTTGCTGATCTGCACGGGAGCGACCGACGGCGTCGCTTTCTTGATGTCCATGACTGAACCGATTTGCACGACTTCCTGCGGTGCCTTCTTCAGCACGAGTTCTTCGTACATCTTGCGAACCCGGGCTTCTTCCTTCAGGAACTCGGCGCGGCGGCGGGCGCGATTTTCCTCGGCGGCAGTGTTGGGCACGTCATGGTCGACGGCGCGGACGCGCGCGGCGTCCTCGGCATCGATCACGAGCGAGTGGTCGTATTCATTCAGGCTGACGTTCTTGCCCTTGGCGTAGATTTCGTGCTTGCCGTGCTCCTTGTACCACTGGGCGACGGTCGCGTTTTTGTACATATTCTCGATGATCTTGCGCCAGCCGATACCCGTGTTGTACGCGCAGAAGGAAATCTCACCCTGCTGCGTGGCGTACGGAATGATGCACATTTCGGTGCGGCGGAAGTCGTAGTTGAAGAGATCCTGGAACCACATGCCCGCGATCATCAGGAAGTTCCACTGATCCGTTTTGCGGCGCTTCATGGCGTCTTCGTACGTGCGCTCCGGACCGGCGGTGCCGTATTTCTGACGCTGGTTCGGAGTCAGCCCCCAGGATTTGTCCATCTTCCTGAGAAGATCGATCAGGCGGAAGCTCGACGGCGCGCCGTACGGGTTGTAGTTCTTCAGCATGGCCAGTGCGAAGGTAATGTTTGAAAAGGTCTTGCCGCGCGCGGCGTCGGTAACCTTCTTGATGTCCTCGACCAGTTGCGGCACGTTGAGGAACTTCGGCACGGGCGCCCATTCCTTCGTCTCTTTGTTGATGAGCACGCCGGTACCGACGCCGCAATTGGGATGGCAGCCGCAGCTCACCGAGCCCCAGGTCGCATCCGGTCCGTGGGATAGATCGGCGAACGCGGAGAACGTGCTGATGAGCGAAATGGGGAACCAATCCCGCGTCGGTTCGATCTTGCCGACCTGCGCGCTGACGTCCTTGGCAAGGTGCGACAGCGTGTAGCGCTGTTTCATGCGGCGCTCCGGAGTGATTTCCTCGTCGCGTCCGGTGAACGACACGGGCTGAAACGCAACAAAGGAAATTTTTCCTGGATTATCCATCGCAAATTTCACGATGGCGCCGACCTGGTCGTTGTTCAGATTGTTGACGATGGTCGTAACCAGAATGATCTCGATTCCGGCCTCATGGATATTTTCGATAGCGCGGAGTTTCACGTCGAACAGGTTGCCCACCTGCCGGTGGCTGTTGGCGTCATTGCCGATGCCGTCAAATTGGAGATACACGTAGCGCAACCCGGCCTCAAACGCCTGCTTGCAGTATTCCTTGCTCTTGGCGAATTCGATGCCGTTGGTGGCCGCCTGCACGCTGTTGTAGCCGATCTTGCGCGCGTGGCGGATGGCGTCGAAGAACCGTGGGTGCATCGTCGGCTCGCCGCCGGAAAACTGCACGGACATCTGCCGGCGCGGCTTGATCCTCAAAGCGTTGTCCAGGATCTCCTGAATCTCATCCCAGGAAAGCTCGTGCACGTACCCAACCTGGTTGGCGTCCATGAAGCAAGGATCGCACATCATGTTGCATCGGTTCGTCAGGTCCACGGTGAGGACGGAACCGCGTCCATAACGTACGGTGCTGGAGCCATGCTTGTGTAGATCCTCGTCGTTGTGAGCCGGAATGTCGCGGCCGGGGAAGTTCTGTTCGATCCAATTCAGGAATTTGGCGTCGATGGCCATCATGTCTTCATAACGGCCGTGGATGGGGCATTCCTTTACCATCCAGATTTGACCGTCACGCTCGATAATCTGCGCTTTGATCTCGCCGACCTTCTCGTGCATCAGGTCGCGCCAATCCTTCTTACCCTCGAAGATCGCGTCGCGCGCGTCTTTCACGCAGCCCGGGCAAAGCGAATCCGTTTGCCGCGGCCAGCCGAGTGTGGGCTTGGACTTCTCCCACGACTTCAGCAGCGGTTTGTCCGACCACTTGGGGGTAAAATTCGGATTGGGATTGTACTTGTTAAAAACCTGGATCGTATCGAAGGCTACGCCCGCAGTCTTGCAAAGGACGTAGTCCATTGCTTTCCAAGCGCGTGTGCCTAGAGTTTGAGCCATTTGTTTACAATCCTCCCCAGTCGCAATTCGTCAGTCATATACTGGAATTCTAAAGCGGGACCCCCCAGCTCTTGTAACTCGGCCCCTGATGTCCGATCAGCGTACCAAGCCTAACTTGCCGGGTCTGGATAGACCTTCCCCAGCATGTATTTTGCACGTTACCCCGAAATGTCGTCCAGTAGGTTGTACCAAAAGGGGCTATTTAGGCCCCGAATGGCAACTTGGCGCAGCCAACGGACGGAGCCTGATCGCAGTTCTAGCAGCGAATTTGGCTCAAGAATCAGCATCGACTCGTACCCCACACTCTTAGATTCGTGGGCTACCTTATCGACTCGTTCAGCGGCAGAAAAAATACGCCCTCGCTAGTAGGCATGAATGGCCGGGAGGAAGACCTGTTCTCAATCCTGCCTGAGGAGGGCCGGGAGCGCCATGGCTACTGAGCGCTTGTCCCCCCGGTCGTTCTAGCCCTGCGACTGGAATTGTTGCTCAGCAGACACAGTTTGCTCATTTGGTCACCGTACTGTAAATAAGCAACTTACATTAAAGCTCGATCGATCTCAGGCGGGATAGGCATCGGCCAGATGTGTAGAATCTATCCCAGTACTCGTGTACCCAACGATTGGCTCCATCCGCCTATCGCCAAAACCGCCCTCCGGGCTCAGACTCCTCCCATACACTAAATTCAAGTTTTGAGGAGGCTAATTCTGATGAAGCATTGGTGGTGCATGGGATGTGAGACAGAAGTGAGGCTCGGCAAACACGGTCAGTGTGAAGTCTGCGGCTCGGAGGCCGTGGATTTGGCCGATAGCAAAGATAGCATAAGCGGTTCATCTTCAGCAAGAAAGAGCGATTCCGGGCCCGCTCCCAGATACGCCGGAGCTTAGTTTGAGACCTGAAGCAGCGTTATAGCACATAGGTTCGACGACTTAGGGACGAACCGGGAAAAGAGGCCAAAAGTCGGAAATAGCCGGGGGAGAAGTGGAAAGTAAGGTGGAAAAGGAGACTCTCACATGCAGACCAAGCTACGGATTATAGGCGTTTTGCTCGTAGCGAGCCTGCTCTGGATAACCCCAATGGCTGCGGTATCCCAGCGGCCAACGGTGCAAGGCAAGAGTAAGCAGTTCAAGACAAAATACATAGGAACGGCATCCTGGTATGGAGCACAGCATCAAGGGCGGAAAATGGCGAACGGCCAGCGATTCGACCGCCGTAAACTCACGGCTGCGAGCTGGTATTTCCCGCTCGGAACGAAGATCCGAGTGGTGAACGTGAAAAACCGAGAATCCGTCGTGGTAACCGTTACGGATCGAGGGCCTAACCTTCGCCTTCACCGGATTCTGGACCTGTCCGAGGCTGCCGCGAATCGACTTGGCTACGTAGAAGAGGGCCTGACGCCGGTGTTTATCTATCCGCTGGCGCTGTTTGAGACGATGGCAGCCGCCAACAACGCGGCTTTGGTTCCAACACCCTCCAGCCATACCCCCGGCGAGCCTGCCGCAAAGGCCCTCGCCGAGCCGATGTGATCTTCGGCTCGCGCCGCTGACCTCCTGGCCATTCCTCGGCCGGACCGGCGCTCCCCTGAAAATAACTCCCGGCTTCGCGCCAGGACGCGTCGAAGACAGAGCGGCTGGAGTGAACTGCGACTCCAGCTACGATGCGGACGACTTTGCGCAAGTGCTCTCACCAGTCAGGCTCGCGGGGCGTGAATCCCTAGAGTTCGTCGTATACTTGGCGGACTACATTTTGGGAGCGCTTCATGATCCGCCACATCAAGACCGGCCAAACCTCCGAGGCGAAGGCCGAGAGCAGTACGCAGGTTCGCAAGACGGTAGAGGCGATCCTCGCCGATATTGGTGCGCGCGGGGAAGCCGCTGTCCGCGAGTACTCGGAAAAATTCGACAAGTGGTCTCCGGCAACGTTCCGGCTGTCAGACGCCGAAATTGCCGAGTGCGTTCGCGCTCTGCCGCAGCAGGTCATCGACGATATTCGCTTCGCGCAGGAGCAGATCCGCAATTTCGCGCTAGAGCAGCGGGGTGCGCTTCGAGACATCGAAGTGGAAACCATTCCCGGGGTTGTGCTGGGGCACAAAAATATTCCGGTCAACAGCGTCGGATGCTACGTTCCGGGCGGCCGATATCCCATGGTGGCTTCTGCGCACATGAGCGTGGTGACGGCCAAGGCAGCGGGCGTGAAGCGCATCATCGCGAGCGCGCCTCCTACCGGCGGAAAGCCACACGCGGCGACAGTCGCGGCCATGCATTTTGGCGGAGCGGACGAAATCTATACGTTCGGCGGAGTGCAAGCCGTTGCCGCCATGGCGCTCGGCACCGAAACGATTGCTCCCGTGGACATGCTGGTCGGGCCCGGTAATGCATTTGTCGCGGAGGCCAAGCGCCAGCTATTCGGACGCGTCGGCATCGACTTGCTGGCCGGTCCCACCGAAACGCTCATCCTCGCGGACGACAGTTGCGATGCCGAAATGGCCGCGGTCGATTTGATCGGACAGGCGGAGCACGGGCCGAGTAGCCCCGCCATTCTGGTTACAAACTCGGCGAAGCTCGCGGCGGAGGTTCCCGCGCAAATCGAAAAACTCCTGTCGTGGCTTCCGACCGCGGAGATTGCGCGGCAAGCCTGGCAAAATTGCGGCGAAATCATTGTATGCGACACGTTGGACGAAATGGTGCAGGAGGCCGACCGAATCGCCTCCGAGCACGTTCAAGTACTCACGCGCGACCCGGATTATTTCCTCGAGCGCCTGGCGAATTTCGGTGCGCTGTTTCTGGGGCACCGCACCAACGTCGCATACGGCGACAAGGTGATCGGCACGAATCACACGCTACCGACGATGAAGGCGGCGCGCTATACCGGGGGGCTGTGGGTCGGCAAATTCATCAAGACGTGCACGTACCAGCGCGTGCTGACCGACGAGGCCGCCGTGCTTGTGGGCGAGTACTGCTCGCGCCTGTGCGCGCTCGAAGGCTTTGCCGCGCACAAAGAGCAGGCTGACCTGCGCGTGCGACGCTACGGCGTGAAAGCGGTGGCCTAGCCGATGGCCACTCCGCGAAAGAAAATTCAAAGTAAGTCGAAGCGTCGCGCGCAGGGTGGTCCGAAACCGACGGCGCGCCATAGCGGCAACCAAGGATCGCTTCAGCGGCTAAAGCCGGTTCACTTTGGCCCGGTTGCGGCCGGGCTGAAGCCCGGCCCTCCAAAAAGCCCCCGAGGTTCCTCGGTGCGAGCGAAGAATTTTCGGGCCAGCAGCACCGAGGGCGCACAAGGTCATGTCGGACGCGGTGGCGACGGGCGTGGCGTTGCCCTGGTGACGGGCGGCGCGGGAAGCATGGGCACGACGATCTGCCAGGCACTGGCGCGAGAGGGGATGCGCGTTGTAGTGGGCTACAACCGCTCCGGGGAAAAGGCCAAGTCGCTGGCCGCGAGCCTGCCTGGTGAGGGCCATGTGGCGCTGTCCGCGCCGGTCACCGACTCCGCGGCGCTTGCGGACTTGGCCGCAGAGGTCGAACGGCGCTACGGCGTTTGCGATGTGCTTGTGAATTGCGCGGGCGTGACGCGCTTCGTGCCGCACAGCGATTTGGACGCGCTCGATGACGCGCTAATCGAAAATATTCTCGCGACCAACGTGCGCGGCCCGTTCGCGACGGTGCGCGCGCTGCGGCCTCTGCTCGAAAAAAGCAAGCAGGCCGGCGGCGCAGTGGTGGTCAACATTTCGTCGATCGCCGGCGTGACCGCGATGGGCAGCAACGTGATCTACTGCGCGTCGAAAGCGGCTGTGGATAATATGACCAAGTCGCTCGCGCGGGCGCTCGCGCCGCGAATTCGCGTCGTGTCCGTCTCGCCGGGCCTCGTCAACAACGAGTTCGTCCGGTCGATGGACAAGCACTGGCTTGAGGAGCAGGTGGCGCGCACGCCGCTAAAGCGCCTCGCCGCGCCCGATGAAGTTGCGGCAGCCATCATCGGCGCGATCAAGCACTTCACGTTTACCACAGGCGCGATCCTGTCCGTGGATGGCGGCCGACCGCTGAGTTGAAAGCCTAATTCATCCCCAACTGATTTTATAGATGGAGTTCGTCGGGACTAAGATTTAGTCCCACGGCAGGCCGACGTAATTTTCGGCTAGCGTGGTGCGGGCGGCGCGCGAGCTGGTAACGTAGTCGAGCTCGGCGATTTGGCGGCGGCGATCGAAGGCGTTGTCGGTGTCAAAGCGGTGGAGCATCGACGTCATCCACCAGGAGAAGCGCTGGGCTTTCCAGACGCGGCGCAGGCAAACTTCGGAATAGCGGCTCAGCATCGCCGTGCTTCCCGTCTCATAAAATTCCCCGAGAGCTTTCGACAGGATGCGCACGTCGGCGACGGCGAGGTTCAGGCCCTTCGCGCCGGTCGGCGGCACGATGTGCGCGGCGTCGCCCGTCAGAAACATTTTTCCATACTGCATGGGTTCGGCAACATAGCTTCGCATTGGCGCGATATTTTTCTGAAAAATGCGGCCTTCGCTGAGTTTCCATTCGCCGTCCGCGGCGGTTCTTTGGCGGAGCTCGCTCCAGATGCGGTCGTCGGACCAGGCCTCGATGTCTTCATCCTGCGGCACCTGGAGATAGAGCCGGCTGATCTGGCGTGTGCGCATGGTCAGCAGCGCGAAGCCGCGTTCGTGATAGCAATACACGAGTTCGTCGGACGAGGGCGGTGCCTCGGCCAAAATGCCGAGCCAGCCGAACGGATAGATACGCTCGAATTCGGTGATCACGCCCGCGGGAAGGCTGGGTCGGCAGATGCCGTGGAAGCCGTCGCAGCCGGCGATGTAATCGCAGTGGATGACTTCTTCTTTTCCCTGGGAGCGAAAGCGGATGGACGGGCTCGCGCCGCCGTCATAATCGTGCACGCTGACGTCCTCGACGTCGAACAATATTGGCAGGCCGGCTGCGAGCCGCGCGGCGACTAAATCCTTGATCACTTCCTGTTGCGCGTAGATCGTTACGGTTTTCCCGCCGGTCAGATCGTCAAAGTCGATGCGATGTCCGCGGCGGTTGAATCGCAGCTCGATGCCGTGATGCGTGAGGCATTCGCGCTTCAGGCGCTCCCCGACTCCCGTTTCGATGAGCAGATCGACGGTGCCTTGCTCAAGCAGGCCCGCGCGGACTCGCTCCTCGATATATTTCCGGCTGCGCGTTTCGAGGACAATGGATTCGATTCCCTGCAGGTGGAGCAGGTGGGCGAGGACGAGTCCGGCCGGACCCGCCCCTACAATGCCGATTTGCGTGCGCACTTTTTCCTCTCGCGGCTTTTGTGACGCTAAAGAACTTTATGGAGTTTAGACAGAGCGGCGGGCAAAAGCAAAATCAAAGGCGGTTTACCACAGAGGACACAGCGCCGCGGGGCCGCAATCAAACCTGGCTTCAGCGGCCAAAGCCGATACTATGGCAGGTCCTTACAGCCGGGCTGACGTCCGGCCCTCCAAAGAGCACGGACAAAGAGCGCTGAGAAGAGCAGGGAGAAGAGTTATTCGTTGGAGATTGGACGGAGGACGGCTACGGCGAAGTGCGCGAGGAGCGGCGCGCCTTCGTCGAGCTGCAACCAGCGGACGCCGCAATGGTCTTTCAGATATTTTCCGACGCGGGCTTCGTTGATGCCGAGGTGGTCGGCGAGTTTTTCTTTCACGTTGGCGCCCTCGCGGCTGCCGCGCCCGCTGCGCAGCATGTTGGCGATGCCCACGCGCAGCGTCTGGCACGCCTCGGCGTAGTAATAGGTTGTCTGGTCCGTGTCCGTGATGAGGAAGACGCCGGGACCGGCCGGGGCTTCATCGGCCTGATCGAGCGAGCGGATCGAACAGGCGAGCAAGCGGCGAAGCTGGGATTCGAGTTGCGCCATGCGCGACGAGAGCGCGGGATCGCCCGACCGAACGCGCGACGACGAAGAGTGACTCGCAGTGGAAACTTCGTGAACGCGAGCAGGCTCCGGCTCCCGTACGCGCGGTTCGGCAATTTCGGGAGACACGGCGGCGCGGGCCGAAGGGGCGGCACTTGGTTCGGCGAAGCGGTCAAACATCGATGGCGGAGGCGGCGGGGCAACTGGCACAACCGGTGCCGGCGCTGCCGCGCGCGTGCCCTTGTGGCGTCCACGCCCGCCGCGGCGACCGCGCCGCCTGCGGCGGTGGTCCGCGCCCGCCTCGGCAGGCTGCGCCGCGGGCGCGACTGCAACCGGAGGCTGCTCAAAAACGGATTCTTCTTGTCCTTCGCTCATTACTTCCTCATTTTCGTTTGGCTGCTCGTCGGAAAATTCCGAAATGATCGGCTCGGGCCGCGTGACAGGCTCGGCCGTCGATTCGCTGACCGCGATGACCGCCGTGCCCACCGTCTGCGTCGGAATGGGAGCGCCCAGGCGCACCAGCGCTTCCTCCGCCTTCTGCTTCCATTGCGGGCGGCGGAAACGTTCGGCGGCCGTCGTGAACCATCGGACAGCTTCAGTGGTATCGCCGCCTTTTTCGTGAAGCTGCGCTAGCTCGAACGCGACCATCGCGTCGTGCGTGCGCTCGTACATTGCGGAAAGCTGGCCGGGGGGATCCGAGCTGGTTCTCGCTTTGCGGATGCGGGCCTGGATTTGTCGCCAATCGCTCACTGTCGATTATTGTAACAGCCGCGCCCACTCTGAGCCATAGCTCGTCGCGGAAATGAGGCGGACGAGTTCCGCTTTCGGTCAAAGGGCTACGGCAGGCTTGGTCTCATTGGTTCCTGCCGACGGCGATTACAACATGGAGGAGAGCTAGGCGCTTGCCTGATTCAGCAGCTCGATGGAATCGCTGTCGAGTTTCAGCTCGACAGAGGCAATCAAATCGTTGAGCTGATCCAGATTTGTGGCGCTGACAATCGGCGCGGTAATGCTCGGCCGCGACATGAACCAAGCCAGCGCAACTCTGGCGGGCGTCGCGTGGTGGTTCGCCGCAACTTGGTCGAGCGCACCAAGAATTTTGTATCCACGCTCGTTGAGATATTTCGTTACGTTGCGGGCGCGTGCTTTTCCCGCCGCATCGCTTTCCGAGCGGTATTTTCCGGTGAGAAAGCCCCCTGCCAGCGGAAAATAGTTGATGACGCCGAGGCCTTCCTTTACGCAGATCGGTTCGAGGCTGCTCTCGTAGTCGGCGCGCTCGATGAGGCTGTAATTCGGCTGCAGCGATTGATAGGCCGGGAGCCCCGTTTTCCTGCTGAGTCCGAGCGCCGCCGCGAGCCTCTCCCCTTTGTGGTTGGAAGCCCCGATGGCTCTCACTTTGCCCTGCTTCATCAGCTCCGCATAGGCTTCCAGAGTTTCCGCGAACGGCGTGTCGGGGTCGTCGACGTGAGACTGATACAAATCGATGTAATCCGTTTTCAATCTCCGTAACGAATCTTCGGCGGAACGCAGGATATGAGCTTTTGACAGCCCTTTTTTCCCGTCGCCCATATCCATACCGACCTTGGTCATCACGATAACTTTCGCGCGATTTCCGCGCTGCTTCATCCAATCGCCCAGGATAATTTCGGACTCGCCTCCTATGTGGCCGGGCACCCACTTGGAATAAGCGTCCGCGGTGTCCACGGCATTGAAGCCGGCAGCGAAGAAGGCGTCGAGCAATTTGAACGAGGCGGCCTCATCCACAGTCCACCCGAAAATGTTTCCGCCGAAAACGAGCGGAGAGATTTCCAGTCCGGACTTGCCCAACTTGCGAGTCTTCATTCTTCAAGCCCTCTTCGATTGCGGGCCACGCTCAAGGGCAGCCCGCCTGATTTTCGATCCTGCGGCACTTTCTAATCCCGACTTCCTTCGATGAAACAACTCTATCGCGCGGCGCATCCATCCTCGCATTCCGCGCGCTTCTGCGGCAATATCGAATCATGGAACATTCCAACCGAGCGGCGCGCGCAATCGAGCTGGCCCGTGCGGCGGGATTCGATCTCTGCGGCATCGCGCCCGCGGCCGAGTTTCCGGAGCTTGCGCACCTCGACGAGTGGCTCGAACGCGGCAACGCGGGAGAGATGAAGTACCTGCGCGACGAGCGGCGGCGCTCACCCGCACAGGTCATGCCGGATGCTTGCAGCGTGATCGCGTGCGCGCTCAACTACAACACAGCGCTTCCGGCCTCAACCGACGCGCTCAGTCCTCACGCTTCGGTCACGGGGCCACGAGGTTGGATTTCTCGCTACGCCTGGGGCGACGACTATCACCATGTGCTTGGCGAAAAACTGGAATCGCTTGTTGCGGATTTGCACTTGGAATTCCGGGAGCCTTTTGAGGCGCGGGCCTACGTGGATACGGGGCCGATCGTCGAACGCGTCGCCGCGAAATACGCGGGCCTTGGGTGGCTCGCGAAGAACACGTGTTTGATCAACGAAGAGTTGGGTTCATGGCTCTTTCTGGGCGTGATCCTCACGACGCTCGATCTCGCGATGCCGCTCGATGCTGCTCAAACGCCTGCGGCGGACTTGTGCGGGAATTGCAGCCTGTGCATCGACGCCTGTCCTACCGGCGCACTCGTCGAGCCCTACATCCTCGACGCGCGGCGGTGTATTTCCTATTTGACGATCGAGCTGCGCGGCGCAATTCCAGCGGAATTCCGTCAGCCGATTGGGCGGCATGTTTTCGGCTGCGACATTTGCCAGGATGTTTGCCCGTGGAATCGCCGCGCGCCCACGACAGCGGCGGCAAATTTCCAGCCTCGCGAGCGTTCCGGCCGATCCCTGTTTTCGCCGGAGCTGGAATGGCTGATCTCAATGAACGAAGAGGAGTTTCGCAGCGTTTTCCGCGCGAGCCCCGTGAAGCGGACGAAATGGCGCGGACTTGTCCGGAATGCATGCGTCGCAATCGGAAATTCCGGCCTTCGTCCCGGCGAGGCGCGCTACGGAGAAATTTGCGGGCGGCTGTCGGAATTGGCCGCATCCGCCGACGCGGTTCTCGCGGAGCACGCGCAATGGGCTCTCGAGCGAATCGGTCTTTCGTCCCGGCCCCCGACTCCCAAGGTCGCTCCGGTTGTACCGCCCGGTGGTCCGAGTTAGAATGCGGTTGCCCAGTGGCACTGAGCTATCATGAAAGTCTGGCGAGGAGGTATCCATGTCACAGCAGGCTGTAACGTCACAAAAGGAGGGTCCTTTGGCCCACGTTCTTCCACCGCTCCCGTACCCCAGCGACGCGCTGGAGCCCTACATCGATAAGATGACGATGGAAATCCATCACGGCAAACACCACAACGCATACGTCACGAACTTGAACAAGGCTCTCGAAGGAAACGCCGACCTTCAGGCTCTGTCGATCGACCAGCTTCTCAAGAGCCTGGACAAAGTCCCTGAGAATATCCGCGCGGCTGTGCGAAACAATGGTGGCGGCCACTGGAACCACTCGATGTTCTGGAAGCTGATGAAAAAAGGCGGAGGCGGCGAACCTTCCGGCGCGCTGGCGGACGCCGTCAAGTCCGCGTTCGGCTCGTTCGCTGAATTCAAGACGAAATTCGCGGCTGCCGGCGTGGGACGGTTCGGGTCGGGCTGGGCCTGGTTGACCGTAAAAGACGGCAAGCTTGGGATCGAATCGACGCCCAATCAGGACAACCTGCTCATGGCCGGGGGTAAATCGATCCTCGGGCTCGACGTCTGGGAACATGCCTACTATCTGAAATATCAAAACCGCCGCCCCGACTATATCGAGGCATGGTGGAACGTCGTCAATTGGGACGAAGTCACGAACAACTACTCAGCGATGAAGTAGGGTGTCACGAGGAACGCGCTCAGCGCGCGAAACGAACTGAAGGAAAGATCAACGGCCCATCCGGTTCAAACTGGATGGGCCGTTTGGTGTTTAGGAATTGTCCGCACCGAAAACGATGGCAGTACGGGTCGGCTGGCCGAACCTCAGGTGGCGTATCGCTCGCGCGCAAAGATCGGCAGGAGCCGGCTGCGCGCGCCAGGGACTTCTCTCGGGTGATCGCTGGTCTTCTCGCCCACGCTCGGCGAGGTCGGAGCCTCTTGCGCCGACTGTGGGGTCCGAACCGAGAAGCCAAAGAGGCTCTCCGGGGAGACTTGTCCCAAAGACGAAAGTTGAGGCAACCGGCCGAGCGAAGCTTCACGGCTCAAAGCCACTCGGTCGCTGACACCGAACTTCGCCAGCAACGACGAAACGTGGAACTTCACCGTGCGTTCCGCCACGTTGAGCCGTGAGGCGATTTCCTTGTTTGAGAACCCCTGGAGGATACAGTCCAGAACTTCTTGCTCCCGGCGGCTGACCTTTACTCCGGCTCCCAGGGCGCGCCCCGCGGCTAGAAGCTCCTGAGCGCGCTCGGCAGCCGCGTCCAACAGAGATTCGCGGGGAACTACCAACAGTTCATAGTCTTCCGGGGCCTGGCCTCGCACGAGGCAATGAACGGCAAGCAAACCCGCAATCTTCTCCACGGGCATGCCGCCGTCGGGGTCCGCGTCAACGCGAAACCGTACCGCGCCAGATGCGCGCTCGCACAAAACGAAGCTCTGCATGAAAAAACGCGGTTGTTGATCCTGGAGTTCTTCGGACTGCTTTCGTCTGCGTATCAGGGGTAAC
>Ga0210410_10003682_pt1 | contig 13553 bp, 12 predicted proteins | sample IncBWC4MmetaG_FD_161058 | JGI IMG/M metagenome (GOLD analysis project Ga0210410, IMG submission 161058) | Forest soil microbial communities from Barre Woods Harvard Forest LTER site, Petersham, Massachusetts, United States - Inc-BW-C-4-M | ecosystem: Environmental > Terrestrial > Soil >... | reverse complement strand
ACCGAACACGAAGCCACCCTTAATCAGGTCTGGAACCACGAGAATGCACTTTGCGCCAGACAGCACTTCTTCCGGGATGCCTTTGTCCGGAGTCGACATGATCGCGTGAAGAACGGTCACGGACCTCTCCAGACGGTCGACCGAATCTTCGCGGGCCGAACCGGCAAACGCATACGTGCCAAACATACCCATGACGCTCATCAACAGCAGTGACATTGTTTTTTTCATGAAAAGTTTTCCTTTAGGAGTTGCGGAACTAAGAGGAGAAAGCTTCAGATGGCTGACTTAGTTCAGAAGCCTGAAAGAGAGAGAAGAAGTGCTCGTCTCTGAAATCATGATCGCTCAATCGGGAGGCGATTGCTGATCTGAATTGCTCAGTTCTCAACCGCCCCGGTCCACTCTCCGCCAGGGCTGAGCGAGCGCCAAGGGGGAATGTGAGCAATCCTGCACAGAATCATGGATATTGCCCTGTCATCCTTGAATAATCGATATTGCGCAGTTCAGCGGAAACCCCGCAAAGGTGAAATCGAATGGAACCGTATCGTCCTTCTCTCCGCCGGCGTGTGGCTTCTGTTGGGGAATTCGTTGGAAAGCTGCTGGAGATGCTGAAGCCGCAAGCTCCGGAAGTTCGATCGCAAAGGATGTGTCCATTTTGCGGGCTGATCACCCCGCGAGCTGAGCGTTGTTGCCTGGAATGCGGAAAACCGCTCCGCGCCATTCAATCCGAGCGGAAAGACGCGCCGCAGGGATAGGGATAATGTGGATTCACAGAATAGATGGTGGTTACTGGCGATCGTGGTTGAGCCGATCGGACCGCCAACGAGGATTCCCGCCCAAAGACCGCAATCTCTATGCTTTATTCCAGAGCTTGCGCGCGGTCCGGCATTCGTCCGGGGTATAGCGCCGCACGATCTGATCCTGCCCATCGACAGCCGTGACTTCGCCGCCCTGGCCGGCTCTCTCCAAAGCAGCGGAAGCCTCTTCGAGGCTGGGATAACTCACGCCATCCACTGCGCTGCCATTCTTGTGGATCTGAAAACACGGCCCGCTCTTCGAATTCTGTCTTGGAAGCATGATCTCCTACTTGTGATGGAACAGGGCGCGAAGGCCATGGCCGGTGAGCGTCCCCAGAGAGCGCAGAGCTGCGAGGACAGAACCCTCTGGTGGCGGGGCCTTGGCTGCGGCGAGGCCCCGGTCGAGGTGGGTCTTGTCCGATGGATGTCCCGTGCTCAGAGTGCACTTCTCTTTCGGCTTCGCTCGACAGACGGGGCACGGCACGGACAAGATTCGCCTCTTCGTAAGTGTCCCGGTCTGCACCTCCATAGTATTCCGCATAGCGCATGCATATTTATGGTCAATTTTGCTCTCTAGGTAAATGCGCGGCACGGAAGGAAATCCAAAGGCGACCGCAGTGGAGGTATCGAACGAACAGAATTTCGAAAAGTGTCCAAAAGGGAACAGCTCTTCAAGGCGCTCAAGGTCTACTGTCGCTTCACCGCAAGTAGTTAGACACGCGGTCATGGGTTAGTGGCGCGAGTGGCGACCATTCGACCCTCACGACCGCGTTTCTTTCGCACGACAGTGCTCCGGCCGGACCACCCCTGGTTCCGGCCATTTTTTCAGGACTGAGCTCCGGTAGCGTTAATCGGGACGCCTGGAACTGAGCTTTCTTGCTCAGACGGTGATCTCTGGGAGTGAGACAGTATTCATTAGAAACTTGGCAGCAGAGGCAGACTCTCAACCGGCTTCATCCGCGAATCACGCCTTTTCAATCCGCGCAACCCGACCTGCGCTATTGGGGCCGCCACCGGCTCATGCTGGAAGCCCGCCGCGGCGCCTGGTGGGACGCCAACAAAGTCGGCTTGTCGCCGCCGCCGATTGAGACTTCGCGTGGCTGGCTGGTCTTCTATCACGGTGTGCGCCACACGCCATCCGGCTGTTTGTATCGGATGGGTCTGGCCTTGTTCGATCTGGAGAATCCGGCCAAGTGCCTACTGCGCGGGGATTCGTGGATCTTCGGTCCGGAAGCCGAGTACGAGCGCCACGGCGACACGCTCAACATTTATTACGGCGCTGCCGATTGCTCCATCGCTCTGGTGCGGGCCAGCGTCCGCTCGCTGTTGGAGTGGCTGGACGCGAATGGAAGCTGCGAACGCCGGCAGAGAGCACAGGACTTATGAAGCCGCTATCGAGCATGCTGCAATTTATTTTTGGCTGCCGGCATCGTCACCTGAGCCGAGTCTTCACCATTAAACTGCGGACCTATCGCGTGTGCTTCGACTGTGCACGGGAATTCGACGTGCCCGGTGGCGGCGAGCCGGCGCAGCCCGGCGGCAAGGATAAAGCCCGCCCTACCAACAGTGTTCGTGGCCGTGGTGCAGTCGTTCCTCAAGATTCCAGCGGTGCACGCGCTTGCACCCACACAGAAGGAGCCTCCGTTTCTGGTCGTTTAGCTTCTCGTGATGGTGGTATTCGTAGTGCTCGGCGTTTTCGCGGTGAAGAAGTTCCGGCTTGCACCGGCCGCCGCGGCTCCGGCAGTATTAAAAAAGGCGTCATAAACGCCTGATCTTCGCGGCCTGTATAGTTTCTAGTTGCCGAACGCACCTTGTGTGTCCCCGTCGGCAGTCGCCTTTACTCGGACCACGACGGACGTAATGTCATCTCTCTGCAGTTCGCTTCCGGCGAAGCGCCGCGCCTCGCGATAAAGGCCGTCCACGAGTTGGTGGGCGCTATGGTCGCCGCAGGCGCGAATATAGCCGAGAGCTCCGTGGGCGCCCCACTCACCGCCGCCGGGCGCCTCCGATTCGGTGACGCCATCGGTAAGCAATACAAGAAGTTGCCCCGGTTGCAGGGTGATCGCCTGACTGGGTGAATAGCTGACCTGCGGAAACAGTCCCAGGGGAGGGCCGCTGCTTTCCAGCGTGTGTACGACGGGGCCGTCAGAGCCCAAGACATATCCGGGCACATGCCCCGCGCCGGCATAGACCAGGGATCTGCTCTCGAGGTCGAGCGACGCCAGCATGAGGGTCACGAAGCAGCGGCTGCCCAGATCCTTCACCAACATCTGATTGACCTGGGTCAAGATTTGATCAACCTCCAGTCCCATGGCGGCGAAAGAGTGCACGTAGGCGCGGGTTAGCGCCATTACGAGGGCCGAACCGAATCCGTGTCCTTCCACGTCTCCCACGGCAATGCCCATGCGGTTATGCGGCAAAGGAATAAAGTCGAAGTAATCGCCACTAGTTTCGTACGCCGGATAGGCTGCGCCGGCCAAATCGAATCCAGGGATGACCGGAGCGACGCCATAGAATTTTTTCTGGATCTGCCGGGCCAGGCGAAGCTGAACTTCACCTTCCTGCCGGTTTAGCGCCTCTGTGATGTCCTGCATGACAGTGACAAAGTGCGTGATGTTGCCGGCCTTGTCGGTGATCGGGCTGATAGTTTCCTCCACATGATAGGTTTCCCCGGTTTTCTTTCGGTGCGTGGTGGTGGCCTGCAGAGGGCGTCCTGCCTTCAATTTATTCCAGACCCGCTCGTCGAACCCAGGATCCTGCATCCCCGATCTGAGAATTTGGGGTGACTGGCCGCGAACGTCGTCGTGGCTGAATCCGGTCATGACTTCGAATGCCGGATTCACATATTCGATCCGTCCTTGTTTGTCGGTCAGCAGAACTCCGTCGGCGATTTGCTCCACTACTTGCGAGAGCAGGGCGCGGGAGTGGTCCGAGAGATGTTCTTCGGTCACTTCGCTGCACACCATCACGGCGGCGCTGATCCGCCCATCGCTGTCTTGCATCGGCTTCACCGTGACGTTGATGGATACACCTTCCGGCCGGCTCGCATTGCGGATGAAAAGGATCTCATCGTCAAATGCTTCTCCTCGCAGCGCGCGGAGCAAGGGCAACTCTTCCGGTGATAAGAGCGTCGTCTTGTCGGGATGGTACCAGCCAAAGACGTTCGTCCACTGGGACGGTGCGCCGCGCGCTGCATCTTCTCTGCCCAAAATCTCCTGCGCGGCCCGGTTGTGGAACATTAGTTTGCCTTCTCGATCCGCGAACAGAACTCCGCTCGGCAGCATTTCGAGAATGGACCGAAGAGCCTCCGCTTCGCGCCCCAGGATGTTGTTGCTTTGCAGTGGTGCAGTCTCCATACACTCCTCATGAAAGCTGCGGCCCGAGGCCTAGGAGCCCGAGGTCCGGAAAATGGGAATTCAAAGTACAGAAGGAAGATTGGACAGTTAGGCAGATAGGTGAGTTATCGGCAAGGGGACGAGCGCCTTCAGCGGAAAACTCAACACCATGCCGTTCGAAAGGACAGGGCCGACAGGACAGTGCGCTGAGGGCAGGATGTCCGCAGCGGTTCGTCTTTGGGAAACGACGGCGGAGTTTTCCTTCTCAAGCTTCGGGTAGGGAGGCCGATGGGAATGTAGGTGATTTCATAAATCGCAATGCCCTCCCCTCGTTCAGCCGCTTCTAATGTGGCTGCTTGGGAAAAGTATTGCGCTCAAAGAAGCGGGGAGGCCACACGCCGAATCTGTCCACCTACGAAGAAGTTGCGCTGCCTATTGTGCCGGCGATCCTCCCGAACCTTCCCGGCGATGCTCCGGCCGTTGGCAGTCTGCGAGTCCTGTTGGTAGAGGACGAGCCCGCCGACGTGGAACTGGCGCTGCGGGCGCTGCGGCAGGCAGGATTTGCGGCCAAGGGGGACGTTGTACAGACTCCGGAAGAGTTCACCGAACTGGTCCGCAAGAATTCCTACGACATAATTCTGGCGGACTACAAGTTGCCGAACTGGAACGGGCTGGAGTCGGTCGAAATCCTGCGCCGCGAGGGATTAGATATTCCCGTCATGATGGTGTCGGGCGCGCTCGGCGAGCTCACGGCCGTGGAGTGCATCAAGCGCGGCGCTGCTGATTATGTGTTGAAAGATGATCTGGCGCGCTTGCCCGAATCCGTGCGCCGGGCCATGCGCGAAAAGCGTTTGCGCGACGAGAATAAGCAGGGGCAGGACGAGTTGGCTCGCTCCAACCGCGACTTGGAGCAATTCGCCTACGTGGCTTCGCACGATTTGCAGGAACCGCTACGCATGGTCGCCACTTATACGCAACTGCTCGCGGAACGCTACAAAGGCAAGCTCGATGCGGATGCCGACAAGTACATCCACTATGCCGTGGATGGCGCGCTGCGTATGCAGGTGCTGGTGCGTGATCTGCTGGCGTTCTCCCGTGTCGGCCGACAGGGCACAGAACTGGCGACGGTTGATTGCAACCGTGTGATGGAGACCGTGCTGCAGAATCTTGAGGCGGCGACTAAGGAAAGTGACGCGCAAGTGCAGTACCAGCAACTCCCCACCGTGACTGCGGACGGCTCGCAATTGCTCCAGGTGCTGCAAAACCTGATCGCCAATGCGATGAAGTTTCATGGCACGGAGCCACCGATCATTCACGTCGCCTGCGAAAAAAAAGGCCGGGACTGGGTTTTCTCCGTGGCCGACAACGGCATCGGGATCGCTCCCGAACACGCGGAGACGATTTTCGTCATCTTCAAACGCCTGCACACGCGGACCGAATATCCCGGCAGCGGCATCGGTCTCTCTATCTGCAAGAAAATCGTCGAGCACCAGGGCGGACGAATCTGGGTTGAATCCACACCCGGGCACGGCTGCACATTTTTCTTCGCGCTTCCGGTTCAAGCCGCTAAGCAGGAGGCCCGATGACATTGGCGACGCCCGTGCCCGAAGTACTGCTGGTCGACGACAATCCCGCCGATATTGATCTCACCAGCGAAGCGCTGGTCAGAAGCAAGCGGCGGTTGCACATCAGCGCGGTCAACGACGGTTCGGAGGCCATCTTATTCTTGCGGCGTGAAGGCAAATACAGCGACGCTCCATTCCCGGATCTAATGCTCCTCGATCTGAACCTGCCGCGAAAAACGGGCAGGGAAGTGCTCTCTGACGTGAAGGGCGACGCGGCCCTCTCCAGCATTCCGGTCGTGATCTTCAGCACTTCTCAGGCTGCGTCCGATATTGCCGGCAGCTACAAGTTGGGGGCGAATTGCTATCTCAGCAAGCCGAGTACGCTGCCGGATTTCCTCGCCGCAGTTCAATCCATGGCTGATTTCTGGCTCGGTTTCGCAAGTCTGCCCGTCAAGGAGAAACGATGAAGGATCAAACCACCCATGTCTTGCTGATTGAGGACAATCCCGGGGATGCCGATCTGGTGCGCTTGCGCCTGGTCGAAGGCAAGAACCATGTCGCGGTGAGTTGCGTGGACCGATTGTCCGACGGACTGGCTTCTCTGACCAAGACTCCCCCTTCGGTGGTGCTGTTGGATTTGAATCTTCCCGACTGCCAGGGGGCGGAGACCTTCCGCAGGGTGCTGGAGAATTCGCCTGATATCCCAATCGTGATCCTTTCCGGGCAGGACGACGAAGTGCTCGCGATGAAAGCGCTGAATCAGGGCGTGCAGGATTATCTCGTTAAGGGTTCGATCACCAGCAGCGCTCTCGATCGCGCCATGCGCTACGCGGTCGAGCGGCAGGCGCTGCTGCGCTCCCTGGATATGAGTCGCAAGCAGCAACTTGAGTTTAAGAATCAATTCCTGTCCCATGTGTCGCACGAACTGCGCACGCCGCTGACCTGCATTTATCAGTTTGTGACCATCCTGCTGGATGGCCTGGCGGGCCCGATCAGCGCCGATCAGCGCGATCACCTGGATACGATCCTGAGGAGCGTGAATCAACTCGGCGCCATGGTCCGCGATTTGCTCGAAGCCAGCCGGGCCGAATCCGGAAAGGTGCGCCTGGAACCCCATTGCGTCGCTGTCGCCGACCTGGTCAAGTTGTCGGTCACCATGATGCGTTCGATCGCCGATGAAAAGCAGGTCGGACTGGAGATGGGCATCGATAGCCGCATTCCGTTCGTCTATGGCGATCCCGACCGCATTCTGGAAGTGCTTATCAATCTTATCGACAACGCGATCAAGTTCACGCCGTCGGGCGGAGCGGTTACGGTGCAGGCTTGCCTGGCACAGACCGATCCGGAGTTTGTCTACCTCTCCGTGGCCGACACCGGCTGCGGCATCGATCCCAAGGCGAAAGCGCTGATCTTCGAGCGCATGTATCAGGATCCCAATTCCATCGATAACAGCCGCAAAGGCCTTGGGCTGGGACTCTACATCGCGAAGGAACTGATCACACTCCATGGCGGACGCATGTGGGTGGCCAGTGAACTGGGCAACGGCAGCACCTTCTCGTTTACTCTGCCGCTGTATTCCCTGGCCAAGTTGCTGGCGCCGGTGATCCTCCACCAAAACCAGATGCGTGACGCCATCGTGCTGCTTAAGGTCGACGTGCGGCCGCTCTCCAAGCCTGTCCGTGGCAACTGGAAAGAAATCGCTCAGCGCTGCCTGGAGATTCTGCAGCGTTGCGTCTATCTCGACAAAGATCTGGTTCTGCCGCCCATGACCACGAACGGTCCTGAGCAGACTTACTTTGTAGTCGCGTCGACGGATATGGACCGCGTCTCGATCATGATGACGCGCATCCGCGAGCAGATCGACAAAGTTGCCGACTTGAAAGCCAGTTGTGAACTGGAGCTCTCCGCCAACCCCGTGACTCTGCCCGGCGCCGACTGCGCCGATCCCCTGGAGAAGCAAGTACAGGCAGTCGCGGAGTGCGTTACCGAAATGGTGCAACGGGCACGCAAGACGGAACCAAGTGTCGCACAAGGAAACGGAGGAATTCGCCGATGATTAAAACCATGAACGAGACCAGCCACGAGATGATCAACCAAACCAAGCCCGAACCTGAACTCAAGAAAAGGAGAACTATGATGGCAAATTCAAAAATCCTGATTGTGGACGATGACCCCGACCTAAGGCAGGCCCTGAAGCTTCGCCTGCGCGCCAACCACTATGACACCGTGCACGCCGTGGATGGATACTCGGCCATTACTCAGGCTCACAAGGAAGGCCCAGACCTGATCATTCTCGATCTCGGCCTGCCCGCTGGCGACGGCTTCGTAGTGCTCGAGCGGCTGCAAAGCGACGACCGCCTGTGCGACATTCCCGTGATCGTGCTGACCGCGCGCGATCCGCAGAGCAGCGAGCAGCGCGTGCTGAAATCGGGTGCAGCCGCCTTCTTCCAGAAGCCTGCGGACAACGCCGAACTGCTGGAAGTGATACGGGCCACGCTGCCCAAGGTCGTCGCGCCGACGCCGCTGCCATCATAGGAACTAGCGTTCGAGAAGTTTGGGGATCCACCGCAAAGGCAGTTATCAGCCGCAGTTACTGACATCTGATGGCTGACAGCTGATAGCTGCCTTCCAAGGAGAAGACTTGCAATGCCATTCAATTTGCATCCCACGCGAATCGACGCCACGCAGAGCCGGCCACTCCAGCGCTACCCGCGCGCGCTGTTCAGCGTTCCCCTGACGTTGCGCCATTTGGCGTCGGGAGGAATCCAGTCATCGCCGGGGATCAGCCTCGACCTCAGCGAGGGCGGCCTCGGTGCCATCGTGCACCACGGCTTACGCGTCGGCGAGATGGTTGAGATTGACATGCGCACGCCGGGCTTTTCGCTAAATGCCGTGGCCGTTGTGCGCTACACCACCCGCGTACGGTCCGGCTTCGAATTTGTGGGCATGACTCCGGAAGAGCGCGAGCAAATCGCCAACACCACCGGCCACGCTTGACCGATTCAAATATCGCGGACGCGGGACGCAAGTGCAGTCGTCACCGCTAATCCCGCCAGTGAACTGGCGGGGTATGGTCAGCGCTCCCTCCGTGACCTTGCACCAGCAGGCCAACGGAGCGCACTGCGATCCCGGTAACACTGGGGTAACCCTCTCTACCTTAATGAACTCCGGCGCCTTGCCGATGAATCAATGAAAGACTTGCGTCTTGTGCTCGTTTTCCTCCCACTCAGAAGACTGGCGCTCGAGGAGTTCTGGACCTGTGCATCGTTCATCCGCATCTCGAATGCTCAAAGCCTCGATCGCCGTTTCCTTCGCGGGCGGCACACTCTGGCTGGCCGCACAGGCCATGCAAGGTTCGGCCCCATTGTCCGCCGACTTCATGCCCCACGGCTATTGCTACCTGTGGGATCCGTGGATCGTCTGGCTGAACGTCGTTTCTGATGCGCTGATCACCCTTTCCTACTACTGCATTCCGATAGTCCTCATCTATCTCATCCGCCAGCATCGCGATCTCCCATTCAACCGGATTTTCTGGATGTTTGGCACCTTCATCCTGGCCTGCGGCACGACTCACCTGATGGAAATCTGGAACATCTGGCACGCCAGTTACATGCTGGCCGGCATCATTAAGGCGGCCACCGCGGCTGTGTCCGTGCTTACCGCGGCGATGCTGATCCCCTTGGTCCCAAAAGTAATTTCAATTCCAAGCCGGATGCATTTGCAGGAAGAGAACCGCAAGCTGGAACAGGAAATCGCCGGTCGGAAACGACTGGATGCACCGATCGAAGCCCCACTCCGGCGCAGGGTGACGATCGGTTTCATCGGAGCGGTGCTGCTTACAGTCTTCATAGGATTGTCGTCCTGGCGCAACGCCCGGCTGACGGCGGATGATGCCGATTGGGTAGCCCATTCCTATGCCGTGATGGACATGATCGAAGTCACGTCCAAGCATGTGATTGAAGCGGAAACCAGCGCGCGGGCGTTTGCCTTGAGCGGGCAAGACTTGCTGTTAGCCCACTATGAAAGCGCGAGGGGAGCCGTCGCGCAGGACGATGAGGCCCTGCGCCATTTGACGGCGGACAACCCCGGCCAGCAGCGGCGACTGGACGTTTTCGAGCCGCGAGTCCGCGCCGCACTCGAATGCGCAGAAAACCTAGTCACCAAACGCCGGCAGCAGCAAGCATTTCCTCGCGCTGGCGAGATCACTGAGACTGAAACTTTGATGAGTGCGGTGCGCGTGACGGCTCGAGAGATGAAGGATGAAGAGCTGAAGCTGTTGAGCCAGCGCACCCAAAGAACCAAGACGGGGCGACGGCTGACAAGTTTCATTATTGTCGTGGGCATTTTCATCGGAGCAGGCATGTTGGCGCTGGCCAGGATCGCCGTTAACCGCCAGATTGACGTCAGCACAAAGGCGCGCGCGCAACTGAGCACGCTGAACGCCGAGCTGGAAGATCGGGTTGAACAGCGGACGGCGGCACTACAGTCCGAGGTCGGCGAGCGAAAACGAGCCGAGGAGGCCAGCGCTCAGGCACTGCGGGAACTGGCCGATCAAAAGTTTGCCTTGGATCAACATGGCATCGTGGCGGCTACCGATGTCCAGGGCACCATTACCTACGTCAACGAAAAGTTCTGCACTATCAGTCAATATTCGAGGGATGAACTGATCGGCCAGAATCATCGCATACTCAACTCCAAACACCATCCCAAAGAATTTTTCCAGGAGATGTATCGCACCATAGCGAATGGGAAGGTTTGGCACGGCGAGATTCAGAACCGCGCCAAGGATGGGTCCATCTACTGGGTGGATACGACCATCGTCCCGACCTTAACGGTGGACAGCAAACCGCGACAGTACGTGGCGATCCGCACTGATATCACGGAACGCAAGCGGGTGGAGGAAATGCGCGAGCACCTGGCCGCGGTGGTGGACTCGTCCGATGACGCAATTGTCAGCAAGGATCTGAACGGGACGATCAACGGCTGGAATCGGGGCGCCGAAAAAATCTTTGGTTATGCGGCATGGGAGGTCATGGGCAAATCAGCGCGGATGCTCTTCCCGGCCGACCGTCCGAACGAGGAGTCCGACATTCTAGCGCGCATCCAGCGTGGTGAGAGCGTAGAACATTTCGAAACCATCCGGGTTCGAAAGGATGGCCAGCGCATTGACGTTTCGGTGACGATCTCACCGATTCGAGACGGTAACGACACGATTGTGGGAGCTTCAAAAATTGCCCGTGACATCACTGAGCGGAAGAAGGCGGAAGAGGCACTGCGCGAGCAGGCCCAGATACTGGACTCGGCCCAGGTGTTCGTGCGTGACATGGAAAGCCGCGTTGTGTTCTGGCCTCGAGGCGCGGAAAAACTCTATGGCTTCACATCCCAGGAGGCCTTGGGCATCCTTTCCCACGATTTGTTCCACACGGAATTCCCGGAACCGCTGGAGATGGTAGAGAAAAAGCTCCTCGAAACCGGCATGTGGGAAGGCGAACTGATACACCGCAAGCGTGACGGCGTCACCATCGTCGTCTCCAGTGCATGGGTGTTGCATCGGGACAGTGAAGGACGGCCTATCCGCATTCTGGAGACCAATACCGATATTACCGAGCGCAAGCGCGCCCATACCGCGCTGGCCGAGCAAACCGAGAAACTCTCGCGTCAGGCGGTTGAATTGGGGCTTTCACGAGAGGCACTGGAAGCCCAGAAGCTGATGCTGCGCTCAGTGCTGGATAGTATGTCGGAGGGACTGGTTGCCACCGACGAGCAGGGAAAATTCATCATTTGGAACCCGGCCGCGGAGAGAATCGTCGGCCTGGGTCCCGCGGAAATGTCTCCCGAGCGGTGGACTGCCCACTATGGCCTCTTCCTGCCCGACGGAGTGACGCCCTTTCCACCTGAGGAGAATCCTTTGCTGCGTGCCGCTCACGGGGAGTCCTGCGCCGCCGAGATGTTTCTGCGCAATCGGGAGGTCGGCAATGGTATTTCGATCGAGGTCAACGCCAATCCCCTCAAAGACAAAGGCGGCGTAGTGCGTGGCGGAGTGGTCGCATTTCGGGACATCACGGAGCGGAAGGCCGCGGAAACGGAAATCCGCAAGCTCAACAACGAACTCGAACAGAGAGTCATCGCCCGCACTTCACAGTTGCTGGCCGCGAACGCGGAACTGGAAGCGTTTACCTATTCTGTCTCGCACGACCTGCGCGCGCCATTGCGCCATATCAGCGGCTTCTCCAAGCTGCTGAGCGAAGAGTTCGGGTCCGCGCTCCCGCCCGCGGCTCAGCACCACGTGCAACGCATTCAGGACGGCACCAAGCGCATGGGGCTATTGGTGGATGATCTGTTGAACCTGGCGCGGGTCGGGCGCCGCGAACTCGTGTTACAGGTCTCCGGCTTGAAGTCAATTGTGGATGAACTGATCCGGGAGATGTCGCCCGATTGCGAAGGCCGCCAAATTGAATGGAAGATTGGAAACCTGCCCTTCGTAGAGTGTGACCCAGGATTGATGAAGCAGGTCTTTCAGAATCTGCTGACGAATGCCGTTAAGTTCACGAGGCCGCGGATCCAGGCCATCATTGAAATAGGACAGATGGATGAAAACGGCACCTCAGTCGTGTTCGTGCGAGACAACGGCGTAGGCTTCAGCATGAAGTACGCGGACAAGCTCTTCGGCGTGTTTCAGCGCCTGCACCGCGCCGAGGATTTCGAGGGTACGGGAGTCGGATTGGCGACGATCCATCGCATCATCCAGAAGCACGGCGGACGCATATGGGCACAAGCGGAATTGGACAAGGGCGCCACGTTTTATTTCACGCTCGGAACTACAGAAACAGCCGAACCCAAAGTCAAGGCAGTCGTGGCAGGAGCCAAATTATGACGTCACCTCAGGTGGACATCTTGCTGGTGGAAGACAACCAGGAGGACATGGAGTTGACCCTTCACGCGCTCAAGAAACAGAACCTGGCCAACCATATCCACGTGGCTCGCGACGGCGAAGAAGCGTTGGAGTTTCTGCAAGGCAGCGCAGCGTTCGGGAGGACTCTTCCAAAAGTCGTTATGTTGGATCTGAAACTGCCGAAGATCGATGGGATGCAGGTTCTCAAACAGATCAAGTCCGATCCCCGCACGAAAACCATTCCCGTCGTCATTCTGACTTCGTCTAAAGAGGAACGGGACCTGTGTAACGGTTATCAGCTGGGAGCGAACAGCTACATCCAGAAACCGGTCGACTTCGAGCAGTTCCGTGAGACGGTCACAAAAGCTGGGTGGTACTGGTTATTAATTAATCAACCTGTGCACGATTGATGTAAGCGTAGCGGGGGCTGGAACAACCGACAGGCTAGGCAGTCTCGAGTGCGCGCTCGCCCACTTGTTGCCGCCACATGGCGTAGTACAAGCCTTTCTGGTCGAGCAACTCGGAGTGGCGTCCGGACTCGACGATGTGCCCACGCTCCAGCACATAAATGCGATCGGCGTGCATGACCGTAGACAAGCGGTGTGCGATCAGAATCGTGACTGCCTCCTGATTGGTGGCCACTTCGCGGATTGTCCGGCTGATTTCTTCCTCAGTCAGCGAGTCGAGCGAAGATGTGGCCTCGTCAAACACCAGCAACTGAGGATGCCGCAACAGGGCGCGCGCGATCGAGAGCCGCTGCTTCTCGCCTCCCGAAACTTTCACGCCGCCTTCGCCAATCAACGTATCCAGACCGCGATCCGCGCGCGACAGCAAGCTGTGAGCCGCCGCCTGCTGCAACACCTTCATGCATTCCGCATCGGTTGCGCTCGGGTTCACGAACAAAAGGTTTTCGCGAATCGATCCTGAGAAAAGCTGCGTGTCTTGAGTGACGAAGCCGATCTTTTCC
>Ga0210410_10003681_pt1 | contig 13553 bp, 11 predicted proteins | sample IncBWC4MmetaG_FD_161058 | JGI IMG/M metagenome (GOLD analysis project Ga0210410, IMG submission 161058) | Forest soil microbial communities from Barre Woods Harvard Forest LTER site, Petersham, Massachusetts, United States - Inc-BW-C-4-M | ecosystem: Environmental > Terrestrial > Soil >... | reverse complement strand
GCGGAAGTACGTAGGAAAGCGCGCCCATGTTGGCCGGTTCTTCCTGCACAGACGATTTCGCGGGCGTTGGGGTGCGCGTCAATCGCGGCGGCGATTTCCGTCTTCGGCAGCGGATAGAGCTGGTCGAGGAAAAAGATGGCAGTGTTTGAATCCTTCCGGCGGCGGCGTTCCGCGCGCAACTCATGGCCGACTTTGCCGCTGGCGATGAGGATGCTATGCGCGTCGGTGACTTCGGTGTCGGGAACGAGAGTCAGAAAACGCGGCCGCGAAAAATCCGCGAGAGGTGAGCTGGCGTCCGGATGGCGCAGCATGCTCTTCGGCGTGAACACGATCAACGGCTTGCGCCACGGGCGGCGCGCCTGGCGGCGCAGCAAATGAAAATATTGCGCGGCGGTGGACGGCTGGCAGATGTTCATGTTACCTTCGGCCGCAAGCTGCATGAAGCGCTCGATGCGCGCGCTGGAATGTTCCGGCCCCTGGCCTTCATAGCCGTGCGGAAGCAGCAGCACCAGGCCGGTTGGGAGTCCCCATTTATCTTCGCTGGCGCTGAGAAATTGATCGATGATCACCTGCGCGCCGTTGGCGAAATCGCCGAACTGCGCTTCCCAGAGAATCAGCGCTTCCGGATAATCGCGCGAGAAGCCGTATTCAAATCCCAAGCAACCGGCTTCGGAAAGCGAAGAATTGTGAACCTCGCAGAAAACCTGATCGGGGGCAAGATGGGCGAGCGGCAGGTATTCCTCTTCGGTCTGTGTATCCACCAAAACGGCGTGGCGCTGGTTGAAGGTGCCGCGTTGCGTATCCTGGCCGGTGAGCCTGACGGGATTGCCCTCCAAAACGAGGGAACCGTAAGCGAGCAGTTCAGCGAACCCGTAATCAACGGCGCGCTTGCCGTGGCCCATCTCGGCGCGCTGCTCCAGAAGCTTCACAATTTTCGGGTGGACGTGAAACCCGGCGGCCGGGCGCACCAGCCCTTCTGTGATTTTGGCCAGTGTTAGAGCGGGCAGCCCGGTGTCCACCTCATATTTCGGGTCGTATTTGCCGAAGTGATAGGGCGTCCAGTAATCCGGCAGTTTACGCAGGTGGGGAATTTTCGTCAGCTTCCCCGCCAGCCGCTGCTCTTCTTCGTATTGCTTCCTGATGGAATCCGCCAGCGACTCCGCGGCGATGCCGGTTTGTTGGGCGTAAATTTTCCACAGCGGCGGGTGGCTCTTGATGCGTTCATAGAGCAGCGGCTGGGTGATCGTTGGATCATCCACTTCGCTGTGTCCGTGGCGGCGGTAGCCGATCAGGTCCACGACCACGTCGGAATTAAATTCGGCGCGATATTCGGCGGCGAGCCGCCCGATGCGCACGACGGCGTCGGGGTCTTCGGCGTTGACGTGGAAGATAGGAACGCTTTGGCGGCGCGCGATGCTGGAGGCGTATCGCGAAGAATGTTCCTGAGCGGGCCGTGTGGTGAACCCGATCAGATTGTTGACGACGATGTGGATGCTGCCGCCGACGGTGTACGCGGTGAGGTCGGCCAGATTCAGCGTTTCCGCCCAGATGCCCTGGCCGGCAAACGCGGCATCGCCGTGCATGACGATCGTCCAGACTTTGTTCAGCATGGGCTTGGAGCGGTCAAGTTCCGCCCCACTCGCGCCATGGCGCGTCAGCTTGGCGCGCGCGCGGCCCATAGCCACGGGATCGACCGCTTCGAGGTGGCTCGGATTTGAAACCAGGTGAATGTTGATCTTCTTGTCCGCAGAGGTCGTGTACACCCCGGTGGCGCCGACGTGGTATTTCACGTCGCCCGCGCCCAGCACGCTGCGGGGATCGACGTCCTCGAAACCCGCAACCACTTCGTTCGGCGCCTTCGACGCGATGTGGGTCATCACGTTCAGCCGGCCGCGGTGGCTCATGGCCACGATGGAATCAATGCCGCCAAGTTCACCCGCCGCATCAAGAATGGAATCGAGCAGCGGGATCAGGGAAGTATTGCCCTCGAGGGAGAAGCGCTTGCTGCCCAGGTATCGGCTCTGCAGAACCTGTTCGAACAAATCGGCGCGGATCAGCCGCTCAAGAATCTTTTCCTGGTTGACCTCGAACTCCGCGCCTTCCATTCGCTCGGCAATCCAGCGGCGGCGCTCGGGTTCCTGAAGGTGCTCGAATTCGACACCGATGGTGCCGCAATAGTAGCGCCGCGCCTCCTCGGCGAATTCGCCAGAGAGGCCCTCGAGATCGGGAAATTTCAGCGGGGCGAAGAAACCCAGGGGGTCGAGCGTGGACTCGTAAAAGCCCCAGCGGCGGAAGAGCGCGAAGATGCGCTCTCGCTCGGCGTGGGAGTTCCCGTCCGGGGATGCGGATTTCCGGGAAGGTTTCGCGCTCTTGTCAGGAACTAGTGTTGTACGGTTGGCCATGGCTCGGTCCTACAGACCTACTATTCTGCCATATCGGGGAACAGAGCCAAAAACGAGGAAGCGGGTGGATGCTCGATCGGTTGACGGCCGGATTGTCACGCCATTGCTGAGGGGATGGGCTAAACTTGCGGAAAGGAAGGAAAGAAAAAGGCATGGCAACGAGCGTGATCGTCCGCAACCCGGGAATATCCGGGCGGCGAGCACATTTTTCGCAGGACCCGAGTACCCTTTAAATCCCTCACTGATTCGATCGAGCATCACCGGACGCTGAACGAAATTTCCCGAAAATTCCCCAAGTGTAAATTTGAAGCGTCATTCCTCCAATCCCCGACTGGACAAACATTTAGAGCCAGCGCAGGAGAGTCTGGAGGTGCGCAGCGATTTCAGCGGGCGGGGTGCCGGGCGGAAAACTGACCGGGACGCCAACGTGAACGCTGAGTTCATTTCGATGAGCAAGGCGGCGGCCTTCCTGTTTCATCTGCCAGACGCCATCGAGGCGCAGGGGGACGATGGGGATTTGCAGATTTTGCGCGAGGAGGCCGACGCCTTCCTGAAAGGGCGCCATCTCGGCGGTGGCGCGGTCGTTGATAACGCCTTCGGGGAAAACGAGGATGCTGTAGCCGCGGTCGGCGGATTCGCCGGCGAAGCGGAAACTTTCGCGGAAGCCGGACAATTGCGGAAGCGGGAAGACGTTGAACAAGGAGACGACCAGAAAATAATTCAGTCGCCAGAGCCATCGTTTGGCGAAGAACCATTCGCGGGGAGGATGGCGGAATTCGCGCAGATATTCCCCGCCCATGGCGGTCGCCAAGCGGTGGCGGAAGCGGGCCGGAAGCGCAAAGAGAACTAATCCGATGTCGGCTCGGCGGGTGGTGTGGTTTGCGACAATAAGCGCCGGACCTTCCAGAGAATCCAGATTCTGGCGACCAATGATCTTGGGATGGGCAAGGATCATTGTGGCAGGCCACGCGAGCGCGTAGTAGACGAGCAGGCGGAAGAGACAGACGACGCCTGATTGCGGCCAGCGAGGGTAGACATAGTCCGACCGGCGCGCCGCGGGTTGAGCAAGAAGTTGCTTCAGGTCATCGGCGGTTTGCGCATTGGCGAACTGCGTTTCGTTGAGTTCGAGGTTGTAGCGCTGCTCGAGTGTCGAGAGAAGTTCGACGCGGTCGAGAGAAGAAAGATCTTTAAGAGAGGAGGGCAAGGAGGGAAATGTAGTAAAGGAGGCAGAGGGCCGGGAATCAGAAGCGGCCGGGACCGAGAGTTGCTTTACGGCACCTTCGGCGATAAGCGCGAGCCGTGGTTTGCCCGTGGCGGTGCGGGGGAAGTCTGGATCGTGCCAGAGGAGCCAGTGGCAGATTCGCTGGTATTGGGCGAGGGTCGAATTGGCGGCGTGGACCGCTTTCTGGGCGATTGAGTCGGGTGAGTCTGGCCGCGCGGACCGTGCGGGGGCTTGTTCTGGCGCAAGCAACAGGACGGCGCAAGGCTCCAAGTTGCGGCCGGATCCCGTGGGGATTACAACCGCGTCGCGAATCCCGGGTTGCTTGCGCAGTGCCTGCTCCAGGTCTTCGGGGTGGATATTGAGGCCGGCCGGGGTCACGATGACGCTTTTTTTGCGGCCCCGGATGCGCAAGTTTCCCTGGGCATCGACTTCGCCGAGATCTCCGGTCGACAGCCAGCCGTCAGTTTCCTGCGCCGCTTCCCGCATGGCGCCGCCTTGCCAGTAGGACGAAGCGACGTTTTCACCGCGCACCAGGATTTCTCCATCTTCGCCCAGGCGGAATTCACGGCCGGGAAGAATCTTGCCGACCGAGCCTTGCGCCGCATGAAACGGATGATTCAGACTGATCAGCGACGCGGTTTCCGTCATGCCATAGCCCTGCACCACGGCATACCCGATGCGCCTGAAGAAGGCTTCGGTCTCGCTCGAAAGCGCCGCGCCGCCGGAAATAAACGCCCAGAATTTCCAGCCGAGCCGCCGGTGCAGCCGGCGAAACCTCCACACGCGGCGCAAAAACGGCTCGCCATCGGCGGCTGAGTAAGCGGCGGTGAACCAGTCGCGCCATCCGTGCGTGTCAATTTCGTGCTCCAGCAGATTGCGCAGAGCGTCCAGCATGCGCGGCACGGCGACCAGAGCCGTGGCACGCTCCCGCTTGAGGGTACGCAGAATTTCCGCTGGATGCGGCGAATTTTCAAAAACCACGGTGGCGCCAAGCAGCGGCGGCACAAACAGAGCCATGAACTGACCAAAGACATGGCTAAGCGGCACCAACGAAACGAAGCGCAGCGGGCGCACCCAGCGCTCGCAGTTCCGATATTCGGCGATTCCCTGCTCCAGCGGTTCAAGATTCGCCAGGAAATTCCCGTGCGTCAGCACCACCCCTCGCGGATCGCTGGTCGTGCCGGAGGTGAACAGAATCTCCGCGATCGTGCTGCGTGCCGAACTGTCGCCGGGATCGACCGGCCTGTCCGCCGCCAGCTGCGCGGTCTCCCGAACCTCAGGAAAATCATTGATTACCGTCGAAGGTGGCCCGGAGGAAAGTTCGAGCTGCCGGCGATCCCGCAGGATTAGCTTTACCTCGGCATCAAGGACTGTACGCTGGACAAAATCAAGGCTTGCGGCGGCGTCCATCGGAACGGCAACAGCGCCGCAGAGAAGAATGGCCCAGAAGCAGGCCACCCAGCTTGAGGAATTGGGGCCCCACAGGAGCACACGATCGCCCGGACCAATGCCCAGACCCCTGAGCGAATGGCTCCGCGCGAGGACCGCCGCGGAAAGTTGGGCATATGTCAGCTTTTCCATGCGGTAGCCGCGTGTTTCAACGACGGCGGTTTTCGCGCCCATTTTGAGGAAAGAATCGAGGAGAAAGATCAGATTCGCGCGAGGCATCGCTGGGATTAACAGCCTTTTTGCCGCAAGATGAGCATACCGGATTGAATCTCTAAAAGCGTCCCGGCCCGGTCGGGACCCGCCCCAAAGGGTTGCCATTTAAATACGAGGGTGCACGCCGGGTGCCACCCAAGCACCTTTCGCTGGATCCCGATAGAGACACCCTGGAAAGACAGGTAGAATCTGGGGGTTACCAGCAGTACTGTTCCGAGGTAAAATAGGAGTTCGGGGGCCGGGTTCCCGCATCCTAGTATTAGTCTAAAGTTTCATCAGGGGAGAGAATGCCTGTACCAATATCCCAAGCGTGGACGGTAGCGAGTTACGTCCTCAAACAGAAAATTCAGGGGCGGAAACAGTATCCGCTCGTATTGATGCTGGAGCCGCTTTACAAATGCAACCTGGCATGCGCCGGCTGCGGCAAGATTCAGTATCCCGCTCACGTGCTCAAGCAGGAGCTATCGCCCGAGGAATGCTTCAAGGCGGTTGACGAGTGCGGCGCACCGATGGTTTCCATTCCCGGCGGCGAACCGCTGATGCACTCCGAGATCGAAAAGATCGTCGAAGGCCTGGTGGCGCGCAAGAAGTACATCTACCTTTGCACCAACGCCCTGCTGCTGAAGGAAAAGCTGCATCTGTTCAAGCCCAGCAAGTACCTGACATTCTCCGTTCACATTGACGGGCAGAAGGAGCACCACGACTTCTCCGTTTGCCGCGAAGGCGGATTTGAACTGGCGATTGAAGGAGTTCGCGAAGCGCTGAAGCAGGGTTTCCGCGTGACCACCAACACCACGTTGTTCGACGGTGCGGACCCGAACAGCGTGCGCGCCTTCTTCGATGAAATGATGGCGTTGGGCGTGGAAGGCATGATGCTTTCGCCCGGCTATTCCTACGACAAAGCGCCCGACCAGAAACATTTCCTGGGCCGGGCCAGAACGCGCCGGCTGTTCCGCGCGATCCTCTCCAACCGCAAGCCCACCTGGCGATTTAACCAGTCCATGCTGTTCCTGGAATTTCTGATGGGCAAGCGCGATTTCCGCTGCACGCCCTGGGGCATGCCCACCTATTCCATCTTTGGCTGGCAGAAGCCCTGCTATCTGCTGCAGGACGGCTACGCCGACACCTTTAATGAATTGATGACCACCACCGAATGGGACAACTTCGGCACGGAGTCCGGAAATCCCAAGTGCGCCAATTGCATGGTGCACAGCGGCTACGAAGCCTCCGGAGTGGACTACACCTTCGGCTCCCTGAAGGGTTTGTTTGCGGCGGCCAAGGCCACTCTGTTCACCAGGAACGACGACGAGGAAGCCTACCGGATGCTGAATGAGCCGGTGCGCCCGGTGCACTCCTACAATCCACTGGTGCAGATTGAATCGCCCAGCAACAATCTCGAGGAAACCCGCGCATGACCGGACCGCGCCACGCTGACCGGCCCGAACATACGCTCCACCCGGATCAATTGGAAGTGGCCCCTGGTATTGCGCACGAAGGGCTGCAAGGCTGGATTCCGGAACTCGCCTCCGACGCTGATCTCTCCCTAGCCCTTGAAAAAGCCTTCGACTATCGCGGTGATGTAACGATTACACGCAAGGACGGAACAACAATCGAAGGCTATATCTTTGATCGTGTGACTGGCCTCACGCTCAGCAATTCCTTTGTGCGGCTTTTGCCAAAGGATTCCAATCAACGCACCAAGATTGCCTACGCGGACATTGCCGCGCTGTCATTCAGCGGACGTGACACCGCCGCCGGCAAGAGCTGGGAAGCCTGGGTGAAGAAGTATTGGGAAAAGAAGAGCACCGGGGACGGACAGGCCAGCCTCGAGCCCGAGTCGCTCGAAGAGTAGAGAGCCACCCCCTGCGGGGCCCGCAAGGCCGTCCGAAAAGCCTAAAACACGAAAAATCAGCAATTTACAGCCAGCCTGGGGCACGGCTGTGCCCATTTCGGATGTGGACAATAAGCCCTTTCCTGTGATAGGCTTACGTATAGCGTTTGTTGCTCTTGTACTACCTTTTGACTCGTTCAGAGGGCTGCGACAACACATAGCAGCCTTTTTTTTGTCGGGCTGGAGGCTGTCTCGGAGCTTGGGCGACCAGACCCCGCGACCAAGAGAGGCAAAGCAATTTCAACATCGAGGTTGTCGAGTGAAGGAACAAGGAACAGTGAAGTGGTTCAATGCTTCGAAGGGCTACGGGTTCATCCAACGCCAGACCGGAGAAGATGTTTTCGTACACTTTTCCGCCATTCAGATGGATGGGTACAAGGCCCTGAATGAAGGCCAGGCGGTGGAATTCGAAGTAAAGAAGGGCCCGAAGGGCCTTCAGGCAGAGAACGTCACAAGCCTCTAGCCTGTAGATCGGGAGAGGTTGCCGAGGGGTCGGGAACCTCTCCTTTTCGAGAAAAGAGAAGAATTCCGAAAACAGCGAGTGCAGTCTAAGGAGGAAGTTGTGCAAGTAATGCAGGAAGGGCAAACCATCAAGCACGAGCAATATGGGCTGGGCATCGTCACGGCCTCGGATCCGGAACGCACGGCCATTGATTTCGATGACCACGGACCCAAGCTTTTCGTGACGAGTATCTTCGTGGCAGAACTCATTGGTGAAGCGCCAGCAACTCCGCCCAAGACCAAGCGCCGCCGCAAGGCATCCACCGCCGCAAAAGCCACCAAGAAAGCCGCCGCCGCAGTCGCCGCGAAGTAAGCACAGTAAATCCGTAGTACAACACCCAGTAGCAGCGCCAGAAATGGCGCACGGGTGTGTCTGAACGCCGGCGAGCCTGGCTTTTGTCAGCCAGCAAAAAATCCGGGTTATTTTCCAGAGTGATTCAGCGGACGGCGGATTCGGCCTGGTCGAAGGCGTGGTAGGAAGAGCGGACCAGCGGGCCGGATTCCACATGCTTGAATCCCATCTTTTCGCCGAGTACCTTGTATTCGGCGAACTCGTCCGGATGAACGAAGCGAATGACCGGAAGATGTTCCCGCGTGGGCTGCAGATATTGCCCGAGCGTCAGAATGTCCGTACCCTGGGCGGCTAGATCCTGCATGGTCGCCAGCACTTCTTCTCTTGCTTCGCCCAACCCCAGCATCATCCCCGTCTTGGTAGGCACATCCGCGTGCATTTCCTTGGCGCGACGCAGCAACTCCAGTGACCGCTCGTAAAGAGCGCCCTTGCGCACCTGGCGATAGAGCCGCGGCACTGTTTCCGTGTTGTGGTTCAGGATGTCCGGCTTGACGGCCAGAACGACCCGGAGCGCACTCCAGTCGCCGCGAAAATCGGGGATCAACACTTCCACCTTGCAGTCCGGGACCCGCTTGCGGATCTCCTGAATCGTGCGCGCAAAGATGTGAGCCCCGCCATCGGGCTGATCGTCGCGATTCACGCTGGTCACTACCGCATACCGCAGCCCCATCGAAGCGACCGCCTCGGCCACGCGGAGCGGTTCTTCCTCGTCCGGAGGGCCAACCGGCTTGCCCGACGGCACGGCACAAAACCCGCACGCCCGCGTGCAGATATCGCCCAGAATCATGAATGTAGCGGTTCCGTGCTCCCAACACTCGCCCATGTTCGGGCAACGCGCGGATTCGCAAACCGTGTGGAGATCCAGCGTGCGCATGATGCGTTTCAGATCCTGATAACGCTCGCCCCCAAAGAACTTGACGCGAAGCCAATCCGGCCGCGGGTGCGCGTTGGGCGCCGGCAGGTGCGGTCGGGCGTCATTCGAGATGATGTTGAAGGGAGAGGCCATTTGGCTGGTCCAGAACCTATAGTTTACGGTAAAAGCGGCCGGGAACAAACTGCCCCCGTAGACTCTCCTCCGCCGCCACCGTGCGGCTTCCAGCGTCAGCGACCGCTACAGAATGGCGAAGGTGCCGCAATTCCATCCGCATCTCCATGCCTAGAAGGCATGGCCCAGAACCCGGGTATCGTCCTGACCGACATGTCAGAGTTCGCGAAGACTTCCTCGGGCCGCGACTGCGCATTGGGAATCCAGGGGCTCAAGCGCGTGGCCCAACCCGATGATATCGGGGGAGCCGTTGCCTTCCTGGCGTCGGCGGATGCACCCTGGATCACAGGCGACACGCTCTGAGTTGACGATGGCTCGAAGCTCTAAGGCAAGTCCGCGCTTGCTCAAAGAAATCACCGATTGAAAATTGATCGAGACCGCAGTCGGGGCCTACAGGGGCTGGCGGGAAGAGCGCACGAAGTCGCGCAGCACGGTCACGTTGGGACCATACGCTCCAATGCGTCCGGCGTCCACGGGGAGACCCAGGCTTTCCGCCAAATCCAGATCCACTCCCGCGTCGTCCAATTCCGAAAGGCTGAAACCCGCGGCAGGCAGAACGCGGTTAAATCCTGATGGATAGACGGGCCGCGGCGGGCGATGGCGTTGCCACGGGCGGCGCGCCAAATCGTAGAATTGCTTCCAATCGCGTTTGTGCCACGTATTCATCGGCCGATTCAATCCGTTGTCCCCAATTGGATGCGAAACTTGGGCTTAAGGTTCACACGCGCGCTGTCGCTTTCCCTCCCAAGCTTGCCGGCAAACATCCTCGGCAAGTACCTCTTGGTATATCCCATGCCGCCACGAATGAACGAGTTTCTTGGCCCGTTGTATCAAACACGTCAACCCGCTGAATGTTTCGGGCGGCAAGAGGCGAAGCACAAGCACGCGCCAGACTGCGGAGACGCGGGCGGCGAAGAATGCGCGCATTCAGCCCGCGCCAATTGGCGGGGATACTACACGGAAGGTCACAGGTTAGCCAGAACAAATTCCGGAGGGCTGTGAATTTTGCGGGCGGATGCGGGGCTTAAAAGCAGAAGACTTCGGGCGCAAAAATAGCGCACCCGAAGTCAAAGAACGGCTCAATGACAATTGGGGAACTTACCAGCGGTTGCCGCGGTCACCACGGTCCCCGCGATCACCGCCTCGTCCGCCGCCACCACCGCGTCCGCCACGATCGCCGCCACGGCCGCCGCCACCACCACCGCCGCCATAGCCTCCGCGCCCACCGCCGCCACCCGACCGCTCGGTTTGCGGACGCGCCTCATTGACTACCAGGTTCCGGCCACCGAAATTCTGACCGTTGAGATTGGCGACCGCGCGATCCGCTTCTTCATCATTGGTAATCTCGATGAAGGCAAAACCCCGCGATTGGCCCGTGAACCGATCCCGAATTAAATTGATTGCGGACGGGTTTACGCCTACCTGTCCAAACCACTCCTGCAACTGCTCTTCGGATGCAGAGAACGGGAGATTACCGACGTAAAGCTTCTTCACCTGGGGACTCCTTCTGCCCGGAACCTAACCACGATTGCGGAGCGCACTCCAGAAACCAGTACCGCCAGTTGGGCAAACCGGTGGGCGTGCCGTGCGGGCGGGCGTGTTTCAGTGGTCCCGGAGATACTCTCGAAAATCGATACCTTTTGCAACCAGAAAAGGTGGCGGGACGTGCCGCGTCAGCTGCCGCGCGGGAATCACTCTGGCAGCGAAAAGTGATAGGATTCGCGAACAAGCTGGCGGGGAATCTGAATGACGACACCCGGCACAATGATGAATTTTCCGTTAACGCTCCCGACCATCCTGGAGCGCGCCGGAAGGCTGTTTCCCCGCGTCGAAATCGTTTCTCGCAGGCCAGACTTGACCATCACGCGCAGCTGTTACGGCGAAATGTTCAAACGAGCGCGCCAGTTCGCGGCGGCTCTTGAAAAACTCGGAATCGAAAGCGGCGACCGTGTCGCTTCGCTGATGTGGAATCATTCGGGGCATCTGGAGGCATTCTGGGGAGTCCCTTGCGCCGGCGGCATCCTGCACACGCTCAACCTGCGGCTGCACCCGCAGGAAATTGCCGCCATCGTTCACCACGCCAGGGATCGTTTTCTCATCGTGGATGACGTGTTGTTGCCGCTCTATGAGAAGTTTAGAAAGGAAGTCTCCTTCGAGCGCGTGATTGTCGTGCCGTTTGGTTTTGCGAGCGTTCCCCATGGATTGCTGAACTACGAAGAGCTCCTGGCGGACGAGGGGGATGATTTCTCGTATCCGGCGATGGAAGAAAATCAAGGTGCCTTGATGTGCTTTACGTCGGGAACGACGGGATGCTCGAAAGGCGTCATCTACTCGCACCGCTCCCTGGTGCTGCATTCCTTCAGCCTCGGACTCCAGGAAGTCTTCGGCCTGAACACCACAGACACGATTTTGCCGATGGTGCCGATGTTTCACGCCAACGCCTGGGGCATTCCCGTCGCCGCGCCCATGCTGGGAACCAAGCAGGTGCTGCCCGGGCCGCATCTGGGCGGAGAAAACCTGCTGAATCTGATGGAACAGGAACAGGTGAACAAGGCTTGCGGCGTGCCGACCGTGTGGGCCGGAATTTTGGCGGAACTGGAAAACAATCCCGGACGCTGGAAACTTCCCGCTCACATCTTTGGCGCCTGCGGCGGTTCCGCGCCACCCCTGGAGATGATCCGGCGCCTGGACCTGTTTGGGATTGAGATCAAGCATTTGTGGGGCATGACCGAAACGACGCCTGTCGGTACTGGCGGCTGGCTAAAGGCGCACATGGTGGACTGGCCTCAGGAGAAAAAATACGAAGTGCGCGCCAAGCAGGGTTGGCCGGCGCCGTTTGTCGAGGCGCGAGTTGTGAAGGAAGGCGTCATCGCTCCATGGGATGGCAAGACAGCCGGAGAACTGGAAGTGCGCGGGCCGTGGGTCGCCGGCAGCTACTACGAAGCGCCAGACCAGGCGAAGCGCTGGACCGAGGACGGATGGTTTCGCACCGGCGATATCGCAACGCTCGACCCCGAGGGATACATCCGGCTGGTTGACCGGGCAAAGGACCTGGTGAAATCCGGCGGAGAATGGATCAGCTCCGTGGATCTGGAAAATACGCTGATGGCGCACCCGGGGGTGAAGGAAGCCTGCGTGATCGGGTTGCCCCATCCGAAGTGGCAGGAGCGGCCTCTGGCGGCCGTGGTCCTCAAAGACGGCTCGAGCGCAACCGAACAGGATCTGCGCGAGTTCCTGGGGAAGTCGTTCGCCAGCTGGCAACTGCCCGATGCCTTCGTGTTCGTCGAAGCGATTCCGCGAACCAGCGTCGGCAAATTCAAGAAGAGCGCCCTCCGCGAGCAGTTCGCCGGCTGGAAGTGGAAATCCTAGCGCACGCTCCCCGGTAGCGGCCGCCGTCCCGGACGCCTTTTTGAGTCGAAACCGCTAGGTGCGGTAACTCGCGTTGATGCGCACGTACTCCGCGGTGAAATCGCAGGTCCAATAACTGGCCGCAGCCCGGCCGGCATGCAGATCCATCACAATGTGAACATGCTTTTCCAGCAGGCGATTGCTGGCCACGCGCTCGTTGAAATCGAGCGGCTGGCCCCGGCGCAAAACCGGGATGCCCGCCATCTGAATGTCCACCAGGTCGGGATTGAATTTGACGCCGGAGCGCCCGGCCGCGGCGAAAATGCGGCCCCAGTTCGGATCTCCTCCGGCAAACGCGGTCTTTACGAGCGGAGAAGTGGCGATGGTCTCGGCGACCTGCCGCGCGGCCGCTTCAGTTTTCGCGCCGCGAATCGCAATTTCAATCACCCGCTGCGCCCCTTCGCCGTCGGCCACGATTTGGAGCGCCAGCGAATGGCAAACTTCCTCGAGTGCGTTTCTGAAGGCGCGATCGGCCGTTGAGTTCGCCTGAATCGCCGGCGCACCGGATTCCCCATTGGCGAGCACCAGCAACGTGTCATTCGTCGAAGTGTCGCCATCAATACTGACGGAGTTGAAAGTGCGTTGGGTTACCTCCCGCAATCGCCTTTGCAGCAGCGAGGGCGAAATGGCGGCATCGGTTACGACAAACGCCAGAGTTGTGGCCATGTTCGGGTGAATCATACCTGCGCCCTTGGCGCAGCCGACCAGATGCACGCGCTTACCCGCCATCTTGAAGGAAACCGAAGCAGTCTTCGGCCGCGTGTCCGTGGTGCAGATGGCCAGTGACAACTCGGCAAACGAGCGTGCCGAAGGGCGCCGGTTCTCTACGATGCCTGGGAGCGCGCGAAGAATCTTTTCAATCGGCAGCGGCACGCCAATGACGCCGGTGGAGCAGACAAACAGTTCGCGCGGGTGGCAGCGCAGGCGGCGCGCGGTTTCTTCCACCGTTTTCAGAGAAACGGCGTAGCCCGCATCACCTGTCGCGCAATTCGCATTGCCCGCATTCACGATCACCCCGCGCATCCGGCCCCGCGAGGCGATCAGATTAGCTTTGGAAACAACCACGGGTG
>Ga0210410_10003680_pt1 | contig 13554 bp, 11 predicted proteins | sample IncBWC4MmetaG_FD_161058 | JGI IMG/M metagenome (GOLD analysis project Ga0210410, IMG submission 161058) | Forest soil microbial communities from Barre Woods Harvard Forest LTER site, Petersham, Massachusetts, United States - Inc-BW-C-4-M | ecosystem: Environmental > Terrestrial > Soil >... | reverse complement strand
CTCTTCCGACAAATCGCGCAGCTCCTTCAAATCCTTATGCCGGAACATCGCGTTGTCATCGAAATTAATCTTGCAATCCAACGCGAGCAGCTTGTCATCCTTCGTCGTAATAAAAGGATTGATCTCCATCAGCGTCGAATCCGTCTCAACAAACGCCTTATACAAGCCCGTCATAAACTTCACAGCGTCATTAATCTGCGTAGGCTTCAATCCCAGCTTGAACGCCAGCTTCCGCGCCTGATACGGCGCAAACCCCACCGCCGGATCGATGTACTCCTTGTAGATAAGCTCCGGCGTCTTATGCGCGACCTCTTCAATCTCCATCCCACCCGACTGCGAAGCCATAAACACAACCTTCGCCGAGGCCCGGTCCAGCACCAGCCCAAGATAAAGCTCACGCTCAATCGCCGACCCTTCTTCGATCAGCAGCCGCTGCACCTTCTGCCCCGCCGGCCCGGTCTGGTGCGTCACCAACTGCATCCCCAGAATCGCCTTCGCCGCCGCATCCGCCTCTTCGAGCGACCTCGCCAGCTTCACCCCGCCGCCCTTGCCGCGGCCACCCGCATGGATCTGCGCCTTCACCACGACAACCTTATTCCCCGCGCCAAACAAGCTCTTCGAAGCCGTATCCGCCTCTTCAAGCGTAGTCGCCATCTCGCCGCTCGGAACCGGCACACCATACTTCCGCAGAATCTCTTTAGCCTGATACTCGTGAATTTTCATAGGTATTTTTTCGCGAACCGCCCGCCCAAGAAGTGTAGCGGACGCAAACAACCCCAAGCAACGCGAAACCCGAACAACCGTGCGCTTATCGCCCACCCCTGCCTTCTTTTCTCAGATGGAAAATGAATGGCGCGTCATCTTGGAAATGACCGACGCGTCATCTCGACCGGAGCGACGGACAGCCTCTCCGTCCGTCGCGTAGTCGAGAGACCCCCGCATTTGCCGTTGCTGTTGCCGCGCTGTTGCCGTTGCTTTTTAGTTGTCATCCTTCGCCGCAGGCGGAGGACCTCCTTTTGTCGCTGTCTTTACCTGCATAGTTCGAAATCCAAACGATTGTTCTAAGATTCCCCCGATGACCAAATCCACCTACACCCGCCGCCAGATGCTGCAGCTCTCCGCCACCGCAGCAACTGCCCTCGCCCTCCCCACTTTCGCAGCCGAACAAGCCCCGCAATCTCACACAAGCCCCAGCCTCTACGCCCAGCTCCTCGAAACCTGGTGCGACGGCCTCCTCGCCCATCAGGAGACCACCATCCACGACCCCGCACTCCGCGGCGCTCTTCTCTGCCCCGCCTGCGCCATCATCCACGGACGCTGCGGCGACGCCGTCTACCCGCTCCTCCGCGTCGCTCACACCACCGGCAAAGCGAAGTACCTCGAAGCCGCCCTCCTCGTCCACGAATGGTCCGAACAACAAGTCAGCCGCGCCGACGGCAGCTGGATCAACGATGTCACTCTCAGCTCATGGAAGGGCATCACCGTCTTCCACTCCATCGCGCTCGCCGAAGCCCTCCACCACCACGGCGCCATCCTCGACACCGCCACCCGCCAGCGCTGGACCGATCGCCTCGCCCGCGCCGCAAAGTTCCTCGACACCTTCATCACCATCGACACCGGCAACATCAACTACCCCGTCACCTCCTCCCACTGCTTCGCCCTTTGCGCTCAGGTCCTCAACGAACCTCACTACAACGACCGCGCCCGCCAGCTAGCCCACGCCTCCCTCGACTACTTCACCGCCAACAATCTCCTCTTCGGCGAAGGCCACCCCCAAACCGCCACCACGGCCAAGCACTGCCGCCCCGTCGACCTCGGCTACAACGTCGAAGAATCTCTCCCCTCGCTCGCCCAGTACGCTCTCCTCACCAACGACCAGCCCGTCCTCGAAAAAACCATCGCCGCCCTCCGCGCTCACATGGAGTTCATGCTGCCCGACGGCTCCTGGGATAACTCGTGGGGCTCTCGCAACTACAAGTGGACCTGGTGGGGCTCCCGCACTTCTGACGGCTGCCACCCCGCCTACGTCCTGCTCGCCCAGCACGAACCAAAGTTCCTCGAAGTAGCCCACCGCAACCTCGAGCTCATGTCCGCCTGCACCCACAACGGTCTCCTCTACGGCGGCCCCGACTACTTCGCCCACGGCGATCAGCCCTGCATCCATCACACCTTCACCCACGCCAAATCCCTCGCCACCGTCCTCGACAGCAACGTCGCGCAACTCACGCCCTCACCCCGCCTCACCATCCCGCGCGACGCACCCTACGGCCTGAAATCCTATCCCGAAATCGGCACTCACCTCGCCTCCATCGGCCCCTGGCGAGCCACCGTCACCGGCTACGACTTCGAATACATCGAGCGCGTCCAGTCCGGCGGAGGAGGAGCATCCGGCGGAGGCCACGCCTCAGGCGGCGCCCTCTCCCTGCTCTACCATCAGCAATTCGGCCCCATCCTCACCGCCAGCATGACCGAGTATCAGATGATCGAAATCTCCAATCAACAAGTCCACCTCGACAAACCCCACATGTGCCTCACCCCGCGCATCGAATCTGCCGGCAAACAAACCTACACCAGCCTCAGCGACTTCGAAGCCACCATCATTCAGCACTACGAACAAATAAGCGCCGCCCTGCTGGTTTCCTTCGACGTAAGAGGCCACCTCCTCACCGCCTCCCATCAACCCCCACCCGTCGGCGACGCCCGCTATCACCTCACCTACAGTCTCACCGACTCCGCTGTCAGAATCACCGCAAGCGTCGACGCTCCTCCTCAAACCCCACTCCAGTTCATCCTCCCCGTCATCTCACGATCCAGCGAAGCCGTCACCCAAACCGACCCCAAAACCATCCAGATCAAAAAACCAAACGGCACCCTCGCCGTCAGCACCGACGCCCACTCCGGCTTCGAAGCCATACCAAAAGAACGAATCTTCAACCTCGTCCCAGGATTCGAGTGCATCCCCCTCGCAATCACCATGCAGCCCGGCCAGGAGATCCACATTCAACTGGAAGCATCGCTGAAGAAGTAACTACCTGCTTCACACTCACTGCCCACAAACTCGCACAACCGTGCGGTTACCGCACGACCTATTCGACCTAACTTTCAGCAAATCTTAACCTTAGCTCTGTATGATGGACGACATAGCCCGGCAGGGATATTCCTGGCCGGCACTCAGGACCCAGCCGCAGCTTGGTGCTGATTCGTTCCACTATCAAACACTCTGTGAGCCACCGTTCTTAGCCGAGCAAAGGTTGGATTCTTGAGTGTTCATCTCGTAAATCCCAGCGACAACTCTTTTGGGACCGCCGTAATCACCCCACGTTGGCTCTTCGTCCTCGCAGCAGCCACACCGTCGTCAGCAGGCGATCCCATCCTCGTCGACGAGTCCCTCGAACAGGTCACCCCCGAATCCATCCAGCCCGGCGACATCGTCGGCATCAGCGTGCACACCGGCAACGCCCTCCGCGGCTACGAAGTCGGTCGCATCGCCCGCGAGCGTGGAGCCTGGGTCGTCTACGGCGGCATCCACGCCACCCTCTTCTCTGAAGAAGCCTTCGAACGCGGACAGGCTCACGCCGTTGTCACTGGAGACGGCGACATCGCCTGGGGCAAGGCCGTCACCGACATTCTCGCCGGCACTCCCCTTCAGAAAATCTACGACGGCGGCCGCATCGGCGGCACCGAATTCCTCGCCGCCCGCTGGGACCTCATGCCCCGCGACAAATACATGTGGGCCTCCGTCCAGACCATCCGCGGCTGCCCAAAGCACTGCTCCTTCTGCAGCGTCTGGCGCACCGATGGCCAGCAGCCTCGCCAGCGCGCCTTTCAGTCCGTCATCGACGAGATCGTCAACCTCCGCCAGATCGGCTTCCGCTTCATCGCCCTAGCCGACGACAACTTCTACCCCGTCACCCTCACCGACCTGCGCCTCGCCCGCGAACAAAATAATCTGACCAAGCTCGAAGAACTCACCGCCATCCGCGCCGAACGTTTCCTCCTCATGGCCGAGCTCGCCAAGCTACCCAAAGACATGGTCTTCTTCACCCAGATCACCATGGAGGCCGGCGAAGACGGCGAGTACCTCGACGCCATGCGCAAGGCCAACATCAAAGGCGCATTGGTCGGCGTAGAAGCCGTCACCCCCGAAGGCCTCAAGGCCGTCTTCAAAGACTTCAACTACTCCGGCGAAGCCCTCGCCAAGCAATTACAAACCTTCAAAAAGCACGGAGTCCACGTCCTCGGCTCCTTCATCTTCGGCCTCCCGACAGATAAGCCCGCCACCTTCGACGCCACCGTCGAGATGGCCCTCAAAGCCGGCGTTACCTTCGCCCAGTTCGTCATGATGACGCCCTTCCCCGGCACCGTAGACTTCGGCCGCTGGGAAAAAGAACAGTCCAAAGCTCCCGAAATGGTGGGCGACATCCCTATCACCCGCTACTGGCTCATCCCCACCGCCACTCGCCCGAAGATGTTCACCCCGCACCCCTCCATGAGCTCCAGCGAAATCAGCCAGCGCACCCAGAAAGTCTGGGATCGCTTCTACGACTGGCCCTCCATCTGGCAGCGCTCCGCCTGCACCCCAACCCTCCGCGCCCGCGTCGCCTTCATGTTCCTGTCGAAGCTCTACCGCCAGATGTACGCCGGCACCGGCATCTCCACCGACAGCGCCCGCCGCAAAAAATCCAAAACCTGGGCCCGTTGGACCGCGCGCCAATGCCGCAAGCTCTTCGCCGCCAAACCGATGCCCGAGCTCCGATCCCCGGCGTGGGAACTCGCCTTCTCCTCCGCCAACCTCCGCCGCCCCGCCTTCCTCGGTCCCCATCTCGGTCCAAAGGAAACGCCTTCACCCTTCATCGTCATCCCCAAGCCCGACTAAAATCCTCACGGCGCCTGGCAGTTCCTCATCTGCGGAGTGCAGCGTCCACAGTTCAATCCTTGCACACGGCAAGCCTGGGGTGCCCGCGCTCTCAGGATTGCCAGCAACCCCGGCGGATCAGCTTTGGGAACCTCAAAAATCGCCGCCTGAGACACATCGGACGAGTCGGTGAATTTGATAGTGAAGAAGTGCCTGCGCTCCTGACGTTTGACCAGGCCAACAGCAACCGCCGGCAGTACTCCAAGGTGATGCGCAACCTCGGTACTGTACTCAAAGCCGCCGATATTTCTGTAAGCAATATCGATCTCACCCGGCGCCGAACCGGATGCAGTGAATCTGAAAACGAGCGCTCCAGGCAACGTGGTATCAAGTCCGCCGATAGTTCCCCGGGGTACGGTCAACGTACCGCTGATGTAGGCGACTTGTCCGGCTTCGACGGCGAAGGCAGGCGACGTGAGCAGCACACCCACCGCAACCATAAGAGACCCGCCAATCGCCAGGTTCCTCGCCTTAACAAAAACTTCCCGCCGCAAACGAACTTTCTCTGACCCGCGAGCCTCGAGTATCTGTCTGCGAAGACTCAACGCCGCGTGTACCGTCTTGACATCCTTGCGCCACACCGGCATCACCACTGACATCGCCAGCCCTTCCACATCGCACAAAATCCCCAGCACAAGCGCCGCCGGAACCACATTCGAGCGATCGAGCGCAAACACCCCAACCACCGCCACCGCCATCACCAGTCCCCACAACTTCGCCAGATACGAGTGATAGCTCGCAGGCCTTCCGAACTTGGCAAAATCGAAGGCAAATCGCACCGCCTCCAGCACAAGCAGCACAACCAGCAATCCCCCATAACTCCGCCACAGTTGCGGCTGGCTCATCCAAAGCGCAAAAGCCGTGCACAGATAAAACACCGTATCCGCTATCGAATCGAACAGCCGGACACCCGCCGTATCGCAACGCCACCGCCGCGCCAGAACGCCATCGTATATATCCGACACCAGCGCGCCGACCACGACACCCGCAAGCGTAAAGCCATTCCAGCAGCAAGCCGCTCCTGCAATCAGGACCGGCCCCAGCGCAGCGCGAGCTGCCGCCATCACCCACGGAACATGTTGTTTGCGAAATTTCATGCGCATCGTTCCCTCACCTCTCTTGCAACATCGATGAGGTCAGCGTATGCGCGAAAATCAGCACAATGCGTGGACTAAGGACAGTTTCGTGAGTGTCACAACCGAGTCCCTAACCGGAATAGCCGCCAAGCTCGGCGCGAGCCGTCTCCGCCAGCAGCGGAAAAACAATCACATGAGGCTTAGCCGGAAGCTTAGGAAGCGTCGCAGTAAACGCATCGCAAAGAATCGCCGTCACCTGATCAAGTCCATGACGCCACCGCGTCTCGCGAGCATCCCGCAGCACCAGAACCTCGGGAGATAGACCAGCCGCAATCAGCATCGTGTGCGCCGTCGTCAGAAACTCCGGCCAGTGCGAGACGATCCCAATCAGCGAAGCCGCAGGCGCAGGCAGCCACGGACTCAGCCACGCATTCGGAGAACGAATCGGCAACGTGATCAGCTCCACCCCCGCCGGAAGAGCAGCCCGAACCATCTTGGTCTTGCTCGGCCGGCACAGCGGAACAGCAGCAGCCAGAGTCTCCGGCAGAGCGCACTCCTCGATCGACGCTCCCACCGCAGGAAAACTCGTAATCTGGCGGATCTCCGCAAGCAGTATCCGCCGCAGCTCGGCATCCGGATCGATCAGCACAAAATGATCCGGAGGAGACGCGGCCAGCCACTGTGCCACCCGCGCGCGAACCGCCGCAGCCGGAAGCCCCAGCTCGCGCACCGCCCGAAAGAAACCCGCAATGTGATAATCCAGGATCTGCTCCGGCGTAGAAGGCGGATCGGTCGCACGTACATACACGCCACTGCCCCGCCGGCGTTCCGTCCAGCCCTGCTGCTCAAGCTGCCGATACCCCGCGCTCACTGTATTCGGATGCAGGGCGAATCGCCGCGCCAGTTCGCGTGTGCTCGGCAGCCGGTCACCAGGCTTAAGATCGCCGCACAAAATCGCAAGCACGACCTGCGTCACCAGCTGCCGGTAGATCGGAACTTCGCTGCTATGAGCAAACCAGAGTCGCACGCTCAGCCTCCCGCATATTGTGGCATTGTCAGTTGGCCGAGACCAAACGTTATGTAGAACGAATACCCGTATCCGAGCGCCTGCCATCGTAAAGCAGATACCAGGCCCCAATCGCAATCGCCAGCAGGGCAATCGCAGCGCCCAGGCCAACCGTACCGCTCCGGAATGCATTCAACCATCCATTCAACCCCGACGCCAGTTCCATCGCAACAGGGCGCCAGAAGGAATGCACCGCCCACCCTGCGCACAGGACCACATAAACAACACTCAGGACCCTCATCACAATCAGCGGACGTGTCGCGCGCTTCAGGTCCATCTCCCTCTTCCTCACCTGGGCACGGCTCCAAACAAGGCTAGCCGCCGGCACTCCATCCTCTACCTGCAGCAGCGAAGCAGTTTGCAGCATCACCTCCGCCGCGCTCCGCGCCTCCGCACACACCACGCAACTCAGAACATGCTCGCGCAGCTCCACCGGGAGCGAACCCGCTCGCAGAGAACGCACCACATCGGCTTCCCGTTCACACCAGCGTCGATTCGCTAGATTCACTCGCGTCATACCGTCTCCCTCTTCGCCAGCAGCAACCCGGCCGCCCGTCGCCGCGCGCGAAACAGCAGCATCCGGACGCTGATGGCGCGAAGACCTGTCGCGGCCGCGATCTCAGCATGCCCCATCCCTTCCACATACGCCAGCCACAACAACTCGCGCTCTCTCGGCTTCAACGCGCTCAACGCCGCGCGCACATCGATCTGCGCGTCCATATCGACGGAGAATCCATACTCTGGAATCTCCTGCCAACCCTCATCGTCTCCCCGTCGCCATCGATCCCGCAACAGATTCGTTGCAATCCGAAAAAGATACCGCCGCGTCTCGTCAACGTTCATCGACGGCGGTTGCCGGACAAGGAAACGGCAATACATCTCCTGAAGCAAATCGTCTGCCACGTCCCTGCGCCCAGTCACACCTTGAAGGTAGGCGCGAATGGGGCGAGCGGTCGCGTCATACAGCGATCGAAACTCCTGCTCATTCATCCCAGTCGCTTTCTCTTCGGCTAACGGAACCAGTCCGGCGATAGGAAAGATCTCATCCATGAAAACTCACAAAGACCACACCTGTCAGCCATTGAATCCGTTAGCCATTGGAGCTATTCGATCCGCGTTCCAGCAGCCCAAACGAACGCGAGAGCAGGTAGCTCGACAAAGCAGCAACCCCAAAGCCAATCCCAAGAGCCAGGGCAAGCACGCCCACAATCGTGAACTCCCGCTCCGGCGCCACGTCATAGCCATGCAGCAGCAGCATCCCGGCGCCAAAGCTACTCAAGACGATCCCGGATTGAACGCCGCTCAGAATACGCTGGAACGACATCGTTGGTTCCCCCAGCTCGACCCGCAACGACTCCAGGAATCGCCTTCCCGATTCAGTCTCGGCATACGCGAGCAGCGTCTGGCTGGAGTCGACCTTCTCCAGCAGCCTCATCTGCACACCCCACTGCATCTTCGCCAGCAGATAGCGCCGGATAGAAGAAAAAATCAGCCATGCCACCCAGCCAACTGTAGAAAACACAAACAAAGGGACAAGAATTCTATGCATATCTTCCTCTTCCCGAAAATAGTCTCGGTCTTCATTGAATAGAACGCGCCCCAAGCCCAAACAGTTAACACCTGCCCATCAACAATTCGCCTGGGGCGATGAAGTAAGTCTGCCGCCAGAAAGAAACGCCAGAAAGAAATAAGAGGCCCCGGCCTGTTCCATGCCCGTACTGAAGCACTCACCAACCCATCCAACTGCCACCTGCTACCCTTAAACCAATGCCCCTCCAGCCCTACCTCAAACGAATCATCGAAGGCCACGAGACCCTCTCCCGCCCCGACTCCGCCCAGCTCCTCCAAACCATCCTCCGCGGCGAAGCCACCGAACTCGAGCTCGCCGCCCTCCTCGGCTCTCTCGCCACCCGCGGCCCCGCCCCCACCGAAATCGCCGGCTTCGCCGACCCCATCCGAGCCGCCGCCACCCCCATTCCCCTCAGCGACGCCGAGCGCACCCTCCTGATCGACACCTGCGGCACTGGCGCCGACTCCAGCGGCACCTTCAACATCTCCACCGCCGCCGCCCTCGTCGCCGCCGCCGCCGGAGCCAACGCCGGGGCTGGCGCCGGTGCCGGAATGATGGTCGCCAAACACGGCAACCGCGCCGTTACCTCCACCTGCGGCTCAGCCGACGTCCTCGAAGCCCTCGGCATCCCCGTCGACCTCTCCCCAGCCGACGGCGCGGCCTCCCTCCGCAAACATCGTTTCGCCTTCTTCCACGCGCCATCGCTTCACCCGGCCATGAAGACCGTCATGCCCGTCCGCCGCGCCCTCGGCATCCGCACCATCTTCCATCTCGTCGGCCCACTCTCAAACCCCGCCGGAGCCTCCGCCCAGGTCATGGGCGTCTACGCCCCGCACCTCGTCCCTCTCGCCGCCGAAGCCATGGTCCTCCTCAACACCCGCCACGCCTTCGTCGTCCACGGAGAAACAGGCACAGAAGGCAACGCCAGCGGCACTAGTGGCAACGCCGGCCGCACAAGCGGCAGCGCCAGCGGCCAGGGTGGAAGCGCCAGCGGCCACGGTGGTATGGACGAGTTCTCCATCTCCGGCCCCAGCCACTTCGCCGAAGTCCACAACGGCGTCGTCACTCTTAGCACTGTCACCCCCGAAGGCGTCGGCCTCACCCGCGCCCCCATCGAAACCCTCCAGGGCGGCGACGCCCGCACCAACGCCCAGATCCTCACCGCCATCTTCGCCGGCGAACGCAGCCCCCGCCGCGACATCGTCCTCCTCAACGCCGCCGCCGTCCTCGTCACCGCCGACCTCACCCCCGACCTCCCCACCGGCATAGCCCTCGCGGCCAAAACCATCGACTCCGGCGCCGTCACGAAACTCATAGCCAACCTCAGCTCGTAGCCAACCAGCCACTAGCCAATAATCACTGACCACTAACCACTGCACTCAAAGGAACTCCGAAGCCCCAAAACGCGTACCATCAGTCAGCATTTAGGAGAAAGCACCAAAATGTCGACCTACCCCCCGCCAGCCGTTTCGCTCAATCCCTCCCTCATCACCACCGCTCTCGAAATTCCCGGTCACCGCATCGTCCGCAACCTGGGCGTCGTCCGCGGCATCGTCGTCCGCTCCCGCAACGTCTTCGCCACCATCGGAGCCGGCCTCCAAACCCTGGTCGGCGGCGACATCACTCTCTTCACCGAGCTCTGCGAAAAAACCCGCCAGGACTCCTACGCCATGATGACCTTCCACGCCGCTCAACTCGGCGCCAACGCCGTCATCTCCTTCCGCTACGACACCAACGAAGTCATGAAGGGCGTCAGCGAAGTCCTCGCCTACGGAACCGCCGTCGTCGTCGAACCAATCAAAGACTAGCCGCCACCTCCGCCGTTTCCTGTATTCGACAGGAGAAGAACGGTTAAGAAAATCTGTCATCACCAGCGTGATGACAGATGACAATACCTTCCTTGCCGCGTCCATCCTTGCATAGCGTATTCGTCTGGTTTCGCGCTCCATGCGATCTTCCTGGAAGGCAGGGAACTTCGAGTGTTAAAGATGCGCGTCGTAAGTCGGCCCCGTGCAGTTGGGTTTGTTCTGCGTTTCAGCCGAGGTTTCCATGATGATGCGAACGTTTGCGGGAGTGACTCTCGCCGCCCTTCTCTCAAGCCCAGTATTCGCTCAGTCCACCGACACCCCGCCCGCATTTGAGATTGCGGATGTCCACACGAGCCCGCATCGCACCTTTCCCTTCCCGGACGGCGGCAGCCTTCACGGCGATCGTTACGCGTTTCATCAGGCAACCATGCTGGACCTGATCGCCTATGCCTACGGCCTGGACCCGAGCCTGGTGCAGGGTGGGCCGATCTGGCTGGAGACCGACCGCTTCGACGTCATTGCGAAGGCGCCGCCCAAAACGTCGAAGGAGACGCTGAAGCTCATGATGAAATCGCTGCTGGCCGAGCGATTCAGCCTCGTGACCCATACCGGGAGCAAGCCCATGCCCGCGTGGGTGCTGACCGTGGGTAAGGGCAAGGCGAAGCTGAAGGAGGGCGACGAGACAGGCAAAGCCGATTGCCAATATCAGGAGCCGCCGCCGAATCAACCGCCGGGCACCGTGTCGAACATTGTGTTCGTCTGCCACAACACAACGATGGAGGCGTTTGCGAAAGACCTGCACGACTGGGCAGGAGGATACCTGACCGATCCTGTAGTGGACTCTACCGGGCTGAAGGGAGCCTGGGACTTCGACATCAAGTGGACCGGGAAGGGGCAACTGCAGCGGGCCGGCACCGACGGCATCTCCATCTTCGACGCCGTGGACAAGCAGCTTGGGCTGAAGCTGGATCTCGAGACGGCGCCGCGGCCGGTGCTCCTCGTCAACAGCGTGAACCAGAAGCCGACTCCCAACGCGCCGGGCCTGGAAAAAATTCTCCCCACTCCGCCGCCGGCGCAGTTTGACGTAGCCACGATCAAGCCGAGCAAGCCAGACGCGGATTTTCGCGGCAGAATCAACGGAGATCAGGTGAATGTGCAGGGCTCGACGCTCAAATTCCTGATCACCTTTGCCTGGGACCTGAATCCGAACGACCCCGAGGTGCTCGTGGGAACGCCGAAGTGGCTGGATTCGGACCGCTTCGATATTCTCGCGAAGGCCGTGAGCGACGCGCCGGGGGGCGATGGGGCAGAAGGCCCGCGCATCGAGATCGAGGACCTTCGCCAGATGTTGAAGGCGCTGTTGATCGAGCGCTTCAAGATGCAGACGCACATGGAGGACCGGCCCGTGTCTGCCTATACCTTGATCGCGGTGAACCCGAAACTGAGGAAGGCGGACCCGCTGAGCCGGACGCGATGCAAAGAAGGGCCCGGGCCGGATGGGAAGGATCCAAGGATCGCAACCCCGATTCTGAATCGGCTGCTCTCTTGCCAGAACATGACGATGGCCCAGATCGGCGACGAGCTGCAACGCGTCGCAGCGGGGTATATCTACAGCCCCGTGTTGGATGGCACTGGGATCAAAGGCTCGTGGGACTTTACCTTGAGCTTCAGTTCCATCGATCAGACCAGGGCGCGTGCAGCTGGAGCAGGAAGCGCTGCAGGCGCAAGTGCTGCGGGCGGGGGCGCTGCGGGTGGAGGTGCAGGCGGCGGAGGTTCGTCATCCGACGGCTCAGCGTCAGACCCGAGCGGAGCTCTCACCTTGTTCGACGCGGTCAACCGGCAGCTTGGCCTGAAGTTGGAGAAGCAGAGGCGTCCTGCGCCGGTGCTGGTCATCGATCACATTGAGGAGAAGCCGACAGAGAATTGACGGCTGGGCTAATTCTTTCGGAAGTTTGCCGATTCCAAAGTGGGAGCGATTGTTGACGGTGCGGAGCGTGGCGCGTATCCTCATGGCCAGTTGACGGGCCCTGGGAACTTTGCGCGACATCACGTGCCGGCTCGTGCGCCTGCTCTTACTCCTGCTCCAAGCACACAATCGGAAGACGTCGTTGCGGCCCGGATTGCTTTTGATTTTTCCGTGGAGATGCAATATCGGCGGAGGCAGGATTATGAAACGGAACATGTACCTTGTGCTTGCATTGGCGGGATTGTTATACGGGGTGGGGCTGACCTTTGCGACTGGCGCTCACAACTCTTCCTCTGAAAAACATACCTTCACTCCCGATAACATTCCATACGGTCCGGCGCCGGCATCTTTGAACCCTGGCGCGCAACTCGCAGTGCTCGAGGGCAATCCTGGCGCCTCCAGCGGGGATTACACTGTGCGCTTGAAGATGCCTGACGGATACCGTATCGCACCTCATTGGCATCCTCTACGCGAGAATGTCACCGTCATCTCCGGGATCTTCAAGGTCGGGATGGGAGACAGCTTTGAGCCGATGAAGATGATAGCTTTCCCGGCCGGCAGTTTCGCTTATTTGGATCCCGACATGCATCACTACGCGATGGCCAGCGGAGAGGTTGTGGTCCAAGTCCACGGCATGTCTCCTTTGCAGTTTAACTACGTCGATCCTAACGACGATCCAATCCGCAAGAAATGATCTCGCGGCTGTAGTTGATTCTTTTTCCAAGGAGAGGTGTTATGGCTACTCAAGAGCAAGTAATTCCGCAGGCGCGTGAGGTGAATCCGGATGCGTTGAATGCGATGCTGGGGCGGGCGGTTCAGGATATGGGCGCGGCCCTGCACGCGCCGCTGATTCTGATTGGAGACAAGCTGGGGCTGTACCGGGCGATGGGCGATGGAGTGCCCGTGACTCCCGCGGAGCTGGCGAAGAAAACAGGGACGTCAGAGCGTTATGTGCGCGAGTGGCTGAATGCGAATGCCGCAGGCCAGCTGGTCCAGTACGACGCGGCGAAGGACACGTTCTTCATGACTCCGGAGCAGGCGCTGGTGCTCGCGCTCGACGATACGCCGGTGCATCTGCCGGGGTTTTATCACATGCTGGCTTCCCTGATGAAGGATGAAGAGAAGCTGACGGAGATCTATCGCACAGGCAAGG
>Ga0210410_10003679_pt1 | contig 13554 bp, 13 predicted proteins | sample IncBWC4MmetaG_FD_161058 | JGI IMG/M metagenome (GOLD analysis project Ga0210410, IMG submission 161058) | Forest soil microbial communities from Barre Woods Harvard Forest LTER site, Petersham, Massachusetts, United States - Inc-BW-C-4-M | ecosystem: Environmental > Terrestrial > Soil >... | reverse complement strand
CTCAGGACGCGACTTCGCGCGTGCTCACCCTCTACACCGGCTTGCGCGTTACGAACACAACGGAGTTCCTGTGCGACGTTCAGGAAACCGGCGGCCACGGTCTGGGCGAAGCCTTAGGTGTCGCCGGCTTTTTCAACCTTGATGTCGTGCGCAATCCCACTCTCAGCAAAGCGCCCTACATTGCCCGTCTTATGTGGCACCAGATTATTCCTCTCGGCAGCAAAAAAATTGCCTCTGCCCGCACTCCGGCTTCGCTTTTCCGTGAACTTCCCGAGCGCCGGTTCGAAATTCGCTTCGGAAAAATGAGCATGCCCGATTTCTTCGACGTCAACACCTACGGCAGCGACTCCAATCTTCAGTTCATGAACTGGGCTGTGGACAACAACGGCGCCTACGATTACGCAGCTGACACCCGTGGCTTTACCTATGGCGCGCTGCTGGAATATCACGACAAAAACTACGTTATCCGCTTCGCGGAAGCGCTCATGCCCAAGGTCGCCAACGGCATCCACCTGGACGCGGACATGAGCCGGGCGCGCGCCGAAAACATTGAGCTCGAACTCCACGGCACAGTGCTCAAGCAGCGTCCCCCGGGCGTCCTGCGGCTGCTCAGCTATGTAAATCACGCCAACATGGGCGATTACCGCGATACTGTAAATTCCTGGCTGGCGAATCCCACCACGCCGGTTCCCGAGATCACCAATCACCCGTTGCAAACAACAGTCAAATACGGCTTCGGAGTCAACTTCGAGCAGCCGCTCAACGATTGGCTCGGCCTTTTCGGCCGCTGGGGATGGAACGAAGGCCAGCATGAATCCTACGCTTACACCGAAGTAGACCAGACTTGGCAGATTGGCGCTGGCGGCAATGGCGGCCGCTGGGGCCGCAAGTACGACCGCATCGGCCTTGTTTTCGTCAGTAACGGCATCAGCCACGACCACGCGCGGTACCTGGGCCTCGGCGGGCTTGGTTTTCTATTGGGTGACGGGAGACTGAATTATTCGCGGGAAAATATTGTGGAAGGATTTTACACCCTGCACGCCTGGCGAGGGATATTCCCCGCATTCGGCCTTCAATATGTCGTGAATCCCGGGTACAACGCCGACCGTGGCCCGGTCGTCGTTCCCACGTTGCGGCTTCATCTCGAATTCTAGGTGTGTCAGAACTTTCCGTTCAGCGAAAACTCGGCACTTGCGCTTGTGCTTCCGCCAGCCGCGCCCGCGTCGTGCGCACAATGGTCGCAAAGCGCTTCGTCAGTTCACGAATACGGTCCGGCTTGTGCAGCAGCATGGACTCCCGGGGAATAAGCTCTTTTCCCACGCTAATCGCCGAAACGCCCGCCAGAATATAATGCGCCGCATTTTGCTGATTCACTCCGCCGCCCGCGATCAGCGGGATTTCCGGAAAGGGCCTCTTCAGGGTGCGGATATAGTTGTCCGCACCAATCAGTGAGCAGGGAAAGACCTTCACGAAATCCGCGCCCGCCTTCCACGCACCAAGCACCTCGGTCGGCGTCATCGCGCCGGACATCATGATCACGTCGGGATTTTTCGCCACCAGTTGCACGGTGGGCAGATCCATCGCCGGGTTGCCTATAAATTGCGCCCCGGCATCGATGCATTCGCGGGCCGTTTCAGCATCCAGCACCGTCCCAGCGCCAAGAATTACTTCAGGAACTTTTTTCACCAGCTCGCGAATCACCTCGATGGCGCCGGGAACAGTCATCGTCACTTCAATAATCGGAATCCCGCCGTGGGCGATCTCCTCTACCGCAAAACGCGCATCTTCCGAGGACGACGTCCGGATCACCGGTACGATGCCGACCTCCTCCACCCGGGCACGGAGTTCCGCTTTTTTCATGTCGATTTTGCCCCCGAGCATTCCCCGATGCGTCAAGCGTCCTGTTGCCAATGCGCGGATTCTCCCTGCATTATAGTCGGGGCCCCGGGAAATTCCACTACGCTGTCCTCAATCGCTACGCGGTGAAGTCAGTGGTAGACTCGAGACCGGAGAACATTCAAATGGCAACCAAAAAGAAAGCCACCAAGAAGGCAAAGAAAAAAGCAGCGCCGCGCAAGCCGAAAAAGCAGGTGAAAAAGGCGAAGTCCACCGCGAAGCTGGCGCTGAAGCGCGCCCCCAAAAAGAAATCCGCGAAGAAACGCCCGCGCGGCAAAGCGGATTCCGCCGAGCTCGCCGGTTTCCAGCGCAAGGGACTCGGCTCTTTCACCGGCGGGCAAGCTGGCGATACCCAGGGCATCTCCGGCCGCCGCGGCATCGATTCGGAGAGCGTGACCGAACTTCTTGAGGAAGGGCAAACCTTCGAAGCGGAAGCCGTAGCTGGCGTCGAAAACGCCGATGACCCAGACGTTTCCGAAGTCGTCACCCACCAGGTCCCCGAGGATGATGTCCCGGAGGAATACCAGGACAAGGACTAGCCGCTCTCCCGGTCACCATGCGGATCGGCATCATTTCCGATACCCACGGCGTTCTCCGGCCGGAAGCGCAACACGCCCTCTCCGGAGTCCAACTGATCATTCACGCAGGAGACGTGGGTGCACCGGAAATACTCACGCAACTGAAAGATATCGCTCCCGTGTTTGCCGTACGCGGCAACGTGGACACACAGCCTTGGGCGCAGGAGCTGCCGCTTACCACGGTTGTCGAAATTTCCGGCTTCAATTTGTATGTGCTCCACAATCTCCACGATCTCGACCTCAATCCACAGGCAGCCGGGTTCGACGCGGTCATCAGCGGCCACACCCATCAGGCCGAGCAGCATCAAGATGGCAGGGTCCTCTTCTTGAACCCAGGCAGTGCCGGGCCCCGGCGTTTTCAATTGCCGGTCACCCTCGCGCTGCTCGAAAGCGCCAAAGGCCCCTGGAAGGTCGAGTTTGTTCGGCTCCTGGAACCCTGACTAGGTAGAAATTCCAGGCACCGCCGGTACGGGATTCCCCCGCCACGAAGGGGAATTGGCACGGTAGAGCGATCAGACGCTCTGCCGGGCCGGGGTAATTTACACAAAAAAATAGAGATAGCGGCAAAGCGGCGGCATGGCTCGCCCTCAAGGGATAGCATCCCCGGAGTTCTCCCCACTCCACCCTAGTCAGGCTCAGCGGTAGGTCTCAGCCTGCTTTGCCGCGGAATCGCTCCTCTTGCTGGTCTGCAGGTCTTTTGCCCCCCGCCTGCGAGTCACTCGGAGCCTGGCCTTTTTGGTCTAACCATTCTCCCTCCAGATAAATTTGCAAAAACCTAAGAGAAGTACTGGCGTACTGGCGGGGTGAGGTGTATTTTAGTACGGCCCAACTATTGTTCTGGAAGCGTGCTGCAGGGCAGAATCATCCGCAGAGCCAGCCGCGCCTGAGTTGTTTCTTGAAATCCGCGCAGAGTCCTCCGTTGCGAGCTCGTGCAGGTTTCTTTGGAATTGATGCAGGGCCGCGGGCAGTGGCGGATCGACGGACTCCGCAGCGGGAAGGTCGCCGTGGGTGTTCTACACTTTCGTTATCGCGAGCGCCGGCGCACATTGCGCGTCACGCTCACCCTCCCTGTCATCGCTCATGGTGTAAACGATCAGGGCGAAAAATTCTGCGTGCGTTGCGCGACGCGTTCCATCAACAAGCAAGGCGCGCAACTGATGATGGATGAACCGCTCGTGGCAGGCCAGGATCTCTTGCTGGTGAACGAAAACACCAACCGCTCCACCGAATCCCGCGTCGTTTATGCCAAGAAAGAGCGTGACGGCCACTTCTATGTTGGCATAGAGTTTGTGAACGCCGAAAATAATTTCTGGAAAATGACCTTCCCGCTTCCCGGCGCCCGCCCGCTCCGGCGGCCGCTCGGCTCCAAAGCCATGGCCTGATTCGGCCTTTCCATCTACTTCATTTTTTCCTTTTGGATTTGTGGCGGCGCTTTTCCTTCGCGCGCGCTTTCGGTAATGATCCCTTTGCGGCGAGTTCGCGCGCTTTCCGCGGCAGTTTGGCCAGGACCAGTTCGTAGGATTCACGCACCAGTTGCGAAATCTCAGCGTCGGGCAAAGCGTCCGCCGACTCCAGCGAAATCCACTTTGCCCGTGCCAGATACGGCGCCGGGATAACTCCGGGGCGTTCCGTGAGCTCCGCGAAATTTTCCGGGCTCGCTTTCAGCGAAATCCAGACCTTCGCGGGTTCGAGCGACGTTATCGCGAACATTCTGCCGCCCACTTTGAAAAGCAGGTTATCGCCCCACTGCATCTGCTCCGTCGCGCCGGGAAACGACAGGCAGAGTTTCCGCAATTGGTCGATGTTCACGGAGGCTTCGTCTTTTCCGGGAGATCAATTCCCCGCGTAGCGGCGGAAGAATGACTCGGGTTTCCACTGGGGTTTCGCGGCATCGTTGGCCGTGGAGATCAGCAATCGCCGCGTGAACTCCTCATACGTCGCGGCGGCCTGCAGGTCCACCGGCTGATTCACGTCGTCCGAAGGCGCGTGGTAGCGGTTCGTCAGCCATTCTTTGAAAATCTTCTGTTCGGGCGTGCCGAGCTCAAAGCCAATGTCAACCTTCACGGCCGGAACTCCCTTTTTGATGAAGCTGTACTGGTCGCTGCGAATAAACGCGTTGCGCAGCGGCTCCGGATCGGGGATGGGCTTGAGCCCCATGGATTGCGCAATCTTCGCCGCATCGGTGCCCAGATCCGATTCTTCAATCCCTTCGATCTTCAGAATCTTCAGGGGCACGATCGGCAGGAACATATCCACGTTGACATCGGCCACGATCGATTTCGCGGGCACCGTCGGATGCGCGGCGAAATATTTCGACCCGAGCAGGCCTTTCTCCTCCGCGGTCACCAGCAGAAAAATCACCGAGCGGTTCAGTTTTTCCGGGTGCGCCTTCAGGCTATTGGCAATGTCCATCACCAGGGCGCTGCCGGAGCCGTCGTCCATCGCGCCGTTGTAAATCTTGTCGCCGTTGATGGGCGCGCCAATCCCGATGTGATCGATGTGCGCGGAAAGCACCACGTATTCGTTCTTCAAAGCGGGATCCGACCCCGGCAGCTTGCCCACCAGATTCGCCGATTCCACTTTCTTCGAGAGCACTTTCGCATCAGCTTTCAGCGATGTAGACAGCGCAAAGTGCGGCAGCGGCTTGCGATCCTTGCCAAGCGCCGCAATTTCGGCGAACGTGTGGCCCGATCCCGCGAACAAGCTCTCTGCCGCAGCGGGATTAAATGCCACGCCAAGCTGCTGCCCGGAAGTTTCGTTGAATTCCGCGCCGGCCAGATCCATCGACGGGTGATTGCGATTCATGGAGATCCGGGACCACGGTATGTCCATCGAAGCCGGGTTCATAATCGCCACGATTCCGATCGCTCCCGCAGCCTTCAAAGATTTCCAGCGCTCGCCCGCCGTCTGATAGTGGGAAGCAAGGGCGGTCGGGATGTCCGAGGGCGAGCCCGCGAGGTACACGACGATTTTGCCTTTCAAGTCCAATCCGGCCAGTTCATCCAGATTCTTTTCCGGAATTTTCAGTCCGTAGCCGGCGAACACCAACGGAGCCGTGACCTGAACCGATTCGTGGGTAGACCGGGTGCTGAAAAACGCGTCATCCGCAAACGAGAGGGGTTTCGTTTCGCCGTTGGCTACCAGCGCGAGCGAAGACTTGCTTTCATCCAGTTCGTATTGCGTGAACGACACGGGCTGGTAGAACCCATCGGATCCGGCGGGTTCGAGGCCCGCTTTCTTGAACTGTTCCACAGCATAAGCCTGCGCTTTTCGAAGTCCTTCACTCCCGGTGTCGCGCCCTTCCAGCGAATCGTCTGCCAGGTATTTCACGTGCGACCACCACGAGTTGCCGTCAAAGTGGGAAACAGCGCCCTGCTGTGCCGCCGCAGCAACGCCTAGAGCAACGAACAAACCAAAAGTAACACAGAGTTTCAAAGCTGTTTTCACAGGTTCACCCCAGGAGCAATTTGGAACGCATCGAGAATAGCAAGGAAGCCTCGGTGAGTCACCACATCGCCGGCGCGTGCTGCAGGTTTCAATGGAAGGTGGATCAGTGGGGTTGGATGAGCGTGGCCTGGGCGGAAACGCATTGCCAGTTGCCGTCGATCTTGGCCCAGATATCGACGTATCTTCCGCGCAGCGTGGTGGTCTTTCCCCCTTTGGTCCACTTCCCGCGGAAGATTCCGGTGACCACGGCAAACTCGCGGTAGGAATGGATGTTGAGGTCCTCGCTGGCGAGTTGCTCGGGAGACGAAGTGTCGTTCTTTATGTAGTCCAGGAACTGGTCACGGGTTCGCAGAGTTCCGTCGTAGTCGACGTAGACCATGGTGGGCGCGAAAATATGCGAGAGCGCCGTCGTGTCCTTAGCCTGCTCGGCCCGATTCCACAGATTCTCGAGGGCCAGGATCTTGCCTTCGTCCTCCGAGTATTGCGGCTTTTCTTGCGCCAGCGAAATCCAGCCGAGCGCAATCGCAAACATGGTCAGTACACACCATTTCCGCATGGGAAGCCTCCCGGAAAAATAACCCCGGAACGCATACTAACGTGGATGTGGCTCGCGGAAAAAAACGACACGGCGGATGCCAGCCAAAAAGTAAACAGAAGCGGGGAACACCCATCACGCTCGTGACTTGTTATCTGGTTTGAGGGAGTTGGCTCAATCACCTTTGTCGTAGGGGAAACCTTTGCCGGCCCAGTCCGTGGAGAAATCCTGGGGGAGCAGAAGTACACGAAGATTTTTGAACCCGAGTCCCTGGAGGGCTTTGAAGGCAGGGCGAATGTTCGGACAGTGATCCATCGGACAGCAACCGCAATAAATCACCAGATTCGTTGAGCGCGAAAGTCCGGCGGCCCAAGCGGTCATCTCCTTCAGGCCTTCTTCGCTTCCGGCTGTGCCGTGGTATTCGGCGCCCTTGATGTGGCCCGCGCCGTATAGCCGCTTGAAACCCACGAAGAGAACAGCCGGCGCGGTGTGCGGGTTGCCGAGTTCCTTCGCGAGATCGGCGGCCTGGACAGTTTGGGCTTTCGTCCAGGGATCCGAATCGGCCTGCAGTGAAGCGGGAGATGACAAGGCGATCAAAACGGCAAGCGCAAGCAGTGCGGCAACAGCCAACGACCATCCAAACAGTTTTGATGACATTTTTCCGGCCTCCCAGGGCGAGTGACGTGCGGAATTCCGCACTGACGGATTCCGGCGTTCACCGATTCGTCCAGTTATTTTTTCGCAGAAGCGCGGGTGCGCTGCAACTTTAGCGCTGAGGTGCGTAGCGTTTCCGGCACATTTTTGTTCATGGTCAATTTTTTCAAGTCCGACGGGGTCATCACTGGCAGCATGTGCAGGGTCACATCCAGCGGCGTCTTCGGATTGTTAATCAGGTTGCGAACTACGACGTAGTTCTTACGGAAATTGCGGTTGCCGGCGATGAGGCGAAGAATTTCGTCGGTCAGGTTGGCCATGGCCGCGAACGCTTCCACTTCCTGATCGGTCAGGCGAGGCGATTGCAGGACGGAGCGCTGCACCACTTTGTTGTTGTCGCGGATTAGGGTTCGCCGCGCTTCGGAGCTCCCCTTCATCGCAAATTGTACGCGCTGCGCAACGGTCATGCGCCCGATCTGCTGCAGCAGGGTCTGGCGCCTGCCCGGGTCGGGCTCGGCTTCGGCGGCGGCGTCGGCCAGGTGTCCATGGTCAACGTGCGTGCTGCGGAAATCTTCGAGCAGTTTTTTTTGCTCCGGGGTGACGAAGGCGGAATGCTCCATCATCAGCGCAAGTTGGGGATGAGCAGTGACGCGGTCCAGTTCTTCCAGCAGGTTTTGCACGATGGCGGGAGAGAAATAGGGAACCAGGGGAACCAGGCATTCCGGAGGACAATGCTTGTTGGCGACCATCGCCTCCGCTATCCCCGGGGTGCGCGGGATTTTCTTGGCGACGTAGGAAAACAACGCGGGGACCGCCGTTTCGCGTTTTACGGCTTCCACGAAAACTTCCGGCGCGATGGAGAGCATTGCATCCTGGGCGCGGGTGGAAATCATTTCATCGGGGTCGTCGGAAAGGACGCACAAAATTTCCGCGCGGTCCACGGAAGCGAGGTGCGCGCCCGTGGTGCAGATGGCGATTTTTCGTTCGCGCGGCGCTCGGCCGTGCCGCAGATCGTCGAGGACTTCAGGGCTGAGAGTTTCCACCGGATGCCTGCCTCAAATTTTTGGCTGTCAAGGTTATTGTACCGGAGGTGGCGGGGACGCCGACGGGCGGCATTGCTTCGCGGTTCATTTCCAGCAACACCGCGCTGGAGTTGGCGGCGGAGACTACAACGATGCTTCCGGCGACTTTTGGAGTGGAATGTTTGACGAATCTCCGCCAGCCGTAGACGCCACCAAGTATGACTCCGGCGACCAGGACCAGAATCCCAACGACCATGGCCACTGGAACCCACAACGGTGTCGGGGGAATGCGGTCTTCGATTTTCTGCGCGTGTTTCTGTGCCTGCTGGTCCGCGTGCTCGGCGTGCGCCAGGTCGTATTCGGCCAGAAACGCTTCCTCATCAAGGCCGAGGTAGTGGGCGATGGAGCGGACGAATCCGCGGTTGAAGACGCCGCCGGGAAGCTTGTCCCACTCTTCGTTTTCGAGCGCTTGCAGAAAACGGGAGCCGATGCGCGTGGCCTGGGTGATTTCCTCCAGCGTAACCTCGCGCAATTCCCGTTCGCGTTTTAGGCGTTCTCCGAAATTTCCCCTGGCCATGCCCCTATCCGTAGCCTTGAGTCTATCAGTGACCGGAGCGGGGACAAAAGCGCACAAGCCTTTCGCCTCGGGGCATGCGGTGGGAGATTCTTGGGCTACACTTTAGGCATGGGCCTGATATTGAAACTGGTGGCGGGGCTGATTGAGGGGCTGCGGGCGTATTTTCTGTTGGCGGCTGCTGCGGCGGCTATTCCCTGCATTTTCTTCTTCATAGTGTTTCTTGTTGGCCTCACGAGACCCTCCCGGGCAAAAGTGGCTGATCCTCAGCAGCCCAAGAATCGGTAGAACACCCGGATTCAACCCACTCAGGCAGCGGCTTTCGCCGGTGTTTTCCGATGTCTGCGGGGCACACGATGGCGAGATGGGAACGCCTGTACCACGAGCGGCTTGCGCGGAGTTTTGAGCGGTGCCTATACTGACCGAGATTGGCTGGCACAGGTGTGGAAACTCGACGGCCGATGGGGCCCGTCTAAGATAGAGTGTTTCGCACCACCCGGAGAAACCGACTTCCGTGAGCGTTGAGGAAATCAAGCAGTTCCCGACCGTGGACCGCCGCCGGAATCCGGGCCTGCCCTCGGAGAAACGCGAGGCGGGTGAAGTCGCCGTGTTCCAGGAATTGGGCAAGGCGCTGACTTCTTCGCTGCAGCTTGACCAGGTTTTGCGCACCATCATGGAGAAGATTGACGAATTCCTGCGGCCGGACAACTGGTCTTTGCTGCTATTGGATGAGCCAAAGCAGGAATTGTATTTTGAGCTGGCCGTGGGGAAGGCTTCGCAGGCGTTGAAGGATGTGCGCGTGAAGGTGGGGCAGGGAATCGCCGGGTGGGTGGCGCAGCACGGCGAAATTGTGATTGTGCCGGACACAGCGAAGGACACGCGGTTCTTCGGCAAAGTGGACGAAAAGACGAAGATGGAGACGCGCTCGATCGTGGCGGTGCCGGTGAAATTCCGGGAGACCTGCCTGGGCGTAATCGAGCTGATCAATTGCGTAGGGCCGGAAGGCTTTGACCCGCGCGACCTGAAGCTGCTGGAAGCGCTTTCGGACTTCGCGGCGATTGCGTTGGAAAACGCGCGCCACGTGAAGCGCATCCACGAACTGACGATCAAAGACGATTGCACTTCTCTTTACAATGCGCGGCACATGGGGTTCATCCTGGACACCGAGATTTACCGCTCGCAGCGCTACAACTACGAATTTTCGATCGTGTTCATCGACCTGGACCATTTCAAGCAGGTGAACGACACGCACGGCCACCTGGTGGGCTCGCGGCTGCTGGCGGAAATCGGCGAGGCGCTGAAGACCAATTGCCGACTGATCGATTTTGCCTTCCGGTACGGCGGCGACGAATTTGTCCTGCTGCTGCCGCAGACTTCGAAAGACAACGCGATCAACGTCGCGCGACGTTTGCACAAGCTGATCCGCGAAACCGTGTGGCTGAAAGCGGAGGGCTTGAACATCCGGCTAACGCCCAGCCTGGGGCTGGCGGCGTACCCCGTGGATTCGAAGACGAAGGAAGGCCTGCTGCACCTGGCGGACGAGGCCATGTATCTGGTGAAGAACACGGACCGCGACCGCGTTGCCGCGGCGAATATGGGCATCCTGCCAATAGATGGATCCGTTGCCGGTGAGGCAGCGGGCTGAAATTCCCGCGTCCCCGCAGCGTCTATACACTCCCCCGAAATTCTGATTAACTGAAAATATGAATCGTCGCGACGCGGCTCGATACGCCCGGTGGTCCGCCCTGCTGGCGGCGGCGCTTGCCGCGATCACCGGCGGGATTTATGTGCAACGCCTGTGGGTGGCACACCGCGAAAGACAGAATGCCCCCGCGCCCCTGCCGCAAAACGAAGAAAAACAATTTACCTCGCTGCATTTCAAGAAAGTGGAGGGCGACCGGACAATTTTCGACCTGGAGGCGTCCAAATCCACGGATCTGCGGGGGCAGGACATCAGCTTGCTGGAAGACGTCAGGATCAAAGTGTTTGGAAAAAATGGGGACCGCAACGACGTGATTCACACCCAGAGCTGCCGCTATGCAAAGACCGACGGCAGCATCCAGTGTGACGGAAAGGTGCAATTCGATTTGCAAAGCGCCGAAGATGCGGCGCGCACGGCCGCGAACACCGGCGCCAAGCCGAATATCACGCACATTGACACCAGTGGAGTGACCTTCGAGCGTGCCACCGGACGCGCGCAGACGGTGCAACTGGTGAAATTTTCGTTTCCGAATGGCGGCGGCGACGGGGTGGGAGCGGTCTATCAATCCGAGCAGGGCCAGTTGCGGTTGATCCGCGACGTGCACATCCAGATGCAGCCGGCGGCCGACCCCACGGCGAAAAAAGGAACCGCGCTGCCCGCGCCGGTGGAAATGAGCGGCAGCAGCATGGAGATTGACAAGGCCAGGAATACCGTGGAGCTTTTTGGCCCGGCGACCGCGGTGAGTTCCGGCCAACAGGTTACCGCCGGGCAATTCACGCTTTTGCTGGATGCGGAATCCAGGGCGCAGGCGCTGATTGCCGCGCCGGGTTCGCTGAATCAACAACCGGAGGTGAAGAATCAGGGTGCGAAAGGGGATTCGACGCTGCAAGCGGACAAACTCACCGCGCATCTTGCGCCCCAAGGGTGGACGAGCCGCATTGTGGCCGAGGGGAATGTGCGCGGGATGTCCCCCAGCGGCAATCTGGAGGCGGACAACGGTGATATGCAAATGTGGCCCGGGGTGAACCAGGCCAAGCTGCTGACGTTGCGTGGAAATGTTCGCGTGAATGGACGCGATCCGAAATCAGGCATGACCCGCAATCTGACGAGCAACGCGGTGCAGTTGACGTTTGCGGGCGGCAAGCCGGGCGGGGCGAATCGCGTGCAGCACGCGGAAACGCTGGAGCGCGGCGCGATGGAGTGGCTGGATGCGGCGGCGGTACGCTCCAGGCTGGCCGCGGACAAGCTGGCGCTGGATTTCAGCGCACAGGGCAAGCCGCAACTCTTGAATGCGACCGGGGCGGTGCAGTCTCAGCGTGAAATTCCGGAACGCCCGGTGCAGACGGCGAACTCGGCAACGGGTGTGGCGCAACTATCGGCGGGGGGCGACTGGTCACAGATTACGCTGCGGGGAAATGTGCGGCTGCAGGAGGCGGACCGCAACGCGGAGGCGCAGCAGGCGGTGTTTGCGAGGATGGCGCAGACGACGGTCCTGACGGGCCAGGCGATGGTGCGCGACGCGGCAAGCGAAACACACGCGCCGAAAATCACGTTTTTCCAGTCCACGGGAGACATTGAAGCTGAGGGGCCGGTGCGCTCTACCGACTTTGCTTCGAAGTCCTCTTCGTTGCAGATGAGTTCCGTTCCGGCGAATCTTTCCGCCGACCACATGCGGGCGAACTCGAAGACGGGGCGCGCCGTTTATACAGGGCACGCGCGATTGTGGCAGGGGGCGTCGGTGATGGAGGCGGAGACAATTGAGTTGCTTCGGCCATCGCGGATCCTGAATGCCACTGGGAATGTGCGAGCCGTTTTTCCGCAGGCACCGCAACCGGGGGCTAGCGCCGGTGCGGCGCCGGTGTGGCATATTTCGTCGGGATTGCTGACCTATTGGGATGCGGAAAACCGGGCGCACCTCGAAAAAGACGTTTACGTGCAATCGGCTGACCAAAAAATGCGCGCACCGCAACTGGAACTGTTCTTCACGCGAACCGGGGCGGACAAGCAGGGAAACGGGGGAACCTCACAAATCAGCCGGGCTGTGGGGACGGGCGGCGTGGTGGTGGAACAGGGCGACCGGCGGGGCACGGCGGAGCGCGGACTTTATACTTCGGCGGAGGAAAAGTATGTGTTGAGCGGTGGAACGCCGACGCTGTTCGATCCCGTCGAAGGTACTACAACCGGGCGTGAATTGACCTTCTACAGAGCGGATGATACCATCGTCGTGGATTCGGGAAATGGCTTGCGTACACTGACCAAGCACCGGGTTCAAAGATAGAGGGACCGCCCCGCGATCCCACGTGATGCGGAATGCCCACACTCCACGGCGTCGATCTCAGCAAGTCCTACCGCGGACGCAAAGTCGTTGACAACGTAGAACTGGAAATTGCTCAAGGCGAAGTAGTTGGCCTTTTAGGGCCGAACGGCGCGGGCAAGACGACCACCTTTTACATGATTGTCGGATTGGCACGACCGGACTCCGGAAGGGTGCTCCTCAACGAAGAGGAGATCACCGACCTGCCGATGTTTCAGCGTGCCCGCAGCGGCATCAGCTACCTGCCGCAGGAGCCTTCGGTTTTCCGGCAACTCACAACGGAAGACAACTTGCTCGCCATTTTGGAAACTCTGCCTCTGACTCCCGAGCAGCAACGCGACCGTCTGGAAGAGCTGCTGGCCCAAATGGGCCTGGAGACCGTTCGGCATAGCAAGGCGTACATGCTCTCCGGCGGTGAGCGGCGGCGCCTGGAGATTGCGCGGTCGCTGACGCTGCAGCCGTCGTTTATCCTGCTGGACGAGCCCTTTTCGGGCATTGACCCGCTGACGGTGAAGGACTTACAGGATTTGATCCGGGAATTAAGCCGCTCGGGTATCGGCATCCTCATCACCGACCATAACGTCCGGGAAACTCTCAACGTAACGGACCGCGCCTACATCGTGAATCATGGGAAAATCATGAAGAAGGGTACTCCCCAGGAATTGAGCAACGACCCGGAAGTCCGGCGGGTCTATCTCGGTGACAACTTCCGCCTGAATTAGGATTATCCTAGGGACAGAGCAAGCAAACCATGGCCTGGCAAGGACTCAAACTTAACCTCAGGGTGACGCAGAAGCAGATTCTGACGCCGGGCCTTGTGCAGATGGTCAGC
>Ga0210410_10003677_pt1 | contig 13555 bp, 11 predicted proteins | sample IncBWC4MmetaG_FD_161058 | JGI IMG/M metagenome (GOLD analysis project Ga0210410, IMG submission 161058) | Forest soil microbial communities from Barre Woods Harvard Forest LTER site, Petersham, Massachusetts, United States - Inc-BW-C-4-M | ecosystem: Environmental > Terrestrial > Soil >... | reverse complement strand
GAGGTGCTAGTCTTTTTTGGCCGGGCCGCGACGCATCCAGGAGAACCAACCCTTGTTGGCGTCGTCCTCGAAACGCACGACTATTACTGTCACGTTGTCAATTCCACCGTTTTCATTCGCCAACGCGATCAATCGTTCCGCAGCCGCCGAAGGCACGGTTTCCGCCTGCAGCGCCCCCGCAATTTCGGGCTCCGTCACCATGCGCGTCAGCCCGTCCGAACAGAGCAGCAGCACATCGCGCGGAATAATTGCCACCTCATCCACGTCAATCTCCACTTCCGGATGAGCCCCCAACGCGCGCAGCAGCACGCTTTGCATTTCGCTCTCTTCCGCCTGCTGTGGCGTAATCAATCCCCGCCGCACCTGCTCCGCGACCAGTGAATGATCGTTGGTCAACTGCTGCAGGTTCCCGCTGCGCAGCAGGTACGCCCGGCTGTCACCCACGTGCGCGATACTCAGCAGGGTATCCTTCAGCCACAAAGCGGTAATCGTCGCGCCCATGCCCCGCTGCTCCGGATTCTTTTGCGCCGCCTGGAAAATCTGAAAATTCGCTTGCGCCACCGCATTTTTCAAACGCCGGGTCCGTGAACTGAGAGTGGCCGGAACCTCGTCCAGCACCGTCGCGCCGGAATCTTCCTTCTCCGATTCGCAATACTTGTTGATCACATCCACCGCCATCGCGCTCGCCACTTCGCCGTGTGCCTCTCCGCCCATGCCGTCCGACAAGATGAAAAGATTCAAAGCTTCCACGATGCGGAAGGAGTCCTCGTTGTTGGTACGCACACGTCCGACGTCTGACAAGCCGCTGCTGACGATCTGCACAGCCTCTCCTTCAAGCCTTGCCGTGAACACAACGGGTACCCCCGGCGTAGACACCCCGGTCCTTCTGTACTATCCACGCTAGCAGACACCTAGCTGCTCGGAAAGGCTTTGCATCCAACTGATTACCTTTCGATACCTAACCATTACCCGGCAGTCAATTTGCGAGAATCCTTGATGCCTATAGGTGGCTGGAAAGCGCCGGCCGCGGCCCCGAATGGCCCCTGGGGCGCCTCCCGGCCTTCTGTGCCGGCCAAATCTCCATTACAATCTCGATGTGCCCATCCCCTCGAAGCCCCAGAAAAAGCTCTGGCTCGCCCTTGCGCTGCTTCCTTTGATGGCACTGGGACTCTCCGCGCAGGAACCGCCTCCCGCCTCTGGGGCGCGCATTCTGATCATGCCGCGCAAAATTGTCAGTGGTGAACACGCGACCCTAGCTGTGCTCGATGTCAGTGGCCGCCTCACTCCAGCCGTCACGGTGGAGTTCTCAAATGGCGACACACTGAAAACGGATACGACCGGTCGCGTTCTGTTTGTCGCGCCGTTGAATGCGGGAAAAATCTATGCCGTGATTCAGGGCCGCGCGGGCCGGGTTGCGGGCACGGTTGTTACCGCGATGGAGTCGCCTTCCGCCACGCAGGAAGTTGCCCTGGCTCCCCGCGTGGCTTCGCTCAGCGACCGTTTTGAAGTTATGGGCCACGGCTTTTGCGGTGACGCGGACGCGAACCATGTGCTGATTCACGGATTGCCCGGCCTTGTGCTCGCTTCTTCACCCGCCTATCTTGCCGTGCTTCCGCCAGTCGATTTGCAGCCCGGGCCGGCACAGGTGCAGGTGACTTGTGGGCAGAAAACTTCGCCGGCGTTTACGGTGGTGTTTGTGTCGCTGGAGCTTGAAGCAGGGAACTCCGCGCTTGCTCCCGGTGAACATCGCAAACTGATGGTGCGGGCAAAGGGGACGACCACGAAAGTGAATCTGGAGGCGCGGAACCTGGCCCCTGACGTGGCGGAGTTGCTGGGCGGCACGCAGGTCCGTGCTCTTTCCACCGGTGCCGCGGACAATGTGGCGAGTTTTGAGCTTGTGGGAAAGCAGCGCGGGAATTTTGTGATCTCGATCCGGCTGGTGGCACCGCTCGGCCCGCCTCGATACTGATTCGCCCGCTGCACCATGCGTTGTCGCGTGAGGAACTCCGAAGATGCCTGAGCTTCCGGACATCGTGGTTTATCTCGAAGCGCTGGAGCAGCGCGTTCTCGGACATGTACTCGAGCGGGTGCGCATTGCGGGGCCGTTTCTGTTGCGCACGGCGGTTCCTCCGATTGATTCTGTGCAAGGTCACAAGGTCACCGTGTTGCGGCGGATTGGAAAGCGGATAGCGCTGGGATTCGACAATGGGATGTGGTTGGTTTTTCACCTGATGATTGCGGGGCGGCTGCATTGGAAGACAAAGGCGGTTGTTCCGGATGGAAGGCGGACGCTAGCGACGTTTGAGTTTGAGTCGGGAACGCTGACGCTTACGGAAGCGGGGGCTAAGAAGCGGGCTTCGCTGCATCTATTTGCGGATGAGGCTGCGATGGCGGCGATTGATCCGGGCGGACTTGAAGTGCTCACTGCTACGCGGGACGCGTTTGCCGAGGTGCTCGCTTCCGAAAATCATACGCTGAAACGGGCGCTGACGGATCCTCACTTGTTCAGCGGGATCGGTAATGCGTATTCGGACGAGATACTTTTTCATGCTCAGCTTTCGCCGGTGATGCTGACGCGGCGGATGGATGCGGAAGCGATTGATCGGTTGTACCAGGCGACTCGGGAGACGCTGAATTCGTGGACGAAAACGCTTCGCGTGGAAGCTGGCGGGAAGTTTCCTGAAAAAGTGACAGCATTTCGGGAGGAGATGTACGTTCACGGGAAATACGGGCTGCCTTGCAGGCGGTGTGGAACGAAGATTCAGAGGATTCGATATGCGTCAAATGAGACGAATTATTGTCCGCGATGCCAGACGGGCGGAAAGCTGCTTGCGGACCGGGCGTTGAGCCGGCTGCTGCGCGAGGATTGGCCGAGATCGCTGGATGAGATGGACGAGCGCATTCAAGGGAAGAAACAGACGGCGCAAAACTAAGAAGGAAGAAAGACTCACCCCAGAGACGCTGAGAGCGCAGAGTTTGGAGCGCAGAGAAGAGTTGGGGCGTCATACGGAGTTCTTTGTGGCGCTTGCGGGGAGCGCCAGGGTGCCTTGGGCATCTTCGATTGAGGGGGCGGCGGCTCCGCTGGCGCCTACCAGAGAGTCTAGCGTGTTGCTGGCCTTGTCGAAGCGTTTGTCGGCTTCGGTGTAACTTTTTTGCGCGTTCTTTAGGTGTGTGCCCACATTCGCGAAATATTCCATAAACGTGTCGAGCTGTTTGCGCAGCCCGCTGAGATTCGCGGCCAAGTTCTTGGCGTTTTCCTCGATCTGCATGCCGCGGAGTCCCATGGCGATGACGCGCAGGTTGGCATGCAGCGTGTTCGGCGATACGGGAAAAATGCTGCGGCTTCGGCAATATTCGTCGAGCGGCTGGCCTTTGCCGTCCACGCTCATCAGCAGTTCGTAAAAAACGGTTTCGCTGGGAACGAACATCAGCGCCAGTTCGAGCGTGTCTTCGTCGGGCACGATGTATTTCTTGGAGATGGAATCGGCGTGATTTTTTACCGCGGTCACGAACTGACGGCGTGCCTCTTCGCCTTCCGTGCTTAGGCGCCGGTAGGCATCCAGCGGAAATTTGGAATCGATAGCCATCTTCTTGTTGTCGAGCAGGAAGATGACCGCGTCGGCGGCTTCGCCGCTGCGGAAGCGGTATTGCCGGGCGTATTGCGAGGGTGCCAGGGAATCTTCGAGCAGACGTTCGAGGGTGATTTCCCCGAGTGAGCCGCGGGACTTCGCCCCTCCAAGTATATTTTCGAGCGTTCGGCTGGTCTCGAACATCTGTTTGCCGGCTTGCTGAACCTCGCCGAGTTGGTTCTGAATCTGGCTGATCTGCTCGCGGGTGTTTTTCAGCTCCAGGGACATGGCGGCCTGGGATTCGGCGGTGAGCTTCGAGGTGATTTGCGCGGAGTCTTTGACGCCGTCTTTGAGGGCGGTGGTGACGGCTTCGAGGCGCGTGGCGACGTTGCCGGCGATGGTTTCGAGTTTCGTAGAGCTCTGCGCCTGGGTGGTGGAAAGGTTCAGCAGGTCGCGGCGCATCTCGTTCATCTGCGATTCCAACTGCTGGTTCTTTTTTTGGTCCTGGGTATTTTGGATGAGTACCCACAAGACCAGGCCGATAAGGATCAGGCCGCACACCCCGACGATGGTGATGAGGATCATGTTTTTTCTCCCGTGGTGACGGGAAACGGTATTTCCCACTGTAGCGGGAAGTGTGAGGTCGGACAAGGCGGGGGGAAGGAGCGGAAGGCCAACAGTCGACAGTCTACAACTGACAGCGAAGAGAAATAGTATGACCAATACGCTGTATCCCCCTGTTTTTGGGTAAGAGACGCAGGGAAAGGAGTTATGGAGGAAGAGACGGTAGAGCTGGCGGCGAAAAGTTGCCTCAGAGGGGGATTGGTCTGACAAGGAAACCGGTATATCCCCCCACCCCTGGGTATCCCGTATGTGCGGGAATGGTTGGACTTAGCAGGGCTTTCGCCGGAAGCATGGAGGGGCGCAGGATAGGAAGAGAGAAATGCCCGCGCGACCATAAGGAACTATCTCAGGGTATAGCTAGTTTATCAACAGCATTCTATAGTACTGGGACAATTTTGTATTGAAAACGTTACGGCGCCCGTTCGAATTGCGGGAACAAAGAGGCCTAAGCCCATCAAGCAGGGGAAGCGGGCACGCGGCTAATTGCCGGCGAAGTGATGAAGGTGCATGACGGCGCAGCTCAGATGGCCGAGCACGAACCAGAACACGGCTTGGAGAACTTTCTTGGTTGTAGGCGACGTGCGGGAAGAGTATCCCGGGCGGGGACGGGGTCAAGAATAATTGTACTGGAGGCGAGCGACACGACCGCAAAATGTCCGGACTGGAGGAAAAGTCCAACCCAAGACCCAGGCACAAAAACCGAGCCTGGGGCACTTGTAGATGGTCAAGACGTTGTTCCTCTCTTCGACTAGACCGAGCGTGGACCATGATGCAACCCGATCTTCGAAGTAGAGGTCGGACATTAGGAAGACTCAGAAGAAGCTCCTGTAAGATTCAGAAGAAGCTCCTGTAAGATAAGGACTTAAGGATGGCTGCAAATGTCTAGACATTTGCAGCCATTAGACTTCTGGGGATGCTCCTCAGAAAAGGTGCCTAACCAAAAGGAACAACGTGTTGAAAGATCACAGGCACCCCGCGTTTCTATGTTTTGAGTGTGGGTGAAAGTGTTTACCTTGTATCGATGGTAGTTCGCAAGAAGCGGGGACGGAGTTTGTCCGGGCCACCTGTAGATGGTCAAGACGTTGTTCCATCGCCGGAGCGGCTGATGGGCGGCTTGTAGTTGAGGCTACCATGGGGTCGTTTGTGGTTGTAGTAGTCGGTCCAGGGTTGGAGTTTTAGGTCTCTGTGGTCGGAGTTGGGCCAGTGCTGGGAGTAGGCCCACTCTCTGAGAGCGGTCTGGATAAAGCGCTCGGCTTTTCCGTTGGTTCTGGGAGTGTAGGGTCTGGTGCGGTGATGTTTGATCTGCATGCGCGAGCAGGCCTCGCGAAACTGTGCGGACCGGTAGCAGGAGCCGTTGTCGGTGAGCAGGGCGCGAATGCCGATTCGGTGCGTGGCGAAGAACTCTATTGCCGCGTGCAGGAAGCCGATGGTGGTCTCGGCTTTCTGATCGGGCAGGATCTGCGTGAATGCGATGCGGGAGTGGTCATCGATGGCCACATGGAGAGCTAGAAAGCCAGGGTGCTTTTGCTTGCCGCGCAAGCGGCCATCGCCGCGCAGGCTCACTTCAGAAAAGCGGGTCATGCCTTTGATATCGAGATGCAGTAACTCGCCAGGAGTTTCGCGCTCATAGCGCTGCACGGGTGGCGGCGGGTTCAGGTCGCGCCATCGGCTGAGCCGGGCGCGGCGCAGGATGCGGCTAACCGATGCCGGACTGAGCCCGGTGCGGTGAGCGATCAGATAGCCGGGCAAACGCTGGCAGCGCAACTGGACGACGTGGTGGGCGAGACTGTCGGGCAAACGGCGCGGGCTGCGATGAGGCCGTGAGCTGCGGTCCTGTAATCCGTCGAGGCCAGCGACGCGGAACCGGACAATCCACTTGGCGGCCGTCTTGGCGCTGACGCGGAAGGCGGCTGCAGCCGCCTTCCGCGTGGCACCCTGCTCGATCACAAACCTAGCTAGACTCTCTCGACTGCGGAAGCTGAGTCGGGCATTCTTATGAATGTCCATTCGATTCCTCCAAAGAAACCTAGTTGCTCGTCACAACCAGCTTCTCCGAGTCAAATCGAATGGACAACCTCTTGAAAGATCACAGCCACCCGCCCGGTCGCGCGATGAATCCCAATTGGTTCTGCTCCTGATAGATGCGCCACCCCTATCGCGCCAGGCAATTCTATGGTCTATTGCCGGGAACTCTCCAGAAAACCAACGCGTAAGTCGCTTGTTTTCTGTAACCAGTGACAACGTCCCGCCGTCCCTTCCCCGGAAGCTAAGCGGGACGCAAAGAACGCGCTCTGCTCGGGATGACAGATTTAGGAATGGGAGAGCGGATGGGCTGCCTGGGGCGATTGCGGCGTTGGACTTCAACTGCGCTGGCCGAGAAATCCCTCTGCCAGCCAGTAGACGGGAGGACTGTTAGCAGGTATTTTCATGGTCTTTCCGCAGTCTTTTTGGGGGCAGCGGAAGGTATGTTCGTTGGTTTTGGGGTCGATCTTGTCGAGAAACATTACGTTCCTGGCTTCATCTCCGCAGATGACCTGCGTTTCGTTTCTGTGCAGCTTTAAGCTGGAAGAGCCGGTGACGAACCAGTGGTCCTTGACTCTTTCCATCGCGAAATATCCCATTTCGGGCGAATAATTTTGCGTGCAGTTTTCGACAGGGCAGTTACAAAGAAAAATGTTTGTTGGCTCCGAGCGGTTTGATTCTTTTTTTCTCGACTCGTCGGTGTTCGTCACCATAACAACAAAATGCCTGGGGCAAAGAGGCCTGGGTTCGCCAGTCGGTTGGAGAGTCACGACAGAGAGATTCTAGTCCTCGGCACTCAGAGGTGTAAACGGAACTATCCGTAATTCGGAAGAGGGGAGCAGGGCGAAGAGTGGACCCACCCTACGCAAAAGGCGCATAGGGTAGGCCACCCGGAATGGAAACACTCGCACTTTGAATACCACAAGGGTACGGCACCCAAAAGCGTTCGAAATTAAGGCGGCGGCCACCTGCTGCTGACAGTCCGGACAAAATTTGGAAATCCACTCGCCAATCGCCGTGCAAAAAAGGTAGTATGAGCGGTTTTATTTTCGGCGTTGATCCGGCCACTATCACAAGGGAGCAATCCATGTTCAAGAAATACGCACTGGCGGTCCTCTTTTTTTGCAGCGTGACGGCGCGCGCGCAGGTGAATACCTTGGAGCGGCTCAGCGTGGATGCCACAGATGCTCCTCGCAATATCCTGCATGCCACTCTTGTCGTCCCCGTTTCGCCGGGCGCGTTGACGATGGTCTATCCCAAGTGGATACCAGGGAACCATCGGCCCACCGGGCCCATCCAGAACTTTATGGGACTCCATTTTAAGGTTGGGGGCAAAGAGCTGGAGTGGCAGCGTGATCTGGAAGACATGTACGCCTTCCACTTGCAAATCCCCGCGGGTGCCACGGAGCTGGAAGCTTCCTATGACACGGTCACCTATAACCGAAAGAGTTCGCTGGCCTCCAGCAAAGTGCTGGACCTGCTGTGGAACCAAGTGGTGCTGTATCCGAAGGGGGCAGCGACGGACGCGGTGCGAGTGACAGCAAGCCTGCGACTTCCGGAAGGATGGAAGTTTGGCACGGCGCTGAAGCCAACGCGGCAAGATGGGAGCTCCGTGGATTTCCAGACGGTATCGCTGACCACACTGGTGGATTCTCCGGTGATCGCGGGTGCAATTTATCGCCAGGTGCAAATTACTCCCGCGGCTGAACCGCTCATGCATGTGGTGGACCTGGTAGGGGAAAGCGATGAGGCGATCCAGATCACAGACAAAGACATTGCCAGCCTTACGCAACTGGTGAGCGAAACGGGAAAACTCTTTGGCGCCCGGCACTACACCAGCTATCACTTTCTACTGATTCTGGGCGACCAGACGGCGCACCACGGCCTGGAGCATCACGAGTCCAGCGATAATGGGGCTGCGGAGGACATGTTCAGCAACCCGCAGGCGCATGATTTGGAGGCGGACCTTCTGCCGCACGAATTCGTCCATTCCTGGAATGGCAAGTACCGCAGGCCTGCCGGGCTGGCGACGGCGAATTATCAGGAACCGATGCATGGCGACCTGCTGTGGGTCTATGAGGGGCTGACAGACTATCTTGGGAACATTCTGGCGGCGCGCACGGGGCTTCGCTCACCCGACCAGTTTCACGAAGACCTGGCTTACACGGCAGCGATGCTGGACCACCGGGCCGGGCGGACGTGGCGGCCGTTGCAGGATACAGCGACATCGGTGCAAAGCGTCTTTGCCGCTCCGCCGGAATGGACCAACTGGCGCCGCACGGCGGATTACTATCCCGAGGGTTACCTGCTCTGGCTCGAGGTGGATGCGTTGCTTCGGCAGAAAAGCAACGGCCAGAAATCGTTGAACGATTTTTGCCGCGCCTTCTACGGAGGAGAGAGCGGGCCGCCCAAAGTGGTGCCATATAACTTTGAGGATGTGGTTGCCACGCTCAACAAGGTGGTTCCCAACGACTGGGCCCGCCTGCTGCGCGAACGACTTGATTCCAAATCGCCGCGGGCCCCGCTGGGCGGGATAACCGGTGGCGGCTGGAAACTGGTTTATACCGGGCAGAAAAACACCTTCATGGACGCCATCGAAAAAAGCGGTGAAGGGATTGACCTCAGCTTTTCTCTCGGCCTGATGGTCACCAAAGAAGGCGAAGTGCGCGATGTGATCCCAGGCACACCGGCCTATGCCGCCGGTCTGGCTCCCGGAATGAAGATCATCGCGGTGAATGGCCGTAAATGGTCCAAGGATATTGTCCGAGCCGCTTTGCAGGCTTCGTTGACAAACCAGAAGCCAATCGCGCTTCTGGCGGAGAATGGAGAGTACTACAGCACCTACTCGGTGGATTATCACCAGGGTGAGCGGTATCCCCATTTGGTCCGAGTGGAAGGACAGGCCAACCTGCTGGATGAGATTGTTAAGCCACTCGGGAATTAGCTGGCCGTAGCTGCGTCTGTAGGACCCGGCGCAACCCAGGCACAACAGGAATCGACTCCAGACAATTTAATTTGGCCGGGTCGTTGAAGCGGGCCGAGTGAACTCGGCCCCTACAACTGGCGGTGGACGTGTGCCTGCTGCTGCGGGCTATTGCATTTCTTCGAGGCGGCGGAGTTTGGGTTCGAGGCCGAAGAAGTGGACGGCGAGGATTTGGATGAGGAGGAGGGCGATCATTAGGGCGACTACGCCGGCTACGCCGTGGGAGCGGAAGAGGAAGACGACTAGAAAAGGAGTGAAAATGGTGGCGGCGCGGCCGAGGGTGTTGCAGAGGCCGAGGGCGCGCATGCGGACGTCGGTGGGGAAGAGTTCGGGAATGTAGATGGCGAAGAGCAGGGCGACGAGGATGTAGATGCAGACGACGAGGAGAAAGCCGGCTAGGGGGAGGAGGCGGGGATCGCGGATGAAGGGATAGATGCCGCCGAAGAGGATGGTGAGCAGAGAGGCGCCGATGATGGCAGGCTTGCGGCCTATGGAATCGGCGGAGAGCGCGGCGGTGGCTGCGCCGACGGGGGCGCCGATGCTCATAAGGAAAGAATATTTGAACGAACTGGCGATGCTGAGGCCTTGTTGGACGAAGAACGTGGGGAGCCAGGTGACGAAGCCGTAGATGAGGGTGTTGGCGACGATGAGGACGGTTGCGCCGACGAACAAGCGCGAGAAGAGTTGCGGGCCGAAGAGCGAGGAGAAGTTGCGGGCCGTAGTTGACGGAGGCGCGGTCGCGGGAGCAGGAAGCGGCGGCTGCTGATTAGCAAATTCACTTTCGATTTCCTGGAGCATTTTTTCGGCTTCTTCGGTGCGGCCGACGGATTCGAGCCAGCGCGGGGATTCGGGCATGGATTTGCGGAGATACCAGACGATTAGGGCGCCAACACCACCGATGACGAACATGATGCGCCAACCGAAGCGTGGAATGAGGACGGCGCTGGCGAGCGCGCTGATGGGCAGGCTGGTGACGACGACGGCGTTGAGGATGCCGCACCAGCGGCCGCGAGCTTGCGGGGGAAGGAATTCGGTCATGGCCGCGTAGCCGGCTACCAATTCCGCGCCGAGGCCGATGCCCATTACGCCGCGGAGGAGAATGAGTGTGGGCATGTTGGGTGCGAAGGCGGAGGCGATGGAAGCGAGGCCGAAGATGATGAGGTTGGCTTGGTAGGTGAAGCGGCGGCCGAAGCGATCGCCGAGGAAACCGCTGAGGAAAGAGCCGAGCATCATGCCTATGAAGGTGACGGAAACGAATTGGGCGTTCTGCGCGAGGGTGGAGAAGTGACTGTTGAGTGTGGCGCCGAGGACGCTGGCGGCGACGTAGACGTCGTAGCCGTCGAAAAACATGCCGATGCTGATGAGGGTGAGGATGCGGCGATGAAAATTGGAGATGGGGAGGCGGTCGAGACGCGCGCCGGCGTTGACGGTCAAGAGTGGCTCACTTTTTCCCCGCGAGGGCGGCCATGGTACCGGCGGTGAGGGCTTCGACGGCGAGGCTGCAGTTTTTTTCGAAAGTGTTGGATTGGGCGGTGAGGAAAAATTCCTTGCAGCGGCGGGCGGCGCCGGGATCGAGTTTCAGGATGCGGGCGATGAGCTTGTCGGCTACGGCGGTTAGATTGGACGCCGGACAGACCATGGAGATCAAGCCGATTTCCTGAGCCTGCTGAGGAGTAAATGGCTCGCCGAATAGAACCAGGGGAAAGGCGAAACGCGGGAGAGCGTATTCGCCAAGATAGGACATGATGGCGGCGGGAGCCAGACCGTGGCTCATTTCGGGGAACCGGAGAGAAGCGGTATCGGCGACGAGAGGGAAGTCGGTAACGATGGCGAGGCCCATGCCGAAACCGAAGGCGTCGCCTTGGACTTCCGCGATGGAGATTAGAGAGGAAGTGCGGACGAGGCGTTTAAGTTCGATGAGGCGGGAGACTTCGGTGCGGACGGAATCGAGTTCGCGGGCGGCGCGTTCGCGGCCTGTGCAGAAAACTTTGCCGCGGGCGCGAATGCGCAGGACACGGGCGCGAGGTTGCGGGGATTCGGAGCGGAGTTCGGCGAGCATGGCGTCGAACATGGGGCCGGTGACTTCGTTGCCGCGATCGGGATTGTTGAGGGTGAAGGTTAGGACGTCGGGTGAGCGATGGATTTCGACTAAGTGAGTTGAGGCTTCGCTGGAGTGGCCCGAGGACGGCGTGTTTGACATGGCCGGGAGATTATACAGGAAATTTTTCAATTGATTGGCAGGCATGGTTGCCGGCGGAGAGTGAGGCTGGCGGACGCGGCAGGCGAGTGTGAGAAGATGGCAGCGAATTTCGGGAGGGCTTATGTACATGCACATGTTTGCGTTTCGATGGAAGCCGGGCGTGACGGAGGAGCAGAAGCGGCGAGTGATGGCGGAAATTCGCGCGCTGCAGGGGCAGATCCCCGGCTTGCTGGAGACCGCGGTGGGGATAAATATCTCTCCTCGAGGCGGCGGATATGAGCTGGGAGGCGCGATGAAATTTGCGGACAAGGCAGCGTTGGAGAGCTATGGAGGGCATCCGGCGCACCAGAAACTGGTGAGCTGGTTGATGCCGTTGATTGAGCCGATCGAAGTGGATTTTGAAATTAAATGAAGTAAGCAGCGAAGAGCTCCGACGGCGAAGAAAGAAGACTTCAACACAGAGGGCACAGAGGAGCCGCGGAGTTTACAGAGAAGAGTAGACCCACCCTTCGCAAAGTTCACGAAGGTAGGCCACCCAGGTTAGGCGCGGACGGAGTGGTCGAGGTGGTGGTGGAGGTGGAGCTGGATGTTGCGGAGGGGGGCGCTGGAGTTTTGCAGGCGGCTTAGGAGGAGGGCGCCTTCGAGCGAGCTGATGATGAGTTGGGCTAGATCGAGCGGTTTGATGCCCGGATTAATTTCACGGCGGGAGATGCCTTCGGCGGTGATTTTAGAGAGGCGCGTGGTCCAGCTTTGCAGGGCTTTTTTGGCGCGGGCGCGGAGGAGAGCGTTGCCGTCGTCGGATTCGACGGCGGTGTTCATGAGGGGACAGCCACCGGGGACGAGACCTTCGCGCTTTTCGGCGAAGTTGTCGATCATTTTCTTGAGGCGCTGGACGGAGTTGGGGACATCGTCGACGCCTTCGAGGCGGCCGGCGACGGCTTTTCCCCAGGTGTAGTCGAAGGCTTCGCCGGCCAGCTGCTGCTTGCTGGAGAAATGGCGGTAGATGCCGCCTTTCTGGAGGCCGGTGGCTTGCATGAGATCGGAGAGGGAAGTGCCTTCGTAGCCCTTGCGGTTGAAGAGCGGGGCGGCTTTGCGGACGATTTCGCGGCGGGTGAGTTCACCCTTAGACATTTCGTTAGCCATGGGCGCAGGACCTCCCTGCCAGTACTGGGACCGACTGGTCTCTTTTGCAGATTATAGCACAATCTAGGTGAGACCAATCGGTCTCTTTTGCATCCAATCGTTTCGAGGAAGCATGAGCGAAACGATAGCCACGGCGATGCCGTTCAACCCTCCCCGGGAGCGGGCGGGGATCAATCCGTGGTTCATCGCGATTACGGTTACGCTGGCGACCTTCATGGAATTGCTGGACACGGCGATTGCCAATGTGTCGTTGCCGCACATCGCGGGCGGGCTAGCGGTGAGCGCCGACGAGAGCACGTGGGTGCTGACGAGCTACCTGGTGTCGAACGCAGTGGTGTTGCCGCTTTCCGCGTGGCTGAGCCGGATTTTCGGTCGGAAGCGTTACTACATGATTTGCGTGGCGCTGTTTACGATCAGTTCGCTGTTGTGCGGGTTTGCGCCGAGCCTGGGATTGCTGATTTTTTTTCGGATTTTGCAGGGAGTGGGCGGCGGAGGATTGGCGCCGGTGGAGCAGGCGATCCTGGTGGACACGTTTCCGGCGTCGAAGAGGGCGGCGGCGTTTGCGCTGTATAGCATGGCGATCGTAACGGCACCGGCCATTGGGCCGCCGCTGGGCGGATGGATAACGGACCACTGGAGCTGGCGGTGGATTTTCTTCATCAATATTCCGATTGGAATTGTTTCGCTGATTCTGACGAGCCGGTTGCTGAAGGATCCGCCGGAGTTTACGCGCGAAGTGGAAGCGGCGCGGAAGGCCGGACGGCTGAAGATTGACGTGTGGGGAATCGTGTCGGTGGCGATTGCGTTTGCCTGCCTGGAGGTGGTGCTGGACCGGGGACAGACGGAGGACTGGTTCGAGAGCAATTTTATCGTGGTGTTTTTTGCGGTGGCCATGGTGGCGCTGGTGTTTGCGATTGTCTGGGAGTGGCGGCATCCGGACCCGGTGGTGGAGATTCGATTGTTAGGGGACCGGAATTTTGCGCTGGCGAATATTTTTTACTTTTTGTTCGGGTT
>Ga0210410_10003673_pt1 | contig 13564 bp, 12 predicted proteins | sample IncBWC4MmetaG_FD_161058 | JGI IMG/M metagenome (GOLD analysis project Ga0210410, IMG submission 161058) | Forest soil microbial communities from Barre Woods Harvard Forest LTER site, Petersham, Massachusetts, United States - Inc-BW-C-4-M | ecosystem: Environmental > Terrestrial > Soil >... | reverse complement strand
CTTCAGCAATCCCAACCAAAGGACGAAATCATCGTAGTAGGTCTTGGTCATTCGGAAGCTACCGGTGACGGACCTGTCGACCACGACAGTCGAAGTCACGATCGCGGTGTTCTTCAAAAGAGCGGTGTAATCGAGCGACGATGGGACCGAGATGAGGCGCCCGGTGCGGCTGCCGTCTTCCGTGATGCGGCGGAACGAGGTGAACGAAAGTCCAGCACCGACGTCTCGCATGAACGAAAGCTGGCGTGACAGCTTACCCGGCATCCAGACGTCATCACTATCCAGGAAAGCCACGTATCTCCCACGCGCGAAGTCGAGAGCCGCATTGCGGGCCGCCGCGGCGCCGCCGTTCTCGACTTGCCGGATGAGTTTCACGCGCGGATCGGACTTCGAGTAACTTGCAACAATGTCCGCGGTATCATCGGGAGAACGATCGTCAACGATGAGCATTTCCCATTTCAGATAGTCCTGGGCGATCACTGATTCAATCGTTGCACCCACGAAACGTGCCGCCTTGTACGCCGGTGTCACAATAGAAACGAGTTCGCTTTCGAGGTCTTTCACCGGATCCAGCATCAGACGGTCCTGGCTCTGGCGAATGCCGCGGCCATCATCTTGAAACTATGATGCTCAGGCCCGATATTTTCACACACAGAAGCGTCCGCGACCTGCACGGGGCACGTGGGCTCATTGACCCCGGAATCGCGCAGCCGCTCCCGATCCACTGAATTGTGCAAGTGAATCACCGGCAGGAATAGTTCCGGGCGACGCGAAGGCAGGACTTGAGGCCAAGCTGGACTGGCGCGGACCAAATTGATGGCCGTGCGGATGATATCGGTGCGCATAGTCACGGGCGCATCGCCGGTGTGCAGCCAATGCGCATCAGGCACGGCAAGTTGCGCGTACACGCTCTGAAAGCGAGAGTCGGAAAACAATCCTGCGCGGTTGTACAGCGCTTCCGCGATCAGTCCAGCGGAAGCCGCACGCAGAATCTTGGCAATCGCATTTCCCGTCGGCAAGCCGAACACCGCTCTTTGTTCAATTCCGAAGTCAAGTCGTTTATATGCGAATCGGGCGGGCCGCAATGTGAAAAGGCCATCGCTCGCATCGTTGTAGCATGCTTCAATCCATAGGCCCGTGCGCGTCCTCTCAACTCGCTTTGGCACGACGTCGGGATGCGCAGCGCGATCGATTAGTCCGATATAGCACAGCACATGGTCCGAGACTGTTTTTCGCGAAACTTTTCGATCGAGGGACTGGTCGAGTAGACCAGGTGTCTGCAGTGCGCCTGCACATACCCAAGTCCTGCCGGCACGAAACTGCGCGCTGTCTGTCCACACCTCCGTGCGATTTGATTCGAAGGCGATTCGCGTCGCGGATTGCTGTGCCAGCCTCAATCGGTCCCCGCGCTGCATCAGAAGTTGTCGCCACACGTGTCTTGGCCGTATCGGTCTCCAGGGAATGAACAGCAACGGCCGCCCGAGCCGGGAAGCCAGATCAACTTTGGGATAGAAAAACTGGAATAATCGTTCAAAATCGACCGTCCCGCTTCCGGCGATGTTCATGCGCCCGCCCATCGGGATCACGCCATGCCAGAAGTTTCCAAGGCCTCCAAATCCAATATTCGAGCAAGGGGTCCGGCGCGTCGAATCGTAGTATTGCATGGCGGCCTCGACCGGCCCGCACAGCACCAGCACCCGCCGTGTCACCGGGAGACCCAGCACCGTTGCGATTGCGCTCAAACCCGAGCCGATTACGATGTCGTCGTATTCCAAAGACGATTGCTCAGGTTGACATACCCATACCATCGAATTCCGAGTGCGCGAAGCATGACGTCGACAGGTCTCAATACGCACGGCCAATAGCGCACGACCCACTGCAATTCACTGTAAGCGCGGTGCAAACGGGCCTCCCAGGCGCGGGTGAAAGGCACATCTACCGTTTTAAAAAGGCGCATGCTTCTGCCTCCGTCGTCCGGCCAACGCGGCGCCAGTAAGAATTCTTCAATAGCGCCCTGCAGCGTCGCAGCGTTCAGACCAGGTGGCAACTCATCGACGCGGTCGACCACGAGTCCAAGAATGAGCACTCGCGCATTCAGGCGCCGCCGGGCCTCGTCCTCGGCAATCTGTTTGACGGTTGGGTAGCCGTAGCAGCGAGTCAACCGGGTTACGATCGTAGCGGCACTGGATACGTATACCACTTCATGTACGGCCGCTGACTCGAGCACGTCGAGCAGTCTCGAATTCTCCGCGGGCTTGCGGGAATAGGAGAAGACCCAGACGCGGTCGACTGAAGTAAACGTAAACGCGGAGACTTCATCGTGGCCGATGGCTTTCTTGAAGCGCTCGGATATTGCTCGATTCGCGCGTGATTTCCGCCATACGCTTGAATTGCGGCCGATCACGACCTCGCGAAGCGCTCCGCGATTCTCGGTCCCGTACTCTGCCTTCATACCGCGCCTTCTTTACCATCGCGAGCGCGCTCGAGAATCCGGGCCGGAACTCCAACGGCGACACTCATGGGTGGAACGTCGCATAGCACAACGGCATTCGCTCCGATCACGGCGCCTTCGCCGATGCGCACCGGACCCAGTATTTTTGCGCCTGCGGTGATGGTCACCCGATCGCAGATGTACGGCCTTTTGGTTAGATCGAAATTGAAATCAGCAAGCTTTGCCCCGAGGGTTACTTGTTGATAGATCGTCACGCCGCATCCAATGTGGCCGGCGCCGATGATCGTGCCATGAGTGTGGGGGATGACGAGGCCGGGACCGATGGTTAGACGCGGAGGCACTTCGATTCCAAAAATGACGAAGTTGACAAGACTCGTGAACTTTGCGAGCCGGCGAAATCCCCTGGCATGCAGTCTTTGCGCATGACGAATTAGCGCCACCGATGCGAACCGGGGTGCAAACCCGTCCCGCCAACGTCGAGGACGGACGGGTTGTCCACTGAATTCCAGAAGGCGGCGCCAGTCTTCATCCAGAAGTGCATGCAATCGTAAAGCCGGCGGATCAGTGGGAACCGACATTTATATCTTTCTCGGAACGCCCCAACACCCGTCGAAAAGAATACGTTGAAAATGCCGCAAGCACCGAGCAGGCGGCGGCGGCACATAATATTATTGTACGCTCGATCGTCATTTTTTCTAAAGTTCCATACGCCAGGCAAGCGATCTGAACGATAACCGAGCAAACATTGTAGTTGAGAAGGATGCGCGAGAGACCGCGGGAGCGCAATAGATACTCGGTGCAATCGCTGGATAGCACGGCGCTGTAGAGAGCGACGGAGAAAACCAAGGGCCCGACACCGGAGTACTGATTCAACCTGGGCACGTATTGAATAAATGCCGGCCAATGGGGTACCACTAGCGCCAACGCGGCTACATATAAGGCATTTGGCGCCAAAAACCACAACTGGATGCGAGCTATGGTTGTGTATTCTCCTTGCTTCATCCGCGCAAGCGAATGACCGAAAAGCTGCGTAGTCACCGACAGAAAAAGCGAACACGGAATTTGAGCAATAGATGCGAAAAAGAAAAGCCCGGTGTCGTGCGCTCCAAAGGTAAATGGGACAACCAGTCTCAGCAGCGAGGAGTTGACGTATTGCCCCAAACGCGCGAGCCAAAGGGTCGCCTGCTCGCGGCTAAAAGCCAGATGCGGCGGCCGTGTTGGAGCGGGATATATGCGGCGCAACGGCTTGGACTTGTATACGAACCACCCGGTGATGAGCGCCGACAGCAACTCAGCGGCGACAATGGCCAGTGGCACCGTAAGTCCGAGCAGAACGATAACCGCGAGGCTAGGCAAGTTTCGCGTCGCCATGAACAATGCGAACCGCTGGTGCGCGCGCCGCATGCGCAACAAAATGTCGGCAGTGAGGCTTATATACTGCGCCAAGAGCAGCAGCAGAAGCGCCGGTGCCGTTGGATGAAATTTGCCGTCGAGCAGATCAAATCCCAGTGCGCAGGCGATACCCACGCCTCCCAGCAGAACCAGGGCCTTTAGTTCTCGCAGTACGCCGGCCACCAACAGACTGCCGGTGCCGTGATCGTCCGGCGCGCTGGAAAAACCCCTAATCAACACGTCGAGATAACTTGGGAAAGGCACGAGAACGAGCAACAGCGCCGCCTGTGCGACCCATGCTCCATATACTCCGACCGAGGCCACCGGAAGTTGGGCCGCGATGAAATACTGCTTGAGCGCGCCGGAAATTACATAGACGAGATTGGCAAGCAGGCCCAGAGAAAAGAGCTTCAGCACGGATGATCCGAGTGATGGAGTATCCGATCTATCGAATGCTGCATTAGGAGTTCTCGGCCCCTAAGGCGCTCAACCAACCAGGTGTCTCTCTCATCGCGGCGGTCCGGCGATTCCGCGAGTCGCATTTCGATTCGTTCGATCACTTGAATGCCGTTGTCGAAACTGAACTCTGCGCCACGCTCAGCGAAGATCGCGTCGGTATCTGCACAACGAACTTGCAGCAGTCCGCCGGAAAAGCTAATGAGCTCGCTGCTGCGCGGGTAGATCGCGCCGCTCCCCGATTTGGACCCGCAGTCGAGGTTCACGATCGCCGATCGGTAAAACTGCAGGCGCTTCGCTTCATTGTAAAGCGACGGTTGGGAACTCATGCCGAACGACCGCCAATTGGACCCAACCAGGATCAAACGCTCGCCGAAGTACCCATGGACGGTCTGTACGATCCAAAGCCGCAGCAAATTCTTGGCAAGCACTCGCGCCAGCCGCCGGTGCGCCGGCAGGGTCAGCTCCGCGGAAATCAGGGTCTCGAACTCGGTCCGCAAATAAAAGGTATAGCCAAATGCCTCGTGCATCTCAGCAAATCGTGATCGCCACCAAGCTGCTCCGCGAGGTATTGGAAATTCCGCCGTTACATCTCCGAGAAACACTATGTGTTGGGAGGGGCGTTTGTGTTCCGAGCGCGATGCATCTTGAGGTTGGGGAGCGAACACGAATTCTTCGGCATCTTGGCCCGCTTCGCGGAAAAAGCAGACCTTGTGGCGCGGCAACCGTATTCCGGATGGGGGCCACTCATCCGCGTAGTTCCACATCATGCGCGTCGAGTCTCTTCCGAAGAGATACCCAATCAAACTGTCGCCGATCTGCTTGTCGCTGACAATCACATAAATTTTCTTTCCGAACAACCGTGTCAGCGCAGCAAGCAAGAGGAGCGGGATTGCCCACGGCAGAATCAATACGCGCAAGGTATGCCCTGCACTCGTGACTCCGCGCCGTATCAGCCCAATGTCGCGCAGACGGTATCGCCGGCACGCGAATATCACGGTCATTCGCAACTCAAACCGCGACTGTTGTGATTACCTGAGAACCGGTCCAACTCACCGAGGACGCTTTAGTCCGAGCCATAGGCGCGCCTTCTCTTTCAAACGCGCACGCATCGGAAAATCACCGCTATACCGCGCTCGATAGGACGTTCCAATCTTGTGCGACGTGATCTCGTGCTCCGGCCGCCCCTTACTGTAGTAATACATGGCGATACTCTTGCGGGAATTGCCGTCGGGGAACGTGTGCGGGTCCGGCTGCCCATGAAAGGAATGGTCGTTTGTATTGAATACGACCAGGCGGTTGAACAACGGCTCGACACGGATTTGCGTCGTCATCGCCTTGTTGGAAAGCACCAGCTCACCGCCCCAAGAAGGCTGCCAACCCTCGTTTAGAAAAAGAATTGCGTTAATTCGGCGGTCGAGCTTGAGGATCTTATGGAAGTTAAAATCCGTATGCATCTTCAGAAACCCACCCGGAAAGGTCTCGTGGATGCCGCCTCCGTGCAGATACGGGTCGCTGGTAAGCTCCGAGATTCCTGTGATGTTTGCCATGAACCGCACAAACGACCCATTGTTCAGGTAGGAGATGAATTCAGAAGTGCGAGGAGGAAACAAATCCCAATCATCGCAGCTGTGCTTGAGCTGGGTTGTGTCATCGAAGTATTTGCCGTTGTGCCGGATCTTGGGGAATTCCGCGAGGATTTCTCGCAGTTTCTCGGGCGAGAATGCACCATCCAACACCACATGCTGAAAAGGGGTGGCGGCCAGAAACTTCTCGCGCAGCGTCTCGAGTGACGACGGCGCGCTGTATTTTGTGTCGATGGCAAACATTATGCGGAACTCACCTTCATCGGGACTTGCTGCGACCGCTACCTTACATCTTCGGAGGCGTGGGCACCAATAAGGCCAAGGGATATACGTCGTCGAGCTGCGCCGGATTCAATCGCTCCAAGGTATAAAACCGTCCCCGAAACAGCATCTTAATTGCCCGCCAAAAGTAGCTCTCTCCGGAATCATGCACGCGGATGACCCAAACCTCGTAACCGGGGATGCTGCGGACAATTTGCGTCAATTGCGGCTGAGAGCGCGTAAACCATTCAAACCCCACAAGTGGTTTGAATTCCCTTAGAAGCGGCTCGATGGCGTTAATGATCTCTTGTTCCATGCCCTCTACGTCGATCTTTATGAAAGTGCGGTCGAGTTGGGGTGCAAATTGCCCAATGAACTCCCGAGCCGACAGCAGTTCGATGCGGTATTCGTCGCTGAATTGTTCGCCGGTCAGGCCAAAGGTTTCGGGGGCGAGCTGCGAACGCTCTCGCACGCGGTTCAAAGCGTGGTTGTCCGGTGACGATGTCAGAGTGCCGGAAGCATTCTCATTCGCAAGTCCGGCGTTGTGGCAGCGCACATGTGCGAGATGGTTGTAGAGGATATTGGCTTCGAGCACACGAAAGAGCACGGGATGAGGCTCGATTGCTTCAATGCGCTTGAAAACCGACGCGAGCGCGACCGTGTGATTGCCTATGTTGGCACCGACGTCGATCATGAGCTCCGTGTGTCCCGTCCGCTGACAAAAGTCCCGCAGCAAGTCGAGCAGGCCCTTCTCGAACAGGCCCTCGGAAAGGATATGTCTATCGATATTGCTGCTTATTTCAACGAACAGCCGATTCGGACGCTTTCGAGCACGCCTCGCCAGCATCGTGAGCAGCCCATAACTGACGAGATAGCGCAAGGCGTCCGTGCCCGGTTTTACTTCATAATAGTCCTTCATACGCGGGTAATGGCTGCCTTCCCTGTTGCTGTATCGGTGGCTGACGCTGCGCTTAACCTGGCCGCGTTCAGAGCCAACTCGAGGTCTCCAGGCTCGCAAATCGGCCAGCGTTTGCCCGAACGCAGAGTCCGCATGGTACTGCGTAAACACTGACGCACGAATTCGAATCGTTCCTCCTCCGTCGGCTCAATATAGGAGCCAATGGCCCGGTGCAGAATGTCGGGCCAGTTGTCCAATTCGCTCAGGTTGAGCCCGGTCGCCCGTGCATGGGGAAACCAGTAGCTGCGATCACATATGGACGCAATAGGCTTGCCCCGAATAAAGGCTTCTACGCCAATACTGCCCGCACCCATCAGCACGATATCGCACATTCCGAGGACATCGTTGCTGTACTCGAGAGGTGGAACACTAATGACGCCCGGCGTATCACGCAGCGCGCGGTAAAACGCCGGGTCTCGGCCACCCAGCATGTGCAGATGTTCTTTCACCACAACTCGAAAATGTGCGCCGAGCGCGGCACAAATTCTCAGCACCGTACTCTCGTAGTCAAGGAAGCTTCGATCCTCGATCCAGTAATCAATTGTCGCTTCCGGGAAATAACCTAGCGGAAAGTAAACTATGGGCCGGTCGTTTGGGCCCGATGAATCCAACTGAATCGCCTCGCGCCAAGCTTCGCGAAAATCAGATGGGATAGGAAAGTCGCGCCATCGCCGCCGCTCCACAATATAGGGTAAGCATCCATAGTGAACATGCAGTGGATCCTTTTCGATCCAAGCCCGGCAGGCAAAAATGATCTGCTTCGCTCTGTATCGAAGCATGGCCTTTAAATGGCGGGCGCGCGAATAGGTGTCCTTCTGGAGATAGTTTTGCCTAAAAGTTCGTAGCGAAATCTTCTCGAGCGTTTGGCGTACTTCAACTTCATTTGGTTCACGCAGATCGTGCGGCTCACCACCACCGAATCTTGTAACCTGAATCTTGTCCGGAAAATAGGAATAAGCGTAACCCACGTAATCGATCCCGCGCAGACGAGACAGTTCGGCGAGTAGGTGGGTAACGTAGTCATCTACCATATGCGAAAGAACAACCTCGGGCCGGAAGGTATCCAGCTCTTCTGATAGAACCGAAGACATTGCCCGCACCATGTCAAGCGCAAGCTGTTGCGGCAGATTGCGAAGATACCGGCAGCGACTCATTACATCGATTTCCTGCCCGGACGTGAGGCCAGGATCGCGTTTCGCCGCACCCAGTCTGGCGTAAAAACGTTGCCGCGTCTCAGACGTACCCGGCGACCGCCCGTCGGTAAGAAAGCGGAAATCATAGGCTCCAGAAAGGGGCGCGACATTCTCGCGAAAGTCATCCAGCAAATACGGTCGACAGAACACCAGGGCTCGGGGCCGCCGCGCGTTCTGCTTGCGCTGCATTTCGGAAAGTGAAGTCTTCATGCGGGCGCCGGCGTAAATATGTAACGGCGAAAGAGGCCTCGCACCGGTCGTTCGAAGTATTTCTCGAGAGTCAGTGCAATGAGGACGGCCGGAATGAGTGTTCCAAGACAAACGTACGGCAACGCCAATCCGGGGGCCACTCGTTTGATGACCAAAAATACGATCGGGTGCAGCAAGTAGAGACCATAGCTCATGTTGCCCGCGACTTCACAAACCTTGACGAAAACTGCAGAACGCGGTTCGATGAACGCCGCAAAGAACGAAGCCGACACTGACAAGACGAATAACTCGACTCCTCGCAGGCCGGTCACCGTCGCTGCGGAACTTGGACCGCTCAGGCACACGAGCGCGCCCATCACACACAGCAATGCGAGTCTCGAAATTCCCGGGCCAATTGATTTACCAGACATCACGTACCGCCCAATCAAGCATCCACAGAAGAAATAAGCCATAAACGCCAATGGCTGTGTGTAGGACTCCCAAACTACCTTCACATCACTAGTGCCGGAAAGAGTCAGCTCTACGAAAGCTTGCTGCACCAAGAACACGATGGCCAGCACCCAGTACGAGCGACGCGAATACGCGAACACGAGAACGGCGGGGAAAATCAGATAGAACACAACCTCGACGCCTATGGACCACCCACCCAACACCAGCGATGTTGTACCTGGATTGCCAAATCCGAACAGCAGTGACGTAGAGAGCAAGCCCGCAGAGATCGCTTGGAAAATGCGTCCGTCATCCGTGATCCACTTGTGCGCAAACATGATGGTACTAGCCAGCGCGAACAACGGGCCGAGTCGCGCCGCCCGCAGCATCAGGAACGAGCCCAATGGGAAGCCGCTATCGAATCTTGGCTTATAGGCCAGAGTCAGACTCGCGCCGCTAAGAGCGAAGAATATGTAAACCCCGTGTAATCCCCACGAATACATTTCCCGATGACCCGTCCAGATCATGAGGTGATAGAAAACGACCAGCAGCGAACACAGCCCGCGCAGCAGATCCAATCCGTAGACCCTGTCAAGCGCCTTATGCATGTTTGAATCCGAGTTCCGCAGGGCGCCTCAGATGCCGACTTCGCTTCTCCAGCACAGCAAGAAACAGCAGCACAAAATAGCTCACCGCATAAGTATTAAATATTCCAGTAAACGGGATGATCAGAATCATCGAAACCGTCATGGCACGGAAGGTCAATCCGAATACTCCGCCGGACTCGAATCCGCGGGCAACGCGAATCATTACAAAGAGCGCGCACAGATAGGCAACAAAATAAAAGGCGCCAAAGTCCAGATACATATCGCCGAGAAAACCCCACCACAATCCCTGGTTCGATATGGCGGACATATCTGGCGTCAATGGAGACCCCAGAACTCTCGCGATCGGTGCCACTACCAAAAACAGCGAATGTGCTCCCAATGCATGCGGGCTGGGATTGTAAATCACGAGGCGCACGAATTCAGGTATCGCCTGCGAGATATACATAACCAGAATAAAGGCCGAAAGACCGAGATGATCCACTATAAACTCGCCAAGAGGCTGAAGATCGGCTCCGAACAAGCCAACCATCGCGGTGGCTGCGAAAGAATCGTCATCGAATGTACTGGCTAGCCTCTGATCAGTCGTCCGAATCAGAAATAATACACACACCACGGCGGCAGCAATGAGCCACTTTTTCTGTTTTAGAATTGGATGACCAACAAGAATCGCTGCCGTCGCCGCATTGATAAGAAAGAAAAAGAATTGAAGTCGACTGACGTTTACGAAAAAGCTTTGCAACAGCGCTGCCGCCACGATGGCGGAGGCCACTATGCGCCGCAGCCACGATCGCTCGATCTTGGTATAAACCACAATCGCGGTAACAGCGACGAAAAACACCGATCTCATGAGATTTCCGAGCGTCGACCAAATCGAGTTCGTTGCGCTTCCTTCGCTCGAGCTTTGAATGAGCGCGAGGTAGCGCTCCTCGAGATTGTCGAAGGACCATCCTCCCAGAAAATTGGACTGCTCACTGAGTACCAGCAGGCCGCCGATGAAGGACAAGATTGAAAAAAAGACCGCCAGTTGCAGCAGTGATCCGGAGCGCATCGGATGCTCTATCCTCAATGTCCGTCGGTTAGCCGCGTTTCGGCTGGCGAACACCGAGACTGCGTAGCCCGCAACGACTACAGTTAGGACCCACCATGCATATCCCGAACTGATGTCGGAGTAACTCACAATGGGCGAAACAAATAACAGCAACGGCAGACTCCAACCGAGGAGGTATGCCTTGGAGTAGATCGACGCGTGTCTGTCGTCCTTACCTATCACCGTGCGCGACCGAAATATAGCCGATTGGTGTAGCCGTCAATGACGGGACTGTCCGGTGAGGGAATTTTCGCGCTGTAGTTGTACACGGCAATTGGATTGATCGAGTACTCTACTTGAAGCAACAACCGCAGTCTCCCCGTGGGCGGCTGACCCTTGTGAAGGCCGAACGTATCCTCGAGAAAAGCATCGCCCGCGCGGCCCTTAATTTGCAGCCGATCGTTTGGAGAAAATGCCTCGATAACCTCTTCGTCACGAATCCTACGGATCCGCAGGAAACGCGAACTTCGGTGCGAGCCGCGTACGAAGCAGTGCGGCCCTGCGGAGTCATCGACATCCGTCATATACAGAAAGAATTTCACGAAGCGCCACTCATCAACGTCGCGATGGTAATTTTCCGCTTCCTGCGGCGCGCCACCGGCGGGCAATGACCACCAAATGCTGATGTTGGAGATGGTCGGCTTGCAGTGCAAATAGCGGGCCGCGGCGCCGACGAGACTCGGGTGATTTGCGAGTGCGACCACGTCCGGGCATCGCAAGACGTAGTCAGTATCGTACTCTGCTACGTGCACATTTTCGGGGACGCTTTCGAGCGTAAAATTCGTCCTGCAAGGCGGGAATCGTTCGTTGAGACGGCCTCCGAGCAGATGCGCCTTTATCCGCCCGATCACGTCGCTGCTTACGAACCCCGGGAGCATCGCAATGCCGTTTCGATCAAGCGTCCGAGCGAGTTCGACCGCTTCGGCGCACTCGTCCGAACCATAAGAAGGGCGCGTAGCGGCTACGGCGGACGAAAGCACACGCCGCAATGGATGCCAGGTACACAGGCGCTGCAGCGCATACGACCACATAGCCGGACGCAACAGTCTGGCTCCTTTCATGCGCTTCGTTTCCCAATCAGCAGCTGACTGACGTTTTTCACGAGATCAGGTCCCACCGCACGGGCGTTCCTTTCTTGACGTCTTGGGTGATGCGTTTACCAAGAAAAAGCTCGTAGAATCGTGGGTGCAGACCCTTTCCGGGTCGCACGACCCGAAGATTGGCCGGTGTGAGTACTTCGCCTTTGCTCATATCCTCCGCAATGTATAAAGATCGTCGAAACACCATGGACTTCATTTCCGCCTCGGTCGGGCCATAGCGGACTGCGCCCAGCGACTGCCATGCCCGATTTGTTTCTTCTACTAGCGCATGAAGTTCGGCCGGTTCCAGGGAAAACGCGCTGTCCACTCCGCCGTCTGAACGAGAAAGTGTGAAGTGTTTTTCGATGACCGAAGCCCCATGCGCCACCGCTGCGACGGCAACCCCCACTCCCATGGTGTGATCAGAAAGACCAACCTCACAACCGAACAAGTCTCGCAGATGCGGAATGGTCAGCACATTACTGTTCTCCGGTGTGGCGGGATAGGTGCTCGTGCATTTCAGCAGTACAAGGTCCCGACAGCCTGCTTGCCTTGCAGTAGTGACGGCCTCGTCCAACTCGGCGATGGTGGCCATGCCAGTCGAAATAATTAGCGGCTTGCCGGTTGATGCGGCCTTGCGAATCAATTGCAAATAATTGTTTTCGAACGAGGCGATCTTGAATGCCGGCACGTTCAGAGAAGCCAAAAAATCAACGGCCGACTCATCAAACGGGGAGCTGAAGCAGATCATGCCAAGTTCTTTCGCACGCTCCATAATCGGCGCGTGCCATTCCCAGGGGGTGTACGCTTGCTTGTACAAGTCGTGAAGATTCTTGCCTCTCCACAAACTGCCCTCATCGGAAATCGAAAACTCGCCGTCACGCATATCCAGAGTAATGGTGTCGGCGGTGTAGGTCTGCAGCTTTATGGCATGTGCACCGGCGCCGGCCGCGGCGTCAATTATTGCGAAAGCACGCTCAAGCGACTGATTGTGGTTACCAGACATCTCGGCGATGACGAATGGCTGGACGCTTCGACCGATCTGTTTGCCAGCAATTCGAAATGGCGCGCTCATCTAGTCAATCCTCTTCGTGTAAGTTGCGGTGCTGCGCACGTAACCCGCGCTTCGGAATAGCCTGTGGGAAGATTGATTCTCCCCAAGCACCTCAGCATTGATGCAGCGCACCTCGGGCTTGTTTCGAGTCAACCATCCTTCCGCCGCCGTCAGCAGATCAGCACCGACTCCTCCCCCGATCGCGGCCGCGCCGCGCACATCATCCTGCTCGTGATCGAATATCGTATAAATTGAAACTTCCGCAGCGTCTCCTGAGATGTCGAAGCGTACCACTCCGACCGGCCGCTCAGCCTTTTCGCCGATGAGCAGCGCCCTGGAAGGGTCGCCAAGTACGGAGGCCATCCACTGCGCGTGGGCTCCCCACTCCAAAGGCGCTGTAGAGCGAGAGACCTTGCGAATTGCCGGGTGATTGCGCCACTGGAAGAGGTTTTTCGAATCGGCTGCCAAGGCCGGACGCAACAGGATTGAAACGATGCCAAGTGAACGCAATACACGCCTGGTGCCGTGCCCATCGACCATATCCATCGCCTTGCGCGAAATCGACTCCCGGAGCGGCGGATTCTCAATGAGGCTTTGAAGGTGCAGCGCAATATTGCCGCCGCCCGGAACCTCCAGTTCGAAGGCATACAGTGCGCCGGCCAATGCGCAATCATGCACTAGCCGGTCCTGATTGCGAGCGATCGAAATTGCCATCGTTGGCAACCCAACGCAGCAACGCTCCCAAGTCGCGCTTCCGCCGGCACCGACGCCCAAGTCCGCAGCTGTCATCAATTCCGCC
>Ga0210410_10003671_pt1 | contig 13565 bp, 9 predicted proteins | sample IncBWC4MmetaG_FD_161058 | JGI IMG/M metagenome (GOLD analysis project Ga0210410, IMG submission 161058) | Forest soil microbial communities from Barre Woods Harvard Forest LTER site, Petersham, Massachusetts, United States - Inc-BW-C-4-M | ecosystem: Environmental > Terrestrial > Soil >... | reverse complement strand
CAGCAACGCCAGATACGGCTGCCGGTCGGTTTTGGCTTCCGGATAATGACGATCGATCACGTAATCGGCGAGTAGTCGAACGGCATCCACGTCGTTGCGCGCGGCGAAGTACTGGAACGTGCCCACGCGCACGAAGCTCCCCGCCACTCGAGTCAGTACCGCTCCCGGCAGCGCTTCCTCGCGGAACACCGGCTCGCCGGTGGCCACCGCGGCGAGCGCGCGCGTGGCGGGAATGCCGAGCGCATGCATGGCTTCGCTGACGAGATATTCGCGCAATACCGGCCCGAGCGCGGCGCGCCCATCCCCGTCCCGCGAAAAGGGCGTTCGGCCCGTTCCCTTCAAATGAACGTCGCGGCGCATGCCGGAGCGTCCTTGCACCTCCCCCAGCAGGATGGCGCGGCCGTCGCCGAGCTGCGGTACGAAATGGCCGAATTGATGGCCTGCATAGGCCATCGCGATCGGCTCCACCCCCGGCGGTATGACATTTCCGGAAAAAGTCGCCGCCAGCGCCTCGGCGTCGAGGTCGCCGATGTCGAGTCCCAGCTCTGTGCCGAGCTCATGATTGAATCGGAGCAGACGCGGTTTGGCGACCGGCACCGGGTTGACCCGCGCGAAGAAGCGTTCCGGCATACCGGCATAACTGCTGCGATGCATGAGCTCGAGTGATTCACCGGTTCGCGTCATGCGTGGGCTCGTGACATTCAAAACCCGATCGCGTCGATCAGGCGATAGGCGAACACCGAAGGCGCCAGAAACCACGGTCTGCCGTGATAGTACGGCCGCGACGGAAACGGCAGTCCGTCGAGAGCGGTGCACCCCTCCTTGAGCCCGAGCATTTGCTGGCCGATGCGACTGCCGAAATACGGCGCGAGCGGTACGCCCTGGCCGCAATATCCCATGCAGTAGTAAATGCCGTCGTGTTGGCCCAGATGCGGCAAGGTGTCGAAAGTGTACGCGACCCACCCCACCCAGGCATGGCTCACGCGCACGGATTTCAATTGCGGAAATATCCGCGCCATCATCTGCCGCAGGCGCGGCACGCAGGCGAGCGGATCCTTCTCGGCCAAAGCAGCCCTGCCCCCGAATATGATGCGCTCGCCGTCCGCCGACGGCCTGTAGTACACGACGACTCGCCGCGAATCGGCGATGTTTCGCCCGCGCGGAATCAGCGCGCGAACTCGATCCGTACCCAGCGGCTCGGTCGCGATCTGATAGCTGCCGATGGGGATGACTCGCCGCCGATGCCACGGCGATAGAGGACCCGAGTAACCATTGGTCGCCAGCAGAACTTGCCGCGCGCGGACGATTCCGCGCGGCGTCAGGGCTTCAAAGCCATCGCCGTTCGATTGGATCGCGCCCACCGGGCAACGATCCACCACCCAAGCCCCACTCTCCTCTGCACGGCGCAACAGCGAAAGCAAGAGACGCGTGGGATCGACGGACGCATCGTCATGGTACACGCAGCCGCCGTGATAGAAATCGCTGGCGATCTCGCCGTGCTGTTCTGCTCTGGGAACGACGCTGATCCTCTGTTCGAGCCCGCGCGGCTGGCTCTCGGCGTCCCGCGCCATGTGCCCGAAGTGCCTCGCCGTATGGGCTCCGAAAAAACATCCATCCTCTCGCCAACCGCAATCGTCGCGCTGTTTGGCCAGTGAGCGCAGGTACGTCACGGCGTCGAGGCCTTCGCGGCAGATTCGGAAGGCCCAATCCTCCCCGAACTTCGCCTTCAAGGAATTGAATGTGGGCTTGATGCTGTAGGCGACCTGGCCTCCGTTGCGGCTCGAACACCCCGCGCCCAATTCGCCGGCGTCGAGCACCAGCGTGGAACGTCCGGCCGCCGCGGTCTCGCGAGCCGCCGAAAGTCCGGTGTAACCCGCACCGATGACGAGAACGTCGACGCGGCTTGGCAAGGGACGCTCGGATGGCGGCGGCAGGTCGGCATTCTGCATCCACAGCGGCGTTACAGAAATCGTGTTTGGCATATAGGAGCGCTGGACGCAGTTCTCCGGGCGATCACACCGTCGCTTCGCCCGCTCGCCCATACTGCGCGCCGGTCGCTCGAGTGGCCAGCCATGAGCCGAGCAGAATGAGCACGAAGGCGAGGATTCCGCCCAGTCCCAAGCGCTCATGCAGCAGCCATACGCCGAGCAGCGCCGCCACCGCGGGATTGATGTAGGTGATCACGGCCGCGCGCGACGCGCCGGCGTGCCCCACGAGATAGAACATCAACAACATCGCCAGGGCCGTGCACACCACGCCGAGGATCGCCATCGAGGTGAGCGCCAGCATCGACGGCATCTGCGCGGGAAAGGCCAGGATGGCGGGGACGAGGAGCACGGCGCTCGCCACGCCCAAGCTCGCGGCGAGCGGGCCGTAGGGATCGAGCCCCGCCAGGTGCCGCTGAATGATCAGAGGTCCGATCGCGTAGCCGAGCGTGGCAATCAGCATGCAGCCAACCCCTGCCCAGCCCAAGGGCCCTGAAATCGTGCCGAGTCCGAGCAAGGCCGCGACGCCGACGAATCCCAAGCCAAGACCCAGGATGCGCCACAACCCCAAGCGTTCGTGCACTCCGAAGAACCGCTGGATCAGCGCGATCGACAGCGGCACCATGGCAATGAGAATACCGGTCACCGAGGAACTGATCCATCGTTCACCGAAGGAGATGACCAAAAAGGGAATGACGAACTCGGCCAATGCAAAGACAAAGACCGCCGCCTTGTGCTCCCCCAAGGAGCGTAAGGCGCCGCGCCGCCACGCGATCGGCAGCAAGATCAATGTGCCGAGCGCGACTCGGCCGAAGGCCACCACCACGGGCGAGAGTTCCTGCACCGACAGCTTGATGAAGAAATACGGCAGCCCCCAGATGATGCCAAGCGCCGCGAAAGCCCCCCATCCTCGCCAACTCACCGGTAACGCCTTCCTCAGTGTCGAATCGTTTGATGCCAAGCACCAATGCTAACAGGGATTGGCTTGCGTTCGGCGCTGAATATCCGCGGGTTGCCTAGGTGGTGACCCTGCACAAAGGAGAAGTGTTCGCGGAAAGCCTGGAGGGCGTGGGCTCGCGATTCATCGTGCATCTCCCGACTTCGCGCGCGGATGAGCCCGAAGTTTCCGCGGAAACTCACGCGGATGGCGCGGCGGCGCTCCCCGGCTGAATTTCCGGCCAGTCAGACGGGCTCCTAGACGCCGGTGCCCGTTCTTCTCGCCTTCGCGAGGCGCGAATAGAGCTTCAGATAATTCTGCGCCATGTGCTGAGCCGTGAAGCGCCGGTCGAACTCCGCGCGAATGCGGTCGCGGTCCAGCGCGCCGATCCTGCCCGCCGCCGCGACGGCTTGATTTTCATTCTGCACGATGAACCCGGTGACGCCGTCCTCGAGCACCTCCGGCACCGAGCCGTTTTCAAAGGCAATCACCGGGGTACCGCAGGCCATCGCTTCGATCATCACCAGGCCAAAGGGCTCGCGCCACGCAATCGGAAACAACAATCCCGCGGCGTTGCCGAGAAATTCGCCCTTTTGATGCTCGCCGATTTCACCGATGAATTCCACATGGCCCTGCGACAACAAGGGCTCTATCGTGGTCTTGAAGTACTCCTCATCGACTCTGTCGACTTTTGCCGCGATCTTCAGCCGCATGCCGGCTCTGGAGGCAATACGGATCGCCGCGTCCGGCGCCTTTTCCGGCGAAATGCGCCCGAGAAACGCCAGGTAGCCGCCTGTGCCCGGACCTTTCGCCAACAGGTCTTGCGGCAGGCCATGAGAGATCGTCGCCACATAGTGCGCCGCCGGCAGCGGGGCGCGCTGCGAGTCGGAAATCGACACCACCGGAACGTCCCCGTACAGCCCGTACAGCGCCGGCAGCTCCGGCAGATCGAGGCGGCCGTGCAAAGTCGTCACCGAGGGGATATTGAGCAGCCGCAGCAGAGGATAACCAAAATAATCCAGATGCGAGTGGATCACGTCGAACTCGTGGGCGCGCCGCGCCACCGTTTCCAACTCCATGAACACCGGCGCGAAATAATCCTTCACGCTGGGATCGAGGCGCAGCGCGCGCGGCCAGATCGGCGCGAGTTTCGCCTTCGTCAAACTGTCGCCGGAGGCAAACAACGTCACCTCGTGTCCAAGTTCCACCAATGCGTCGGTCAGATAGGCGACGACCCGCTCGGTGCCGCCGTAGTATTTCGGCGGCACGGCTTCGGTGAGCGGAGCAACCTGCGCAATATGCATGAAGAGTCTCCCGGAGGGTATGGTGAAACGAAAATATTTTGACGCGGCAAAATCGATTCAGTTCCAATGCGCGTGCTCGCGGCTTGGTTGAACGGATCGCCGCGATTAGACTCTGACCAGCATGCGTTTTTGCGATCGGATTTTGTAATTTCTGCAACACCTGCCGCGACACCGGAGCACTCAAGTGAATGCATTGTCCAAGGACGAAACATCCGTCCCGCAGTTCTATATTGCCGCCGGCCCGGCGCTGCAGGAGCGGCGGACCCTGACCTTGAAGCACGGCGACACCTTCGCCGTATTCGATCATCGCGGCGACATGAGCGCGGATACCGGCAGTTCCGAAGGGCTCTATCACCGCGATACCCGCATCTTGTCGCATTTCAAGCTGCTGCTCGAAGAAGCGCGGCCTTTGCTGCTGAGCTCGATGACACAGGACGACAACGCCATGTTCACCGCCGATCTCAGCAATCCGGATCTCCTGCTCAATGGACAAATCGCCCTGCGGCACGAGCAAATTCACTTGCACCGGCTCAAGTTCGTCTGGAACGGCGCTTGCTACGAGCGGCTTCTGATACGCAACTTCAGCGACCGGGTGTGGCGCATACGCGTTGCGCTGCAGTTCGGCTCCGACTTCGCCGACCTGTTCGAAGTGCGCGGCGAGCGCCGCCGGGCGCGCGGCGACCTGTCGGCGGCTCGCGACAGCGATCGCAGGGCGGCGCTGCGCTATACGGGCCTCGATAAGATCGAGCGCATCACCACCCTGGATTTCGATCCGGCGCCGCAGACGCTGACGACCGAGCGCGCCGGGTTCGAGACGACGCTGAATTCGCGCCAGGTGAAGCGGATCTTCATTCGCGTCGGGATAGCGGACCCGGATGCCGGCCGTTGGAGCGGACGCGTATTCTACCGGTGCATGCGGGCCGCGCGTCACGGGCTGCGCGAATCGAGCGCGCGGGCGGCGAGCATCGACAGCTCCAACACGGTGTTCAACGAGATCGCGCGGCGTGCGGTGTCCGACCTGTACATGTTGATCACCGATACCGCGGAAGGGCCCTATCCCTACGCCGGCACGCCCTGGTTCAGCACGCCCTTCGGCCGCGACGGCATCATCACGGCGCTCATGACCCTGTGGGCCGATCCCAGTATTGCCAAGGGCGTGCTGCGATTTCTCGCATCGACGCAGGCCACCTCCGTCGAACCGGAACGCGACGCGGAGCCGGGGAAAATTCTGCACGAGATGCGCCACGGAGAAATGGCCAATCTGCGGGAGGTGCCGTTCGGCCGCTACTACGGCAGCGTGGATGCGACTCCCCTTTTCGTGCTGCTGCTCGGCGAATATTTTGCGCGCACCGCCGACTTCGACACCGTGCGAGCGTTGTGGCCGAATGCACAGGCGGCGTTGACCTGGATCGACACCTACGGCGACCGCGACGGCGACGGTTTCGTCGAATACCATCGCCAGACCAAGGAAGGCCTGTCGAATCAGGGATGGAAGGATTCGCAGGACGCGGTATTCCATCGCAACGGCCAGTATGCCGAAGGACCCATCGCTCTTTGCGAAGTACAGGCCTATGTCTACGGGGCGAAGCAGCACGCCTCGCTGCTCGCCGCGGCGCTCGGGCATCAAGCGCAAGCGGTACGGCTGCGGGCGCAGGCCGATGCGTTGCGCGAGAATTTCGAAGCCAAATTCTGGTGCGAGGAGCTTTCCGTCTATGCGTTGGCCTTGGACGGCGCAAAGCAGCCCTGCCGCGTGGTGTCATCGAACTCGGGCCAGGTGTTGCTGACCGGTATTGCGGGCGCGGAACGGGCCGCGCGCGTCGCAGACACGCTGCTCGGCTCGGCCTGCTTCAGCGGCTGGGGTATTCGCACTCTGGGTCTGTCGGAGCCGCACTACAATCCGATGTCCTATCACAATGGTTCCGTGTGGCCGCACGACAACGGACTCATTGCCTTGGGGTTGGCGCGCTACGGCCACATCCAACCGGCCGCGAAGATCTTCAGCTCGATGTTCGACGCCGCCAGCTACATGGACCTGCGCCGCCTGCCGGAATTGTTTTGCGGCTTCCTGCGCCGCCAGCACAATGCGCCGACTCAGTATCCCGTGGCGTGCTCCCCGCAAGCCTGGGCGAGCGCCACGATGTTTGCGCTGCTGCAGGCGACGTTGGGTCTCGAGCTGTCGGAAAGCAGCGGTGAGATCTCGTTCTACCGGCCGGTTCTGCCGGATTTTCTCGACCGCCTGCACCTTCGCAATTTGCGTTTGAGCAAAGGTTCCGCGGACGTGCTCCTGCAGCGCCACGGAGACGATGTGACCGTGACTCAGACCCGCCGCGACGGCGACGTCAGCGTCGTGATGCGCTACTGAACGTCCACGACTGACCGTTCGCGACTGACAGTTCGCCACGAGCGGTCCGCGACTATCCGTCCGCATCGACTTTCGGGCGCGTCTCCGGCATCGCCGCCAGCACCAGCAAGACGGCGGCAACGCCGACCGCGGAAAGAAAGAAAAATGCCGCGCGCATGCTGAAGTGATCCGCCAGCCACCCGGCGGCCGGCGTGCTCAACGTGCCGCCGATACCGATCGCGAATCCGACGAAGCCCAGGGATAAATTGAAGTGGCCGGAGCGCGCGGCGACGTCGCTGACGATCAGCGGCACCATGATGCCGAAACAAGCGCCGCCGATGCCGTCGAGCGCTTGCACGGCCACCACGAGGGCTGGATTCGTCGAGGTGGCGAACAGCAGACCGCGCAGCGGCAACACGCAGAATCCTATCATCAGCACGATTCTGCGGCCGCGCCGCTCGGCCAGCCGGCCCATGGCCGGCGACGCGATCGCCACGATGATCTGCGGCAGGACGATGCAGGCGGCAATCAGCAGGCTGGGATTGCCGACCTTCGCGGTCATGGTGCCGCTCATCAGCATCAACATGGGTGCGTTGGCGAATGTGAACAGCATTGCACAGCCGCAAAAGATGACCAGGCGGCGGTCCGCCAGTATCCGCAGGAATTGCGCCCGGCCCTGTCCCGGCTGTCGCGGGGGCGGCTGCAGATCGCTGCCGGCGATCGCCACCCGGCGCAGCGGCAACAGCGCCGCCAACGCCGGCAGCGTGAACGCGGCCGTCAGATAGAATACGGCGCGCTCCGATACGTACTGTCCGCAGGCGCCCATCAACAAAGCGCCGACGCCGTTGCCGATGGCGGCATAGCGTGCGTTGCGCCCGAGACGGAGACCCATGCCGAAGCGCCCGGCGATGATCAGACTCATCGCCGCCGTTGCAGGTCCTAGAGTGCAGCTGGAAATGCCGTGCAATACTTCGGCGAGGTAGACGAACAGTGGAATGGGATAAATCGCGAACATGAGCGCGCAGGCCGTGAATGCCAGCACGCTGAATGCGGCGACCCGCGTCTTGTTCGGCATCGCATCCACCACGGCGCCCGCCGGCACCTGGCTCGCCATCGCGGCAACCGTCCCGATGCTCAGCGCCAGACCGATCGAGGTTTGTGTCCAGCTCTGACTGCTGAGATAGACCGCAATGAAGGGGCCGAAGCCCGTTTGGATATTGGCGACGAACAGGTTGAACCAATCGAGACCGCGACCCGCGGCCAGGGATCCTGGGCCAGGCGATCCTGGGTCAGGGGATCCCGTGCCAGGGGATCCCTCAGGTCGTGGATTCGCCGGTGGGAGATACTCAGCTCGGAGCGCCATTCGTTCACTTCTTGCCTTCCGCTGCACTCGGTGTGGGCGCCTCGACGGGCGTCTGCGGCGCCGCCGATGCCGGCGGCGCCATCAGTGCTTGCGGATAAGCCGTGTTCTTGTATTCGGGGGCGGACTGGAGTCTTTTCCGGCTCACATCCAGAGTCAGAGCCTTGCTTTGGTCGTCGGGATCAAATCGCAGCAGCGACCAATCGACGGCGATGCGGCGATTGCCGACGCCGAGAAAGCCGCCGAATTCGATGACCGCGATGCGCACTCGGCCGCTTGCATCCGCCAGCACGTCAACCACGCGGCCCATATCCTCGCCCTTCGGCCCCTGCACCTTCTTGCCGAGGACGGTCACCACGGAATTGTCGAGCGGCTTGACCACGGCATCGGGCGCCGGTGCAGGAGCCGTGGCGGGCGGCGGTGGCGGAGGCGGCTCAGGTCTTGGCTTGGGCCGTTGTTTCGGCGGCGGAGCTTGCGGCGGCAGGTCGGGCGGCGCGGCCGGCGTCTCGATCGGTGCTTCGATGGGGTGATCGGGAGGCATTTCATCCCCCGATAACGGCGGTGGCGGTGACGGCGGCGGGCTTTCCGCGGCGGGCACCGCCGGCTCTGCCTTGGGTGCTCGATCGGCAACGGGCGCGGTATGGCACGCGGACAATGCCGATATGATCACCAGCGATAGTGCGATCGGCCGCCGGCACGCGCCCGCAAGGGAATCGCGGGTCACGGTCCCTGCTCCACGCCGATGGGCAGTTGCCGCCCGTACATGCGGCTGTACACACCGTGGGTCTGAAGCAGCCGGCGCGGCGGTCCATCTTCGACGATGCGCCCGCGCTCCAGCACGACGATGCGGTCGAAGGCATCGAGCGTGGACAGCCGGTGCGCGATGGCGATCACCGTCCGGCCCTTGAACAGCCGCGACAGCGCCTCCTGGATCGATTGCTCGGACTCGGTATCGAGCGACGAGGTCGCCTCGTCGAGCACGACGATCGGGGCGTCCATCAGGAAGGCGCGCGCGATCGCCACCCGCTGCCGCTGGCCGCCCGACAGCTTCATGCCGCGTTCGCCGACCACGGTATCGAAGCCCTGCGGCAGACGATTGATGAACTCGGTGCAGCGCGCGGCTTCTACGGCACGGTACACTTCCTCGTCGTTCGCATCGGGGCGGCCGTAGCGCAGATTCTCCAGCAGCGATCGGTGAAACAGCGAAATATCCTGCTGCACCACCGCGATCGACGCGCGCAGGCTCTCCTGCGTCACCAGCGCGATGTTCTGTCCATCGATCAGCACCTCGCCCGAATCCGGATCGTAAAGCCTTTGCAACAGTGCGATGAGCGTAGACTTGCCGGCGCCGGAGCGTCCCACCAGACCCACCTTCTGCCCGGCCGGCACCTCGAGATCGAAGCCCTTGAGCACTTGCTGGCCGCTCGGATAGCTGAAACCCACGTGCTTGAACTGAATGGTCCCGCCGCGCACCAGGAGCGGCCGGGCACCCGGGGCGTCCTGCATCTCGTGCGGCAATCCCAGCACCTGCACCGCTTCACCCAGCTTGGCGAATTGCTGCACCATGTCGACCAATGCCATCGCAAAATCGCGCGATGCATGCAGAACGGTGAATCCCAGCGTCGTGGTCAATACCACATCGCCGGTGGAGATCTTGCCGCGGCGCCACAGCTCCACCGACCAGGCCAGCACGCCGGCGGTGACGATGAATACGGTCACCGCATGCAGCAGGCGCAATCGCTCGAGCGACCGCAGGCTGGCGCGTTGCGCCTGCATCTCGTCGTGAATTTTCGAGCTCAGTCGATCCTGCTCGCGGCGCGCGGCGCCGAAGGCGCGCACCAGACCGATATTGCTCACGATGTCCGCGAGATCGCCGCTCACGTGCGCTGCGTGGCCGGCAAAACTCTGATGCAGATGGCGGCCCTGCGCCGCCAGCCGGCCGATGCTCACGCCAAGGACCCCGACGACGACGAGCAGCACGGCCGTGAGGTACCAATTGATCGTGCCGAGAATCACGATGCTGCCGATCACCGCGGTCCCCGGCGGGATGGTGGTCCACGTCAGAGAGTTCTCGATGGTCCAAGCGGCGTTCGCCGCGGCGGTGATGCGCCCGGCAAGCGCGCCGGGAAGGCGCTCGATGAAGTAGCGCGTACCCTGGCCGGACAGATGATTGAACAGGTCGAGGCGAATGTCGCCGCCGACGGCCACGAAGGCATGCGTCGACACCCAGCCGGCGAGTCGCCACAGAAGATTGTCCCCCGCCACCAGCGCGAGCAGCAATACGACCGCGCTCCACAACGTATAAGCCGCCGGGTGTTGAGTGCTGAGCACGTCCACCAGGTTCTTGACGGCGTACTGCGAGCCGACTGCGCAGACCACGGCTGCGAGCACCGCGCCCAGCACGATGGCATGACTGAAGATGCGGCGCCGGACATAGTGTGCGAGGAAGCGGATCGCTCCTTGGGACGCATATCGTGGCGCGGCATTCGGCATCGTCCTCTATTTATAGCCAATCGGCGCCGCAGGCAGACCGGAGAAAGGTGTCAATCGCTGTCAGTGTCCGCTGACAACGTCGGCGCCGGCCTACAAGACTATGAGTGAAATTATCACGCGCGGTCGGGGGAACCGCTGGTGCTCATTCACGGACTTGGCGGCAGTGCAGCGGACTGGGCGTTTGATGGACTTAGATGGGCCAGGCGTTCGTAGCAGCCAACGTAACGGTCGCAACCAGGCGATGCGCCAGCGGATCCACCGTTACGCCGAAACCTTCCAGCGTTCGCACGCCCAGTAGATGCATATCTCCAGGCTGGGCAAACACCACTTCGTCATTGGTGATGAATCCTTCCGACTCGAGTATGCAAAAGCCGACATCCCGATCCATGGTCCGGCCATCAGCCATTCTGAACAGCCGCTTGCGACGAGGTTGGATACCAGTGCCGGCAAGGACATCAATCGGCAGCCAGCTCAACTCGGACCCGGTGTCGACCAACACGCGCACGGGCGCCGAGCGAATCTCTTCCCGCTTCGGATTAATCGCGATCAGATCGACGTAATAGGCACTCACCACACAATGATGCTGCAGCTGAAAACAGCGCGCAAGTCCCGATTGTGTTTCTTTCAATTCACATCATTTTATACACACTTTACGCCGGGATTTTGAAACAATGGAGGCTATGCACATCGGACCATCCACAGCGGTTCGGGCGATCGGATCCGGGCAGGTTCGAGGCGCCCGCCTCGACGTGCGCCTCGACACCAGTCTCGAATTGCTCCTGGAGCGCGCACCCGCCGCTCAGGTTTCCCGCGTTCTCGCGACCGTGGTGGCCACGGCCGGCTCGACGTACCGCAAGCCGGGCGCGCGCATGCTCATCATGGCCGACGGGAGCTACTTGGGGCTGCTCAGCGGCGGCTGCCTGGAAGCGGATCTCAAGCTGCACGCGCAGGAAGTGTTGGACAGCGGCGTGCCGCGCGCCATCGAGTACGACATGCGCGGCCCCGACGACATTCTGTTCGGCATCGGTGCGGGTTGCGAAGGCGCGATGCGCGTGCTGCTCGAACCGGCGGGTCCCGGAAGTCCCGCGGCGGCTGCGCTCGCGGCCGCCGGGCGAGCCACGCAGGCGGGTCGGCCAACCTCGCTGGTTTCGGTTCACGAATCCGCGCAGGTCGCGCTCGGCACCTACGATGCCGCGCCGCCGCTGCCACCCGCGCTGAGCCACGCCGCCGCGCAATCCCTCGGCGAAGGCGCGTCGCGCGCCATGGACTGGGAAGAAGGCGGCCGGCGCACACGGGCATTTGTACAATTCCTCGCACCGCCCCCGCATGTATTGATTTGCGGGGCGGGCCCTGATGCGCAGCCGGTGGTGAGCGCCGCGCGCGCCCTGGGCTGGCGAGTGTCGGTCGTCGACCATCGTCCCGCCTACGCGGCGGCGGCGAACTTCCCCGGCGCCGAAGTGAAGCTCTGCGATCCACGCTCGTTGCGATCGGTCGTCGCCGTCGAGCGCTGCCATGCCGCCGTGGTGATGAGCCATCACCTGCCCTCCGATGCATCGTACTTGCGCGAGCTGGCGCACGCCGGCGTCCCTGCCTACGTCGGATTGTTGGGTCCCGAGGCGCGGCGCAGCCGGCTCGCGCAAGAGTTGGGACCCGTGGCGGAAGAGCTTAGATTCAGAGTGCGCGGTCCGATCGGCATCGACATCGGCGCGGTGACGCCGGAAGGGATTGCGCTCGCCATCGTGAGTCAAATCCACGCGTGGCTCGCCGGGCGCAGCGGTGTCGAGCCGACGATGCTCGTTCAGCCGTCCATGCTCTAGTGTCCTGAATCGTTGATCCCTTACTCGCTGCGCCCCTGACAGGCACCTGAGAAGCGCGTACAGGCGTCACGGTTCCTCGTCAAGGGGATGCGTGTTGGTGTTGGTTTGGCGTAGACTCCTTCCAATCGCGTCCTGGTATTTACCATAAGAATAATGACGACCCAGACGCCCGGGATATCGTACTAATTTCGCGTAAGCGGAGCAGGGAGACAGCCGTGTTCAAATTATTGACGCCTTTGAGTGTGGCGCTGGGCGCCGCGTTCCTGTGCGCATGTGGGTCGAGCAGCCAGACGTCGGCGGTCGCGACTTCCACTGCTCACGGGACACTGGCGGTGAATCCACCGTTTCGGATTGCCTCGTTGAACGCCGCGACCTTCCAGGCAGAGCTCGCCGGAAGCAGCAGCGGCGCGCAACTCTTGCAAATCGCCGGCAACCCGAGCTGCGGCGTGGATTTCTACTATGTCAAGTTCTGGACCGTCGGCGGCGCGGGCGAGACCACCGAATCGTCCGGCGCATTGATGGTGCCCACGGGGGCGGCGCCGGCCTGTTCAGGGCCGCGTCCCATCGTGCTGTATGCGCACGGCACGAATACCGACAAGAATCTCAACATCGCCGACATCACCAACACCTCGAATACCGAGGGCGTGCTGATCGCCGCCATGTTCGCTGCGCAGGGCTATATCGTGGTGGCTCCGAACTACGCCGGCTACGACATCTCGACGCTGGGCTATCACCCGTATCTCAACGCGGAACAGCAGTCCGGAGAAATGATCGACATCTTGACGGCGGCGCGCACGGCTCTGCCCAAGACATTCAGTTCCGCGACCAGCGACAGCGGCAAGTTATTCGTCACCGGCTACTCCCAGGGAGGGCATGTGGCCATGGCAACCCAGCGTGCGCTGGAAGCCGCGGGCGCGACCATCACCGGGGTCGCCGGCATGTCCGGGCCCTACGCGTTGGAAGCCTTCGGCGACGCCATCTTATTCGGCAACGTCGACTTGGGCTCGACGGTGTTCACGCCGCTGCTCTCCACCAGCTATCAGAAAGCCTATGGGAATATCTATACCACGCCCGGTGATATGTACTCGGCGACCTACGTGAACGGGATCGAAACGCTGCTGCCGAGCGCGACCCCTCTCAACACGATTTTTTCGACCGGCTTGCTGCCTGAGACCGCACTGTTCGACAGCACCACGCCGGTGGTGACCATACCCGGCAATGCCGTGCTGTCTGCGGAACTGACGGCGCTTCTGATGGTGCCGGGCAGTCCCGGCTATCCACTGCCTCCGACTCCGCAGACTCCATTGTTCGCCGCCGGGTTCGGCTCG
>Ga0210410_10003670_pt1 | contig 13566 bp, 13 predicted proteins | sample IncBWC4MmetaG_FD_161058 | JGI IMG/M metagenome (GOLD analysis project Ga0210410, IMG submission 161058) | Forest soil microbial communities from Barre Woods Harvard Forest LTER site, Petersham, Massachusetts, United States - Inc-BW-C-4-M | ecosystem: Environmental > Terrestrial > Soil >... | reverse complement strand
GGGGACGTATATGGGGTTTGCGTTTTTGCCGCTGGGGATTGGATCGTTTTTGGCGGGGCGCATTGGCGGAGCGTTGTTGCACCGGTTTGGGGAAGTGGAGCACCGACCGGAGATGTTTCTGTGGGCGCTTACGGGGATTGGGTTGGGGACGACGTTTTTGTTGTGGGTTTATGATCGGGTGGTGAAACCGTCGGAGGCGAAGACGGAAGGATAGAAATGTAGTGGCCAGTCTAGAGACTGGCCACTACAAGAGAGAAATACGAAGAAAAGGCGCCCGCCCCGTAAAACCGGTCGGGGTGCAAAATACGCACCTCGGAAGGCGGCCGCTACAAAAGAAAGGCAACCCAAGAGGGAGGGGCAAGCCCCTCCCCTACAAAGAATTCGGATTTGTCGGAACTAGAAGCCGGAGAAGAGGAAGAAATCGAGGAAATCAATTGACCATGCGGCGAAGCGATTCCAGCGCTTGCCTAGCGAGCGAATAACGCGGCTCGATATTGATCGCTTCCTGGAAACAGCGGATCGCCTGGCCATACATTTCCTTTCCGAGATAGGCGCGGCCGAGATTGTAGTGGGGAAAATGCCGCGGCTCATAGCGCCTGGATTCAACGGCCTGCTGCAGCCAGGGAATGGCTTCGTCAAACTGGCCGAGTTCGATGAGGTAGGCGCCAATGTCGTTATAAGGATTGCCGAAATCGGGGTCGAGCTCGATGGCGCGCTTGCATTCGGCGATTGCGTCCATCAATTTGCCCTGATAGTGATAGGTCCAGCCGAGAAAGGTGTGGGCTTCGGCGGTGGGATGCAGCTCCAAGGAAGACTGGTAGAGCTCGGCGGCGCGGTCGTAGTCGCCTTCCATTTGCGCCTGATAGGCGTCTTGCAACACTTCCCACGCGCGCGTGAGGGTCTCTTGGCTCATGGTGAAATTTTGGACTCAAAAAGCGAGTCTCGTCAAAGGTACGAAAGTTCTAGCTGTGCAAAATGGGCACCCTGTACTGTTGGCGGGGAGAGGTGGAAATTTGGGGCAAGAATAGAGAAAATGATGGGGTCTCATTTTGAGCAGGCTTGAAATTGAGGGGGGAAGCGTGAATCTTCTTGGGAAAAGTGCAGTGATTGCGGCGGGTTTCGCGGGATTGCTTGGCGCGGGCGCGGCGCTTGTGCAAGCGTCCACAAGCAAAACGGCGGCTCCGAACGCGGCGGCGGTGGCGCGCGGGAAGACCGTGTTTCAGCAGAAATGCTCGGTTTGCCACTACGACAACAGCGAGCAGAAAAAGATCGGGCCGGGGCTGAAGGGGCTTTCGAAGCGCGGCACGTTCAGCGTGAACGGCAACAAAATTACGGACGACAGCTTGAAAGCGTGGATCGAGAACGGGGATCAGTTGATGCCGCCGTTCAAGGATGTGCTGGAGGCTGGGCAGATTAAGGATGTGATCGCTTACGTGAAGACGCTGTAGCTTCGCGCGAGAGAATGTTTGTGGGATAAAAGAGAAACCCCCGAAAGCCAGCACGAAGCGGGCTGCGGGGGTTTCCAATTCTTCTCGCTCCCAGGCGGGAGAAAGAGCTACTTCAGAACGGCGTCTTTCAGGACCTTGGCCGGACGCAAACGGACAACGGTCTTGGCCTTGATCTTGATCGCTTCGCCGGTCTGGGGGTTGCGGCCCATGCGGGCTTTGCGATGAGCCTTTACGACGCGGCCGATTCCCGGGATAACAAACTTGCCTGCACTGCCCTTGGCTTCCTTGACGGCCAACTTGTGGAGCTCATCAAAGAAAGTGACAATCATCTTTTTGGAAGTGCTCACTTTTTCGGCGAGATGCGAAACGATTTTGGTTTTGCTCAGTGGCTTAGCTGCCATTTCTTCTGCCTATCCTCCTGATTTGTCTATCCATCCCGGTGCACCCGGGACCAGCCGCGAGCAAGAAAAACCCCTATTTTCCTGCAAAAAAACTCGGGCCGAACCGGACTATAGCGAAGGAAGAAAAGGAACGCAAGGGCAAATGAGCAAAAAAGGCCGAAAAATCGCGATTTTTTTCGAGGCATGTGCAAAACGTGCTGATTTCATGCGGTAAAACGCGCTTTCGGGGCGGATTCGAGCACGATGGGGGTATGTTATGCTGCCTAATTCCCAACTAATCAAGGAGAAGCGACTGTGAGCACGAGCACAAACTGGCGAGAGCTGGAACAGCGGATATTGAAGGTGATCAAGACCGGCGTGCGCCCCGTGGCAGTGGCGTTTCTTGATGCGGAGCCCATCGGAGTGAAGAAATTTGAAGGCACGCAGCCATCGGGATGCAGCTTCTGGCGGCTGGCGGCGGAGGGGCGCTCGTTTTACACGATTCCGGAAAATCATTTCAACTGTGCGGTGGGGGCTTACACGCACAATATCGCGTTTTCGCCGGAGCGCGAAAAAGAAACGGAACAGACGTTGAAGATGATGTTCGACCTTGGATATGTGAAGCCGGAAGAGATTCCGCAGATTCCGCGGCTGGCGAAGAGTCCGAAGGCGATTGTGTATTCGCCGCTGGCGGACGCGCCGGTGGACCCTGACGTGGTGCTGTTTGCGCTTCGGCCACCGGCGGCGATGCTGCTGCAAGAGGCGGCGGGGCGTGCGGGTGTTGGAGCGGGAGCGCCTTCGCTTGGCCGGCCGACGTGTATGGCGCTGCCCGCTTCGCTGCAGTTCGGCGCGATCGCGAGCCTGGGATGCATAGGAAACCGGGTTTATACCGGACTGGGTGAGGATGAGATGTATGTGGTTCTACGCGGCAAGGACCTGTCGAGCATCGCCGAAGCGCTGCATGTGATCAGCGGAGCGAACGCGGCGCTGCGGGATTATGCGCGGGGACGGCGAGAGCAACTGGCTTCGCACTGAGAGTTTAACGGAAGATATCGGATAGAAGCCCGCAACGAAATGCCGGAAAATTTGCCTCGCAGGAAAAAACAGCGAGGTGAATTATGAGTTCGTATCGAGTGGTGGCGATTCCCAGTGAAGTTGCCGAACAAGTCCGGACTATGCGGAAATCTCCAAATTATGGTTTCCCTGCGCATCGAGAGGTGGCGGCAGGGCGCGCACCTTGCAGGCATTGCCTGAAGTTAATACGGAAAAATGAAGAAGAACTGTTGTTATTTACCTATGACCCTTTCCGGGAGTTGGGTGAGCCGCCGCTTCCGGGGCCGGTTTATATCCATGCGACGGAATGCCCGCGGCACCCGGAGAGCGACGTGATTCCGGAAGAGTATCGGGGGCGGTTATTGACGCTGGAAGGATACGGAGAGAACAGGGCGCTGGTAAAGGAAATTCGCGTGAGCGAGGGTGCGGAGGAACGCGCGGCGGAGCAGCTGTTTGCTGAAGCGAAGATTCGTTACGTCAATGTGCGAAGCACGGAAGCGGGTTGCTTCTTGTTTCGGCTGGAACGCAGCTAAAAGGGACTTCTCGCGGGGGATTCGCACCAGGATGGTCGGAGAAGAAGCAAGAGGGCCGGCCTAAAGACCGGCCACTACAGGAGAAGAAAAGGCGGCATAAAGCCACCCCTACATTGGGAAGCTGGTTAGAGGGCGGCGAGGTCTTCGTAGAGATGGGCGATGGCCTTGATGCCGCCGTAGTAGTTTTCGAGGGCTAGATGCTCGTCGGGAGCGTGAGCGTTTTCATCGGGGAGGCCGAAGCCGATGAGGACGCACGGTACTTTAAAGGTGTCGTGCATTTGCGTGACGAACGGGATCGAACCACCTTCGCGAATAAAGACGGCTCTTTTGCCAAAGCCTTTTTCGAGCGCGGACTGGGCCACCCGGAAAATCGGCGCTTTGTAGGCCGCGACCCAGGGTTTGCCGGTGCTCAACACTTCAAATCGGCAGTGCACACCCTTGGGAAGGAGCTTGCGGATATGCTTTTCGACCAGCTTGGCGATTTTTTGCGGATTCTGATTGGGGACCAGTCTCGTTGAAAATTTTGCATAAGCCTTTGAGGGAATGACGGTCTTTGCCCCTTCGCCCTGATAGCCACCCCAGATGCCATTGAGTTCAAGTGTGGGACGAATCCAGAGCCGCTCGACCGTCGTGAATCCTTTTTCTCCGTAGTAAGCGGGCGCTCCCACGGCGTGCTTGAAATCCTTTTCTTTCCAGGGCAGCGCATTCAATGCCTTGCGTTCCGCGGCGGGGACGGCGGCGACATCGTTATAAAAACCGGGGACGGTGACGCGGAAATTCTTGTCGTGGAGCTTGGCGAATAATTCTGTAAGCACAGTTAGCGGATTGGGGACTGCGCCGCCGTATACGCCGGAGTGGAGATCGCGGGCGGGGCCAGTAAGTTCGATCTCGTAGTAGTTCAACCCGCGCAAGCCGTAAGTGATGGAGGGAACGCCTTTGCCGAGCATGGACGTATCCGAAACCAACAGGGCATCCGCTTTCAGTTTTTCTTTATGGCTCTGCACGTAGTCCCACAGGCTGACGCTTCCAACCTCTTCCTCGCCTTCGATCAGAACTTTGATGTTGATAGGAAACTTGCCGTGAAGTTGATGGAGCGATTCGAGCGCCTTCAGATGGATATGAACCTGGCCCTTATCGTCGGCGGTACCGCGGCCAAAGATATTTCCGTTGCGCACTTCGGGCTGGAAGGCGGGGGAGGTCCAGAGTTCGAGCGGCTCGGCCGGCTGGACGTCGTAGTGGCCATAGAAAAGAACCGTGGGCTTGCCGGGGGCTTCGAGGGATTCGGCATAAACGAGGGGGTGAAGACTGGTGGGAACGATCTCGACGGTCTTGAAGGCCGCTGTGCGCAAATGATCGGCGACCCACTTTGAAGCGCGATCGATGTCCGGTTTGTGTTCGCTCTTGGCGCTGACGGAGGGAATCCGGAGAAATTCGTAAAGCTCTCCGAGATGCTGCTCGCGGCGACTTTCTATAAATTCAGCAAGGTTCATATGAGGCCCCCAGGCGCAAGGATAATCGCTCCGTTCTAATCAATAACTGCCCGAAAATGATGAAGTAAAGCGCGGCAGCGGTTTGATCTTGAATGCGCCCGGCGTGATGCCGTAGCCGCTTAGGTATTCTACGGCCAGCCGATTGGGGCTTACAAGTTGCCGGGTGAAAAAGCGTGCCGATTGGGAACACCTGAACGAGAGGGCAATTGACGGTTGCGGGAGCCAGACCGATGATGGGCACACTATGCACGAAACCGCCTTTGCCACGAACCGTCGCAGCCAGCGCGTCTTTCACCGCATGAAGCTGCAAGCCCTCGGCCGCAGCCATGCGGGGAAAAAGTTTCGCGAGGTGTGCGAAACGATGGTGGTGAGCGCCCACGGCGGCCTGCTGATGCTACGGCATGAGGTGGATAACGACGAGATGCTGGTGCTAGTGAACCCGGAAACGCAAGAAGAACAGGAGTGCCGCATTGTGTTTACCGGGGAAAGCGGCTCAAAAGGCATACGCGTGGGGGTGGAATTTCTGACGCCCGCGCCACACTTTTGGGGCATTGATTTTGACGCGCCTCGCCAGCACTCTGGGCAGCGGGACCTGACGCACTGAACAAACTGGCTCCCTCCTTGTAACTCCTAAGATCCTGTACAGACCCCATTGGAAGGTCCCCCAACGAGCGGGAAGGGTTGGTTTGGAAGGGAGCAACAGGTTCCTGAAAAGGAGTTGAGGGATATGAGATTCGGGCAAATTCTTTCACAAAATGTAACCAAGATTAGAAAATTCGAACCCTGTGACAGATCTATTGGAAATTAAAGTATTTGTATTCAATCACTTAGAAATGTTCCAGTTTGGATTGTTACATGCTTTTAACTGTTCGGAGTCGCCTTTCCTTCGCCCACCGGCTCCAGAAGGTGGGCGGTCTCGCAGTTGGTAAGACACCCCCCACAGGTTACCCGAATGATTCTAAGAAAAATCGCACTGGCTTGCGCGTTGGTGCTTGGCATGACGATTCTGAGTGGCACGACGTGGGCGGATAACATCCCGATCGTGAACGCTTCCTTCGAAACCCTTGGCGCGCCGTTAGGCACTAATTGTGGTACCGGATGCGCCTTTAATACCGGTCCGATCCCCGGTTGGTCTCTCATCGGCGTGGGAGGAACCTGGCAGCCTGGTTCCTACTTCACCTCAGTTCCGAATGGCACCCTGATCGGCTTTGTGAGCGCGGCGGGGTCTCTTTCGCAGACACTTACCGGAGATTCCGTCCTTGCCAACTCCGTCTATACGCTATCGGTTTTCGTCGGAGACCGAACAGGCGGAGCTGGGAATTACACCCTGTCTCTGGACACCATCATGGGCGGCGTGACAACCACGCTTTGCAGCTTCACTAGCAATGCGAGCAGTATAGCTAGCGGCACGTTTCAGCTTGAAAGCTGCAGCTACAGCAGCCCATCCAGCGTGCCGAGCGGCAATCTTTTTCTGCAACTTACCGCTAGCACCGGGCAATTGGATGTTGATAACGTAAGTCTAACTGTCCAGTCCGCGACGAGCAGCGTTCCTGAGCCTAGCTCGGTTCTGCTGTTGAGCGTTGGCATGCTCTTCCTGGTTGCCACTTTGATGGTGCGGGGCAAGAAAGGACTTCAGCTGACGGCGTAATTGAATGTGTTTGAACTTTTAGGCCCCACCTGACAGCCGGGTGGGGCTTTTTGTGTTTGGCAGAAGCGATCACTCTGTGGAATACACATCGAAGACGACATTTCCGCGCGTACTCCCAAGGCCGCAGCTAAGGCAGGTTTATATCAGCGAGGTCAATTCACGGAGCAAACATGACCCTCTCACGTTCGAGTCCGTTCTTGCGTTTCGAAGAGTAGCGCACCTAATTCCAGAACCCTTTCGGGTCATTGTGGAGAGTAGGGCTGGCCAAAATGGCGTAGAAGACGAGATCCAGAGCGTACAAAAAGCCCTTAGCTTCCAGCTCGCAATCGCGGGCGACTGAAGTCCACAACCATACGCTCTCCAGACAGTGGTGCCATTGACGCCAGGCCAGCGGGTCTGCTGGATCATTCGTTGTCGTGATCTGCAGAGGCCCCGTCGCGTCCTTTCCGTTCACATCGACTGATATTGTTCCGCTGCGATTTGAGGTGTAAAGGAAGTCGGCTGCGTATGTTTCCGCGCCTGCGACATTTACCGTAATGTTGAACCACTCTCCGGGTTCGGTCCAGCCAACGTAGGGCAGGTCTGCAGGGGGAACAATCTTGTCGAAGGGGTTGTCGTCAATTGGATCCGGCTTCCGGTTGAACTTCGTGTAGGAAGTATCCACTCCCTCGTGGGTACGGAATTTGTTGAGGTAGCTCCCATCAGCCGGATTCAACTCTCCGCTGCCGTGATTCTGTGGATCGCTGTCGTGATACGCGACCCCTTCGCCACCCAGGTCATAGTAAGCACACAATACTCGCCCCGGTATTTCCTGTGCGTCGCCCTGATAGCGACTGTCGTGATAAGGCAGGCCTTTATGCTGGCTCAAGAATGCTTGGGAAAACGCAATTGCCGGTAGCATCGATGCCGCTACGAAGCATAAGGAAAACGCTCTCCGGCTCATCCTGCCTCCCTGAGTACCGATAATCTATCTGCAGTTGCGCAACTCCACCAATCAGCGGCAGCGACGGCTCAAGTATGTTCGCACTTCAGACCTGGAAAAGTTCGATCCCGTTCGCTTTTCCGAGATTGCGCGAGTACTTCTTGTCTGTCCCATTGTTCCAATGTTCGTGTACGCCAAGGCTGCGGCATCGGATGCCGTCGCGTTCAGGATCATAGAGAGTCTTCGAGGGTGGGTCATTCGCCAGGGCAGATTCGCGCAGGTAGTTATCGGCATTCTTGATATCCGGAAGATCGGGCCATTCCGAGGTGAGAAAATCGAAGCCGACGGAATCGATCGCTACGCCGTCCAACGACATAAAAATGCTGTTCGGCCAAGCATCGTTGAATGGCGCCATCTTCCACTTACGATGAGGCGGACCATCCACGTTGTCGTTTCCATAGAGCCCATCAATAATAAAAAGGACGGTTTTCTCGCCAAGGTCTTTGTGACCCAAATAATCCGTGAACGCGGAGTAAGTTGCCGAACCATCGGTGTTGTGTCGAAAACCGTCGTGCGCGTTCTTGCGCCAGTCAGGGTTGATACTCGTAGCGCCGAAGAGATTCTTCGCGCAAAGTGTCACCCCGGAACTCACATGCGCTCTCAACACGGCAGCATCAATTAAGTAGGTGGCCTCGACCACCACGCTATCGAGTCCCTTAGCGTTGTTGCTTTCCACTGAGAAAGGAATCGCGTTGGGTTTGAACTCGGCCTTTAGTCGTCCATCGCCCCCGATATGGTCCACAAAGGTGACGCCGGGAAATTCATGGTGAATCTTGTCGTAGAGATTGCCCGGGATGAACCGGCTTGAATCGAAGACGATGATCGATGAATCCGGCACTCGACCGGGGCCAGTCAACTGTCGGACGAGCGAAAGGATCAAATGGGGCGAGGAGTTCAGGCGTTCGATCGTGCCATGGTCCGTTGTGTTGTTCAGGTTCGCCTTGATCGCAATCTTCTCGCCAGCACTGTATCCGGCTTTGCCGCGCCCGTGGGTGCGATTGAAGTACTGAAAGATGGAGTTCCATGCCTGGGCGTCGCTTTTTTGATTTGTAAGACCGCGAATGGATCGGGAAACCATGCGGTCAATTACAGACTGGTCGTTGTGGGCATCGGTCCACCACGAACCTGCACCATCCCAGGTCACAGCCGCCGGGTCGTGCGTCCAAGTGACTCGGCCGGGAACGACGCCGCGGGGAACTCCTAGTGGGGAAAGCGGCTCGAACAAGGAGGGCCGCAGGTAGGTGGCAGCTGCAAGAACCATGGCGAATTGTCGGCGTGTCATGTCCATTTTGACTTGCTCCGCTCGCACAAAATTTTACGGTTCCGTGGATCATTTTGCCTGAAACCGCAGAAACTGGGTAGTTTCCCCAGAACGTCACCAATTGTTTCGGCCTAGCTGGCGTATCCCAGGCCAGCGAGGATGCCTCGCATATAAGCAAAACTGCTGATAACCCCAGGCATTGGATCGTTGGGATGAACCTCATACTCCAGGTCGACGAAGCCCGCGTATTTCATAGCAATAAGGGCTTCAAATATCCTCCGCACCGGCATGCTTCCGTCCCCCACAGCGACCTGACTCTCTTTGTCCTGGAAGTTCGTGAGGTCCTTCATATGTACGTTAAATAGCCGCGGGCCGGCTTCCTGGATGGCCTGAACGACGTCCGTGCTGGCGCGAACTGTGTGTCCGACATCGATGCAGCAGCCAATACGCGGGTCCATATCCTTCACCGCTTTCAAAATAGTGACTGGGGAAGGCCACAGTTTGTCTTCCGGACCGTGATTGTGGATGGCGACGCGGATGTCGTATTCCTTTACAAATTTCTCGATGCGCGGAAGCGTTTGCACGGTGGGGTCGCCGGCTACGATAACGGGAATCCCCGAACGCTTGCCGTATTCGAACTTGCTGCGCATGTCCGCATCTTCGTCCTTTGCGAGATTGATGACTCCGGCGGCATGAAGCTTGATGCCCGCTGTAGCATAGTCGGCCAGAGCAGCGGACTCTCCCGGAGGATCCGCGGGGAGATGATCATTGACGTCCTTGGCGTTCAGCGCGAACACATTGAGTTGCTTCATGAAATCGATCAGTTGCGCACGACTGAAGTTGCGGAAGGTATAGCTGGCCAGGCCCAAACGAACCGGGAATGATACTTCGGCGGACGGCCGTTCCTGCGCCAGCGCGAAGGCATCTTTCGTCGCAACAAACGCTGCCGCAACACGTGCACCGGAGCAAACGAAATCGCGGCGGGAGAAGGTGTTTTTCATAGGGGCCCAATCATTCAAATTGTAGTGGGAGCAGGCTAGACATGCGGCGCCCAGCCATTCTCGTATTCGCGCGCCCACATCTTCATGGCTTCCGCATCGTTCTGAATTCGCCCGTCTTTCGGGTCGAGATGCAGCTCCCGGTTGACTTCCCACGCGATATTGGAGAGATGCAGCATCGTAACAGCGATGTTCCCGGCAGAGACAGGCGCGTTCAGCTTCTCCCCTCTGCGGATTCCCGCGATGAAGTTTGCAAAGTGAGCATTCGTCATGGAATCGCGACCCAGGAGGTCAGAGGAAGACGTTGCACCGCCGACCTTGAATTCTCCCGTCTTTTTCCCTTGGAGGTCGTAAATCTCGTAACCATCGCGATCCACAACGACCGTACCATTCGTTCCCATAATGGCCGAACCGCGATCGCGTCCATAATACTTCATTCCCTGGCAGCTCTTGCCTTCCCAGGTCAGCATCTTGTCTTCGTACTCGAAGCTCGTCACGAGGGTGTCATAAAATTGCCAATCGTCCTTGAATTGGTACCTGCCGCCCGATGAAGTGACCCGCATCGGGTAATTGACGCCTAGCGCCCAGCGGCATATATCCACCTCGTGCGTGCCATTATTCAGCGTTTCGCCGGTGCCATAGTTTCTGAACCAGTGCCAGTTATACGGATGCACATTGTCCGTGTAAGGGCGGCGTGGTGCCGGTCCTTGCCATAGCCCCCAGTCAAGCTGCGGTGGCACGGGAACTTCCTTGCCCGTGCCTATCGACTTCCTCACATTGCTGTACCAGGCTTTCGCGAGGTAAGTTCTGCCAATAATGCCTTCGTGAATCTTTTCGACGATCTCTATGGTATGCGGCGAAGAGCGCTGCTGATTGCCCATCTGCACGAGCTTTCCATACTTCTCTTGCGCCTGGACCAGCATCTCCCCTTCAGCGGGATTGTGGCTGCACGGCTTTTCCACATAGACGTGCTTGCCCGCTTGCAGCCCGGCAATGGCCATCGGTGTATGCCAATGGTCCGGCGTGGCTATCGTGATGGCGTCCACTTCCTTCTGCTCGAGGATCCTGCGAAAGTCTTTCTCCGCCGGCGGGGCCTCGCCCATCTCCTTTTGCACGCTGTCGGCGAACTTCCGCAGGACGTTGTCGTCCACATCGCAGACATGCGAAATTCGCCCAGCGCTCCTGTTGGCCTTGAGCGAAGACAGATGAGCATAGCCGCGCCCATTCAGGCCGATGACTGCAAAATTGATGCGATCATTGGCGCCGGGAATCCGGCTATAGCTCCTGGCCGTAGATGCCACCGCCAGCCCCGCCGCGCCCACCGTCAACGTCTCGAGAAACTTACGTCGTGTAACCATCTTTATTCCTCATAACGGACAACCATTGCGGTTCTGTTGCCAGCTGACAGGATAGCTTGTGAGCAGCGGGAGATTCCAGCCTTCGTCAACGTCTTCCCAAGTCCATCTATCCTGATACGTGTTCCGGGGCCATTATCGCCTTCAAGCTAATCGGGCACTCTTCCGACACGCGTCAGACAGGGGCAATTCGTTCTTCTGATCAGCCTGAGATTGTGGCCGGTCTCATTCCGTTCATCGGCATGATGCTGGTATTGTTGCTGGTGTACAACACACGTGCCACCGAACAGGGTCTGGTAAGGCAAATCTATAATCTGGCTCGTTATGCTCAACACCTGGCGACTTAGTGGGGGTCACGACGCTGGACGATTAATTTGCACAGGGGCGCGACATCGTGGACGGCCGATCGCAAATGATGGACGGAGTCGCAATCCACTGTGCTCAACCGGAGGATTGCAAAAGTTGCCCAGCAAGCAGCGCATCTGCTGAGGCGGGTCTGTGACGATCCTCGACGAAAACAGTCTTTTCCCTTCCGAAATCAACACACGCGCCGTCGCCAGACGGCTCTACGCCAACGTACGCGACTTGCCGATCATCAGCCCGCACGGCCATGCTGACCCTCGCTGGTTCGCCGAGGACGAGCCCTTTCCGGATCCGGCGCAATTGTTCGTGGTTCCTGACCACTACATCTATCGCATGCTTTACAGCCGGGGTATTCCTCTTGAGCAACTCGGGGTTGGATCAACTTCACTCCAGGATCCCAGACGCATATGGCGCATCTTCGCGGAGAATTACTATCTTTTCCGCGGGACGCCGACGCGACTTTGGCTGGATTTCGCGTTTCAGGAACTCTTTGGGTTGGATGCGCGGCTTAATTCTGAAAACGCCGACGCACATTACGACGCCATCATGGAAAAACTGAGAACCCCGGAATTCCGTCCTCGGGCGCTGTTCGAACGATTTCGAATTGAGGTATTGGCAACGACGGATTCGCCGCTCGATTCGCTTTCTTATCATAAAACTGTTCGAGCATCAGCGTTCAAGGGACGGATGATACCGACGTTTCGCCCCGACCCGGTCGTCGATCCCGATTTTCCAAATTTTGTCGAAAATCTTGCCGGTTTGGGACAGATTGCGCACGCAGACACTGCCAGTTGGCCAGGTTATCTCTCCGCGTTGCGGCAAAGGCGGCTGGAGTTCAAGGCCCTTGGTTGCACGGCGACGGACCACGGCCACCCCACCGCCGCGACCGCCGACTTGGGCGTTGATTCGGCGGCCATGCTCTACCAGAAAATTGCCTCGGGAGGAGGCGACCCGGTCGAGCGCGAATTGTTTCGCGCACAAATGCTTACTGAAATGGCGGCCATGAGCCTCGATGACGGACTGGTCATGCAAATTCACCCAGGCAGTTTCCGTAACCACAACACGCGGCTATTCCAGCGCTTCGGACGTGATGTGGGAGCGGACATTCCGATGCCTACCAACTACGTGCAAGCACTCCGCCCTTTACTAAACCGCTTTGGCAACGAGGCTGGCTTGACCCTCATTGTGTTCACTCTTGATGAATCGACTTACAGCCGCGAACTCGCGCCGCTTGCGGGGCACTATCCTTGCCTGCGGTTAGGTCCGGCGTGGTGGTTCCACGACAGCCCTGAAGGAATGATGCGCTTTCGCGAATACACAACAGAGACTGCCGGCTTTTACAACACCGTCGGCTTCAATGACGATACCCGTGCGTTTCTCTCGATTCCCGCGAGACATGATGTGGCGCGTCGCGTCGATTGCTCCTTTCTTGCTCGTTTGGTGGCGGAGCATCGCATCGATGAGGATGAAGCAGGCGAGATCTCTTCGGAGCTTGCCTACGGGCTGGCGCGAAAGGCTTACAGGCTTTAGCAGTGGGGCAAGCTTTGCCATTAGGGATATTTGTACGATATAAAAAGCTCGCCAATAATCCACACGGGATGACAGGCTTCTCTCGATGAAAAGCTTCGGCAGTTTCTCCTCCGCGCACTCGACACGATCGGACCAGCCTCCTGATACTTCGGGAAGTTCCGCTTTTTCTCCAAACTCTGCAGGGACGCTCCTAACCAGGGTGCGCTGGACCATTTGCGCTATGCTCTTCTTCGCAACCTCGATCAACTATGTGGATCGTCAGGTGCTCGGTCTTCTGGCACCCACTCTTCAGCACTCCATTGGTTGGACAGAAGCACAATATGGATACATCGTCGGTGCGTTTCAGCTTGCTTACGCGATTGGTCTGGTGGCAGCTGGTCGCATGGTCGATCGGATCGGTTGTCGCATCGGCTTTGCCCTCATCATGGGCTTCTGGAGTCTGGCCTCCATGGGACATGCCTTGGCGGCCTCCGCACTGGGTTTTGGTATCGCCCGGTTTTTTCTTGGTCTTGGTGAGGGCGGCAG
>Ga0210410_10003669_pt1 | contig 13568 bp, 10 predicted proteins | sample IncBWC4MmetaG_FD_161058 | JGI IMG/M metagenome (GOLD analysis project Ga0210410, IMG submission 161058) | Forest soil microbial communities from Barre Woods Harvard Forest LTER site, Petersham, Massachusetts, United States - Inc-BW-C-4-M | ecosystem: Environmental > Terrestrial > Soil >... | reverse complement strand
CCTTCCGCGTCTGTTGGAGGTAGTCCTGGGAGCCGCCCAGGGTCTTGCTTCGGCCGAGGCGGGCCGGCTGGTCCTCCTCGATGTCGAGCCAGCGGGAGGGGCACTCGTCGAAGGCGTTGCCGGCGAAGCCTCGGAAACGCTTCGTGGAACGCACCTTACGGCCGGGGAGCGCCTTCTCCTCAGGGCCGCCGTGCGCGGGAAACCCTTACGCTCGAGTAACGCCTCAAAAGAGGAGGGCTACTCCCCTAAGGTGGATCGGCTGACAACTTCGAAGCCCGGGTTCCTGGTCTTGCCCCTTGTCTCAGGAAGTTTGCGGGGGGGACTCCTGCTGGCTGGTCGGGAAGGGGGTTTCGGCCCGGCGGAGGAAGCGGACCTCATCCGTTTCGTGCGCCTTGGTGCTGTCGTCCTTGAGAGCGTCCAGGCTCGGGAACGCGCTCTCGACTCCTTCACACACACCGCCGAGTTGCTCGTCTCCTTCCTGGAGAAGGCGGACCCCGGCTACCCGATGCACGCCCGGTCGGTCGCCGCCGGTGCGGACATGATCACGGCGGGCCTGGGCCGGCCGGCGGAAGAGCAATTGCAGATCCACTTCGCCGCCCTTCTGCACGACATCGGTAAGCTGGGCATCGACCCCGCCGTGTTACGCATGGAGGGCGAGCTAAACGAAGACCAGCGCCGGCTGATCCAGCAACACGTTACCTTGGGCGTGCAGCTCATCTCTCCCATAAGTCCTTGGAAGGAGCTCCCCCGCATCATCGAAGCTCACCACGAACGCTGGGACGGGAGCGGTTACCCCAAGGGCCTCAAGGGCAACGAGATTCCCTTCGGGGCCCGGGTCGTGGCCGTAGCCGACGCCTTTGACGCCATCAGCGTCAAGAGCCCCGAGCGTACGCCTGAAGACGTCCTCGCCGAGCTACAGACCGCTGCCTTCTCACAGTTCGACCCGGTGGTCATCCGGGTACTGGAGGGGGAGTACCGCCGGCGCGCCGCCCTCCTAAAGCGGTAGGTGGGACCCGGAGAGCCTCAACACCATCTGAGGCAGGACTAATCACACCTTCCTGTGAGCCGTATGCGACTGATCCTAGGTCGCTGCCTTGGTGAGGGGGATCGCCCGAGCAGGCTATAATCCGCGCATGCCATCCGCGGAGCATAGTTCCGACCAGGCTCGGCAGCCACTGGACATTCGGCTTGTGGTGGACACGATCCCGACGCTAGCGTGGTCGGCTCGTTCGGACGGCTCCGCTGACTTCTTCAATCAGCCGTGGTTGGAGTATACCGGCCTCTCTGCGGAACAAGCGCTGAATTGGGGCTGGAAGACTGCAGTTCATCCAGACGATCTCGCCCGCATGTTGGAAACCTTCCAAGAAGCGGTGAACACCGGAAGGCCGTTCGAGGTGGAAGGTAGGCTCCGCCGCAGCGACGGCGCGTTTCGCTGGTTCCTTTTCCGCGGCAATCCTTTATTGGACGAATCAGGAAGAGTCGTCAAATGGTACGGCACAAACACGGATCTAGAAGAGCGGAAACGTGCCGAGCAGGCCCTCAGGGCGAATGAACAGAGCCTTCGCCTGATCGTCGACAGCATTCCCGGGCTTGTGTGTACCTTGAATGCCGCGGGCGAGGTCGAACTCCTCAACCGCCAAGTTTTGGAATATTTCGGCAAGACGCCTGAGGAATTGAGGAATTGGGCCACCAGCGACGCTGTCCATCCGGATGACCTTCCTCGTGTGATCGACGCGTGGAGACACTCGGTCGAAACAGGCCAGCCGTATGTTCTTGAGCTCCGCCAGCGGCGTGCCGATGGCGTCTACCGCTGGTTCCAATCTCGCGCTCTCCCCGCGCGAGACACGGAAGGTCGTATGACCGGCTGGTACATGTTGCTGACTGACATTGACGACCGGAAGCGCGCTGAGGATGGCCTCCGGTCGAATGAGCAGAGCCTACGCCAGGTCGTCGACAGCATTCCTGGCTTTGTGTCTACCGCAAATGCGGCAGGCGAGATCGAACTTCTCAACCGGCCAGTCTTGGAATACTTTGGCAAGACGACCGAGGAATTGAAGGATTGGGCTATCAGCGACGCCCATCATCCGGATGACCTTCCTCGCATGGTCGACACCTGGAAGCGCGCGATGGAAACTGGGCAGCCAATTGATCTTGAGAATCGTAGCCGTCGCGCCGATGGAGTGTACCGGTGGTTCCACACCCGAGGTCTTCCGCAGCGTGATGCCGAAGGCCGCATTGTCCGTTGGTATAACTTGGTGACGGATATCGACGAGCGCAAGCGCGCCGAGGAGGAATTAGAGAAGGCTTTCGAAGAAATCAAGCGGCTGAAAGACCGCCTACATGACGAGAACGTGGTCCTCAGAGAGGAAATTGATCAGGTCTCCATGTTTGAGGAGATCGTGGGCTCCTCGCCCGCCTTGAAGACGGTCCTCGCTAGCATTGTGAAAGTCGCTCCCACCGACTCCACCGTGCTGATCACGGGCGAAACGGGTACCGGAAAGGAACTGATTGCGCGCGCCATTCATAAAGGCTCGCAACGTGCTGGGCAGGCCTTCATTACTGTGAATTGCGCCTCGATTCCTTCTTCGCTCATCGCCTCAGAATTGTTTGGCCACGAGAAAGGGGCATTCACGGGCGCCCTGCAACAGCGCCGCGGCCGCTTTGAACTCGCCCATTCCGGTACTATTTTCCTGGACGAGGTCGGCGAGCTTCCCGCCGAGACCCAGATTGCGTTGTTGCGCGTGCTCCAGGAACGGCAATTTGAACGAGTCGGAGGGAATCGGGTTGTTCCAGTCGATGTGCGCGTAATTGCAGCGACGAACCGTGATTTGTCAGCTGCCGTCGCGTCCGGAGCGTTTCGTGCCGACCTCTTTTATCGCCTGAATGTCTTCCCGATCCACGTGCCGCCTCTCCGGCAACGGAAAGAAGACATTCCGATGTTGGTCGAGTACTTCGTGAAGCGGTATGCGGAGAAAGCCAAGAAGGAAATCAGCAGGATCGACAAGAAAACACTGAAGCTTTGCCAGTCCTATCATTGGCCGGGAAACATTCGCGAGCTCCAAAATATCATCGAGAGGTCCGTGATCCTTTGCAACGGCGAGACATTCTGGGTCGATGAGGCTTGGCTGACAAGCCCGAAGGCGCCCCATCCGGATTCAACAGGCATTCTCACAGAGACCCTCGAGAAGCATGAGAAGGAACTGATCGAGGCAGCTTTGGCGGAAAGCAAAGGAAGGATCGCTGGGCCGAATGGAGCGGCTGCCAGACTCGGAATTCCGCGCTCGACGCTAGATTTTAGAATCAAACGACTCAAGATAGAGACACACAAGTTCGCCCACTAAGTTCCTGGGTCGCCTCCCATAAGGTCGGCAGTTGCCAAGATGCCGTCACTCGCCTCTGATCCAACCCATGCCTTCTCAATGGGTGGAAGTGGCAGAACTGTTGCACTGCTAAGGGCCCGGCGACGACCATTTCCATGTAGGTCAACCAGCTTGAGCGATGGCCTTTAGGATTGAGACTGCAGCGCGAAGGGAATTGACGGTCTTCATCTTGAGAGGCCGGCTTGAAGGACAGGCCATAGCCGAGCTGAGGAGACTCTTTGAAGTTTACACGGACTACTGTGCCATCGTACTGGATCTAAAGGACGTAAGGCTGGTCGATCGCGAAACAATGAGGTTCTTGGCGCGTTCCGAGGGAGATGGCGTGAGGCTTGAGAACTGCCCTGGATACATTCGCGAATGGATGGAGAGAGAGAAGGATTGAGGGTGGCATCTAGTTGGCAGTGAGGCCCTAGTCATTCAGCGACATGAAATGGATATGCGAGGTCCGAATAAATGAAAGGCGCGTACAAAGCAGTGGAGGCCTCACTCAGGACGCTCCACCTCTGGAAGCCGTGCGGCGACTCAACTGCTTTGTATCTGGCTCTTGTGTCCATGTGGCCTCGCTCCTGAGGCCCGCGCCATTGTCCAATCCTGTCGCGGTGCGCCGGGCCCAGGGCCGTTCGACGACCTCGCGCTCGTGGATGGGTCCATATCGCTCTCGCAACGGTCTCGCGCTTCGACCTGCGAGAGTCGCCTTGACCTCGGCCACGATGGCCAATGCGATCTCTTCCGGACCATCCGCCCCGAGGTCGAGCCCGGCCGGCGCATGCAGCCGACGCAGCTGCTCCGGCGACGCATCGTAGCCTGCCAGAGTGAGGTCGTGCAGCAATCGCTGGGTGCGGGCCTGGGGTCCGAGCAGGCCGACGTAGCGAACGGGGGACGGGAGCAGTGCCTCGAGGAGGCTCAGGTCACGATGATAGTTGTGGGTCATCACGACGGCGATGGAGTCACTCGCCAGGCGAGTTTGCTCGGGTACACCTTCTGGTCCACACGGGATGACGGCGTCCGCCTCGGGAAACAGGTCGCGGCTCACCGCTCGAGCCCTGGGATCGACGACGGTGACGTGCCACCCTAGGGCCTTGGCCAGTCGCACGAGCGGCAGGGCGTCGGGTCCGCTGCCGAAAACGAGCAGGGGGACAGGTGGTGGCAGGTACTCGAGTAGGACATCCGCCGTGCCGGCTGGCATTTCATATGCTCTCGTCATCGATCGGCGGTTCTCCAGGACCTCGGCAGCATCGGCGGCGATGGTTCGGGCAAGTTGCGGCTCTGCGATGTCGGTCCAGCGGACGCAGCGGCTGTCATAGAGCAGACGGTTACCGGCCCGCCCGGCTCCCGCACCGCTCGCTCGCCAGAGAGTGGCGAGAACCGCGTGTTCGTGCGCCCGGCGTAAGGCCTGCAACAGGGCCAGGTAGTGGACCCTGGTGGCCGGTGGCAGTGGCTCGATGAGGACGTGGATCTCGCCGCGGCAGCCGAGACCCACTCCGAAATCGCCGTCGTCATCGCCGGTCGTGTCATAGGATGCGAGCGTCACCTTCCCGTCGTCGATCGCGGCGGCGGCCCTCAGCTTGACATCGCTTTCGAGGCAGCCTCCGCTGACGCCTCCGGTAGTCTGGCCGTCCGCGAGGACCAGCATCCGTGCGCCGGGCCGGCGGTATGATGAGCCCGCGACAGCGATCACCGACGCGAGCGCCGCCCGGCTGCCCGTTGCCTGGAGAGCCTCGACGGCCCTCAGAACCGCGTCGAGTTCGTGCATTGGGTCTGCGCCGTTCAGGTTCTGCGGTTCGCCTTCATCGACCTTATGAAAGGCGGCAGCGAGCCGCCACGCCCCTGCCGCGTGGACAAAGCCTCGTCACGTCTTCCCGGCCGCGAGCGCCAGTTCCGGCTCCAGCGGCAGCTTGCGGAGCCGATGGCCCGTGGCCGCGAAGATCGCGTTGGACAGCGCGGGCGCCGTGGCCGCCGTGCCCGGCTCGCCAATCCCACCCGGCGTCTCGTTGTTCCGCACGAGGTGTACCTCGATCGGGGGAGTTTCGTTGATCCGTAGGACCCGGTAGTCGTAGAAATTCGATTCCTGGACCCGGCCGTTCTTGAGCGTGATCTGCCCCCACAGCGCGCCGCTGATGCCGTAGACGACGGCGCCCTCGATCTGCGCCTTCACGATATCCGGGTTGACGATCGTGCCGCAGTCCACTGCACACACGATGCGGCGCACCCGAACCTCACTCGAGTTGGTCACCTCCACTTCGGCGACCTGGGCCAGGTAGGTGTCCCACCCGCTGTAGAGAAGAGCCACTCCGCGCCCTTGGCCGGGCGGCAACGGTGTCCCCCACCCGGATTCCTTTGCCGCGAGGTCCAGCACGGCCATGGCGCGCGGCGACTTGCCCAGCAGGGCGCGGCGGAAAGCCACCGGATCCTGCTTAGACGCCGCCGAGAGCTCGTCGATGAAGCTCTCGATCACGAACATGTTGTGGGTAACTCCGACTCCGCGCCAGAAGCCGGTGTTGACCACCGGCTCCTCGTGGCGTAGGTACTCGACCTGGATCGCGGGGATGTCGTAGACCAGGTGGACCGCCCCGTCGACGCCGTCGTTATCGATCCCGTTCTTGAACACGGGGGGCGCCCAGCGGGCGAGGATCGCCGGACCAACGAGCCGATGCGTCCAGGCGACCGGCCTGCCGCGCGAGTTCAGGCCCGCGGCGACACGGTCGTAGTAGTACGGGCGATAGACATCGTGCTGGATGTCTTCCTCCCGGGTCCACACTACCTTCACCGGTCCCTCGACCTGCTTCGCGACGCGCACGGCCAGAGTCTCGATGTCGAACTCGAGCCGGCGTCCGAACGCGCCGCCCAAGAGGTGATTGTGGACCACCACCTTATCCAGCGGGAACCCGGTCACCTGAGCCGCCGTCGCCTGCACGCGGCTCAACACCTGTGAGCCGGTCCACACCTCGCAGCCGTCCTTTCTAACATGGACCGTGCAGTTCGCCGGCTCCAAGGCGGCGTGGGCCAGGAACGGCACCTGGTACACCGCTTCGATTCTCTGGGCCGCACCGGAAAGCGCCGAGTCAGGGGCGCCCTGCTTCCGCGCGATGACTCCCGGCTCTCGTGAGGCCGCGTCCAGCCCCTGGACGACATCCTCGGTTGAGAGCTTGCCGTTAGGGCCGTCGTCCCAGCGGATTGTGAGCGCCGCCAACCCTAGCTTGGCCGCCCACATGTGGTCACCTACCACGGCGACCAGGTCATCCAAGCGCACGATCTGGCGCACACCAGGGATCGCCTTGGCAGTGCTGTCATCGAGACTAGCGACCTTGCCCCCTAACACCGGGCTTGCGGCAACTGTTGCGATCTTCAAGCCAGGCAAACGCACGTCGATGCTGAACTGCGCCGTCCCGTTTACCTTGCTCGGCGTGTCGAGCCGCTTGGCCGGCGTGCCGATCAGCGTGAAGTCCTTCGGGTCCTTGAGGGTGACCTCCGCCGGCACTGGAAGCGTGGCCGCCTTGTCGGCCAGTGCTCCGTACCCGAGCGTCCGGCCGGTCGCCACGTGGGTTACCACACCCTTGCGCGCCCGGCACGACGCTGGGTCGACGCCCCACGTCTGCGCCGCCGCGGCGACGAGCAGCTGCCGGGCTACTGCACCCGCCTTCCGCAAAGGCCCGTACATCGCGCGCACGGAGCTCGAGGCGCCCGTCATTTGAATGCCGAAGAGCGGATTGGCGTACAACTTGTCGTTTGGAGGCGCATGCTCGAGCTGCACCTGATCCAGTCCGACCTCCAGCTCTTCCGCCAGGAGCATGGGCATCGAGGTGTACATCCCCTGACCCATCTCGACCTGCGGCATGATGAGCGTGATGGCGCCGTCGGTTCCGATGTGGATGAAGGCGTTGGGCGCAAAGGCCGGTGGGGTCGGCCCGAGAGTGGCTGCGGTCGCAGCCGTCGAAGCCGCGCGCCGCCCCTCGTCGGTCCGGTAGCCCAGCAGTAGGCCTCCGCCAGCCGCCGACAGCACTTCCACGAACTGCCGCCGAGACAAGGGGGTCATGGGTCAGGCCCCTTTTCCCGTGACGGGTGCACCCTGCGCCGCCTTGATGGCGGCGCGGATCCTTCGGTAGGTACCGCAGCGGCAGATGTTGCCAGCCATCGCGGTGTCGATATCGGCGTCGGTGGGATGTGCGTTGCTCGCGAGTAGCGCGGAGGCCGACATGATCTGGCCCGATTGGCAGTAGCCGCATTGCGGCACGTCGAGGGCGACCCACGCCTCCTGCACCTTCTTGCCGACGGAAGTCTGGCCGATGGCCTCGATAGTAATGATCGGCCTGCCGGCGACGTCGCCCACTGGCGTCACGCAGGAGCGGATCGCCTGGCCCTCCAAATGCACCGTGCACGCGCCACAGGCGGCAACTCCGCAGCCGAACTTGGTGCCGGTCAGACCGATGACGTCGCGAAGGACCCACAGCACCGGCATGTCGGGCGGCACGTCCACGTCGTGCGATCGGCCGTTGATGTTTAACGTGATCATTACTCTCTCCCTGTCAAGCGTGCGTCGTCAGTCCCCTCGGGCCTGCTCCCTGCCCATCCACTCCCGGATGTACGGAGCGCAATTCACCAGCCCGATGCCCTCTGCTTCGCAGGCGATGAAGAAGCGCACCACCCCGACGTCCACCAGCGTCACCTCGTCCAAGTGGAGCACAAAGCTGCGGGCGGTGCTCCGGACTTGGGCGCGGAGTTCGTCCAAATGCTCGGACCCGATGCGACCGATCAGCCGCGCCACGCTAACTCCTTCCAGGACCGCCGGTTGACTTCCGCGATGATGCTGTTGGATCAGCATTTGTCGTTCGGTCGGCGTGGATTGACGGGCGCGGCGTGACCTATCGCACTCGAAATGAGAGTCTGTCGATCTGCAGGGCCTTGATCTTGGACTCGAGCGTCTGGCGCGGAATGCCGAGCTTCGACGCCGCACCCGAAGGACCGGAGATCCGTCCGTGAGACGCCGCGAGCGCTGCCTCAATCAGCTTCTTCTCGCCTTCGGCGAGGGTCGTCACCTGACGCGCGATCCTATTAGACGGTGGGGGTGGTTCCCCCTTGAGCCACGAATCCTCGATTGAGAACGTCTCGCCTTCGGACAGCACCACGGCGCGCTCGATCACGTTCTGCAACTCACGCACGTTCCCTGGCCAGTCGTAGGTTTGAAACAGCTCCAGTGTCTCCTTCTTGATGTTGCTGATGCACTTCCCGGCCTTCTTGGCGTAGCGCTCGACCAGGTATTCGACCAAGACTGGAATGTCATCCACGCGCTCGCGTAAGGGGGGGATCCGGATTGGAAAGACATTCAGGCGGTAATACAGGTCCTCGCGGAAGGAGCCACCCTCTAAGGCGGCCTCCAGGTCGCGGTTCGTGGCCGCCAGGACACGGACATCTGTTGGAACCGGCTGACTGCCGCCCACGCGCTCAATCTCCCGCTCCTGGAGTACGCGCAAAAGCGCTATCTGCGTCTCGGCTGGCAGGTCCCCGATTTCATCCAGGAAAAGCGTGCCGCCGTTGGCGGCCTCGAATCGTCCAAGTCGTCGCTGGAGAGCTCCGGTGAACGCCCCCTTTTCGTGCCCGAACAGCTCGGAGGCGATGAGCGACGGTGGGACGGCCGCGCAGTTCACGCCGATGAACGCCCGAGTCGAGCGTCGGGACCGCTTGTGAATGGCGCGCGCAATTAACTCCTTGCCGGTCCCCGTCTCGCCCAGGATGAGTACGGTGGAATCTGTATTGGCCACCTTCGACACTTGCGCCAAGACCCGCTGGAGGGCCGGGGATGAGCCGACGATCTCCTCGAACATCGACGCCCGGTCGACCTCTTCCCGCAGCGCGAGGTTCTCGTTGCGCATCCTCTCCTCGGCCCGCTTGCGGTCGTCGATGTCCGTTCCGCTCGCATACCAGCGGAGGATTCTTCCCAGCTCGTCGCGCAGCGGATTGTAGCGGACCAGGAACCACCGGTACTCGCCGTCCTTGCGCCGGACCCGCCACTCGATTTCGAATGGCACTTCCCGGGACAGCCCCTGGCGGCGCTCATCCCGCATTCGAGCCCAATCCTCGGGATGGAAGAAAGCCGGGTTGCCCCGTGTGTCCGGGGCCAGCAACTGTTCCATGGTGAGTCCCGTGTAGTCGAGCAGGGGCGGGTTCGCGTAAAGACCTCTCCCGTCCGGGCCGAGGACGACAATGGCCTGGGAAATGGCGTCGACGATGCCCCGCAACTCCTGCTCGTCCTGGCGCAGCTTCGCTTCAGCTCGCTTGAGGTCTTCGATATCGGTATTCGTTCCGTACCACCGGACGACGTTGCCTCGTTCGTCGCACAACGGCTCGATCCGCAGCATGAACCACCGATACTCGCCGTCGTAACGCCTCAGTCGGAGCTCGAATTGACCCGGCTTCGCAGCAGAAAGGATCTCTTGCCGCCACTTGGCCGCGCTCGGTGCATCGTCAGGATGAACTACGACTGGGGCAAGGTCGGTCACCGCGACTTGTCCTTCCGCCTCCCCCTCCCGGCGGCAGCGAAACACTTCTGCCCGCGAGATGCCCGTGTAGTCATGCCAGCGTTGATTGAAGTAATCGATGTTGCCATCCGGCCGCAGGCTCCACGCTTGGGTAGGGATTGTGTCGAGGATCGTTCGCAGACAGTCTTCCGAGTTCTTGATTTCGATGACCGCTTTCTTGACAGCTGCCTTTGGCCTTGCCCCCTGCGGCCGCTGAATCGCCGCATTGGGTTCTTGTCTCGACTGAGATCCAACCGGATGCACTCCGCCGACGCCATCCTCTCGTAACGGCGTCTGGCCGTGTGGTTGGAGGCTCGATTCTGCGCTACTCATGCACTCTCGGTCTCGGCGCAGCCGTGCAAGGGAGCCTCCCATGGCTAGGCGGTCACGTCCTTGCGAGATGGCAAGGCGGCTGCCAGCCGCATTTTGCTGATTCCAATGGGATTGGCCGCTCCGTTGATGCCGAAATGTCGGCAATTGCTCAAAACTTGGCAGCGGACCAGGCGGCTCAGGCCTGGCTATCGGTCCGCTCCGGGCGAAGAGGAACGCGCCGGCCATCTCTCCCGCCGCGTACGTGCTGACCAGGCCACGGCGTGGCCGCCGCCGGGCCATCTTCGTACGCCAGGGTCGTGAGGATGCGCCCGCCGGGCGCGGCCCACGGATGCCCCACGGCACTATCCGACTATCGAAGCGCTTCATGATGTTTCTTTGCCGGGCGCACAATCAGACCACGCGCCAGTAAATCTAAAGTACCTGAACCGGGATATTCACTCGTGCCCATGTCGCAAACGTACTCGGTTGCCTACCGGCTACCTTGTTTGCGAGCGCAATGCGGTCGGACCAGTCCGAACCCAGGTATGTATGAGCCTGGAAGTACCGGAAGGTCTCTGCGATCTCGAATCCTCCAGCCGAGAGAGCGAAGACTTCCTTCGGGACCTGGGTGACGGAGAAGTGGTGACCCTGTCGATTCAGGGTCTCGACGATCTCATTGAAGCTCATGAAATCGCCGACCAGCGGCAGGTACTCGCCATTGCCCGCCTGATCGGGGTGTGCGAGTGCCCCCGCAACGATGTAGCCGAGCTCACGAATGTCCCCCATGTGAATGCAACGCACGGTTGGGTCGAGAGGCAGGGCCCAGCCCAGCGATCCATTGGCCTGCTTCTGTGGAGCAAGAACGCCCAGGAGGCCCTGGTAGTACATGGGTGCAACGACGAAGGTGTGATGAACGAATCCGGCTTCCTTGACGATGCGGTCGATCTTGGCCTTGCCGGTAAAGTGGGGAACCGTGAATCTGCCGCCGCCGATCGCTTCGACGTTAGGCAGCGTTGACCAGATGAAGTGTTTGACACCCGCCTCCTTGGCAGCCCCTACAGCCGCGGTTGCCTGTTTGGCCTCGTCGGTGCCTTCCTCCCAGAAATTCGTGACCAGGAAGACGCCGTGCGCGCCCGCAAAGGCGGCGTTGAGAGTCTCGGGCCGGTCTAGGTCTGCCTCGACTACTTCATCGCCGAGGCCACGGTGCTTGCCCGGGTGGCGGCTCAGGGCTCGAACCTTGAATCGGCGGCCCACTTCCAGGGCGTGGACGACGGCGCCTCCCTGCTGCCCCGTGGCACCGATGACGGCGACCAATGGTTGTGGCTTTGATGACATCTCTGTTCCTTCTCCTTCCCCCACCTCATCCGGCTGGCGATGTTTAGGTGAGGTTGGCACCGCCATCGACGAGAATCGTCTGGCCGTTTATGTAGGGGGCCTCGGCGAGAAGCGACCAACGGCGGAGGGTCATCTTTTGCAGTGTTCTCCCGTGCGTCCATCAATTGCTGGGCGGACGTCCTATGCGATGGCAAGACGGCTGCCAGAGGCAGGCGTTGATTTGAATGGGTTTGGCAGCGCGGTCGGTGACGAGATTACGGCAATTGCCGAGAGTCGGCCCATTAACGAAAGATACCTGGGTCTAAGTCTGCCGCCTGTCCACAATCACCTTCGGCACTGCTCCCTGCTCATCCACTGCCACATGGAAGAAGCCCAATTCAGCAGCTCGATGCCCTCTGCTGCGGAGCCAATGAGGCGTTTCTGGACTTGGGCCTGGAGTCTGTTCCAAGGACTGCGACTCCATGCGGCCCATAAGCGGCAGCGTCCCGGTCTGGCAAGCGGCGGCCGTCTCGGTCCTGAGGGTGACCTGCGGCAGCTCGGGCCACGACGCGGACAAAGGCGAGCAAGCGCCGCGCCTTGGCTAACTACCTCGACAGCGGGCGGTTGCCTTTCAGCGATGATGCCGGTGGATCAGCATTTGCCGAACGGTCGGCCGGGGGGTGGCGAGACCTAGCGTAGACGAAAAGGAGAGTTTGTCGATGTCTAGGGCTTTGATTTTGGACTTGAACTTTGTAGTGCGGAATGCCGAGCTTCGCCGCCGCTCCCGATGGATCAGGGATCCGCCCTGAGATGCCGCGAGTCTCACGGTGGCCAGCTTCTTCTGGCAACCAGCGAGCGTGGGAGCGCGCATCCGATTGGACGGCTGGTGTGGATTCCCCTTGAGCCGCGACTTCTTGGGCGAATACCAGCAGCCAAAGGGGACAGGCTCAAGTGATCGCGTAGTGCCTGGCATCGTCATTGCAACTCCTTCCCAAGAAGGCCACGGGCCAACGCGCGGAGGAGGTCCTCCATTGGCGAATGAGCCAGAAGAGTCGAATCGTCCCACACTCACCGCCGCTGCGGAGAAGTCCGTCAGCGACAACCAGAGCCGCTTGACCGCTTATCTCCTCGCCCTCTTGGCCCTTCTGTCCGCCCCTGTCGCGGTGGCAGCCGGAGCAACCGAGGACGCTGAAGGTCCCGGTGGGGGAGAGGTGCGCCAGGTTGCGATCGGGCCCAAGTACAAGGCGAACGGCTTTCACCGCTGGCTCTGGGGCACGGACTACCGCGCGCTCTGGACGACGCCTATTGGGGTCGAGGTCTTGGATCTTCACGCGTTCGCGGGGGGTCTCAAGCCACTTTTCCGCGTCGGCGGACGGGAGACCAAGGGCCTGGGCATGAAGGCTGCGGATGGGCGGGACTACACCTTCCGTGGGATCGACAAGGACCCCACTAGCGCCCTTCCCGAGCGGCTCAACCAGCAGCCATCCGATGCCGCTGCATCGTAGCCGAGGTCCTTACGCTGTGGGCGCGGTACGAACCGCGGCATCCGCGGGAGAGGGTGGCGCTCCATGCCTGAGACAGGAGTTCCGGGATCGGCGGCAGCCTCCATTGCTGGAGTGGTCTTGGCTGCGGGCTCCTCGACACGCATGGGCCGGAACAAGCTGCTGCTCTCCCTGGGCGGCGAGCCGATGGTGAGGCGAACGGTACGGGCAACCCTGCAGGCGGGCCTCGAGCCGGTCGTCGTGGTCCTCGGTCACGAGTCCGACCACGTCCGGGTCGCCATCTCGGGTCTGGGTTGCCGAACCGTCTTAAACCCAGATCACGCGCAGGGGGTTCGCCTCTCGGTGCAGGTGGGAATCCGGGAAGTGTCCGCGGAGGCGCGTGCCGCGGTGGTGATCCTCGCCGACATGCCGTTCGTCACCGCGGCCATGATCCGCGCGCTCGCGGACCGTTATCGCGAAGGCACCTCTCTACTCGTCTCCTCGCAGTACGGCGACGTCAACGCGCCCCCGACCCTCTACGACCGCTCGGTATTCAGCGAGATGCTAGC
>Ga0210410_10003668_pt1 | contig 13568 bp, 10 predicted proteins | sample IncBWC4MmetaG_FD_161058 | JGI IMG/M metagenome (GOLD analysis project Ga0210410, IMG submission 161058) | Forest soil microbial communities from Barre Woods Harvard Forest LTER site, Petersham, Massachusetts, United States - Inc-BW-C-4-M | ecosystem: Environmental > Terrestrial > Soil >... | reverse complement strand
GGAAAAGGAATTGGCACAGCGTTACTCGTTGCGATCGCTCGGGCCACAGTCGACGAAGGCTGCTACGGACTGCACTGGGAAGTGCTCGATTGGAACACTCCGGCGATTGATCTGTACCAGGCCTTGGGCGCGGAGTTTCGTAAGGGCTGGCTTCCGGTCCGGCTCACCGGTGACGCGTTGCAACGATTGGCGGAGAAAGCGCTGTGAGTCCGAAAACGCGCACCACGCGGGGCGGACGTCCTCGCCCGCCGCTCGACGATCCCATTCGCGCTTTCCCGACTCAGGCCGACTGGGTCGATTGGCTCGACAAGAATCATCACCAAAACAAAGGTCTGTGGTTGCGCCTGGCGAAACGCCTATCCCAAAAAGATACGGCCCTGACGTTGCTAACCTATACCGAAGCGCTGGAGGTCGCCCTATGCTACGGCTGGATTGATGGGCAAAAGCGCCCTGAGAACGAAAAAGCATGGCTGCAGCGCTTCGTTCCGCGCACCCCGAAGAGCATCTGGTCGAAGATTAATCGGGAAAAAGCTAACAAGCTTATCGCGAGCGGCCAGATGAAAGCGGCCGGGCTGGACGCCATTAAGGCCGCCAAAAAAGATGGAAGGTGGGAAGCCGCCTACGACTCTCCTAAAGCGGCTACGGTTCCAGAAGATTTGCGAGCGGCGCTGAACGCCGCTCCCGCAGCGAAGTCATTCTTCGAAACACTCGATCGGGCGAATCGCTACGCCATTCTTTTTCGCGTGCAGACCGTCAGGAAAGCTGAGACACGAGCCCGGAAGATTCGTGAATTCGTGGAAATGATGGAAAGAGGCGGGAAAATTCACGAGCCGCGGCAGCCGAAGCGGAAATCCAAGTAAAGCAAGCGAAGCGACTAAAGATGGCAACTGTCAAGATCATCGGAGCAGGGCTGGCCGGATCGGAAGCGGCGTGGCAGTGTACGCGGCGTGGCGTCGAGGTCGAGCTATTTGAAATGAGGCCGGTGCGAACTACGCCGGCGCATCAAACCTCCGATTTCGCAGAACTCGTGTGCTCAAATTCGCTCAAGTCAGACAGCGAGAACACAGCCCCGTGGCTGTTGAAAGAAGAGATGCGCCGTGCCGGTTCGCTTCTGTTGGAGATTGCGCGCGGGTGCGCGGTTCCGGCGGGGCATGCGCTAGCGGTGGATCGGGTGGCGTTTGCGGCGAGGGTGACAGAAGCAATTTCGCGCGAGCCGCGGATCACGTTGCGGCGCGCGGAGGTTACAGAGATTGACGAGAAGCACGGCATCACCATTGTTGCTACGGGACCCTTGACTTCCGATGCTTTGGCGAACGAGATTGCTCGGCTGAGCTCGGGTTCCACATCTGAGCAGATTGATTCGCGCTCAGATGAAATTTCAGCGGACCCGATTTCAAATAACGATGATCCCGGCCGCACTTTTGTTGATGCCGGCAGTTCCCCGGCGGGGGCGCCCGCGCCACATACGCCCACGCCACAGAACCCTCACCTTTACTTCTACGACTCAATCAGCCCAATCGTCGAGGCAGACTCCATCGACATGTCGCGCGTCTACATGGCGGCGCGCTATGACAAAGGCTCGGCCGACTACATTAACTGCCCCATGACTGCCGAGGAATACAACGGCTTTCTCGATGGGCTGCTGGCAGCGCAGGCGGTCGAAGAGCGCGACTGGGAGAAGCTGAATTATTTCGAGGGCTGTCTACCCATCGAGGAAATCGCGCGCCGCGGCCGCGACACGCTCCGGTTCGGCCCCATGAAGCCGGTCGGGCTAATCGATCCCCGCACCGGGCGCAGGCCGTATGCCGTGGTCCAGTTGCGCCAGGAAAATCTTCGCGCGGATTCCTACAATCTCGTCGGCTTTCAGAATCACTTAAAGTTTGGCGAACAGGCGCGAGTCATGCGGTTGATCCCAGGCCTCGAGAACGCCCGCTTCCTGCGCTACGGGCAGATTCACCGCAACACCTACATCAATGCCCCGGCGTTACTGCGCGCGACCCTCCAGATGAAAGCGCACCCACAGGTTTTCTTTGCCGGACAGATTTGCGGAGTCGAGGGCTATGTGGAATCCATTGCCACCGGACTCTCCGCGGGCATGCACGCTGCGGCCATGGCGCAAGGCACTCCTCTGATTCCCCCGCCGCGATCTTCCGCCTTCGGATCGCTTGCCCACTACGTGACCCATGCTTCGGCCAAGAATTTCCAACCCGCCAACATCTCTTTCGACCTGCTCCCGCCGCTTGGGAAAAAGATTCGGGACCGCAAAGAGCGCCACCGCTTACAGTGTGAATTGGCGCTCAAGGAATTCGACGGATGGCTGCAGGCCTTCGCCATCGAACCGGTGAGAGCGTAAATGCACTCGAACGTTCGCTGCGGGCTCGCGCTTCTCTTCGTGCTGCCCGTCTTACTCCTTGAAGCCGCTGCGCAAGACAATTACGAAATCCAGGTCTACGGCTCGGACCTCGTCGCTCCCCACTCGACCATGGTGGAAATCCATTCCAACTTCACCGTCGACGGCAGCAAAACCGTGCAGAACGGCATGTTGCCTACCAATCACGCCGAGCACGAGACGCTCGAACTGACCCAGGGCATCAACAATTGGTTCGAGGTCGGCTTCTATGTGTTCACCAGCATCCAGCCCAACACTGGGTGGCAGTGGGTTGGCGATCATATTCGCCCGCGCGTGCGCGTCCCGGAAAAGTGGCACTGGCCTGTCGGCGTCAGCCTGTCGAACGAGATCGGCTACCAGCGCGCCGCCTTCTCTCCCGACACATGGACCTGGGAAATCCGCCCCATCGTCGACCGCAAACTTGGCCCGTGGTATCTGGCTTTCAATCCTGCCCTCGACCGCTCCTTTCACGGACCAGGCGTGAACCAGGGAGTAACGTTCTCGCCCAACGTGAAGTTCAGCTACGACTTCACGAAGAAGATCGCCGGCGGCCTGGAATACTACGGCGCCTACGGCCCCATCACCGGATTCGACCCCGTGCGCGACCAGCAGCAGCAGTTTGTCCCCGCCATCGATATCGACTTCGCTCCCGAATGGGAGTTCAACTTCGGCGTCGGCATCGGCACAACTCGTTCCACCGACCACCTGATCATAAAGTGCATCGTCGGCCGAAGATTCAGCTGGCCCCACGCCAAGCACAACAAGCTAGCGCATTCTCAATAGCCAACGGACTTCCGCGAAAGCCCAAGTAATCTGTCCTCTCGACCGGAGTGAGCGAAAGCGAACGTAATGAGGAGACCCTGTGTTTGCCCACTGCGCATCCCCCAAGATGGACCCGACATTTCCCCCAGCCCCCCTCCAACCTTTCCCGCTCCGCTGCCGTCTGACGTTAAGGGCCGGTAACAACGAACGGTGCCCGAAGTAACCGCGGCGCTCCCTTTTCGGCGTTGACCGCAGCGAGACGCGCGGGTACGATTTTGATAGAATTCATCGTTCCTTAATCTTGAGAGAGGCACGCCTATCTCATAGATAACTAATGCGATCTGCCAACCTCTATCTCCGAACTGCAGTTCTAGCCTCCATAGCAATGGCCGCTTGCGCTTGCCAATCGGCGCAAAAACCGGTCTCACTGCTGCCGCCCGGAAGCGCGCCGGCGCTGAAACCGGCGACTCCGGTTCAGGAATCGAGTCCGGCACCGCAAACGCAAGATCAGCCCGTATCAGCCGCGCAGGCTGCGCAGACTCCAGCCCCACCTGCCTTCGAGCCCGAGGCAAGTTCGCCCCCGGCCGCCCCTGACGCGATCGCGGATCTCATCGCCAAGGTCGAACTGGAATATCAGACTGGCCTCACCAACTACAAAGCTGGCAACACCGAAGCCGCCAAGCAGAATTTCGACAGCGCCTTCAACGCCCTGCTGGGCAGCAACCTCGATATCCGCTCCGACAAGCGTCTGGAAGATCAGTTTGATCGCATGGTCGATGGCGTGAACCACCTCGACCTCGGCGGATCGAACTCTGATGCTGAGGCGCAGCAAAAATCCGAGCCGGCACCCATCGACGAAACCAATGGCGTAATTCCCGCTGCCGACGCCGGCACCAAGGCCAAGGTCGAAGCCGAAATCAAAAACACGCACTCCGACCTGCCGCTCATGATGACCGATCAGGTCGCCGGCTACATCAGCTATTTCTCCAATCGCGGACGCGGTACCTTCGAGCGCGCCTTTGCCCGCTCCGGCCGCTACCATGACATGATCGTCTCCACTTTCAAAGAGGAAGGCGTCCCGCAGGATCTGATCTATCTCGCGCAAGCCGAGTCAGGATTTCATCCTCTCGCTGTCTCCCGCGCTGGCGCTCGAGGTATTTGGCAGTTCATGGCCGCCCGGGGACGCGGATATGGTCTGTCCCACAATATGTGGGTCGATGATCGCCAGGATCCGGAAAAGTCCACCCGCGCCGCCGCCCGCCATCTCAAGGACCTTTATAAGCAATTTGGCGACTGGTACCTGGCTATGGCGGCGTATAACTCCGGCCCCGGCACCGTTCGGGCCGCCGTCAAGCGCACGGGATACGCGGACTTCTGGGAGCTTTACCGCCGTAACGTTCTTCCCAAAGAGACGCGCAACTACGTTCCCATCATTCTGGCCGTCACCATCATGGCGAAGAATCCTTCGCAATACGGGCTGAAGGACGTTGCCATGGATCGTCCAGCGGACTACGACGCAGTCAGCATCAACTATCCCGTTGACCTGCGCCTGGTCGCGGAGTGCATCGATTCCACACCCGTCGAACTGCAAGATCTGAATCCAAGCCTATTGCGCATGACCACTCCGCGCGAGGGCAGGTTCGAACTGCATCTTCCCGCAGGGACAAAAGATCGCTATGAAGCCTCGATTGATTCCATCCCTCCGGATATGCGCCTATGGTGGCGCTATCATGTTGTCCATCCGGGAGACACGCTGGCGTCGCTCGCGCGCACTTATCACACCACTGCCAAATCCATCCTCGAAACCAACCACCTCGAGGGCTCGGTCCTCGAAGCCGACGCCAAGCTCGTGATCCCGGTCGCTCCCGGCAAACATCCGGTGAGCGACACCGCAACCTATGCCCGCCGCATCACCCGCTACAAAGTCCACAAGGGAGACACGGTCGAAACCGTCGCTGAGAACTTCGGGATCTCGGCTCAGATGCTGCGCCGATGGAACGGCATTCACGGCGACAGCCTACGCGGACGTAAGGTGCTTGCCTTACACTTGCCCATTTCGCCGACCGCACACGACGCCGAAGTCGCAAGTGCTCACACGAAGTCGAAGTCCCATGGGAAGTCCACGCAGACAGCGACTCTTAAGCCGCCAGCGACCAAGTCCGCGGAGATCGAGCCCATCGAACGCGCAGAATCCGAGCCGCCTGCAGTCGTGCACCACAAAGTCCGCACCGGCGAAACCCTCTACTCCATCGCCACTTATTACAAGACCACCGTCGCCGCCCTCAAACGCGACAACCGCAATATCGCCGTCCTCCGCCCCGGCATGATCCTCATCATTCCGTCTCGCTAGTCGCGATTTTCCCCCCCCGCCTCCAACTGAAAAGTTTCTTTTACAGGCTTTTAACTCCCGCGTAACGCCCGCGTCACCTGACGTTCATTCCGCTCTGCTAGTTCTACAGAAAGCATCCAAAAAAATTCCTCTGGAGGAATCCCATGCAACTCCCTCGCAGACTCAGTATCGGCGTGTGCGCGCTCACTTTGCTGTTGGCAGCGTCTTCCGCACTCGCCGCCGATCCGCAATCACCCAAGCCCGCCGCCAGTTCTATCAAGCATGTTCTGCTCATCAGCGTTGACGGTATGCACGCGGTCGATTTCTTGAACTGTGCCTATGGCATTACCACCGCCGACAACGGCCAGCCCTTCTGCCCGGCAATCGCCGCACTGGGCGCGACTGGCATCAACTACACCTCCGCCAGCACCTCCAAGCCCTCCGACTCATTCCCCGGCCTGACCGCCCTCATCACCGGTGGAAGCCCCGCGATGACCGGAGTGTATTACGACGTCGCTTTCGCGAGAAATTATTCCGCCCCTGCGGTCACCACCGGCAACGGAGTCCTCTCTGGCCCCTGCACTCCATATGGCGCGCCCACGGGGACAAGAACCGAATATGAGGAAGGCATCGACATCGACCAGACCAAGGTGAACGGAGGCGCTCCCGGTGCTTCGCTCACCGATGGCGGTATCGCATCGATCGATTCCAAGCGCCTGGTTCGCGACCCATCAACCGGCTGCAAGCCCGTCTGGCCGTGGGCATTCGTCCGCGCCAACAGCATCTTCAGCGTGGTTCATGCCGCTGGCGGATACGCCGCCTGGTCCGACAAGCACCCGGCCTACTCCTCTGCTGCCTCCGGCCTGGGACAGAGCGCGCTCGACGACTTCTACGCTCCTGAAGTCAACTCCACCGTCATCGGTCTTCCCGGAGTCACCACCCAAACCGGCATCTCCTGCACCAACATCGTCGACTCTACCGCCGACCTCTCGTCCTGGACCAACAGCTTCGGAAATATTCAGTGCTACGACGCTCTCAAGGTCAACGCGATCCTCAACGAGATCGACGGTTATGACCACCTCCGCACCAAGAAAACCCAGGTTCCCACCGTTTTCGGCATGAACTTCCAGGCCGTTAGCGTGGGCCAGAAGCTCGTCGAAAAGACCAACGGAGTGACCGGCGGCTATCTCGATGCCGCGGGTACACCCAGCGCGGCGTTGCTGAATGAGTTCCAGTTCATCGACGCTTCGATTGGCGCCTTCGTCAGCGAACTTAAGGCACAGGGCCTCTCCGATTCGACGCTGATCGTGATCACTGCCAAGCACGGCCAGTCACCCATCGATCCTGCCCGTTATGTCTCTCAGCTCATCACTGCCACTTCGCCCGCCACGCTGCTCTCCAATGCCGGCTACCTTCCGGCTTCGGAATCCACCACCGGCGGCGGCATTGGACCGACCGAAGACGACGTCTCGCTACTGTGGCTGAACAGCTCCGCCAACACGGACGCCGCTGTCTCCATCCTCGAAGCCAACGCCTCCACCACGACCGGCATCGCGCTCGGACAGATCTATTACGGCCCGTCTCTCACTCTGAACTACAACAACCCCTCCGTCGATCCTCGCACTCCGGACATCATCGTGACTCCAAATGTCGGCGTCACTTACTCTGGCAGCACCAAGAAGCAGGAGGAGCATGGCGGGTTCAACCACGACGACACCAATGTGATTATGCTGTTATCCAATCCCTCGTTCCAACCGCGGACGGTAAATGCCGCAGTCGGCACCGTCCAGGTAGCGCCGACCATTCTCAGTGCCTTAGGCATCAATCCTCGGAACCTGGAAGCGGTTCGTGTGGAGGGAACCAGCGTCCTTCCAGCGCTTCCCTTCTAGCCAGTTGTTAAGAGTCGATGATGCGCCGTGGACGCTCCTTCGGGAGCGTCCACTGTTTTTTTAGCAGCTGGTCCTTCGTTTTAGATTCCGGCGTGTGCGCAAGACTTCCGCAGAACGACTCCCGCTAGTCTCAGACGCAGAAAATTTCAGCGATCACTAATTTTCTGCGATTCTTCTTTCCTTTACTCTACGCACTGTGATAACAGGTTAGACGAGCAGCCTGCATTTTGTGTGCTTGCAGTCGGCCTCGAGCATCGTGTTATAATCGCGCGCCGTTCCAGCAGTTGGTTAAAGAAACGGAACGCGGTGGTCTTTTAAAATTCTCGTGCGCGCGGCCGGGGGCGAAGTCCCGCACCGGGCCGCAAATAAGATCAGGAGGAGCAAGATGACGTTTTACGATCCAACGCTCTACGGACGTGACGATGAAGAAGAATTCGGCGACAGCGGCGCTTACAGCGAGTCGCTCGAAGAAGACTTCGAGGAAGAAGAGGAGGAAGAAGAGTCCGGCGCGCCGGAACCAGGAATGAGCGCACCCGCGCCCACTCCCGCACCTCCTAAACCCGCGCCTAAACCCCCGGCGCCCAAACCGCCGAAGCCAGCGCCCCCAAAACCGGCGCCGCCCAAGCCCAAACCAGCTCCCAAAAAGGCACCGAAGAAGAAGCCGGCCAAGAAAGCGCCGCCTAAGAAGAAGGCCAAGCCGGCCAAAAAGAAAGCCGCAAAACCGGCGAAGAAAAAAGCACCCGCCAAGAAGAAGGGCAAGAAGCGCCGTTAATTAGTTGCCCCAAGCCGTCGCGTCAAACCGAACCGCGCCCTTCACAGGGTGCGGTTTTTTTGGTTTTTCTAAGGCCGTTACAAAAGCCGGAAGAAATCTCTTGTCCGCTGACGATTTGCACAGCCATGAGGAAAGAGCGGTTCGCCAACGTAAGGCGCTGGAAAGGTTAGTCCCACTCCGTTTCGTGTGTCCTTGGCTTGTCCGTATAACAGAAAAATTCACCGGCTCTCTTCTTAATCTCTCTGCCCTTCTTTAGAGTCTTGTTCCTCCGCTGAGGTCGGCGCCGCCTCGCAACTGAACCCCAACCACTAAACATGGAGGAAAATCATGCTACGCAAGATCAGCATTCTCGCCGTTGTACTAACCCTCACCCTCTTCTCCAACCGCCACCTAGCCGCCCAGATTAGTGGCGCTACTAACGGCAATCCGGTGATAGCAACCGGGGCCGCCGCGGGAACGTCGAGTCCTGCCTACATTGACGCCTATGTCGCTAGCATCGGGGCCTCGGGTGTGACAGCAACCGATGTATGCCAGAGAATCCAGTGGGTTTACGGCAGCGCCAGCGGTCTGATCCCAGTCGGCGGCAGCGCCACGGTCGATGCTCGCGGTTTCACCGGTAGTAGCTGGAGTTGCAGCGTAAACCCCTTCGCTTCCGGTTCAGGACTTACCGGCAAAACGGGCAAGCTTCTGCTGGGCTATATTGACATCCCCGCCCAGGTCACCTGGATTGTGCCCAGTCACATCATCATCGAGGGCCTCGGAGGAAACGGGAGGGGCACTTTCGCGAATAGTGGTGCCAACACCGTGATCCACGCCTATTCCACGTTCACGGCAACCAACAATGCCCTCATCCAAATGGGACTTGCCGGCACAAGTGCGGCGATAACGTTTGGAATCCAGCTGCGGGACCTCGTGGTGGATTGCAACGACAGCAGCAGCGCGACGACCGGTGTTCTGAACCTCAACTCGGAAGAACAGTCGCTCCTTAACGACGTGGCTATCTTCGACTGCTCCGGCATCGCATTACACGTCTCCACCAACCAGAGCAATAGCCCCGGCCACGGTGCGGTGAACAGCGGCCCCTATGAGAATGTCAACATCAACTTCAGCCCCTCCGGAGTCTGCAGCGGATGCAGCAGCGCCATCGGGTTACAAGTGGACGGTGACGATAGCTCGACCAGCGTCGGGCGCAGCGTACGCGGCTTCGACAACCTGACCATCAGCGGCAACTACGCCAACTGCTGCTCCAGCGGTTTCGGATTTACACCCGTGGTGATCTACGGCGTCTCTACCGCCCTTACCAACAGCCATATCGAATACTGCGCCGCCGTCTGTGTCCAGATCGGAAACAACACGACCTACCAGACCTATGGGGTCCGGATCTCCGACGTCACGATAGGAAACGACAACCTCAATTATGACGTCGAGATTTACAACCCCGGCGCCACCAGCCCGCCCTCGGTCGGCAACATCCTGATCGAGAACATCAGCCACGAATCCATCAACACCCACACGATTGACGACGCCGTCACCAGCAATACCGTCCCCGATAATTATGTGGGATGGTACTGGCTCGGGATAGGCTCGAGCTCGAGCACCACACCCGCCGTCTTTACCAGCAGCAACGACATGACCACTTCGTCCGGTAACCCGTTCGAGTTAAGAGTGCCGGGCTATTCCGACTTCGGCAATACCATTACGAAGCCCTCGGGATCGTTCAAGATCGATCACCCGCTCGATCCTGCGAACCAGTACCTCTATCACTCGTTCGTCGAGTCGCCCGACATGATGAACGTCTACAACGGCTCGGTCACCACCGACAAACACGGCCTGGCCACCGTAGTCCTGCCTGCGTACTTTGAGGCGTTGAACCGCGACTTCCGCTACCAGCTCACACCCGTGGGACAATTCGCCCAGGCGATGGTCGCGCAAAAAGTCAACGGCAACCGCTTCGTGATCAAAACCAGCAAGCCCGGGGTGGAAGTATCGTGGCAAGTGACGGGTATCCGCCACGATGCCTATGCCAACCAGCACCGTATCCCGACTGAAGAACAGAAGCCGGAATCGTTGCGCCAGCACTGAAGTTCACAACAACCTGCACACGACCGCGCCCTGCACAGGGCGCGGTTTTCTCGTAGGGTTCTTGTTCCCGCGTCCCCACAGAGACTCCGCCGGACAATATCTGTGAGCCCTAGAGCCAGAAATCGCTCTGCCCCGTCGACGGGCGATGCTCGCCCCCAACCCGAGTTCCCATGCTCGGAAGCACCCGATTCCGCCCCGCATTTTTTGCCTGATACAGCGCCGTATCCGCCGCGTGCAGAACCTTCTCGGCATCCGCCGCAACCTCGCCGGTCGCAATTCCCAGGCTGAGCGTCACCTTTATCTGGTGCCCACCCAAGACGATGTTGCACCCGGCCACGTGCCCGCGCACGCGTTCCGCCAGTTCCCATGTCTCCGCGATGCCGCATCCCGGCGCAACGATCAGAAACTCCTCGCCTCCATACCGTCCCGCCGAATCATACGGACGAACCATCGCCGCGATCCCGCCCGCGATCACCCGCAAAACTGCGTCGCCGACTGCGTGGCCCCGTGTGTCATTAATCGTCTTGAAGTGGTCCACGTCGACCATGATGATGCCTACCGGCTCGTGATCGCGCTCCGACCGCAACAACTCACGATCCATGATTTCCAGAATAGATTTGCGATTCCACAAACCCGTGAGCGCGTCGCGTGAAGCCTCTCTCCGCAACGCATCCTGCGTCATCACCAGTCGGTTCTGCGTCACCAGTAGCCGCGCGCTTGAGCATATAAACGACAAGAAGACTACCCCGGCCGCCAGTCCCAGTCTCTCCCGGGCAATCCTTAGCGACATGAAAAGGACGAGCAGCGGATATAACAAATAAAACAGTTCGGTATAGATGCTCTTCTCGCGTTGGCGCGACTCGCTCCCAAGATCCGGCGTGCCTTCCTGCCGCCAGGTAACCGCGATCAAGGTCGGGAACACGAGCAGAATGCTCCACAGAATGTCGAACCACGCACCCGTTTTCAGCCCGCGCCCCGGGCCGTAGAAGTAGAGCGCATCCACACATCCGGAGAGCGCGAGGAAACTTCCGAGCCGCCCAAACAGCACGAACGCATCTCGTGAGCGCGTAATCATCGCGCGCAGAATGAACGCGCCGGCCACGAAGGCGTAACCAACAAAATATGGCGTCCATACCGAATGCGCCATCTCACCCGGCACGTCGGCCTTCGGCAGGTAGAAGAAATACAAATAGGCCGCCACACACACCAGCACAGCCTGCACGAAGTCGAGCGCAACCAGGGCGTCGAGCGTCGCGCCTTCGTGTTCCGGATCCAGAAACATGGCCATCGCCAGCGGCGCGAACCAAAAACAAAACAGCAGATTTCCCATCCACGCCACTGCCGCAGAACCCGCGGCATCGTTATAGACGCTCAGTCCCTGCGCCACCAGCCACAGGCTGTAGGCCATCGCCGTCAGCCGCCAGAAAGATCTTGTCCATCCTTCTGAGCGTTGACTGGCATCTACGACCGCCCAAATCACCAGTGCGCCCAAGAACAGTTGAATCATATCCGACAGAATTGGCCCGGGCGGATTCGTGCCTAGGGCTGCGACGACGACTACATGCGCCAGCAAGAGAACTCCGGCTGCGGCCAGATTGATGACCCTACGGTGCAAAAACAGACCTCACAAATAGTCAGATTTTACTGTTGGTCTCGTCAGGGAGGGACTTAATTCAAACAACGGAAACAAAGAAACGGTTTAATCTCGCGCAGAACACCTGCGTAGGGGCGGAGGCATTCGACCATCCGGCAGCCCAGCAATATCGGTCCTTGGGATTTTGCTCTCTAGTCTATTCATAAGAGCCCGTCTCGCGTTCATGCCAGCCTATGCCGACACTACTACCGACGCCTTCAGTATCCAGCACCGCGACCGATCTTTCACGTCACCACGGTACCTCACAGCAGATTACCCTCGCACCACGCTAGACCCACCCCGCAAGCAATCTCCTGAGGATTTCCACTCCGTCTCCCAACCTTCTGAGCTCGTCCCCCGTCAACCGGGACAACTGTTCCGCCAGAGATTTCACCCGGCGTTCACGCCCTTTGACCAGCATGCGCCTACCCTTCGCCGTCGCCCGAATCTGCATGCGCCGCCGGTCTTTCGTATCGGCCGTGATCCTGATCAGACCGCTCCACGCCAGCCCCGCCACCATCCGGCTCATCGTCGAAGCCCTTACGCCCTCCGCAGCCGCCAGCTCTCCCAAAGTCTTGGTCCCCCCGAACACCAGCACCGACAATGCCGACAAGCGCGCGGGGCTCTCCCCGGTCGCCGAATCCTGCTTTCGCACTCGCCTCAGCAGATGAATCGCGGCAGAATGTAACCGGTCCGCGACCTCGTGGGTGTCCCGTTCTTGTCCCTGCACTTTTTGCGGGGATAGAGCCGGCTCTGAGCTTGCCGAGGGGGCGGGGACTTGCTTTTCGATCTTGACTTTACTCATCGAATATAGTTAGCTATGCTAACTAATAGAAGAGAGGAGGTCAACCGAAATGACCGCAGACGCAGCTGCAACTGGAATCGGAATCTCCCGCCTGGGACAGATCGCCATCAACGCTCACGACGTCGACCGCGCCGCCGCATTCTACGAAAACGTCCTGGGCCTGAAGCTCCTCTTCAAAGCCGGCCCCGGACTCGCCTTCATCGACTGCCACGGCGTCCGCCTCATGCTGACCCGTCCCGAGAAACCCGAGTTCGATCACCCCGGTTCCGTCCTCTACTTCGCGGTCCCCGACATTCACGCTGCCCACGAGCGAATGAAAGCCGCATGCGTCCACTTTGAGGACGAGCCCCATCTCATCGCCAAAATGCCCGATCACGATCTCTGGATGGTCTTCTTCCGCGACTCCGAACACAACCTGCTGGGCCTGATGAGTGAAGTGAAACGGTAACGAGCCCTCTATCGGCGAGATCAATAGGAATGCCGCAACCTGCATCGGCCGCACCATGATTCAGCCCACTACCCACCGTCCCGGATAATTTGCGCCCATTTACTCCACCATTTACAATCAACCCACGTAATGACGGACGCACCGCCATCCGAGGTTTCGTGAGACGCGCTGCACGAGCCCTGTAAACTTCCTCGGATAGCACCGGCAACCCATCTTCCAGCGGTGGCGCGAACTGCGAATCGGCTTCCGTTCAGTCGTTGTAGACAACGTGGCGGCGTAGCTCAGGTGGCTAGAGCGACGGTCTCATAATCCGTAGGTCCGTGGTTCGAGTCCACGCGCCGCCACCAACTAAATCAGCGACTTGTGTTCCTCCTGTGATACGCCGCGGAAGCGGAAGAATAAATCTGCTATGACTTAGGGGCCGCCGAGTGAAAGCTCGTGCCCTTTTTCCCGCCCTTT
>Ga0210410_10003667_pt1 | contig 13568 bp, 13 predicted proteins | sample IncBWC4MmetaG_FD_161058 | JGI IMG/M metagenome (GOLD analysis project Ga0210410, IMG submission 161058) | Forest soil microbial communities from Barre Woods Harvard Forest LTER site, Petersham, Massachusetts, United States - Inc-BW-C-4-M | ecosystem: Environmental > Terrestrial > Soil >... | reverse complement strand
CGACTGGTGGATCAGCGACGGCTTCTCGCGCTACTCCGAAGCTCGCTACGTGGAGAGCGCGGCGGGCGAAGCGGGGCTCGAGGAAATGGTGAAGGACATGTCGGTGGGCGCGCTCGCCTACGACAGCGTGCCGCTTTCGAGCGCCGCCAAGCTGGACTATTTCTCTCCCGAATTTCAGTCTCTGGTGACCGACAAGGGCGCCATGATCCTGCATATGCTGCGCTGGGTCGTCGGCGAGCCGAAGTATCTGAAGCTCATGCGCGACTTCGCTACCAAGTATGCGGGCAAGTCCGCCAGCACCGATGACTTCCGCGAAGTCAGCGAGCATGTGTTTGGCCAAAAACTTACCTGGTTTTACTCGCAGTGGCTGGATTCCACCAGCGCCCCGGAGTTCAAGGCCAAGTACACGGTCTACCGGCTGGGCACCAACAAGGGCTTCCGTATTGTGGGCGCGATCACGCAAGATCTTGATCTGTTCCGCATGCCGGTAAGTTTGAGAATCGATACCGATGGAAGAACGGAAGAAAAACGGATTGAGGTGGTGGGCACCGATTCCCCGTTTTCGGTGGAAACCTTTGGACGCCCGCGACGGATCACGATCGATCCGGGAAACCGCGTGCTGACGAACTCCACCGACATCAAGCTGCGGTCATCCATCGTGCGCGGACAGGGACTGACCCAGCAAGGCGACCTGGCAGGCGCTCTCGGCGAATTCAACAAAGCGCTCGAAGTCAACAAGAGCAGTTCGCTGGCCCACTACCGGATCGCCGAAGTGTTTTTCCTGCAGAAGAATTATCAGGCCTCGGCGAACGCCTACCGCGAATCTCTGAATGGCGACGGTGAGCCGCGCTGGACCGAGGTTTGGAGCCACTTGCAACTGGGCAAGATTTTCGACACAACCGGGCAGCGCGAACGCGCCGTCAATGAATACCGTCAGGCCATCCAGACCAACGACAACACCCAGGGCGCGCTCGAGGAATGCCGCCGCTACATGCAAAAGCCTTACGAGCGGGAAAAAGGAAGCTAAGCTGAAAAAATGCGGCCCGTGCCGGACGGGGCGAAGCCAGGTCCCGATACGACCTAGATCTTGACCCCATCGAACCCCTTGCGCCGCTGCTCGCTGTAGCGGTGCAAAGCATCCTCAATGATGGGATACGCTTTGGTTGCCGCCTGAATTTCGTCTACCTCGACCGACTTACCCTCCAGCTGTTTGTAGTCCTGAAAAAAGCGCCGCAGCATGATCAGCCGGTGCGGCGGCATTTCCGCTGCTTCGCGGTAGGCGTTGAACTCCGGATCTTCGGTGGCGATGGCGATGATCTTGTGATCTTTCTTCCCTGAGTCGATCATGGTCATGAGTCCGATGGCGCGCGCGTGGATGATAGTCAGCGGCACGACGGGTTCCTGGCACAGCACCAGCACATCAAGCGGATCGTCGTCCTCGGCAAGAGTTTGCGGGATGAAGCCATAGTTCGCGGGATAGTAAACCGCCGAATACAAGATGCGGTCGAGTTTGATCAGGCCGCTGGTCTTGTCCAGTTCGTATTTCACGCTCGAGCCGAAGGGAATCTCGATGACGGTGTTGAACTCCTGCGGAAGCTTGCTGCCGGGAGTTACGTCGTGCCAGGGATGGATCATGGAATCAGGCCTGCCTCTGTAGTTGGCTCGTGGCGCTGTCCAGATTGTAAATGGAGCAGGATGAGCATGGGGCGCGGACACTCTTGTCCGCGAACCCGTGCATCTTGACCCGCACCCAGCCGACGCGTACAGTTTTTACACGGGGGTGAGGTTTTTCATGTCGAGCGAAGCCAGCAGGTATCTGAAATTCGGTTCCGTCACCGCGCTGATTCTCGTCTCACTCGGCTATCTCGCCTACACCGGCGTGCAGGACAGCAAGAGCTACTACGTCACCATCAAAGAATTGAACGGCATGGGCAGCGAGGCATACTCCAAGCGTCTTCGAGTAGCTGGAAATGTAGTGCCGGGATCGATCAAGCGCTCTGGAACCCGCGTCGATTTCATGCTGAAGGAAAACGATCTGACGCTGCCCGTTTCGTATACCGGGACCGAAGCTCCGCCCGACACTTTTAAGGACGACTCGCAAGCTCTGGCCGATGGCAAATTCGGGAGCGATGGCATTTTCCACGCCAAGCAGCTGCAAGCCAAGTGCGCGTCGAAGTATGCGCCGAAGCCCGGAGCCACTCCGGCCGCTGAGCCCGGCAAGAGCATGTCGCAGAACCAGAGTTCCGGATCGAATGGGATGTCGAACTAACTCGCCTTCCTTATTCCTTTGACTGACACCATACGCGCCTCCGTCCCCGTCATCACCGTCTCGAATCTGATCAAGCAGTTTGGCCGTTTTGCCGCGCTGCGCGGCGTCACCGCGGAATTTTCCGGCGGGAAACTCTACGCCATTCTCGGCGATAACGGCGCGGGCAAAACTACATTGCTGCGCACCCTGGCAGGCCTCAGCCAGCCGTCCAGCGGCGACGTCGCGATCCTCGGGGCTAAGAAGTTTCACGACATCTGCCAGCAGGTGGGGTACATGGCGCATCCTTCCCTGCTCTATGACGAGATGAGCGGGATGGAGAACCTGCAATACTTTGCCCGGCTGTATGGAATCACCGGCGGCACGCGCTGCGCGGAGGTCATCCGCTCCGTCGGCCTTGATCCCGATCTCGTCCGCCCCGCCGGCCAGTATTCGCAAGGTATGAGACAGCGGATGTCGCTGGCGAGGGCTTTACTGAACGACCCCAAAATCCTCTTGCTCGATGAGCCCTTCTCGAATGTGGACGTTCGTTCCGCGACGGAGATGGTTCAGTTGCTGGTCCGTACGCGCGACCGAGGCACAACGGTCTTCGTCGTCACTCACCAGGCCTCGTTGCTCGAGAGCGCGGCCGACGAGTTCGTCTGGATGGAATTCGGCCAGATTGTCGAGCGCACGCGAGAGTTGAAGCGGCCGGAGATCCCGGGGGAAAGCGCACCAAGGGAGAGCGCACGATGACCGCGCCCACCGGTATCACCCGCGCCACGCTGCTCAAAGATCTGCGCCTGGAGTGGAGGTCGAAAGACGCCATCAACTCCATGCTGTTTTTTTCCCTGCTGGTGGTAGTCGTATTCAGTTTTTCGTTCGATCCGACCGCCGAAGAATCGCGCCAGATCGCGGGCGGCCTGATCTGGGTGGCGTTCCTGTTCGCGGCGGTGGTGGCGCTCAACCAGACCTGGGCGAGAGAGATTCGCAATCAGGTGCTCGATGCCTACCGCGTCTCGCCCGCACCCGCGAACTCGCTGTTCCTAGCGAAGACGCTGGGCAATTTTATTTTCGTGACCGTGCTGGAAGCGCTCATGACTCCTCTGTTCATCGTCTTTTACCGCTTGCGTGCGCTGGGACCGGTATGGCAATTACTGCTGATCGCGGTTCTCGGGACCTGGGCCCTGGTGGTAAACGGCACTTTCTTCGCCGCGATATCCCTACGCACGCGCAGCCGTGAAATCATGCTGCCGCTGCTCTTGTTCCCCATCTCGATACCGGCGATCCTCGCCATGGTGCAATCCACCACCGCCATACTGAACGACGAAAGCGCGCACTTCTATATCGTGTTGCTTGCGACCTATGATCTGGTGTTTACTACGGTGTGCCTGCTTCTGTTTGAAACCGTCCTGAATGCAGAATGAATGAACAAATTGAATCATTGGGGCATTGAGCCATTGGATTTAACGGCCGCGATTTTCCATGATTCAATGGCTAAATGATTCAATGACTGAATGAAGCGTGCCTTCCCCATCCTCGGCGTGTTGACCGCGATCCTGCTGAGCTACGCGTTGTACATGGCGCTAGTCGGCGCGCCCACCGAACAGACCATGGGCGATGTGCAGCGTATTTTCTACTATCACGTGCCTTCGGCCTGGACTGCGTTCACTCTGTTCCTCCTTAATTTTGTAGCATCGATTTTGTATCTGGTTCGGCGGAACCCGGCGGCCGACATAATCGCGCTGGTCAGTGCTGAAGTTGGCGTCGTCTTCTGCGCCGTCGTGCTGGTTACCGGACCGATCTGGGCGCGGCCAGTGTGGGGCATTTGGTGGGCCCCGGGAGATATACGACTCACGTCGACGCTGGTCTTGTGGCTGATCTATGTAAGCTACCTCGTGCTGCGCCGCTTCTCCTCCAGCGGACAGACACCCACGCTGGCCGCCGCCCTGGCGGTTCTCGGCGCGCTGTGCGTGCCGTTCGTTTACTTCTCGATCTGGTTCTTTCGCACCCAGCACCCGCAGCCGGTCATGGGGGGAGGCGGATCGATTGATCCGCGCATGCTGCACGTGCTGCTCATCAACTGGCTGGCCTTCCTGTGCTTCGCTTTCCTGGTTTGCTGGTCGCGTTATCGATTGGAGACTCTGCAGCGCGAAGTCGACCAGGCCCATGCCCTGGAATCCCTGTTGGACCCCCACGGGAGCATGCGATGAGAGGAGACATCGGATGAGTGGAAACGGATACCTTTTTGCAGCCTATGCCGCCACCTGGATCATCCACATCCTTTATCTGGGAACAATTGTGTCGCGCTATTCGCGCCTGAAACGGGAGATCGAAGGCCTGAAAAAGCCAGGTGTCAGGTCGTAGGTGGCAGGTGTCAGCTCTAAGGCTCATGCAGTGGATCTCATTGCCAAGTTTTTCCTAACAGCTGAGACCTGGCAACTGAGACCTTATTCTTTACAACCATTTCTCCCTCATTCGGCTTCTCACTATGCGGCCGATGCTGTCTGCGCGGCTTGACAGCGTATCTGTTGAATGTAAAAGTATTTGTTTGGTTCAATCCCAGTATTCTGGTGACAGGTACGCATCCGCTTCCTAGGGGCGTCGAGCGGCAGCGGTGTTTGTGTGCCATTCTTGTTCTCACCCCACGAAATTGGGAAATCGGAGGAGCTTCGTGAATTGGAATTGCCCTGTGTCGGTAGGAGGATCGGTGAGACGTTCAGCAAGAGGAAAGACAGGAAAAAAGACAGGAAATGGGATGAAGGCTGCATTCCTGGCAGCGGCAATGCTCGCCATCGCAGGCGTTGCGTTCTATTTTTCGACTACCGTGCATGCCGCCAAAGCCAGTGGTCCCGGATCTACCGAGCGAAAGCCTGCCGCCCATAACACGCTGACTTCAAAGTCGCTGTCGCTGCCGCTGTTCTTCGAGCCGAACCAGGGTCAGACCGCTCCTCAGGTCAAGTTCCTCGCCCGCGGCGCCGGCTACGGCCTGTTCCTGACCGCCGACGAAGCGGTCCTGCAACTGCACCCGTCAGAAGTCAGCTCTCAGCCCTCAGCTCTCAGCTCTCAAGGTGCCTCCAGTTCGGTGATTCGCATGCGGCTGGACGGCGCAAACTCTTCGGCGCGCATTTCGGGCGCCTCGCCTTTGCCGGGCAAGAGCAGCTATTTCATCGGCAACGATCCCTCCAAGTGGCACCGCGACATTCCTCAGTTTGCCCGTGTCCAGTATGAGGCGGTTTACCCCGGCGTCAACCTCGTTTACTACGGTGATCAGGGACAACTCGAATACGACTTCCGCGTCGCCCCGGCCGCCGACCCGAACCAGATTGCGCTCAGCTTCAACGGCGCTTCCGCGCGCATTGTTTCCGGCGACCTGCTTCTAGCGACCGACCGAGGAGATGTACGCTTCCACGCTCCGCGCATTTACCAGCAGGACGGACAAATTCAGACGCCGATCGCGGGAAGTTTCCGCCAGCTCGCCGGCAACAAGATCGGCTTCACCATCGGAGACTACGACCACAGCCGCGAACTGGTCATCGACCCGGTCCTCAGCTATTCGACGTATTTGGGCGGGAGCGGTACCGAGAGTCGCGTGAGCGTGGCGGTTGATGCCGCAGGTTTTATTTATATCGCGGGCTCGACCGACTCGGCGACTTTCGTCTTTCCGAGTTCCCCGCCCGCCCTCCCACCCCTCCAGTCCCCTCCTGCGCGTGCGGAGGACATCTTCATCGCCGTGATTAACCCGTTTCTTCCGCCCACTCAACAACTGCTTTACGCGACCTACCTTGGCGGTTCGGGGTCTGACCTTGCGGCTGGCATCGCTGTGAGCACTGATGTAGACAGCTCAACCACGGGCATCGACGTGTACGTTGCAGGCTCGACCACCTCAGTGGACTTTCCCACCAACGGCGCGAATGCCCCGTTCCAGGCAACGCCAGCTGAGCCGGGAACTCACGGCTTTGTATCCCGGATAAACCTTGGAACAACTGCTGCATTGCGGTACTCCACCTACCTATCCGGCACCAATGCGGCGGGCGATGCGTCGGACACGGTTACCGGACTGGCAGTCGATAACCAGGGAGACGCCTTTGTAACCGGAATCACCACCTCAACCAACGATCAGAGCAACGGGTTTCCGGCGAATCCCAACGGTTTCCAAACAACATCGTTTGCGCCCACCCAGTTCTTCGCCAGCAAGATCAACACCAAGGGTACTGGCTTCCAAAGCATGATTTACTCCACCTACTTGGGCGGTGGGAATCCGCAATCCGGGCAGACCCAGGGAGGCGGCATTGCGGTGGACACTACCGGCGACATGTACATCACCGGCGCAACAAATTTTCTGCCAACGGTCGGGCCAAATCCTGGTCAACCGGGGTTTCCGCTCAACCTTGCCTATCAGAGCTGCCTCGACGATGCCGGCAAAACGTCTAACTGTTCGCAAAACCCAACTGCCCTGGACGCCTTCGTCGCCAAGATTACCCCAAAGCCCGGATTCACGTTACCCGTGTACTGCACATACTTGGGCGGAAGCGGCGACGACATTGGCTTTGGCATCGCTCTCGATAGCTCCAATAATGCCTACATCACCGGATCCACGACCTCGACCGATTGGATTTTTCCCACTACTGCGTTTCAAACCCTCTATGGCGGCGGTGGAGACGCCTTCATAGCCAAAATTGGCAACCTGACTGGATCGGTGTATCCGCTGACCTACTTCACCTACATGGGCGGGAGCGGATCGGATGTCGGCCAGGCGATCCAGGTGGATTCAGTACAGTCAGCCCATGTAGCGGGCACAACTAGTTCCACCAATTTCCCAATAACCCCCAATACCTATCAAAAGGCGTACGCTGGTGCGGGAGACGCATTTGTCGCATCGATTTCAACCACTTTGTCGGGACAAGCGGCCGGCGATTTCTCAACCTACTTGGGCGGCAGCCAACCTGAAACCGGCACCGGAGTCGCAATCGATGTATTCGGCGCCACATACGTCGTCGGTACCACCATGTCCTCACCATCCTCGCCCATCCCGTTCCCTCTCACTCCAACTGCATACCAATCGCAGCTGAACGGGCCTCAAGACGCCTTCGTGAGCAAGATCGGCGCCAGTAGCGTACTCACCGTGGCGCCTTCCAGTACGAGTCCAACACCCAACCCGGTCGCAGCCGGAACTCAGGTTGCGTTTATTTTCAATATCACCAACACCGGCCCCGACAACGCTTCCAATCTCACCTTCACCGCTGTAGGGTTGCCAACCACCGGACTGGCGTCAGCTCCTACCGCCAAAGTCACCAGCGGCTCGGGAAGTTGCAGCCCGGCGCAACAATCGACGATTCCTTGTTTTATTTCGACACTTGCCGCGGGTGCTGTCGCATCCGTTGAAGTTGACTTGACACCGGCGATTACGACCACCGCCCAGCAAATCCAAATCTCGGGCACCGTCACCGCAAACAATAGCGGCATAACGGTGGTATGCACTCCGGCACAGCCGCCAGCGAACATCGTAGACTTCGCGATCACTGCCTCAACCTCGACGCCCGTCATCAATGCCGGCGACACTGCCACCTTCCAGGTTGTCTTTAAACCTACGAGCAACTTTGGCTATAACGCCACCATCACCCCCAGCCAGACCACGTCGCCCGCGATGGTGACCGCAACCACTCCCATCTTCAACCCCACCACCATCACGCTTTCGGGGAGCGCTTCGGCAAGCACAATGCTGAGCATCGCCACCGTAGCCCGCCCCGTTCCTGTTGCCAGTCTCTTCCGCCGCGGCTCCTTCTACGCCGGCTGGCTCCCCATCGGAGGCCTGAGCCTCCTCGGACTGGGTCTCGGCGCGGGCCGCAAGCGTCGCCGCTGGCTGGCCGGAGCCGTTCTCTGTCTGATCGCGGGAGCAATCCTGCTGCAGTCGGGCTGTGGATCATCCAGCAGCAGCCCTTCAACCGGCGGCGGCACGCAGGCCGGAATCTACACCATCACGATCCAGGGATCTGCCGGAACGGGAGCAGCGCACAGCACCCAGGTGCAGTTGCAGGTGAATTAAAGCAAAACGCATCCTTACGGGTTCAAGCCTCCGCCTCGGCGGAGGCTTTTCCTATAGAAGGTGTTTGGTCATCCGTATGCTGCCTCGTAGAGACGCGGCTAGCCGCGTCTCCTGCCTGCACCGCTCTAGAACGATGTGCCCAGGGCAGCCTTCCAACCCATTGCAAACAGTACTAATCCAGCGCTTGACAATATTTCATATTGCGATACTATTATCGCGATCTGGAATATATGACGCTGGGAGAAAAAATTCACTACCTGCGCGAGGTCGAAGGTTCCCTCCGCGGCATGAATCGCCCCCTCACGCAGCAGGAGTTGATGAAGGGCATTCGCGCCGAGACGGGGAAGACGATCAGCCAGTCGTACCTCTCGCAAATCGAGCGCGGCAAGCGTCCGCACATGACACAATCCTCGCGCACTTTGCTGGCGCGCTTCTTCAAGGTGCACCCGGGCTTTCTGGTGGACGACCCCGAGGGCTATCACACCGAATTAGTCTCCGACCTGCGCACCACCGAAGGTCAGCTCGATGTTTGGCTGCTGCAGGGGTCGGAGCGTTTCGCCAGCGACCCGGAGGTGAGCGACGTCCTGATCAAGGTCGCGCGTGATAAGGACACGCGGCGCTGCCTGCTGCTGCTCGGCGAAATCCTGAATACGCCCGGACTCGCCGACCGCTTGTTCGAAGCTCTGCGTCCGGAACTCGGGCGTACCACCGGCGTGACCAGGAGACGAAAGTCATGACTTGGTCTGATTTTTACCTGATCTGTTTCGCCGTCGGTTTTCTGCTGAGCGCAGTTTCGTTCGTCGTCGGCGGGCTGCACGGTCACCTGCATCTGCCACACTTCCCGCATGCGGCCGGTCAGGTTGGCGTTGGACACGCACCCACTGGACACGTCCACGGTGCGGCACATAGCGCGGCAGCAGGAGGCCACACCGGCGACCAGTCGCCGGTTTCGCCGTTCAACTTCGTCACCTTGACCGCGTTTCTCGCCTGGTTCGGAGGCACCGGATTTCTGATTACGCGCTTCTCCAGCATCTGGTTCGCGCTCGGCCTGATGATCGCCCTGGTAGCGGGACTCTTCGGCGCCGCCATCGTCTTCCTGTTCCTCACGCGCGTGCTGATCTCGCACGAGGAAAACATGGACTCCGCCGACTACGAAATGGTCGGAGTGCTGGGACGAATCTCGATGCCGATTCGTGAAAACGGCACGGGAGAAATCATTTACTCGCAGGCCGGCACGCGGCGCACCTGTGGCGCGCGCAGCGAGAACGGCAACGCCCTCGAAAAAGGCGAGGAGATTGTGGTCACACGTTACGAGAAAGGCATTGCTTATGTCCGGTTGTGGGAAGAGATGAATGGGGAGCTGAAGGCAAAAAGCTGAGAGCTAGCAATTGAATTATGAGTGATGCATTCCAAGACGATGTGTTGGCGGAAGAGACGCACTCTGGGCGGTCGTGGAGTCTGATTATTCTGCTTGCACTAATTGGACCAATGATCGGAGTTGCGCTGGCGCCATCGACAGTCGGCCGGTGGGCAGTCGCGCTGGTTGGAGTGATCGCAATCGGTACCTTCGCCATGTCGTGGAGCGGATTTCAGTACCGTTTCCTGCGGCAAGGGGTTGAGATTCGGATGCTTGGATTCCGGCTGCGATCGATCCCGAGACAGTCGATCGTCAGTTATTCGATCGAACCCTGGGCGTTTATTCGCGGCTACGGGATTCGCGGCATCGGCAGCTCGCGAGCTTACGTCTGGTGCAACAAGGTAGTGCATATCAAGACTTCGAACGGCGAGATTTTTCTGGGGCACAACGATCCCGAACGGATCGTGTGCGACCTGAATCTGGTAACGGGCCGCTGAGAACTGAGAACTGATTTTTCAGGAGGCGATAATGTTCGGCATAGCAATTGAAATCTGGGTCATCGCGGGGCTGGTCGTTCTCGCGACTTTGTTCCTGATGAGCATGCTGGCCCGTTTATACCGCAAAGCGGGGCCAAATGAAGCGCTGATTGTTTACGGCTTTCGCGGAACCCGCGTGGTTCAGGGACACGGCACGGTCATCTTCCCGATGGTCGAAAACTGCAAGGGCCTTTCGCTCGAGCTCATGTCGTTCGACGTCGCCCCGCAGCAGGATCTCTACACCAAGCAGGGCGTCGCCGTCACTGTCGAGGCCGTCGCCCAAATCAAGGTAAAGTCGGACAAGGAATCCATCCTCACCGCGGCCGAGCAGTTCCTCACCAAAGCCGATCAGGAGCGCGAAGGCCTGATACGCCTGGTGATGGAAGGCCATCTGCGCGGCATCATCGGGCAGCTCACCGTCGAAGAAATCGTCAAGCAGCCCGAGATGGTCGGCGATCGCATGCGCGCCACCTGCGCCGACGACATGAACAAGATGGGCCTCGAAGTCATTTCCTTCACCATCAAAGAGGTCCGCGACAAGAACGAATACATCACCAACATGGGCAAACCCGACGTCGCCCGCATCAAGCGCGATGCCGACGTCGCTACCGCCGAAGCCGAGCGTGACACGGCCATCAGGCGCGCCATCGCGACTCGCGAAGCGGCGGTTGCGAAAGCGCAAGCCGATCAGGAGCGCGTGCTCGCGGAAACGCTCTCCCAGGCCAAGCAGGCAGAGTCGCAGCGCGACCTCGAGGTCAAAAAAGCGCAGTACCTCGAAGTCACGAAAAAGCAGCAGGCACAGGCCGATAAGGCTTATGACATTCAAACCAATGTCATGCAGCAACAGGTCATCACTGAAAGCGTGAGGGTGCAGCAAGTCGAAAAAGAAGGACAGGTCAAAGTCCAGGACGCCGAAATCGCTCGCCGCGAAAAGGAACTCATTGCGACCGTACTGAAAGGGGCCGAGATCGAGCGCCAGCGCATCGAAACGCTGGCCGCCGCCGAGAAGCAGCGCCTGATCGCGGAAGCCGAAGGCCACGCGTCGGCCATTCGCGCCCAGGGAGAAGCCGAGGCCGAAATCATCTTCAAGAAAGGTGAAGCCGAAGCGAAAGCCATGAACGTAAAAGCCGCAGCCTATCAGGAGTACAACCAAGCCGCAGTCGTCGACAAACTGATCACCGGACTGCCGGAAATCGTGAAAGCGCTGGCCGCGCCGCTCGCCAACGTGGACAAGATCACCATCGTCTCCACCGGCAACGGGGACACTGCCGGACTGAATAAGATCACCGGCGACATCACCAAGATGGCGGCGCAGGTGCCGGCTCTGTTCGAAACGCTCAGCGGCATGCCGCTCGGAGAGCTCTTGGGCAAAGTCCGCAAGATCGGCGACAAAGCACCGAAGCCGGAGGAGAAGGAGTAGGTGTGGGGACGGGCGACTCGCCCCAGCCGGCCGAGACGCCCGGCTCTCCATCGACGAACGACAGATTGCAGGAGGTATTCCGTGTCAGAAGAACTTCACCACGCCAGATCACTCGGCCTGTCCGTCGCCCTCGGAGCCGCCATGGGCGCGGCCATCGGTGCCGCCACCGGCCACATGGGCGTCTGGGTAGCCGCCGGGATCGCAGCCTACATCGCCATCTCTATGGTCGGCGGCGCCTGGAGCAAAAGACCCAATGACTAACGACCAACGACTGTATTAAAAGGAGTCCCTTATGGCATTACTCGAACGCGTTTCCACCTTAGTCCGGGCCAACCTCAACGATCTGATCGACAAAGCTGAAGAGCCCGAAAAAATGATCAAGCAGGTCATCCTCGACATGCACAACCAGCTCCTGCAGGTAAAAACGCAGGTTGCCATCGCCATCGCAGACCAGCATCTGCTCGAAAAGAAGAAACTCGAGAACGACGACAAAATCCAGGAGTGGATGCGCAAGGCCGAACTCGCCGTCGACAAAAAGCACGACGACCTCGCCCGTGCCGCTCTGCTGCGCGTCGAAAGCTATCGCGATCTGAGCGCCAACTTCGCGCAACAGCTCGAAGATCAGAAAGCCCAGGTCGAGAATCTGAAATCGGCTTTGCGCAACCTCGATCAGAAATTGGCGGAAGCCAACGCCAAAGCCGATCTGCTGATCGCGCAGCACCGCCGCGCCCGCGCCGCCAACCGGACCACTGACGCCCAGTCCGGCATGAGCGCGAATACCAAGTCCGCCACCTTCGACCGCATGAAGAAGAAAGTAGCCCGCGAAGAAGCCATCGGCGGAGCCAAAGCCCAACTCCTGGCCGACGACGTAGAAGACCGCCTCGCTGCACTGGAAAAGGAAGACCGCATCGAGCAGCTGTTGACCGAATTGAAGACAAAGCGCGGAGCCTAGCAAGACTCACGCAGGGGCGGACGCATTCGTCCGCCCCACCCTGGGCGCAGCCCGGCCACGATCGGTACGCGGCGGAACAGTTAGAATCGAAACCAGTATCTCCCATGCGCAAGATCTTCCATTTCGACTCGCCCGCCGATCCGTACGTAGCCGACGCCGCCGTCCTCTGCTGCTTCGATCACCGCATCAGCACGGCCGTGCGAAAGTTCATGAAGAAGCAAGGTATCGAACGCGCCGACATGATCATCGTTGCCGGAGGAGCCAAGACTCTCGCCTCCCCGCGCAATGACTTCGAACAGGACTTCATCCTCGAACAAGTCCGCATGTCCATCCGCCTGCACCAGACCAAACGCGTCATGGTCATGAGCCACTCCGACTGCGCCACCTACGGCGGCCTGGCCCATTTCAAAGGAGACCGCGAAGCTGAAGCCGACCATCACCATAGCGAACTACTGCGCGCCGGAGAACTGCTCACCTCAAACTTCCCCAACATTTCGGTCGAGCCCTACTTCGTAACGTTCGACGGAATCTGGGAAGTAAAAGGCGCGGACCACCTGAGGTCAGTGCCGCGGAAACCACTGTCGGATACCGCCGGCGAGATCGCCTAGCAAGCGCCGGAAATCGAAATCCGCGGACGTTCGCCAGTTCTCCTAGACGCCCTTCTATCGGACTCTCGTTCCCTCATTGGCGGAAGGTGTGTTCGATACCATCCGCCTCGGCATTGCCGGAGCGCTCTTCTGCCTTTACGCTGAGGTAGAACCTTGTACTCGGGGACGTTCTGCTGCGGGAAAGTGGAAAGAGATTTAACCTCGTTTTCAGAACCTGTCAACGGGAAAAGATTCCTGTTACAAATGATGGCTTATGAGAATTCTCTTCATCGGTGGAACCGGAATCATCAGCGTCGCCAGCACCGCACTAGCCGCCCAGCGCGGCCTCGACATCACGCTGCTCAGCCGCGGCCAGCATGCCTCCGCGCTTCCGGCTGGCGTCAAGACTCTGATTGCGGACGTGA